>Ga0114922_10003119_pt1 | contig 15483 bp, 12 predicted proteins | sample AartaG_FD_100975 | JGI IMG/M metagenome (GOLD analysis project Ga0114922, IMG submission 100975) | Deep subsurface microbial communities from Aarhus Bay to uncover new lineages of life (NeLLi) - Aarhus_00045 metaG | ecosystem: Environmental > Aquatic > Marine > Oceanic > Sediment | place...
GCGTTTTGCATCACGGTCAAGGTGCTCCTGCGCGGTACGGAGTATTCCCCGCAGTGCTGCATACTCCTCCCAGCAGCCTTTCACACCGCAGTTGCAGGTATGCCCACCGGCAAATGTCACAATGTGGCCAATTTCACCGGCGTACCCGGTTGCCCCTTCATAGAGTCTGCCGTCAATGATGATACCGCCGCCGATGCCTGTTCCAACAGAAGCCATAACCACGTGCTTCCGCCCGACACCTGCTCCGTAGGTCGCCTCGCCGAGAGCCGTTGCGGTCACATCGTTGTGTGCGAATACGGGGATGTGAAACTCCTCGTAGAGGTCCTTCATGAAAGGGGTGTTCTGCCAGCCCGGGAGGTTGACAGCCCCGCCTGTAAGGCCGCCGAAGTCTGTGTCGATGATGCCGGGTGTGGAAACACCAATGCCCTCTATGTGAATCGAATCCTTTTCAGCCTCCCTGAGGAGCATGCCTGTCATACGTATGAGGTTCTGCAGAATCCGTGCCGGGCCCTGTTCTACCTCTGCCGGTAGGTTTCGGTGTTTGCTGAGCTCCCCCTTCCGTGACACGATACCGCCCTTGAGATTGGTTCCTCCCAGGTCGAGGCATACAGCGTGTCTTTCCATGGCTATTTCCAGTGGCAGGATAACAATGTATTATAGGCCACCTGCCGGAGAATTATCAATCACTTTGGGAATATCTGATTTTGGGACACGGGGGACACATCGCTTAGTTATGTGAATTAAGTGATGTGTCCACATAATTCTGGTTTACAGGCTAGGGGCGTGATGCTATTTTACCATGGGTGTTGTCCGTATTCATACGTCATGGTTTCGGGAAAGGAATGCCGTGCAGATTTACGATGACCTTATTCGGTACAGCAGTGAGGGGAGGGACATCCGGGTCGGCCTTGTGGGAGCGGGATTTATGGGCAGGGGCATTGTTGAAGTACTCGAGATGACCCCGGGCATGACAGTCTCCGTGGTTTCGGACATCGAGGTAGAGCGGGCACAGGCATGCTTTGAGCTGGTCGGAATCTCCAGCATCCGTGGGATTGAACGTCCGGGGGATGCAGCCAAACTGGACTTGGGCAGGGAGCGGATTGTCTGTTCCGACCATCGAGTAGTGACGGCTCTCGATGGGATCGACATGGTGATTGAGGCAACAGGAAAACCCGATGTGGGTGCTGAGGTTGCCCATGCGGCATTGATGCAGGGAAAGCATGTAGGAATGCTCAACGTGGAGACCGATGCAACGGCAGGGTATTATCTGAACAGCCTGGCGCGGGAACGGGGCCTCGTGTACACTGTGTGCGCCGGTGATGAACCCGCGGCAGTGAAGGAGCTTATCGATTTTGCACGGACATGCGGATTTACAGTTGTTGCTGCAGGCAAGGGTAAGAACAATCCTCTCGACCGGACCGCCACTCCAGAAAGCCTTTCGGGGCGAGCCCGGTCCATGGGGCTCAATCCCTATATATTGACCGAGTTCGTGGATGGATCTAAAACCATGGTGGAGATGGCCTGTGTCGCCAATGCAGCAGGCCTTACGGTGGACGTTCGCAACATGCACGGACCGTCTGCGAATATTGACACACTCACGAATGTGTTTCGCCTCAGAGAGAATAATGGTATACTGGAGAGGGAGGGGGTCGTCGATTTTGTTATCGGCGACCTATCGCCCGGGGTATTTGCCGTTGTGCGCCATGACGGGCCCATTGCCAACGAAACATTGCGATACCTGAAGGTTGGCGACGGTCCACATTTTCTTCTGTACCGGCCCTATCACCTCACCAACCTGGAGGTTCCCGATTCGGTGGGATGGGCAGTCTTACACGGCAAGCCCACCCTGGCAACCGTCACTATACCCTCAACCGAGGTGATCACCATTGCGAAGCGTGATTTGAAGCGTGGTGAAGTGATCGACAGCTTCGGCGGATACACCGTGTATGGCGGTATAGAGAACGTTGAGCAGGCCAGAAGGGAAAATCTCCTTCCCCTTGGTCTGTCGATCGGGTCGGAGCTGCTTGAAGATGTGGAGATGGGCAGGATGATCACCTACGATCAGGTGAGGCTGAAGGACTCGTCACTGCTCAAGTTCAGAAGGATTCAGGACGGGATGCATGGCAGGAATTCCTGATGTGAAGGGTGTATTTTTGGATTATGGGGGTGTTGTGGAGGATGTACGTCCTGACGAAGATCAGTTTCGCAGGGGCGTATCCATAATCTCGGACATGCTGGGGGATGCGGGTATAGCTATAGACCGGGAATCCCTTGCCGATGCCCTGCGATCCGGACAGGGGGCGTATGATGCCTGGTACCGTGAGAACGGCTATCGGGAGCTGCCCAATGAGGAGATCTGGACCACCTTCTTTCTGGAAGAATGCTGCAGGGACACAGGCGCAAAGAAAAGAATCTGGGAGAGAGCGGAGGAGTTGAGCAGCATCTATGAGTATTATCTGTATAAGCGTCGCCCCGTGGAGGAAATGCTGCATGTACTGAAAAACCTCTTTAAGAATCGATATGTCATCGCTCTGGTGAGCAATACCATGTCGCGGACCCTTATACCAGAGAGACTTAAAAAGTATGGAGTCGACCGATACTTCACGACAGTGGTGCTCTCTGCCGAGGAGGGTGTGCGGAAACCGAACGAGGCCATCTTTCAGCCTGCCTTCAGGCAGACCGGGCTTTCTCCGGAACAGTGTGTCTACATCGGCGATACATTGAGCAGGGATGTGGAGGGGAGCAAAAGGGCCGGTTTCAGGAGTTCCATACTTGTTCACTCCGGTCTTACCGATGTAAAGGATCGGGACTACAGGGGGAACGCGAAACCTGACCACATTCTGAAGAAGCTCAGAGACCTGAAGCCTCTTTTAACTGGCTAGATGTTGGGGTATGAGCGCAACAATGGAGTACTCGTGTCATTCATGTCACCCGATCCTGCCGATAGTGAAAGATACCGTCAGACAATTCATCAGCTCGACCTCACTACGGTGCATCGAAGAGAAACCATTCCTGTGCATGTGGGCGATCTTGTTATAGGCGGCAACAACCCGGTTGTCGTTCAGGAGATGACCTCCACTTCCACCACAGACATTGCAAAAACCATAAAGCAGATACAGGCGCTTACAGATGTCGGCTGCAGGCTGATCAGGGTTGCCGTACCGAGTGAAGACGCTGCCGCTGCTCTGCAGGTGCTGAAGCGGGAGACTGATGTTCCACTGGTTGCTGACATACACTTCGATTACCGTCTCGCGCTGCTCTCAATCGAGAGTGGGATAGACAAGCTCAGGCTCAATCCCGGCAATATCGGTTCGGAGCGCAAGGTACGGGAAGTCGTCGCATCTGCCAGGGAACATGCAATCCCGATCAGGGTCGGGGTGAACAGCGGTTCCCTGCAGCGCGATCTGCTTAATGCGTATGGAGGTGTGACCGCCGAGGGGCTCGTGGAGAGTGCTCTTCAGGAGGTGCTGCTGCTTGAACGGGCCGGTTTTCAGTGGATAGTCATCTCCATCAAAGCACCAGATATCGACCTCACTGTGCGTGCAAACAGGCTGCTTTCCGAAAGAGTACAGTATCCCATTCACATAGGGATCACCGAGTCAGGATACGCAGAAGCGGGAATCACACGTTCTGTTGTGGGGCTTGGCACGCTCCTGCTCGGCGGCATTGGCGATACGGTTCGTGTGTCGCTCACCAGTCATGACCGTACAGAAAATATTCGCGTGTGCAGGAAAATCCTCCGAGAGCTCTCCATTCCCTTCACGTAAGCTGTTTCGATTTCAGAAACAGGGAATATCCAGGTATGCTTGGGTAGGAATGAAAGGGTTTTACCCGTGGATATTCATTCCAATAAATGGTACAATGTCCCCCAACGCATGGGTAACTGGCCATGATGCATCGATTAAATATCATATTCAGAAAGTACATTCTTCTCTGGGCTTTTCTGGCCATGGTGGTGGGGTATCTGGCTGGAAGGTTCAATCCGCAGCGGGTGGAATCGCTACAGGGTCTCATTACACCGCTTCTCTTTGCCATGATCTTCATCATGGTATTTCCCACGAGCATGCCCAGCCTGCGCATGCTCAAATTCTATACCTTTCCACTGATCCTCTCTTTCATTTTTACCGTACTTTCACCCCTGGGCGGCATACTCGTTGCACGGATCATTCCGGCACATTTTATGTACCTGAGAACGGGCCTCGTTATTTCAACGACTGTTCCCCCTGACGCGATGCTCTCCGCATGGACTTCCTTTCTGGAGGGCGACCTGCTGCTCGCCCTGATCATACAGTCATTCACCTTCGTGGTCTATCTTTTACTGGTTCCCTTCGGGCTCAAGCTTCTTCTCGTCAACACTTTGAGTTTTTCCTCACTCATACTCATGAAAAACCTTCTCATACTCATCGTCATTCCCTACATTTTGGCAGGAGTTATAAAGCTGCTGTTCAGGAAACACCTCAGCAGAGACCTTCTGAAGAGGATGAAGCCCTCACTCACATCGCTGTCGGGTATTATCGAGATCGTTGTCATACTCATATCGATCGCGCTCAGGGCGGAGATCATTACACGCTACCCCGTTATCATATGGTGGGGAGTGCTTTCCGCAGCACTCTTCTATGCTCTGGCTTTCATCACGGCCTTTTATATCACCCGGCTGTTCCGGTTTAATCGAGAGACCTCTGTACCGCTCATCTATCAGAACGGCTCGAAGAACCTTCCAATAGCCATGGTCATCGCGATCACAACCTTCGAGAGCAGGACCATTCTTGGTGTTGCGGCCTGTATACTTGCACAATTCCCCATATCAGCACTCTTCTACTCTCTATTTGCCCGCAGGTGGAGCACGGATCAGACGATCGAAACGGTATAGGCTGGTCATCGTCAACGTGAAAAAAAATAAAAAGACTTGTCCTATGAAAACTCTCCGTATACAATAGAGCAACGACCTGCCTGTTGCGGAATCAGTAGTGTAAGTTATTGCATGAATACATACCACTAAAAGGGAGGTATTTTATGTCCAATGGAAGGAAGTTATTCGATCTGGAAAAAAGCGGTACAAACGTCGGAACCGAGGTAATCTCCGGTATTGCCACCTTTCTCGCCATGGCCTACATCATTGTGGTGAACCCGGCAATTATCTCACAGACGGGCATGCCCTTCAACGGTGTGCTCTTTGCAACAATTCTCGTCAGTGCATTCTCCTCGATTGCAATGGGGCTGTATGCGAATCTGCCCTTTGCCCTTGCACCCGGTATGGGAATAAACGCCTTCTTCACCTATACCCTGGTGCTCGGTATGGGTATCCCCTGGGAGACGGCGCTCGGTGCCGTATTTCTCTCAGGCGTGCTGTTCATCATCCTCTCCATATTCAAGGTGCGGGTAACGATCGTGAAAGCGGTTCCCGCATCCCTCAGGTACGCTGTTGCGGCCGGAATCGGGCTCTTTCTCACCTTTATCGGATTTCAGCAGGTTGGATTCATCGTCACGAATCCCGCGACCCTCGTGTCATTCGGAGGTATCAACCACACCGTTATTATCTTTCTCGTGGGGCTCTTCATCACCTCGATTTTAGTGATCAAAAAGGTGAGGGGAAACCTTGTTCTCGGAATCATCATTACCTCGATTATCGCCCTGATCGTAAGCCTCATTGGCGTGAAATCGGGCAGGATGGAGGCTCCGATCGTGACCCTGCCCAAAGCGGTGTTCGCGCTGCCCTCGCTGGACATGTTATTCAAGCTCGACATTGTTGGTGCTCTGAAGTTCAGCATGCTCGGCCCGATATTCGCACTTCTGTTCACAGACATGTTTGATTCGATCTCGACCTTCCTGGGCGTGGCACAGGTAGCCGGCCTGATCGACAAGGACGGACAGCCCGTACGTGTGGGACGGGCGCTGCTGGTGGACGCGGGGTCAACAACCATTTCGGGTCTGTTTGGCACCTCTTCCGGCACCACCTACATAGAGAGTGCTGCCGGCGTCGAGGAGGGAGGAAAAACAGGACTTACCGCAGTCATCTCAGGGCTTCTCTTCCTCCCCTTCATGTTCATGAGCCCGCTCCTCTCCTTCATCCCGGCGGTAGCCACTGCACCGGTGCTCATTCTCGTTGGTGTTTTCATGATGAAGCCCATTACCAAACTGGACTGGAACCAGATGGATGAGGCCATTCCGGCGTTCGTTGCAATGATCCTCATTCCCCTGACCTACAGCATTACGCAGGGTATCGTCTGGGGATTTCTCTCCTACACGGTGATCAAGCTTCTCATCGGCAAGGGGAAGGACATTCACTGGATGCTGTACATTATCGACGCATTTGCGATTCTGTCGCTCGCCCTGCCTTTCATAAAGTAGTCCGAGCGTGGAATGACACACTGAGAGACGAAAAGCCCCCGTATTCGGGTGAACGGGGGCTTTTTCTGTCTCGAAGCACGCACCTGGAAAGATCAGAATATCATGCGGTCCGCGGCCACCACTCGTGCGAAGAGCTGTATGTGCCCCTGCTGACATTCCTCCGAACCGGTTGACATAAATCATCACACGAAGTATTTTTTCACAGAAATAACAGTTTCCCTTTCGGAGGTCGAGCTGAGCAGCATGGAAATGGACAAGAAGTACGATCCGAAGAAGGTCGAGGAGAAGTGGTATCGGTTCTGGGAGGAGAAGGGCTTCTTTCACTCCGAGGTTGATCGAAACCGGACCCCCTACACCATTGTTATTCCCCCGCCCAATGTGACCGGTGTCCTGCACATGGGACACGGCCTCAACAACACCATTCAGGACACAATTATTCGCTGGAAACGCATGCAGGGCTTCAATGCACTCTGGCTTCCGGGTACCGACCATGCGGGAATCGCCACACAGAACATGGTGGAGAAGCAGCTCGCCCGGGAAGGGAAGACCCGCCAGGAGGTGGGTCGGGAGCGGTTCATCGAACTCGTCTGGGAGTGGAAGCAGAAGTTCGGCTCCACCATTATCAATCAGCTCAAGAAGCTGGGCGCCAGCTGCGACTGGCGGCGTGAACGCTTCACCATGGACGAGGGGCTGTCCCGGGCTGTACGGGAGGTTTTTGTACGCCTCTTCAACGAGGGTCTCATATACAAGGGCCAGTACATCATTAACTGGTGCCCCCGTTGTCAGACGGCCCTTTCCGACGAAGAGGTGGACCATGAACCGGAACAGGGATTCCTCTATCACATCCTCTACCCATTCAAGGATGAGAGGGGAGGGCTCGTAGTGGCAACAACACGGCCCGAGACCATGCTCGGCGATACGGCAGTTGCGGTGAACCCTGATGACAAACGCTACAATAAACAGATCGGTAGGACGGTTGTACTCCCACTGGTGGAGCGTGAGCTCACAGTCATCGGTGACTCCTACGTGGATCCTGCATTCGGAACCGGTGCGCTGAAGATCACACCAGCGCACGATCCCAATGACTTTGATATTGGAGAACGGCATGGTCTCGACCGCGTGAACGTGTTCAATGAGGATGCAACCATCAATGAGAATGGCATACCCGACTGTATCGGTCTCGACCGGTATGAAGCGCGCGAGGTGATACTCGAAGAGCTCCGAAAACTGGAACTCCTGGTCAAGCAGGAACCGCACATGCATGAAATCGGACACTGCTACCGCTGTCACTGTGTTATCGAGCCCTATCTCTCGGAGCAGTGGTTCGTTCACATGAAACCACTAGCCAAGCCGGCAATAGAGGCGGTTGAAAAGGGGGAAATCCTCTTCCATCCGAAGCGTTGGGAAAAGGTGTACATGAACTGGATGACGCAGATCAGGGACTGGTGCATATCCAGGCAGATCTGGTGGGGACATCGCGTACCGGTGTACTACTGCCAGGCCTGCGGTGAGGTGTTCGCATCCGTGGATGAACCGGAAAGCTGCCCGAAATGCAGGGGTGCAGAACTGAAACAGGATGAGGATGTGCTCGACACCTGGTTTTCATCACAGCTCTGGCCCTTCTCGACCCTCGGGTGGCCTGAGGAGAACGAGGACCAGGAGTACTACTACCCAACCAGCCTGCTCGTTACCGATCCGGGCATTCTCTTTTTCTGGGTTGCACGGATGATCATGAGCGGCCTCAAGTTCAAGAATGACAGCCCCTTCAGAGATGTCTATATACACGGCATTGTCATGGACGACAAGGGACGCAAGATGAGCAAGACCCTGGGAAACGGCATTGACCCGCTCGAAGTGGTCGAAAAATACGGTGCCGATGCCATGCGCTACACGATTGTGAACATAACACCCCTGGGACAGAATCTTCTGCTGTCCATGGATAAGTTCAACACAGGTGCGCGCTTTGCAAACAAGGTATGGAACGCTTCACGTTATATACTCATGAACATTGAGGGAATACCGCGTCAACAGATCGCCAGCCTGCAGGACATTGACCCGGACCAGCTCGATATGGTTGACAGATGGATTCTTACCCTGTTCGGGGAAACGGTGCAGAAGATGAACCGCTGCCTCGAAGAATATGATCTCATGGAGGCGTCGTCTCTCATCTATGAGTTCTTCTGGCATGAGTTCTGCGACTGGTACATCGAGATGTCCAAGGTAAAACTCTACGGTGACGATGATGAGCGTAAATCCCAGGTGGCCGGAATGCTGATCGGAATACTCGAGGCTTGTCTCAGGCTTCTTCATCCGCTCATGCCCTTCATCACCGAGGAGATCTGGCAGAGGCTGCCGGTGAAGAGAAGTACTGAGAGTATCATGCTCGCCGAGTATCCACGGGAAGGTTTACCTGAATATGGGGAAAGTGTGCGTACCGTGAACCTTTTAAAGGAGATCGTGTACAATATACGTAACATTCGCGGTGAGATGCATGTGCCGCCCGAGATCAAGGCCAAGGTGCTCGTCAAGGAGCTGCATGACGGCATTGGAGATATTGTGCATGAGCATAGTCACATCATTCTCTTTCTCGCCGGGCTCGATTCAGTGGAGTGCACGCATGATGCGGTGAAACCCTCGGGCAGTGCCGCCGCAGTCGGTACCGGCTATGAGATCTATCTGCCACTCAAAGGGCTGATTGATTTCGAACGGGAGCGGGAGCGGCTGGCGAAGGAGGAGAAGCGGCTCGAAACAGAGATCGACCGTTCAAGATCGAAGCTCGAGAATGGAAGCTTCGTCGACAAAGCGCCTGCTGATATTGTGCAGCGTGAGAAGGAGCGGCTCCATTCCTTCGAGGAGAATAGAGAGCGGGTCATACATCTCATAAAATCACTCGATTAGGGAAAGAAGATCACAAGATGTGATGATCTCATCACGGAACGGGAAGTGTACATTACCACGTATAGAGACCCGCAGACGAGAAAGTTCATACACAAAACCTATTACAGAGATGACGGCAGTGTCTGCAAGCAGGTGCTTTATCGACAACCCTGCGGAATCATGTAATTCGGTGAGGGCAACCTGCGCCTGGTACCGAAGAGGGTCGCTGTTCAGTTCCTTGATGCCATCCAGGAAGGGAAGAGTCCCGTCATCGAGTTTCATGATGTAGAAGGAATACAGAGGATTATGCCAAGGATTCTCCCGAAAGGTAAGAGGTTGCACAATTTATTACCAGGTGCATGTACCCTGCTCGTCATGTTCAATATCTTCACCCTTTCCCTGGCACAGACCATCCCTGTCAAGACCGGTGACGTTAACGATAGCCTCACGCTGGATGTGGAGTCTCATAGCGGCACGCCTCCCGTGCTCGAGTTCGTTCTCAAGGGGCCAGAGGGAACGGTTCGGTTCTTGTCCTTCGACTTTGAATCAGACGGTACACATGATCTCCTCATAGATGAGATACACGGGGAAGTCGTCTTTCGAGGGGTACCTTTCCGGAAGCCAGGACTCTATCATACAACCGTGTATCTCTACACTGGCGAGGGCAGATTTACGCGTGAATTCAACATTGCATACACCGATTTCGTGTGGGGACGGGACAACTTTCAGTTTGCCAATGACGGAAAGTTCGAGGATGCAGGCGATTTCGTTTCCGAAACGCTCGTTGAATGGGCCGAGGACCGGTTCGGACCGCTCTCACAGGAGCAGCAGGTCCTTCTGCTCTCGGTTATGTACGATATCTATAAGGGCTCGATCGGACGATGCTATGGGTTTACCGGTGAACAGTTATACTATATCAACAATCCTGAGTGTATCCCTTCACAGTATGGAAGCATCTACTGGATTGGTGAGAAGAATAGTGAGCTCTTCAGAAACATGGACTACGTGCAGAACGATATCGTTTTCTCGAACTTTCTGTCGGGTAAGATCAATGTGACGGAACCGCAGGACAGGGAGGGCCTTTTACGGGAACTTGACATTATCAAGAGGAGTATCGAACAGGATGAATCGATCATAATCGGCTATCTGAGTAACAAGATGCATCATTCCATGGTGGTATACGGTTACTTTGAAAACCTGTTCAGAAACAAAATAACCCTTCTTACGGCAAATAACTGGGAGCGAGAACAGGAAAACAACACGTACAGTGAAGATGCTGAGAACATCGTAATCGAACTTCACCAAAACAAGCCCCGTTTGAGCTGGTATGATCTCACAAAAAAACGTTACCGCTACCCCAAAAGCATCTTCGCTGTGCGGAGGGAGGCGCAGTACGAACTGCCATTCAAAGACCTGGAGAATCTTTTGGGCAGTGCTGCGAGGGAGATCATCGAGAGCGACCGTGCAGTAATCATGGTGGAAAAGACTGAAACTGCTTACATGACCGACGGAGAGGGTAACAAGCGGGGTTACAGTAAGCCCAAATATTACAGAGAGATTGACGAGGTAATGTTCAAGAAAATCGATTATAATTTTATTTTCGAGTACTCTGCCGGTGAAGAGTACAGGCTCGTACTGAAAAAAAGGCGTTACAATAAGGAGCGGGACGAATACAAGAAGGTCAACCTCTTCGCCCTTGTGCCGAGAGGCGACAGTCTGCAAACAATGGTTATGAAGGACGTTCCTGTACAGGATGAGACCGACCTGGTGTTTTTAGTGAGCAGGGACGGGGTGCGTCCCGAGTAGCGGCCTCAGGCCTGGTTTCCTATCTGGCCCATCAATTACTTTTCGTTGCTTTTCCATGCAGCCAGATGCTATATTTCCTTTGCGGTTTGAGGAGAGATGTCCGAGAGGCCGAAGGAGCACGCTTGGAAAGCGTGTGTACCTTAACCGGGTACCGAGGGTTCGAATCCCTCTCTCTCCGAAATAGCATGTGGACCGATTGTTTCGTGTCTGCGTTGATAGCCGGGTGCGGTTCAAGAAACAGACGCCCAACTCCGCCAGGTCCGGAAGGAAGCAACGGTAAGTGATCTGTTGCTGTGAATGCGGATACTCGACTGGAGCAGACACGGAGCAATCGGTCCCTTTGTGCACAGGGATATGCACGCAGGGACTTCAAAGGCTCACGCCCGCATAGCGCTTGAAAAAAGCCCTGATTTGAAGTATGTTATTTTTATTCAGCGCAGCGTTGAGAGTGAGATGTCATACATTGTATCTGCCCGCAAATACCGTCCCCAGACCTTCGAGGAACTCATCGGTCAGGAACACATAGCAAGCACCCTCCGCAATGCCATTGCAAGGGACAGAGTCGGTCACGCCTATCTCTTCTCGGGACCGCGTGGTGTGGGGAAGACTTCTGCAGCACGTATCTTCGCCAAGGCACTCAACTGCGAGAAGGGGCCGACAGGAACGCCTTGCGGTGCCTGCACCTTCTGCCGGGAGATCACTGAAGGCCGATCCCTAGATCTGGTCGAGATTGATGGTGCCTCCAACAGGCGTATCGATGAGGTGCGCCAGATCAGGGAGAATATCCGGTTCGTGCCCTCCTCGTCACGGTTCAAGATCTACATCATAGATGAGGTGCACATGCTCACCACCGAGGCTTTCAATGCCCTGCTTAAAACCCTGGAGGAGCCTCCCGAGCACGTGATTTTTATCTTTGCAACCACGGAACTGCAGAAGGTGCCGCAGACGATCCGGTCGAGGTGCCAGCAATTCGTGTTCAAGCGTATACCCATACCGCTCATCGTGCAGATGCTGATGCGTATCATCGGGGATTTACAGGTTGAAGCGGATGAGAGGGCGCTGTTCTGGATTGCCCGGAGCGCTTCGGGCTCAATGCGTGACGCCGAGTCCATACTTGACCAGATGATCTCCTACTCCGAAGGTCCTATCAACACCGATGATGTGTTCTATGTCCTCGGATTGCCGGGTTATGATATCTATCACCGGTTCGCAGGATTTATCGCCGAGGGGGACTTCAATGCCAGTTATCGCCTTCTTGACGAGCTCATAAGAGGGGGCATGGAAATACCGGTACTCGTATCAGGGCTTCTCGAGTATTACAGAAATCTCTACGTGCTTTCCGTTGATGATGGGGCACATGAGCTCATCGATCTTCCCGGGGAGGATGTGGAGGAAATGCGTAAATGCCTCGATTCTTACGGGCCCGAGGATGTGCACAATATCCTTATCCTGCTCTCGCGGCTCTACATGGATACGCGAAGCAGCGAGGTTGCCCGACAACTCCTGGAGGTCGTGCTTATCAAGCTTGTGCGGTATCGTGATATCGTGCATCCGGCATCCCTCCTCCAGAGGCTGGAGGAGCTGAAGAGCGAAATTGATAGAGGCGGACCCGGTCCTGGAAAAACCCCATTGCCAGGCAATACTGCTCAGGGCATTTCCCTCAAGCCCGTTGAAACCGGGAAAGGCCCCGTTGAAACCGGGAAGGGCAGCCCTTCCGGGTTGCCTGAGCAGGTAGGGCAGGCGAGACATGGGACGCCGGCTGCCTCGGAGGGAGAGCAGGGCCAGGCTGATCTTTCGGAGCGTATTATTCGCCATTTTTCCCAAAAGAGGAGGGCGCTGGCTGAGTTTTTGAAGAGGGCAAAGCTCTATACCCTGGAAGACAATCTTCTCACCATCACCTATGACGGAAGTGAAAAGTACAGTTATGATCACGTTCATGAATCCTCGGCAAAACGCTACCTTGAGAAGGAGATCCGTACTTTTCTCCAGAAGGACATACGCCTGAACGTGGCCATCGAAGGAGACAAAAAGCAATCCGGGAAGGAGCATAGTTATTCGGAAGATGTCTCCAAGGTCATGAAGGTCTTCAAGGGTGAAATCGTCCCGAACAGTACAAAATCCATTCGCGGAGGTAAGTAATGGGATTGAATATGAATTTTCTAAAGCAGGCCCAGGAACTGCAGGGGAAAATAAAAAAGATGCAGGAGGATCTCGTCAACAAGCAGGCATCGGGAAGCTCCGGCGGAGACATGGTAAAGGCGACCGTCAATGGAAAGCACGAGCTCGTGGATATCACTATTGCAAAGGAGGTCGTCAATCCCGATGATATCGAGATGCTCGAGGACCTAGTCGTTGCTGCGGTCACGGACGCTATGCACAAGATGGACGAGGTTATTAAATCCGAGATGGCAAAGGTGACCGGCGGTCTGAACATTCCGGGATTAGAGGTACCCTTTTAATTGAACGAGCAGAGCGCCATAACAAGGCTTGTCGGCGAATTCAGCAAGCTTCCCGGCATTGGGAGGAAAACTGCCGAGAGGCTTGCCTATCACATCCTGAAGGAGGATGATTCCTTCGGTCAGAACCTGGCACGGGCAATAAAAGAGGTCAAGGAGAAGATCGTTTTCTGCTCTATCTGTGGGAATATGTCCGAGGAGGACCCCTGCAGGATATGTGAAAATCACCATCGAAACAAAAAACTCATCTGTGTGGTGGAGGAAGCGAAGGATATATGGGCCATTGAGAAGATCGGGACCTATAACGGAGTATATCATGTGCTGATGGGAGCCCTCTCGCCGCTTGACGGCATCGGCCCGGAGAAGCTGCGTATACAGGAGCTCCTACAGAGGGTTCAGAAGGAGCAGGCTGAAGAAGTCATCGTTGCCACCGATCCCAACGTGGAAGGCGATGCTACTGCCCTGTACCTGTCGAGGCTGCTGAACCCTCTCGGTGTCATGGTGACCAGAATTGCCTCCGGATTGCCCGTAGGAGGTGATCTGGAGTATGCTGATTCCATTACCCTTTCCAAAGCCCTTATGGGCCGCAGGCCACTGTAGCTGACGGAAGAAAATCGATACGTTTTGGGAAAATGGATAAGAAACTGCTTGCTATACACGGAAGCCCCCGTAAGGGGGGCAACACGGATACTCTTCTTGACTGCTTCCTGCATGGGGCATCCGATTCATCCGCAACCGCTGAGAGGGTTTCCCTCAGAGACCTAGACTTTGCTCCCTGCACCGAATGCAATGGCTGTAAAAAGACGGGACAATGCGTCATCGATGATATGCTCAACCCCCTTTTTGACAAGCTCCTGACATATGAGCGTGTCGTATTCGCATACCCCCTCTTCTTTCTTGGACCTCCGGCCATAACCAAGGCATTCATAGATAGGGGACAGTTTCTCTGGATCCGGAAATATGTGCTGGGCATTGATCCAATGAAACAGGGAGTGGAACGTAAGGCCTATTTGCTTTCAGTCGGCGGTTTTCAAGGAGGTGAAAAGGTCTTTCGATGCAACCGGTCCATTCTCAAGTCTTTTCTTCCCGTCTGCGGGCTCACCTATGCAGGAGACCTCTTCCGGGGCGGCATTGAGGACAGGGAAGACGTAAAAAATGAGAGGGAGCTCTGCAACCGTGCACGGGAAGCCGGACGTGTTTTTACAGGGTGAGGCCTATCTATTCGAACCGGTAATAGCCGACCTTTTCCAGTTCTTCGGGAAGTGTGATCTCGTTTCCCTTGTAGGTTTTGAGTATGTCGGCACTGAACACCTTGAAGAAATCACCATTGGTAAGGTTCAGGATGTCCTCATAGGTGATGTTCTTGAAGTAGAATTCCTGTGTACTGCCATATGGTATGACCTCGGGTTTTTCCGTAATGAGAAAGCTGTCCCCCTCCTTTGTCTCGTAGAGCTTGATCGATTTACTCGACCCGATGAGGACCTCTTTCGTCTGCAAATCGATTCTGAGGATGAGGTTGTTGGTATACAGGATTGAGTCGCTGATCACGAGTGTTATATACTCGGGGCCATATTCGGTTATAAAGGCGGAGAAAAGCTTGTTCAGTTTGAGACCGAAATTGGGCTTTTCACTGGGAAATGAATGCTTATTGAACTTCATGATACTGCTGCGCTTCGGCTGGTTACCCTTTCTCACGGCCGGAAGTTCTCCGGAGCTGAATATCGAAGAACCTTCTGCCTCTGTTGGTCCATCCATTTTCTTCCGAATGTTCCTAGGCCTCTCCGATACGTTTTCTACCGTGCTGTTGAAATCCAGAAACAGTGTATTGAGTGTATCTAAAAGCTTCTCATCCTCCTTCTGTGTGATAAGAGCTTCCTCGAGCAGGGTGTATACACGCTTCACTTCCTCCTGGCTCAAATGTTCGACCAGTGAGAAGAGAGGAGTGATGCGTTCCTTCATACTCCTGCCCAAGCGATACCTCTTAATAAGATCTGCA
>Ga0114922_10003120_pt1 | contig 15482 bp, 9 predicted proteins | sample AartaG_FD_100975 | JGI IMG/M metagenome (GOLD analysis project Ga0114922, IMG submission 100975) | Deep subsurface microbial communities from Aarhus Bay to uncover new lineages of life (NeLLi) - Aarhus_00045 metaG | ecosystem: Environmental > Aquatic > Marine > Oceanic > Sediment | place: Aarhus...
GATGCCATCACAAAATATACCGATATTGATATTACAGGAATGAATGACAGGCATCTTCAATCGGTCTGTCATCAGCTGGGAATTGAAATTGATGATACCATGGGCAAAGGTAAGCTCATCGATGCCATATTCAGTGAAAAATGTGAACCACATCTTATCCAGCCTACCTTTATCATGGATTATCCGGTTGAAATGTCTCCGCTTTGCAAGAAGCACAGGAATAATCCGAGCCTTACCGAACGTTTCGAGCTGATTGTTAACGGCAAAGAACTTTGCAATGCTTATTCCGAACTGAATGATCCCATCGATCAGCTGGAAAGATTTCAGGAACAGCTTCGCTTATCTGAAAAAGGTGACCAGGAAGCTATGTTTATTGATTATGATTTTGTGAGGGCGCTGGAATACGGTATGCCTCCTGCTTCGGGCCTGGGGGTTGGCATTGACAGGCTTGCCATGATTATGACCAACCAGTCCAGCATACAGGATGTTCTGTTTTTCCCACAGATGAAACCGGAGAAAAAAGAAAAAGTCGACCCCAAAGAAAAATATACCGAAAAGGGCATTCCCGGGGAGTGGGTGGAACCTTTGCAGAAACTTGGATATGTAACCATCGAAAAGCTGATGAAAGTTGAAAAACCCGGTAAGCTGCATCAGGAGATGATGCGTTACCGGAAGAAGAACCAGCTTGAGATTCCGACATTAAGCGTGGAGGAAGTGAGTAAGTGGCTTGGAAAGGATTAGTTAATTTAAAGTGAAAAAAACGAATTTAAAAATCTTTTGCCGGCACAACGAATTCTTATTTGTAATAATTATAAATAAAGCTTGGAATTCCGAACTAATTTTTATATTTTTACATGCCTTTAAAAATTTCAAATTATTAATTAATTGACACCCGCTAAGCAAGAATATTTCTTGCTTAGCTTTTTTTTGGACTCCTGATTTTTCAACAGATAATTTCATGTAATTCTTTTTTCAACAATTCAACCATCTGATCTGTTGTTATCTAAATCTCTTTACTGGTCTGTGATTGTTAATTTCGCTGTTGATAAACAAATTCTAAATCATCTGTTCTTTTATCTATATTTGCGGCAAATGTAAGGTATTATGAATGCGGTAGCAGCTTACACCGAAGAAGCGATACGTACACTGGACTGGAGAGAGCATATCAGGAAACGTCCGGGTATGTATATCGGGAAGCTTGGCGATGGCTCATCTCCTGATGATGGCATATATGTGCTTATAAAAGAAGTGCTGGATAATGCCGTTGATGAGTATATGATGGGCTTTGGCAAGATCATTGAAATTACCGTAAATGACAATCTCATTGCAGTCAGGGATTTTGGAAGGGGCATTCCATTGGGTAAGGTAATGGATGTTGCTTCGAAAATGAATACCGGTGCCAAGTATGATTCCAAAGTATTCAAGAAATCTGTGGGACTGAATGGAGTTGGTATCAAAGCAGTCAATGCACTTTCATCCCATTTTGAAATACAATCGTTCAGGGAGGGTTTAATGAAATCAGTGCGGTTTGAAGAAGGTAACCTGAAGGATGATTTGACTGAACAAAATTCACCTCAGAAAAACGGCACGCTTGTGACTTTTGTTCCGGATGAGAAGATGTTCGGAAAATTCAGATTCATAGATGATTACCTTGAATCATTAATCCGTAACTATGTTTACCTGAATTCGGGAATGACCATCCGGCTGAACGGGACAAACTATTATTCGAAAAACGGCCTGTTGGATCTCCTGAATGAAAATATTACAACCGAATATCTTTATCCAATCATTCATTTGAAAGATACTGATATTGAGATGGCAATTACTCATGGAAATCAATATGGAGAGACCTATTATTCATTTGTAAACGGCCAGTACACCATACAGGGAGGTACACACCTTGTTGCATTCAAAGAAGCGCTGGTAAAAACCATAAGGGAGTTTTACAAAAAGGAATTTGAGCCGTCTGATATCAGGTCTTCCGTCATCTCTGCCATTTCTGTTAAAGTGGAAGAACCTGTTTTTGAGTCACAAACAAAAACAAAACTTGGATCCAAAGATATGGGACCGGATGGTCCCTCCGTCAGGAATTTTATCAGTGATTTCATCAAGAAACATCTTGATAATTATTTACATAAGCATCCGGAAACAGCTGATATCCTTTTAAAAAAAATCGTCGAATCGGAAAAGGAAAGAAAGGCCATTTCAGGGATTCAGAAGATGGCACGTGAAAGAGCAAAAAAAGCAAACCTGCATAATAGAAAACTGAGGGATTGCAAATTACATTACAATGATGAGGATGAGCGAAGATTTGAAACCACCTTATTCATTACTGAGGGAGATTCGGCAAGCGGTTCAATTACCAAATCAAGGGATGTTAATACCCAGGCCGTATTCAGTTTAAAGGGCAAACCTCTTAACACTTATGGTTTGACCAAGAGGGTTGTCTATGAAAATGAAGAATTCAACCTGTTGCAGGCAGCACTCAACATAGAAGACGGAATTGAGAACCTGAGGTACCATAATGTTGTGATAGCCACAGATGCTGATGTTGATGGCATGCATATCCGTCTGCTGCTTATTACGTTCTTTTTGCAATTTTTCCCGGATCTGGTGCGCAACGGTCATCTCTATATTCTTCAGACTCCTTTGTTTCGGGTAAGAAATAAAAAAGAGACCGTCTACTGTTATTCCGATAACGAACGTGTAAAAGCGATTACCAGGCTGGGACCTAATCCTGAAATCACGAGGTTTAAGGGTCTGGGTGAAATTTCGCCCGATGAGTTCAGGTATTTCATCGGAAAAGACATACGTCTTGAACCGGTGAGGCTAAAAAAAGATGATGCTGTTTCGAAGCTTCTGCCTTTTTACATGGGTAAAAACACACCAAAACGCCAGGAATTCATCATAGAAAATCTGAAAGTTGAAGAAGATCTGGTTGAAGTATAAAATCTATTGTCAGGTTAAGGAGGATTACAATGAGTACAGATGATCTGGAATTGAATGGAAATATTCAGGATGACGGTTTTTCAGCAGAAGAAAAGGAACAAACAACCAAAGATCTGTACAATCCTGTTGATCATGTTACCAGACTTTCCGGAATGTACCAGGACTGGTTTCTTGAATATGCCTCCTATGTGATCCTCGAAAGAGCTGTTCCACATCTGTATGACGGATTGAAACCTGTACAGAGAAGGATTCTGCATTCAATGCGCAGCCTCGACGACGGGAGATTCAACAAAGTGGCAAATATCATAGGTCATACCATGCAGTATCATCCCCACGGAGATGCTTCCATCGGTGATGCCCTTGTTCAGCTGGGACAAAAGGATTTGCTTATCGACGCACAGGGAAACTGGGGCAATAATCATACAGGTGATAGTGCAGCAGCAGCAAGGTATATAGAAGCCCGTCTTTCAAAATTTGCGCTCGAAGTAATCTTTAATCCCAAAACCACTGTCTGGAAAGCCTCATACGACGGAAGAAACAAAGAGCCGGTTACATTGCCTGTAAAATATCCGCTATTGCTGGCTCAGGGTGTTGAAGGTATAGCCGTCGGCCTTGCCTCAAAAATACTGCCTCACAATTTCAACGAACTGATTGATGCTTCCATAGCTATTCTTGAAGGCAGGGAATTTACCTTGTATCCCGATTTTCCTACAGGCGGACTGGCAGAATTTTCAAGATATAACGATGGACTGAGGGGAGGGATGGTCAAGGTCAGGGCTAAGATTTCCAAGATTGATAAAAAGACACTGGTGATAACAGAGCTTCCCTATGGAAAGACAACATCCGCGTTGATAGAGTCAATCATAAAAGCAAACGAAAAGGGGAAAATTAAAATAAGGAAGATCGATGACAATACGGCACGGGATGTGGAGATTCTGATACATCTTGCTCCGGGTATCTCACCTGACAAGACCATCGACGCACTATATGCTTTCACCGACTGTGAAATACCCATATCGCCCAATTCCTGTGTTATTGAAGAAAACAAACCGCGTTTTATCGGTGTAAGCGAGATACTCAGGATCTCGACGGAGAAAACCCTCGAATTATTAAAGAAGGAACTGGAAATCAGGCTCTCGGAACTCGAAGATGCATGGCATATCTCGTCCCTTGAAAAAATATTCATAGAAAATGAACTGTACGAGCAAATAAAGAAATGTAAAACAGAAGAGGATATTCTCCGTACCATTGATAAAAGTCTTGAGCCTTTTAAGTCTCTGCTGACAAGGGAAGTCACAAAGGATGATCTGATAAGGCTCTCAAATATTCCCATTAAGCGAATTTCTAAATATAGTGCACTAAAGGCAGAAGAGCAGATTAAAAGTATCGAGGATGAAATAAAACGTGTCAAGGCCAGTATAAAAAATATAGTACCATATACCATTAAGTACTTTAACCGGATTAAAGAAAGATATGGTAAGGACAGAGACAGAAGAACAGAAATCAGAAGTTTTGATACCATTGAAGCCACAAAGGTTGTTGTTGCAAATGAAAAACTTTATGTAAACCGGACGGAAGGTTTTATCGGTACATCTCTGAGAAAGGATGAGTTTGTATGCGATTGTTCAGATATTGATGATATAATTGTTATCAGGAGGGACGGCACTTATCAGATTACCAGGGTCTCTGAAAAATCATTTGTTGGCAAAGATATCTTGCATGTTGCGGTGTTTAAGAAAAATGATGCCCGTACCATATATAATATCGTATATCGTGATGGCAAAACAGGTGTTACTTATATGAAGAGGTTTGCTGTTACAGGACTTACACGCGATAAGGAATATAATATGACAAGAGGAACCCCGGGATCAAAAATCATGTACCTGAGTATCAATCCAAATGGTGAGGCAGAAGTCATTAAGGTCATCCTGAAACCTCGTCCGCGGCTCAGAAACCAGTTGATAGAAAAAGATTTTGGAGATCTTGCCATTAAAGGCAAATCCTCTATGGGTAACATTCTTACAAAATACGGAATCAGCAAAGTTGTGTTAAAAGAGAAAGGGGGATCTACACTGGGTGGGCGCAAAATCTGGTTTGATGAAGATGTGTTCAGGCTCAATCACGATGCAAGAGGTAAATATCTCGGAGAGTTTAAAGACGAGGATAAGTTGCTGGTGGTAACAAAATCAGGCACCTTCCGAACTGTATCTTTCGATCTTTCCAATCACTTTGAAGATGATCTTATCCTGATAGAAAAATTCAGTCCTGATAAAATCTTCTCTGCTGTTTACTATGATGCAGCACAAAAGTATTATTATATCAAAAGGTTTAATGTTGAGTTGTCCGAAAAACAGGTCAGCATTATTGGTGATGCCGAAGGTTCGGAACTGATCAGGATCACCGAGGTGGATTATCCGCGATTTGAAATCGAATTCGGGGGCAGGAATAAAGACCGGACAAATGAAATAATTGAAGTCGAAGAGTTTATAGGAATTAAAAGTTACAGGGCCAAAGGAAAAAGACTTTCCAATTATGAGGTAAAACTGGTGAAAGAGCTCGATCCGATTAAAACAAAAGTTGAAGAGGTTCAGGAAGCCGAACAGGAAAATCAGGAAAAATCACCGGATAAAGATACGAACGGTGATCAGATGAGCTTTGAATTTCTATAATATTCTGGAACAAAGCTTGAGCCTTGCGCCAGGCTGAGGCATATGCTGCAATTCTTCGTATGCTTTCCAGTCCCATGTCAACCTTGCCAGTAATAAACGTACCAATCTGGTTTTATCCGGATTTTTATCCCCCAGCCAGTTCTTAATTTCCGCTCCAGGTTTTTGGTTATAATGGACATGGTTTTCAAATTCTTTGCGCCACTTATGCTAATGCAAATTACAACTTTTTGTTTAAATAATTATGTTTGATTAAATTCGCCCGAAACAAAATGCCTGCAAATTGAGACTAAAAACAAATCAATCAAAACTTCGGGGGGAAATACGCATTCCTGCCTCAAAGTCGCATACAATCAGGGCAGTTGCGCTGGCTGGTATTGCCGAAGGAATCTCAATTCTTGAAAATCCACTCTATTCAGCCGATACCATCTCCTGCATCGAAGGCATAAAGGAGTTTGGTGCAGAGATCAGGCAAGGGAATGAACTGGTTATTACAGGAACAGGAGGATTACCAAAAAGTGACTGTAAAAAGATAGATGTCGGAAACTCAGGTACTTCCCTTAGAATATTAACCGGACTGGCTTCACTTGCAGATTTTCCCATCATATTTGATGGTGACAATTCCATACGTAAAAGACCTATGATTCCTTTGCTTTCGGCACTGGAACAGCTTGGCGCATCGATACAATCAACAGATGGCAAATGTCCGTTTACCATTACAGGTCCCATTAAAGGTGGTGGGACAACGGTGAATGGCATCAGCTCACAATTCATTACATCCTTACTTTTTGCCAGTCCCTTAGCCTCAGGTGACACTGAGATTGTGGTGGAAAATCTGCATGAAAGACCTTATGTGGAGATGACCCTTGACTGGCTCAGGAAACTTAACATTCATTTTGAACAGAATGGACTTGATTGGTTTCGCATATATGGAGGCCAGAAATATAAAGCATTCGGAAAAAGTATCCCTGCAGATTTCTCATCTGCAACATTTGCTGCCTGCGCTGCTGCAATTACCGGTTCGGAAATTCTTATTCAAGGGCTGGATTTCACAGATCATCAGGGAGACAAGGAAATATTTACCTTCCTTCAGGAAATGGGTACACAAATAAAGCATGTATCGGAAGGTGTTATCATTAAGGGAGGAGATCTCAGGGGGATCGATATAGATATGAACAGCACACCCGATGCACTTCCTGCCTTTGCTGTTGTCGGATGCTTTGCCGGGGGTACCACAAGATTATTGAATGTTGCCCAGGCCAGGTTTAAGGAGTGTGACAGGATAAGTGCAATAACTACTGAACTTTCAAAAATGGGTGCAAGAATTGAAGAATTACAAGATGCTCTTATTATTCATCAAAGCACTCTGAAAGGTTGCGATGTTCATGGTTATCATGATCACCGGATGGTAATGGCATTGAGTATTGCAGGATTAATGGCCGAAGGAGATACGATTGTGGATACCGCAGAATCCATCCACATAACCTATCCTGGTTTTGTGGAAGATATGAAAGACATTAGTGCCAAAATAGAAATTATGGACAATTGAATACAATAACTTAAATCCAAAAAATATGCTAGGCTGTACATACGGAAACTTATTTAAAACCACCGTGGCAGGTGGTTCTTACCAGGAAGGTTTATCAATTAATATTCAGGGAGTACCTCCCGGTTACTACTTCACAGAGGAAGAGATTTATACCGAGTTGATGCTCAGAAAACCCGGCCAGGGAGAGTTGACCTCTCCCAGGCGTGAAGCAGATGTGCCTGTTATCTACAGCGGGGTTAATGCTGCAGATACCATGCCAGGTTTTAAAAATAAAGGATATACCAATGGTACGCCGCTTGTGATCCTGATTCCAAACGTTGACAGACACTTTGAACATATTGAACAGTATCAGCTAACCAACCGTACACCAAGACCGGGTCATGCTTCCTACGCATCATACCAGAAATACGGTGAGTTTGACGATTCCATTGGTGCCGGATTTTTCAGCGGAAGATATACTTCATCCATTGTTGCAGCAGGATGTATTGCAAAAAGAGTGTTAAAGGACCATGGCATAGAGGTTGTGTCATTTGTGCGCGAAGCTGCCGGTATCCGTATGAAGGATATTGACATTGATGTCATAAAAAGCAAGGCGGCTGCCTACCGTGAGGTGAGAAAAAAGTATGATCCGATATACCTTGAAATTTTTGGATCGGGTAAGATGAAGCCTGATATGCGTTTTTTTGAAAAAATAGCCATTCTGACCGACCTTGAAAAAAGGATTCCGGAAATCCCGAAACCGAAATTTAACAAAGAAGAAATTCGTGAAAAATATGGAATCAATCCCAAACTTTTCTGCCCTGATTTAGAGGCAGCAGATGCCATGTACAGTGAGATAATAAGAATAATGAACGAAGGAGATTCTTCAGGAGGTTTGGTGGAAGTGGTTGTCACTGGTGTCCCTGCCGGTATGGGAGAGCCGGTTTTTAACAAACTGGATGGTGAGCTTGGCAGATTGATGAGTATCGGTACGGTAAAAGCAGTTGAGATCGGCTGTGGAATGGAAGCGGCAAAAATGACCGGTTCACAGTGCAACGATGCTTTAAGGATTGAAAATGGCAAGGTTAAGTTTTTGTCCAACAATGCCGGGGGAATTACCGGTGGTTTGACAACAGGTCAGGATATTACTGCCAGGGTGGCTGTAAAACCGACTCCAACCATTGCAAAACCTCAAAAGACAATTGACAAGGTGAGTCTTGAGAACAAGGAACTGGCTGCAGTAACCAGGCGTGATCCAACCATTTTGGCAAGGATTTGGCCGGTGGTGGAAGCATTTACCTCATTGATCATACTGGATGCCTTTACCCTGCATCTGGGATACCAGGCACTGAAACCCGGAAAATAACGGTTTCATGAGATATTTTATCATTGGCTTTAAAAGCAGCGGAAAGACCACAACAGGCAGGAAGCTTGCTCGTAAGCTTGGTATGGACTTTATTTATCTGGATGATCATATAGAGCAGATGACAAGCAGATCAGTTCCGGAAATATTTTCCACTGAGGGAGAGACTGAATTCAGGAATCTGGAATGGAAAGCTTTAAAGGATGTGGTTAATAGGGACAATATTATTGTCTCCACAGGGGGAGGTGTACCATGCCATTGTGATAATATAAACCTGATGGAAAAATATGGTGAAATCATCTACCTGAGACTGAATAATGATATACTGGTCAGCAGGCTTGAAAAGGCTGCTTCTGACAGGCCAATTGTAAAAAACAAAACCAGGGGTGATCTTTATCGATATATTGTGGATTTAAAGAATAAATGTGAGCATCATTACATGCGTGCCAGGTATATTATCGATGGCGAAAGTCTGAAAATAGATAAACTTGTTGAAACTTTAAACAGAAAGGATTAGCATACTTTATCCCGCCCTGTATTCCAATAAAGGATCGATATTCAGGTATTTCTTTAATAATCCGACTCCTAAATAAAATGGAATGGTATCCACCAGAGCTGCTATCATTTTGAAGAAATAATTCGACACTATCAGAATAACCAAAGCAGAAACAACATTTTGTCCTTCCTTCACAAGCTGAGCATGTGTGAAAAAATAGGTTATCAGAACCACCGCAACAGAATCAACAAGCTGACTGGTAAGGGTTGAACCATTATTTCTTAACCAGAGATGTCTGCCTTTTGTATAATTCTTGAAGAAATGAAAAATATGTACATCAATGAATTGTGCCGTTAGATATGCTATCATCAATGCGATGGTAGCACTGAAAGTCAGCATCCGGATGTTAAAAAAAAGATAATTCGGATCACCCTCATATGGAAGTCTTGTTGAAGGATCTATCTCAGGTGTCGGAGGCAGTATACCTCCAATCCATAAAATAAAAAGTCGATCTACCTTGTGATACCTAAAATATTCAGCATGGCCAGTGTGCCGATAAAAATACCGGATAATACAAGAAAAACGATTTCACGCCTTCTTGCGTACTTATCTTTATCATGAGTGTTGGTCTCGAACAATTTAATATTTTTTTTACGTTTCTTTCATGAAGTAACAATAAAAAAATGACATTGGTTTGGCATGAGCCCAAAAAAAAATTTACAACAGATAAAAATATATACATGAACAATCGATTCCTTTAGACAAGAAAACTTGTAATCAGTGATATATTTTATACTTTTATCAGTTGTTTTATTGAAATTTTGTATACGGTTTCTGATCAGAACCCATGTTTAGAAAAATTCTGAAAATATTTGGTGTCGAAAAGAAGGAAATTTGGATTCTTTTCCTGACAACCATGCAGGCAATCCTTATAGGAGTTTATATTGGAGGATTTGATATTTCAATGCATGCAGTTTTTCTTGATTCTTACCCTTTTACCGATATTCCTGAGATATATATCATTTCTGGAATCCTCGGTGTGGCAATGATGTTTGTATATTCCTTCTTTTCCACAAGGATACCATTCAGGATATTTATTTTACTGAATTACCTGGTGATCTTATTTCTTTCCATCATTATCTATAATTATTCCTATCTTGAATTTAACCAGGAATACATCAGATACGGATTTGCACTGATGTTTCCAATGAACATTATGATGTTCCTGAATTTCTGGAGATCTATGCGTGAGATATTTACACCTCCCCAGACCAAAAGACTTATCATTCACATTCAGGTAGCTTTCTACGGGGGAATAGTTGCAGCGAGCTACGGGATTATTCTATATCTATACCAAACCCGCGAATTTCAACATATTATTCTTTTCAGTTCCGTTGGGATCGTCCTTGTCATTCTGCTCCAATTTATCATCAATACGACTCATAGATTTTCTAAGTTCTTACAGCACAAGCCAAAGAGAGTAAATCCTCTGAGATCTAAGTTTATGGAGCTTTATTATGCCAGGTATACCATATTACTACTTGTATTTGTGATACTTTCAGCCATTATTGGATACATTGCACATTATAACTTTATCAATGCTTCAAGGACAATTTATCCTGATATAGTCGGGTTTTCAAAATTTCTTGGATTATTTACCGGTACATTGTTTCTATTTATATTTTTTATAGATAAATTCTTTATAAGGAAGGTTTTATATACTTATGATTCGCCGTACAGCCTTGTGCTTATTCCTGTTGTAATGCTGGTCTTAATTATTCTGACTGTTATAATTTATCTGACACTGGGGAATACATTGCTCTTTGCAAGGTTCTCATTTTTCTTTATCTTAATTGCTATTGTAAGACTGGCTTACGAAATTTCAAAATTCGAAATTGAGATGCCCTCCTTGCGGGTTTTATTCAGGACGCTTGATGTTCGGTTTCATAATACCATCATTCCAAGAATTGACGGAACTACCAGATTAATTGGATTGATGCTTGCCGGGATCATTTTATTTGGTATTATGAAAATAAAGTTTATCAATATTTTTTATCTGAACCTCTTAGCCATTGCATTCACTATTGTATGGATCTATTTTACCATTAAATTGATAAAGGCATACAAGGATGCGCTTCAGAATAATATACGAAGATACAAGGCTACAAAACGTATGGATGAGCGCGAGTTCTCAGCAACTGACGAAAAATTGCTGTCCCTTATTAATGATGCTTCATCCGAAAAAGTCATCAGTTCCCTGCGCATTTCAGAAAGAATTGAACCTGTTTCATACGAAAATCATATTATTAATTTGTTGAATTACAGTGATCAGGAAGTACAGGATTATGTGTTGTCTGAAATCAATAAGAACAATCTGCTCATTGCATTACCATCTTTGAAAAAAGTATCCTTAGATTCCGATCCTTTGGTTCTGATAAAAAATGAACTTGTCCAACGGTTTGAACAAAAGATCTCTATTGGACAATCTGAAAAACAAATAGAAAAACTAGCCAACTCAACCAACATCAATGACAGGGTTTTAGCAGCAGAGCTAATAGGTTATCTTTATAAAAAAGAATTCTCATCTGTTTTAGTAAATCTTTCACGCGATTTTGAACCTGATGTTAAAGAGGCATCTATCAAAGCAATGGCAAGGGCTGCTTTCGCCGAAAATAGTCATACTCTGGTTGGATTTTTGAATTCGACAACTTATTATCCATTTGCTTTTGAGGCGCTCGTAAAAATTGGTGATGAAGCATGCGATCACCTCGACCAGATATTCCTTTCACCAGATTCAGATAATCGTCTGTTATCAAGAATAGTGAAAATTTTTGGAAAAATAGGCAGCCAGAAGGCAATTGAATCATTGTTGAATAAGGTAGAAAAACAAAACAAGTTCATTGCACGGCAGGCAATTGTAGCATTGAGAGAAGCAAGATTCTAGGCATCCCTGAGAAGTATAAACCAGATTCTAAATTCTATCATCCGGACTGCAAACATCATGTCCTGGAATTTATCCATTCTTCATATGATACCTTTGCAGGATGAATATGCCCTGCTGCGCAGAGCGATGGAATCTGAGATGGAAGATAACTATAATCTGCTTTATAATTTACTCTCCCTTGCATATAATTCTAATTCAATTTCAAACATTAGAAAATTCATTGAAGATGGGGGAGATACAGATATCAGTTATGCCATTGAGTTGCTTGATCAGATTGTCTATGATGATGTGAAGCAGGTTTTGTTTCCTGTCCTGGAAAACCTTTCGATGAAAGGCCGGATCAGGCAATTACAGTATTTTTTCCCGACCGAAAAAATTGCCATTTACGAATTGATTCCTGAAATTATAACGAGGGATTACAATCATATATCGATATACGCTAAATCATGTGCAATATTTAGCTGGTCAATCATGAGAAAGGATATTGATGATATTCTCATCTCCTGCCTGTTTCATCCGAATAAACTGATCAGGGAAACAACTGCATTTGCCATTAACGAGCTGAACCCTGAAATTCTCTCAGAGATTTATCCACGACTCGAACCAACATACGTTTCTGATATCATTGCATCAATTGAAAATATTAAATCAGGCAACGATATTTTGTTACTTGAAAAAATAGAATTCCTTAAAAGATGTTATGGATTCAGAAAGATTTCAGAGGATATTCTGATCGAAGTAGCAATTTGCCTCAGATTTCATAAAATCAGAGAAAATGAAAATATATCTATTACCGGAAACCGGAATGAATTTTCCCTGATGTTAATTTATAGTGGTGAAGTTGAAGTTAACCTTGCCCAATCTGGTTCTGTAAACTTCTCTTCCAATCAGGTCATATATTCTGAACCTTACCAGGAAAAAGACCGGAATCAATTGAAAATCAAAGCGCTTAAAGATACAATTATCTTTTCTGTCAACAAAGATATATTTGACACGTTGATTTTTGATTATACTGAGCTGAGAAGTATTGTTCTGGAACTTATAGATAATATGCTTTAGTTAATTAACCGATTAGACCTTATGAATTTTGATTATGATGTTTTTATAAGTTACGGATCGTCTGAAGGCGCTGATAATGACATAGTTAACCAATGGGCAGTAAGATTTTGTGAATATCTGGCAATTCTTTTAAACAGGCTCAATAAAAGAGAATTAACCTTCATGGTTCATGATGATCTCAGGGCAAGAAAACAGTTGCTTGGAACTGAAAGCCCCGTTGTATTGACCAAAACTGCTATTTTTGTGACCCTTATTTCACCGGAATTTGTCAGTTCGGAATCCTATCAGAATGAGTTGAAAGAAATATACAATGCTGTTTATCAAGGAACCGACGATTCCACCCGTAATGTCAACAGAATATTCAAAGTTCTTACTGCCCCTGTGGTCGGCGAGCAGCAACCTGAATTTCTAATGAATGAGATCGGGTATGATTTTTACGAGATTAACAGATACAGCAAGAAATCCCGGACGTTTGAGATTATTGAAGGAGAACAGCCTGAAGAGAAATTGTGGTTTAAGCTGGTTGATTTGGTCTATGATATACAAAACTCGCTGGAGTTACTTGTTGACAGAGAGATACAGGAAGCTGAGAGGAAAAAATACATTTACCTTGCTGAGACCAGTTTCGATCAGTCAGAAAATAGGGATGAAATACGGCGGGAGTTGCAGTATTTAGGGTATCATATATTACCGCTAATCAACCTACCAAATGACGGTGAAAAGGTTGAGTCGCTGGTTAAAAATTATTTAAACAGATCCACTCTTTCAGTCCACCTGATGGGAGCTTTTTATGGTGATTTATTAAAAAAATCAAAACATTCCCTGATTGATTTACAAAATAAAATTGTGCGTGAATATGTTGAAAATTCAGACACCGGACAAAAAAGAATTATCTGGATTCCGAGTGATTTAAAAATAACTGACCAGCGACAATCGTTATATCTTAACAGACTTAAACGGGATGAGTCAAAAGAGAGCACTGAAATCATTGAAGCTCCGATTGAAGTTTTCAAGACTGTTCTCCGGAATAAACTTGAGGAGATGGAGAAACCAGGAAAAATGAAATCAGAAAACAAGAAAGTATATCTTGTCTATGAAAATCAATATAAGTCTGAACTTTTGAGAGTTTACGAGATGTTGGCAGAAAGCAACATTGATATCCTCGAATCAGATCTTGAGAACCTGGAAACAGGATTGATTACAACACATAAGCAGAATCTGGTAGATGCTGATGCAGTTTTAATATATCAGGGAAACAGCAACAAATTATGGTTGAACAGCAAAGTACAGGATTTGGTGAAAGCACCGGGATTTGGTAAGGAAAAGCCATTCTCAAGCATTGGGATTATAACCCGTGATAAAATTGATGATAGTATCACCAGATTTTTACAGGATGCAAGAATAATTAAATCAGATAAACTTGATGAGGCGTTCAACAAAAGTTTTGTAAATCAGATAATACAAGAACAAAATGTCCGCTAAAGTATTACAGGAAACATATGAAATATTATCGGCCAGGAATCCTTTTCCGGGATTGAGACCATTTACAATTGATGAGAATCATCTGTTCTTTGGTCGTGAAGGCCATAGTGAAACCGTACTTGAATACCTGGCTGAAAACCGTTTTGTAGCGGTCACCGGCGCTTCAGGCAGTGGTAAATCCTCTTTGATATATTGTGGTCTGATCCCTACATTATATGGGGGTTTCATTGTTAAAGCAGGTTCAAACTGGAGGATCATTACAACCAGGCCGGGTAACAGTCCGGTTGAAAGTCTTGCCACAGCATTGGCTGAAAGCGAGAAGGGAACTCAGTATAGTCAGAGCGGAAGCATTAAGAAACAAATCAATTATACTGTATTAAGAAGAAGCTCTTTCGGACTTGTCGATGCCATCAAGCAGATGAAGATTCCAAAGGATGAAAATATTTTATTGATTTTCGACCAGTTTGAAGAGCTGTTCAGATTTAAAGAAAGCAGAAAGGATACAACCACAATAAATGAAACGGAAGCATATATAAAGTTAATTGTCAATGCCGTAACAAATACTGAAATTCCCATTTATGTGGTAATGACGATGAGATCAGACTTTAATGGAGAATGTTCTCAATTTTATGAACTTACCGATCTCATTAACAAGAGTAATTTTCTGATCCCTCAAATGACAAGGGATGATTTCAAAGAGGCTATCCTTGGACCATTGGCAGTGGGCGGAGCCAGGATTGATCCGCAATTGTTACAGCATGTATTAAATACCATAGAAAACAAAACAGATCAGTTACCAGTCCTTCAGCATGCCATGATGCGTACCTGGGAATACTGGGCAAGGTACAACGAACCGGTTACCCCTATTAAGATGCGTGATTATGAAACTGCGGGGAAAATGGAAAACGCTTTGTCGATGCATGCAAACGAGGCGTATGAGGAATTATCAGAAGAAAGGCAGCAGATTTGTAAAATTCTTTTCAAATCGTTAACGC
>Ga0114922_10003121_pt1 | contig 15481 bp, 16 predicted proteins | sample AartaG_FD_100975 | JGI IMG/M metagenome (GOLD analysis project Ga0114922, IMG submission 100975) | Deep subsurface microbial communities from Aarhus Bay to uncover new lineages of life (NeLLi) - Aarhus_00045 metaG | ecosystem: Environmental > Aquatic > Marine > Oceanic > Sediment | place...
CTCTTTCATCCCCGATCACCTGATGGAATCGCTGGAATTCACGGAGCGGCGGAAGGTGAAGGTGGATGCGGACGGCATGACGTCCATACCAGGTGTATTTGCTGGGGGCGACATTGTGAACCTCAACATGGACGCCGTGACTGCTATTGCAGACGCGAAGAGAGCGGCCGATGGAATCGATGCAGTCCTTTCGGACTCACAGTGATCGGTGGTAAGGTGTCCTGAACGATACCTTTGAGTTGACAGGCTGCCTCCCGAGGCCACAGGTTTCAGAGGACGTTCTCTTGGGTCTGTGCCGCCGCCGCTGACGCAGCCGCCGACGGAGTTATAGGGGACTCCACTCTCGGCGGCTGCGGCGGCTGGTCCATCTGCTTCTCGTAGGCTATCGGCAGGGCGCCAACGTCCCGCAGTCCTCAGCGAGTGTCGACATCGTTCGCTTGCTGCCCAAGGTACCACCTCAGCGTGTTGAACGCTAGACCGACGGCCCTATCCGGGTCTCTTTGAGGTAGGCGGCCAGGTCCTCGCTGATCAGGGGTGCGCCCGGACATCGCTGCCGGTACCTGTCAGGGCCCATCTCGTGCACCTCGTGAACGTGCCCGAAGAGCTGGTGCGACTTTTCACCACAAAGACCGCAGTAGATCTGCATGTTTCATCCTTTCCATGCATGAGACGAAAGCTTGGGCATTGAACACTTGCTGATTCTCTGCTGATCCGAGTATGGCCTGACCACCAGCCCCAGCCGGACACACAACGGCCGTTGCCCAAGCATGTTCTTGGTACAGGATGGCAGGACGGCCGCTATAATCGCCGTGTGTGGCAGCTTACGTCCTAGCAGGGCGCCACGAGGCCCTTGGCACCACGTCGTAGCCCGAACGAGGTCTGGCCTGCTGACGTTCGGTTGCTGCCGTCAGTGCAAAGGAAGGGACGGGCGATGGGTTGGAACAACGCCATCCCATGCGTCGTGAGGGAGGCCGAGCCAGGAGACCTCGAGGACATTCGTGAGCTGCACCACTCTCTTTGCCGATTTGAATGCAACCAGGGGTATGATCGCCAGCTGGATCCGGACTGGTCCTTCAGCACAGCGGCTGAAGAGTATTTCAGGAAGCGGATCGCTGGCGGGGATGGCGTGGCTTTGGCTGTCGTGGCGGAGGACGCAACGGTTGGCTACCTCCTCGGCCGAATCGATCCGAGTGACTCAGGGCCCGTCGGCCGACTCGAGAGTGTCTATGTCCAACCGACTTGCAGACGGCAGGGGTTCGGTACTCAGCTCCTGGCGCGTTTCATCGAGTGGGCCAGCCAAAGGCAACTCGGTAAGCTGACGGTCTCAGCGGCGCCGGGAAACGCGGCGGCCATTGGTCTCTACCGCCAGATGGGATTCCGCGACGCCACGTTGATCCTGAAGAGGCCAGGCTGAGATGCTGCTGGCAGGATGCACGTGGTTGGCCCGTTCCCGGTTCTGCACTGTTGGGATTCGGGTCTCCCACTATGGGCCCTGATGCTCGGGGCTGACGCGAGCCAGTATCCTGCACAGGCCGGCAAGGAATCGGGCCATGAACCGCCCCATCAGGCTGGCGAGCCCCTACAGGACCGTCGCTGCGCCGCCGTGGACAGACACGATCTTCGACGACTGGACTGGCGTGATCACCTACCTGCTGCGGGCCGTGGCCGCTGACGGCAAGGAAGAGGGCAACATCCGAGAGGTGCTCGTGCTGCCCGTCCAGAACGGCGTTGTCGGGGTGGCCCTTCCGGCCGAGCCGCGCATCGTGGAGGCCCGAGCTATCGCGGGCGGTCGCATCGAGCTGGAGTGGCTCTACGATCCCGCCTACGAATACCGCGGCCCCGGCGCCGCCCACGAGGCCAGAATCTACTGGGACGCCGGCATCGGCACGGTCGACTTCGCCGCCCCCCACGCCACGGTCCCCATGAACCAGCCCATGAAGGCCACCCGCTACACCTGGCAGTCCGCCCCCCCCCACGGACGGTCAGACCTACCGCTTCACCATCCGCATCGCCATCGCCTCCTGGCCCGCCGGCCTCGAAACCCAGAACACCGACTCCCAGCCCGCCACGGCAGACTCATCTGTTCGCGCCACACCCACGCTGACTGTCAAAGTGAAGTGATGCGACCAGTGGCCAAACAACAGGAGCATCTACACTCCTCCCCACCGAGGAGGACAGCCCGGATCTATTCGTCACTGCCGGGGCACAGTCAGGTTTCAGCGTTGTCAGCGTCCCGATAGGTGGACCGGGCTACTGACCTGCCCCTGAGAACGACGCCGGGTTCAGGCTTGAAATCTGGGCTCCTCTTTTCGAGGAAAGGAGCTTTTCGGCATGGGCAGGAATAGATGCACACCGGAGCGGATCATCAGGGAACTCATGGACGAGTTGCTGGACCGGGAGGTGTTCAATACGCTTCTGGAGGCGAAGGTGCTTGTGGAGTGGTGGAGGCGGCACTACAACCAGGTCAGGCCGCACAGTGTCCTGGGGTATCGGCCCCCGGCGCTCAAGGCGATCGAGCCAGTGCCGCCTGGCTCGATCCCCTCCGTCAGCCGGCACTGGCTGCACAGAGACTAACCCAACCACTGGCAGCACAATTGGGGGCAAGTGAAGGTTCCTACGGCCACAGCAAGCAAGCGCCTGTCCAGTCCCGCAGGGAACTTGACAGAACCTTGCCGCGGAAGGTTCGTCGGGCCGCAGCCAAGGACACGACGAGGCAACAGGTATCTTGCTTATATTCGCGGCCACCGCCACTCGCAAACGCCTCAGGGTGAACCACGCCTAGGGAGAACCCAAGCCGATCGGAGAAATGCAGCAGGACGCGCCGGGCCAACCACGAGGCCCTATCGCTGGAGTCGACGATGATCACTCGTTCCCATGGGGGAAGTCCTACGCAGAACAAGGTCGGTGCGTGGCTCGCGAATGCCAGCCTCAGGTAGGGACCAGGCCACCACCTGCGCAGCACGCCGACAGCGCCGAGCCGGTGGGGCATCACAAGCAGGTCCGACGCCTCGCACAGGCGCGCCGCCAGCCTGTAAGGGCTTCCCGTGGCACAGGTCACCTCCGTTTCCTGATTCTCCGGGAAAGCCACTTGCACTGCCTGCTTGATGTTGCGGAGTTGCTCTTGCGCCCTGTCGGCTTGCCGATCCTCAACGATTGCCGCGCCAATACCAGATCCCCTAGCCGGCCCCACTAACCGTGGGAATGGTACCAACTGCGGTCGCGGAGTGTAGACAACAACCGTCACGCGGAATGGTAGATGACGTTGAAGCGCGACGGCCAAGCCAGCGACGTGCTCCGGCGCATCTCCCAAGCCGACGGTAACGCATGCACGAATGGGCTCTGGCACGGCGATGTCATTCATCGGTCGCCCCCCGGCCGGCGCTTGGCGGGGCCTCGTCAGCGCGTGCATGGCCGGACCTGTCGGCCCCCTCGCGCAGGTGGATCGTGCGCGTGGGGAAAGCGATCGACAGCCCCAGTTCCTCGAGCATAGTCATGATGGCAAGATTGACCCGTTCCTTCGTGGCCAGGTGCTCATCCCAGGTGACGTCCCTGGTGAAATAGTAAACCAGGATGTTCAGGCTGAACTCGCCGAAGTCGGTGAACCGGATAAGCATGAACTCCTGGTCGACACCTTCGTCTCCTTCGAGGATGCCGCGGATAGCTGACACCGCGTTCCGCATCTGGTCCGCCCGTGTCTCATAGGTGACGCCAATCGCCTGGGACACCCGCCTCTTGGGCATCCTGGACCAGTTGTCTATCACCTCGTTGGCCACGGTCTTGTTCGGGATGGAGACGAGAGTGGCCGGCCAGGTGCGGATGCGTGTCGTGCGGAATCCGATCTGTTCGACGGTCCCTTCGGTCCCGGCCACCTTGATCCAATCGCCGACCGTGAATGGGCGGTCGAGGAATATGAAGATGGAGCCGAAGAAGTTCGCCAGAGTGTCCTGCAGTGCCAGGGCGACGGCCAAGCCCCCGATTCCTAACCCCGCCAGGAGGCTGGAGACGCTGTAGCCGAGCAGTTGGACGACCCAGAGGAAGCACACGACGGCGATAGTCGCCTTGAGGGCCCGGCGAATCAGCGGCAGCAGTTGGTCATCGAGCTTGGACTCGGAGCGCTCCGCATACCCGGCCAGTGAGCCCACGATAGCATCGACTGCCCGGAAGAGGAACCAAACGAGAATCGCTCCCGCCAGAACCTTCATTGCTCCGAACACGAAGGTCTCAACGTCGGGCTCCGCGGGCAACGGCAGGACGGTGAAGGCCCCCGCGAAAGCCGCCAAGAGGAACACGTAACCCAAGGGCGCCGAAGCTGCTCTGGCCAGCCCGTCGTCTATGGCAAACGGCGTCTTCTCCAGCAGCGGGATGATCCGGCGGGCAAACAGATAGTCGCTGACCTTCTTGAGAACCAAGCCGGCCAGAATGAGCAAGAACGCCGCGCCGAACTGCCAGATGGCAATCCCCATCACTTCATGGCGGCCCCACGACGACAGGCGGACAGTCAACTCCGACAGCCAAGCCGGCTCTGCTACTTGGTCAGCCGGTGCGCCGTAGGCCGACGGGCTCAGCAGTGTTGCGCACACAAGAAAGCCGACCAGCAGAACCGCGATAACGGGAACGCCTCGTGGTCTTCCGGTCATCCGCTCCGGGTCCACCCGTACCCTCCTATTGCCCTCTGACGTATTCGGCCAGATCGGAGATGCTCTTGATCCCGAGCTTGGCTGCGTGATCACGGCGCATTGTGAGCGTGTAGGCGTTGTTGAAGCCGAACGGCTCCAGCCAGACCATGTCGTAGTCCTCGGCAAAGGCCTGCTTCACCGCCTCATAGGCGGCATCGGGGTCCGAGATGACGTCCCGCTTGAGGATGTTGACCAGGCCGGTCCCGGTATACTCGGCATAGAGGTCGAGGTCCCCCGCCTTCAGGGCGGTGAAGCAGATCATCGTCCCGCCCAGGTTCATCTTGCGCTTGACCTTGATGTTCGAGGAGCACTCGATGAGGGCAGCAAGCATCTCGCCGAGCACTTCCTGTTCGGTGAAGTGCTTGCTCCCGACAGTGACCTCGCCAGCGGAGCCGTCCCCAGGCGATGCATCGGCGGCGAGCAGCTCCTGCGAAGTCAGGAACTCCCTGGCGACCTCGGCGGCCTTGCGCCCCTCCTCGTCGACTTCGTAGTTCAACCGCTGCATTGCCGCATCGGAGATCTTCCCGCCAAGGCGGTTCAGTATCTCCTCTATTTCCGGGTGCTCCTTCAGCGTCTCGGCCCGCACGAGGGGGGCAGCGTAGTACGGCGGGAAGAAGCCCTTGTCATCGTTCAGGACCAGCAGGTCATAGGCAGGGATACGGCCGTCGGTGGCGAAGGCGTCAATCACGTCCACGGCGCCGTCGGCGACGGCCCTATACATCAGACCCGGATCCATCTGCATGGGTTCGGCTACGAACTCGAATCCGTAGTGCTCGCTCAGCCCCGAGTAGCCGTCGGGCCGCGTGAGGAATTCAGCATCGAAGGCCGCCCGCATCCCCGTGGATGGCCGGCCGTAGTGAATCAACGTCAGGACGATGCCGGCAACGATGACCACGCCGAGAACGATCAGCAAACGGCTCTTGGTTGACATCTCACTCCCCTTCTTCTCTGGAATGGTGGCTCTCGCGGATGCCCTCAGGCGTGAGCCAACGCTCCAGGCGGCCGAGCAGCCAGTCAGCCGTCACGGCCAGCACGGCCGCAGGCACGGTCCCCGCCACCAGGTAATCCATCTGTATGCTGCGGAGGCCCTTCAGTATGAGGTTCCCAAGCCCCCCGGCGCCTATCAGCCCGCACAGGGTCGCAATGCCGATGGTCCAGACCGTCGAGATCCGTATTCCCGCCATGATGACGGGCAACGAGAGCGGCAGCTCGACCGAGAACAGCACCTGGATTGGCTTCATGCCCATGCCCGTCGCCACCTCCACCACAGAAGGGTCGACCTGCCGAATGCCGGTGTAGGTGTTCCGCAATATGGGCAGCAGCGCGTATAGCACGAGGGCCACCAGGGCAGGCAGCGTGCCGATGGTAGGCAGGGCAACCAGCGCGAACAGCAACACGATGAAGGATATCAGGGCCAGGCTGGGAACAGTCTGGATGACACCGACAGCCCCCAGGACAGCCGACACGACTCGGCGCCGCCTTGTGCGTGCCAGATAAATCCCCAGGGGCAGGGCAATCGCCGCGGCGATCGCCATAGCGAGGAACACCAGGAAAGTGTGCTCGTAGGTGCGCCGCAGCATCTCGGGGCCGAGCTTGCGGAAGAACGACAGGACAGTGTTCATGGCGCTCCTCCCGCTTCCCCAAGCACCTCAGTGATAGCCGTCAGGAGGTGTCTCTTAGTCAGATCGCCGAGGTAGCCCGTCCGGTCGTGTACGGGCAGTGCGCTGGCTGCCGTCTTCTTGAAGGCATCGAGCGCTTCGATGAGGGTGTCCGTTGCACGTAGCGTTGGGCGGGAATCTGCACGGGCCGGCACAGCCCTGGTCGCGGGCATGACGCTACGCACTCTTCTGGTCAACAGCGACAGCTGGAACCGGTGCTGGCCAAGGAACTGATCCACGAACTCGTTGGCGGGGCTTTCCACCAAATCGGCCGGGGTGGCCAACTGCTGGAGCCGCCCCGCGTCCAGCAGGGCTATCCTGTCACCCATCTTCGCGGCCTCGAACACGTCGTGCGTAACGAAGATGATGGTCTTGCGTATCTCGGACTCGAGAGCGAGGAACTCGTTCTGGAGCTCCTCGCGGGTGATCGGGTCCAGGGCCCCGAAGGGCTCGTCCATGAGCACTATGGGCGGATCGGCGGCCAGGGCACGTGCTACTCCTATCCTTTGGCGCTGGCCGCCGCTCAGTTGCACAGGATAGCGCTCCCGGAAGTCCTCCGGCTCGAGCCCCACCATAGCCAGCAGCCCGTCCACCCGTTCTGCGATCTGCTCTCGGGACCACTGCAGAAGATTGGGCACCACGGCGATGTTCTCGGCAATCGTCATATGGGGGAACAGGCCGATGTGCTGGATGGCGTACCCGATCCGACGGCGCAGCCCGATGGGGTCCTGATCCATGATGTTCGTGCGCTCGATCATGATGCGCCCAGAGGTCGGCTCAATCAGCCGGTTGACCATCTTCATCGTGGTCGTCTTGCCGCTGCCGCTGGTGCCGAGCAGGACAAGAGTCTCCCCCTCAGGCACCTCCAGCGACAGGTCGCGGACGGCCTCAACGCCACCAGGATAGGTCTTCGACACATGGTCGAATCTAATCACCGTGTGTCCTTTCCGAGTGCCATGCAGACTTCTCTCTCAATCCTTGCGAACTTCGAAGATGCCGACGAGGGCGTGACCTCTCCCTGCACCCTCTTGAAGGTCACACTCCAAGCTCCTCAGAGCGTAGCCCAATTGCGGTTCGATGATGTTGGCCCGTGGGTCGCCCATCTGCATCCAACCCACGGCGTCGACCACCCGATCCAGGCTCATGATCACCATCTGGAGGGCCGGCGGGAACTTACGCCAGTCAATTGTCCGCACCGGATGCTGACGCTTCTCCAGGCGTCTCTGGCAGTAGTTCACCAGGTTGTTCCAGCAAAACTGCAGATTGGCAAAGTACTCGTTCAGTTCGTCGTGGTCAGGCACGGGGACCGGCTCAACTTTCATTCTCTCGAGGTCTGTGCGTGCATTCTCCTCGTGCAGGGAGTTGACGGCCGATCGCAGAGGCGTAATCCACTCGTTGTACTGACGCGTATCAACGTGCCGTCCAACGAATAGGGAGCAGTCATAGAGGTCCAGCACACGCACACGCGCCCGGGCGTTCCTCGCCGCACGCTGAACCAGAGCGCGAATCTCATCGCCAAGCCAGAAGCGCATGGGAAAGTGTTCCGCCTCGCCTCTGGACCCACCTGGCAACCAGCTCATCGAGTAGTCCAGCATCTCGTCGCCCGGCTCATCCCAATAGCACGGCCACTCGATGGAATGCCGCCCCAGCCACTCGCCAACGACCAGCGCCCTTTGGCCAGCATGTTCAAACATCTCAGTGAGGAGACGCTCCATTGCATCGTCATCGATGTGCGAGAAGGAACCGTAAGAACAGAAGTACAGATCAAAAGGCCGCTCGTCTTTCAGCGGCAAGCCCTTGAAGAAGTCTCCCTGGCGGAACACGACATTTGGCCGGTCGGCGTAGTCGGCATTTCCCTGCTCGACCATGGCTTCACACAGATCGCAACCCACGTACTGCTCGATCATGTCGATGGGTAGTATCCTGGTCTGATTCAGGCGCAGATCAGCTTCCTTCCGCATCAACGATGTAAGTAACCGTAGACCCTCTCCGGTGCCCGCCCCCAGGTCCGCAACGCGCACCTTGTCCCCCGACCGCTTCTTCCTGTCCACCAGCCTTCGCAAACAGGGTCGCAGCCTCATGCCCCTTATCTGATCTTCCCAATATATCCTCACGTTGTCGTGTTTCCCCGCAAGCCCTCCGCGATAGGCCTGGTAGTGGCCGTCGGAGACGAAATCCGAATAGGCCACTTGAGACTGTTCGCTTTCTGTCATAGTCACCCTCCGAGTAACTGCAAGCCGCCGTCGCCTGTGAGCTATTTCACGCGAGCCTTCTGGGATTGTGCTCTGCAACTGATGCCATAGGCTTCCTCAACGTAAGAGGCGGCTCTGTCCGCCGTCCCCAGAAGCGACTGGTCCACGCGTCGGCCTTCATCGCGCAGTGCGTCCGCAAGCATCCCACCAGCAAGTTGATCAATAGCAAACGGATTCTTGCCGACCAAGAAACCGAGGTCCCGTTTCAACATGGGCTTTTGTGCGGCGTTCACGCAGTCGCAACGTTCCGTAACGGCGTACATGTGCAGCACATGGATCGTGTTCTCCCACCTGCCGTTCATCAGCCCCATCGTGTAGTCCGACATGCGCAACGGAAGCGTCTCCTGACCGCGCTGCCAGTCCGCAATATCTTCGCCCTGAAGCGTAACGGCCCCGCGCTCCAATGCGCAGACGGCTTCGCATTCACCACAGCCGATGCAGAGCTCCGGATCGACGACAGGACAGGGATCGTCTTCGCGAAGTTGCAGGGCACCTTCGGGACAGCTCTCGACGCAGCGGCCGCATCGTGTGCAAAGCTCCGCGTCGAACTGAGGTAGCAGTGACTGGTGCATGCGGAGCTTCCCGCGCAACGCCGAACAGCCCATCGCAATGCTCTTGAGGCAGCCTGCCAGCCCCGCCAGGCCGTGCAGAGTCAGGTGAGCATGGTTTACCACGAAGTCGGCGGCAGCAAATCCTCCGGCAAGGTAGAAATCCTTAAAGCGACCGATGCCATCGAGTTGGTTGCATTGTTGCTGTTGTTGGAATTCAAACAGCCCGGGCACACCAGTAGACGGCCGATCCAGCACAACGAACGGAACACCAGCTGGGCCATCTACGCACCAGCCGTGCCGCCGTGCCAGTTCCATATACGAGGATGCGTTTCCTGCCGGATTCCGTTTGTGGCCACGAGGACCTGAATACGCAACGGTTGTGTCGCCAGCGACGACTCCCGACGCGCCGCGTTCCTGCACGAACCGCACGCTACTTGCCATGTAGACAGGGCTCATCCGTGTCACGCAGTTTGGCTCCCCGATGTGAACTTTGAGCAGAGCTTGCCCGGCCGTGGTGCCTGGATGAATAGCACAAAGCGCTTCGTAGATGGCCTCGTTAACTCTGTCGGCCGTTGACTCTTCTGCCTGCCGCAAATCCGCCTTCCCGGCCTCAATGGAGACCGTGGGATAAGCCGTAAAGGAGGCCAGCGACTTCAGACTTATCGCCCCTTCAGCCTCACTGTTGTTCTGCAGGCACACGATCAGTTCCTCACTTACAATCGCCGAGTTGCGGTGCCGCTGGCCACTCAAACTCGACGGTCGGGTAAAGGCTTGGGAGACACGAAAAGCAGTTCAGCCCCTGCCGATCGACTTCAGGTACTTCTTGGTCTTGCGCAGCCCGAGGGAATATGCCTTCGCGGTCACGCTGCCAATGCTTCTTTTGAGTTCCCTGGCAACGTCGGCGTTGCTCATATTGCGGAAGATTCTCTTCAGCCTCTTGATCTCCTGCTCTGACCAACGACCGGGCGCTCTCTTCGTCTCTTTGCGCCTTGCCATCGCGCACCTCCCCAAAACAGGTTGTGAACTGTTGCCGTGACCGTCACGTGGGCACGGCTAGCATTCGGATCTCTGGAAATGCGCTCAACACACGCTTTCGAATATCTGCTGACAACCGGCTTTCGTGTTCAGCGGCACGTATTTCCCGGACGAATTCCTTCGCCCGGGCGAGAGCGTCCTCGCCCAGCTTCAGATTCTCGCGCTTGTCTCTATTGGCCAGGCGCGGCACGAAGTACTCCTGGCGCATGTATTTCACCGTGTGCTCCTCGGCCAGGAAGTCTTTGCCCGGCCCCTTCTCTATCATCAGGTCCGTGGGCAACGTCTCGTCGTTGACCTGTATCCCCCGCAGCACACGCTGGCACATGCCCAGGATCTCGTTGTCCACGACAAGCTTCTCGTAGGACACGGTCAGGTCGAACTCCATCAAGCCGGCGATGTCATGGATGTAGTTCGCTCCCGACATAGCCACCAGCAGGCTGGACATGGCGCTCTCGTAAGCCGCCTGCACGTTCACGCTCTTAGCGTCGGATGTCCCGGCCGTTGAGTAGAGCGGCAGTTCGAAGTGCTGCGCCATCTGCGAGACGGCCGCGTTGATGATCGCCCGTTCGATAGGCCCTCCCAGGTTCCCCATCGTTCGGAGGTCGCTGATAGAACCAACGCTGCCGCAGATTCCGGGAGCGCCTTTATTGACACATTGCACCAGCGCTATGCCACCGAGCGTTTCTGCCACATGTGTCAGAACACTCCCGGCCAGGGTGATCGGCGCGGTCGTTCCGCACATGGGCTCACTGGGCACGACCACGGGCAGTCCCTCTCGCGCCAGGTAGCACGTCATCTCGCCGTAGGTCTCGTCGATCTTGAAGGGGCTGATTATCAAGGTGATGAACGAGACGAAGGGCTCTGCCCGGAGGACTTCGGCGCCGCCGGAGATCATCTGCGCCACTCGCACGACCTTGCGCAGCCCGTCGGGCGAGTAGATGCCGCCCATCACGTGTTTCGTCGTATTGTCCAGGGCGTGAAAGAACCGGTTCACGTCGATGTGGTCCTTGTCCTCAACGTCGTGTGGGAACACGTTGATGGTGAACACGTGAACGTTGTCGAGGGCATCGACCAGTCGGGCATTCAGAATGACGTCTTCCGTCGTCGAGTAGCGTCGCTCTCCTGTGTCCGGGTCCAGCACATAGATGGCGGTCCCGCCGGTGCCGTAATGGACCCGGTTCTCTTCCAGCACGGCATCACACTCGCCATCCCTGGAGTAGAGCGTGATCGAGGAGGGATTCGAGGCGATGCAGTCCTCCACCAACGAGCGCGGCAGACGAGCGATGCGGCTCTCCTTGTCCACCACGGCTCCGGCCGCCTTGAAAGCCTCGAATGCAGTGGGGGAGTAGACCGCCATCCCCGACTTCTCGAGCACCTCAAACGCAGCGTCTGCGATTCTCCCTACGTCGCTCTCGCCGAGCGGCCTGTACCAGGACGCCCGAATGCCCGGCAGTGTACGGTCCCGTTCCGTCGATGCAGACACATCAGCTCCTTCAGACAAAGGCTCGTGCTTCAACGAGTCTCTCGGCCCCACCTCCCTGGAACAGCTCCACAGCATCGTCGGACGGACAACGGCCGCTCTTTAGCCGCTCCTCCAGGGGCTCGAGGAATCGCTCCTCTCCGAGTCCTCGGCGCCCCAGGCCCAGTCGAGCCAACTCCAGCAGCCGACCGGCCAGGCTCGCAATGCGCTCTGAAGCGACCATGCCCCGAAGCGCCGAACGGCAGGCCGATTCCCTTGCATCGCGCAGTTCGTGCCATTCGAACCGATTCAGCTCCTCCTGACTCTCACCCAGCGCTTCAGTCAAACCGAGCGTGAGGGCGGCCACGCAGAGCAATGCGCCCGGTGGTTGCTGATCGTTCGGGCGATTCTCAACCGTGCCGTATCGCGTGATGCGAGCGGAATGCCAACAGCACGTGCAGTGCAAGTCGATGTCAGCCGGCTCCGGCGTGACGGTTACTTCACGGCCGTCCAGGCCGACTCCCGCCGCCCGCTCCTGCGAGTAGTAGTGCTTGAAAGTCTTGTACCCCTCGATCAGGAGGGGGCCATCGCCTCTCTTCACAAACACAGGCCGGAATCCGCTCATAGTCAGGGCGTAGTCACCCAGGTCCGTGAACGACTTCTGCGGCACGCCGGCGCGGCCCTCCTCGGGCACCCACCAGTCCCAGAACTTCTCGGCCACGCACGCGTAGGCAGGATCGACCTGCCCCCGCCAGATGCTGGAGTTAGCCGTAAGTGCGATCTGAGGGCCGGCGAAGCCGTTGAAGATGTTCACAAGTGGCACGGCTTCTTCTTCTGACACGCTGACGTGAACGTGGCTGGCGGCGTTGATCGTGAACAGGTCGAGATCCTGGCCCAACTCTGGTGGGACGATTCGGTTCGACCGAAACACCGCGTCCCAGACACGGGTTCGCGACTTGTCCATCCGCAGGTGCATGCTGGGGGCCGTGACGGGCTGGATCCCGTATCCAAGAAAGTGCACGCGATACCTGTCCGCATAGGGCTTTAGTTCCTCTCGGAGCTCGCGGATGGCCGCCTCCAGGTCCACAAGGCTGATCACGGGAGCAAGCGAGAACTCGGGCTTGCAGTAGCCCGTCTCGCAGGACGCCACGGTGTAGCCGCCCTCGGTCGCCGTTCTGGCGCCGACGGGTCTGCCGCTGACCTCGTCGTGAACGGCCTGCCAGCCAAGCGAACAGAGGTGATCCCAAAGGGCTGGCACCACGCTGGGTTCAGGAGCCCGGCCATCTTCCCGCACGAGGGGAAACTTCAGTTCGACGCCGATCTGGCGTCCCTCCTTGGAGCGGTTGGCTCTCGACTGTCTCAACACCTTCATGAGATGGCGATGGATAGCCTCCGCTGATGCCGGGCCAGTCCGGTGCCTCACGGGCGGTTCTGTGGCAAGGCCGCTGGTCTTGTGGTTGTTTCTCCGTCGGGTCATGGACTCGGCCCTCTACGCCAATCCTCGGGGCCGCCCATCACCTGGCCGTCGCCTTCGATGACGAACTTGTAGCTGGTCAACTCATTGAGGCCCATCGGTCCCCTGGCATGCAGCTTGTCCGTAGAGATGCCAATCTCGGCTCCCATACCCAGGGATGCCCCGTCACAAAACATCGTCGAGGCATTCACAAGCACGACGGCGGAGTCCACTTCCCGAACGAATCGACGGGCCCGGCTTCGACTCTCCGTGACGATGACGTCGGTGTGGTGAGACCCGTATCGGTTGATGTGCTCGATGGCCTCGTCCACGTCTTCCACCACACGGACCGAGACAATCATGTCCAGGTACTCAGTGCGCCAGTCCTCCTCGGCAGCCGGCTCAGCAAAGGGTACGGCGGCCCGCGTCCTCGGGCATCCCCGGATGGTCACGCCGCATTCCTGAAGCGCATCGGCCAGCGCGGGCAGTTCAGGCTCGAGCTCCTCGCACACCAGCAACGTCTCCATTGCGTTGCAGACCTCAGGCATAAGACACTTGGAATCCAGGACGATCCGGATCGCCTGCTCCAGGTCGGCACCCTCGCCCAGGTAGACGTGGCAGACGCCGGCTGAGTGCTTGAGCACCGGTATCCGCGACTGGCTGGCAACGGCCTGGATCAGCCCTTTCCCGCCGCGAGGGATAACCAGGTCAATCAGGTCTTCCATGTGCAGCAACTCGGCGACCTCCTGGTGGCTCCCTGAGATTGCCTGAACCGCTTCGGCCGGCAGGTCGGCCTCCTCCAGCGACTCTCGCCACATCTCTCCGAGAAGAGCATTGCATTGCGCGGCCTCGGACCCTCCACGGAATATGGCCGCATTCCCTGCCTTCAGACAGAGCGCTCCAGCGTTCACCGTCACGTGCGGTCTGGCTTCGTAGATCATCAGGACAACGCCGATAGGCACGCGCACGCGCGCCACGGCCAGGCCGTTGGGGCGAAGCTCAGTTCTGTGTGCCGCTCCCACGGGGTCGGGCAGAGCTTCGATCCTCCTCAGCGCCTCGATCCTGGCGCTGATCTTCGCCTTGCCGAACCCAAGCCTGGCAACGAGCTTCTCCGACAGGTCCGCCGCCCTTGCTGCCTCCAGGTCGCGTCGGTTGGCCGAGACGATTTCGTCCTGCCGCTCCGCCAGTTTCGCCGCCATTGCGCGAATGGCCGCGTTCTTCTGCCAAGTGGAAGCACGTCCCACCTCGTCCGCCGCTTGGCGGGCCGCAGTGGCAATGCCTCGAAGGTCCTTCTCCGTGTTCCCCACACTTACTCCCATCTATTTGCTACCCGCACCGCCCTCCGGCTTCGGGGGTCTGGCGGTCAGATGTGCCCTGGCACCCGCCAGGACCTGCTCGACCTCAGCGGCCAGACGGTCAGGGCCTTCGCAATCCTTCAAAAGCACGGCACGACCAACGGCTACGATGGCTTCGTCCACGCTAGTGTCTCCCGTTCCGACCCCGACGAGGATAGGTATGCTGGGGGCGATGTCACGAGCGTTCAGCACGAATTCCAGAACGTCCATGCCTGGACGTTGATGTGACACCAGGACCGCGGCCACGTTTCCCTCCCTGACTTTCCGCAGGGCCGACGACATGTTGGGTGCCCCGACCGGCGCGAACCCGCGCCCGCGCAGGGCACGCCGCAGTCTCGTGTTCCGGTTCTTCCCTATGACCAGCAACGAACGAAGGGACATGCCGAGTGCCAGGCGATCCAGTGTCTTGCTGCGGGGAGAGCTGTGCGACCTGACCGAACGTTGAGCAAGCCGTATGCCGGCGGGGGCGAAGAATCTCCCAAGGCATGTCTGGTGAAGGCGCTACGTCGTGGGCCGGTTCGGCGCGCGGCCCGTCGGAAGTCGGCCGGGTCGGGCACGAGTCCACCCGTTGTGCACCATCGGTGCACAGGGGGCAATCGAGGGGATTCTGTGGGAAGGAAGGGTACAGGGGGGACGGCCGGGATCAGTCTATCCCGTGCTTGCGCAGCTTGTTGTAGAGGGCCCGTCGACTGATGCCCAGCAGTTCCGCCGCCTGCGTTCGGTTGTTGCCCGTGGCGGCCAGGGCACGCCGCACCATCTCGCGCTCAACCTCATCGAGGGGAGTGCCGACTTCGAAGGTCACGCTCTGAGGCGCTGAACTGCCGGTCTGGAACCTGGGCGGCAGGTGTTCCGGTAAGATAACGTCGCCGGGGCATACGAGCACGGCACGCTGGATGACGTTCTTCAGCTCCCGTACGTTGCCGGGCCACTCGTAGGACTCCAGCAGCCCCACGCACGCCGGCGAGATGCCGAGCACCTTCTTGCCGAAGGCCTTGTTGTAGCGGCCGAGGAACTCATCGATGAGGAGCGGGATGTCGCTGGC
>Ga0114922_10003122_pt1 | contig 15477 bp, 14 predicted proteins | sample AartaG_FD_100975 | JGI IMG/M metagenome (GOLD analysis project Ga0114922, IMG submission 100975) | Deep subsurface microbial communities from Aarhus Bay to uncover new lineages of life (NeLLi) - Aarhus_00045 metaG | ecosystem: Environmental > Aquatic > Marine > Oceanic > Sediment | place...
CAAACTATCCCGAATGAGAAAGAAATACAGATTAGATATATTGACCCTGACTGACCCAAGAGGAAGAGTAATCGTAAGAAGTAGAAATCCTGAAATAAAGGGGGATGATCAGTCCGAGGATGAAATCATAAAAAAGGCTCTGGACGGAGGAGATTTTGCCTCCCCCCAGATTATCTCCCGTGAAGAGCTTCTTAAGGAGGGGAGGGAACTCGTCGATCGAGCATACATGGAATTTGTTCCCACTCCTATGGCATCGCCTAGACCTGAAGATAAAGAAGTTAATGGCATGATGTTGAAGGCGGCTTCTTCTGTGGAGGACGACAAGGGGAATCTTCTTGGCGTGCTCTACGGAGGGATCCTCATAAACAAGGACTACACAATTGTGGACAGAGTAAAAGAGCTTGTGTATAAGGATATGAAATATAAAAGTCGAGAAATCGGTACAGCCACAATTTTTCAACATGATCTGCGCATATCCACCAATGTCAAGAATGAACTAGGCGAAAGAGCCATCGGAACGCGGGTTTCCAAGGAGGTCAACACCGCTGTTCTAGAGAAGGGAGAAGCCTGGATAGACCGAGCCTTTGTGGTGAACGACTGGTATATCACTGCCTATGAACCCATAAAAAACATAAATGATGAAATCATCGGGATCCTGTATGTGGGGATGTTGGAAAGGCCTTACATCGACACCACAAACAGGGTCATTTTTGGTTTTGCTGTAATTGCCATTGTCTGTGTTGTCTTGCTCCTTGTAATTCTGTATTTTTCTACGACACAAATCATAAATCCTTTGCAGAAAATGGTGGTGGCCACTCAACAAATCGCAAAAGGCGACCTTACGCATAAACTCAATGTCAGATCAACGGATGAGATCGGCGATCTCGCCCAGTCTTTTGACAAAATGACTGAAGAGTTGAGGTTGGCCAACCATAAACTCATCGAATGGGGAAAAACATTAGAAAAGAAGGTGGAAGAGAGGACAGAAGAAATAAGAAAGATGCAATCCCACCTGATTCAACAAGAGAAATTGGCCTCTCTTGGGAAACTTGCGGCCGGTATAGCTCATGAGATTAACAATCCCCTTGGAGGCATCCTCATATACAGCCATCTCCTGCTTGAAGAGAAAGATAAAGGTAGCCCCGAACATGATAATTTAAAGAAAATTGTAAAAGAAACCACGCGATGCAAAGATATCGTCAAAAGTCTTCTTCAATTTGCACGTCCTAGGGATCCGGAGATGATACAAACAGATGTCAATGAAATCCTGGAAAACTCTCTATCCATTATGGAACGTCAGGCCCTCTTCCAAAACATTAAGCTGCAAAAAAAATATTCGAGCGATTTGCCCAAAATAGTGGCTGATAGTGCACAACTCCAGCAGGTCTTCATGAACATCATTCTCAATGGAGCGGAAGCGATAGATGGTGACGGAAAATTCACCATCAAGACATCCTTAGCGGGAGATAAGAAGAACATAAATATCGAGTTTACCGATACGGGGCACGGCATCAATGAAAAAGACAAAAAAAGGCTGTTTGAGCCTTTTTTCACAACCAAAGAAGTTGGGAAGGGAACTGGGTTAGGTCTGGCAATCAGCTACAGCATTATTCAAAAACACGAAGGAACGATCAAAGTGAAAAGCCAGGTGGGCAAGGGATCGACTTTTACTGTCATAATTCCGGTTAAAAGGGAAATTGAGCATGATGAAAACGGCTAACATCTTGATCGTGGATGATGAGAAAGTCATACAGGATTCCTGTAGTCAAATCCTCAAGAAAGAAGGCTACAAAGTCAAAGTTGCCAGCGATGGAAAAGAGGCCTTGCGCATGTTCAAGGAGGAGCTCTTTCACATTGTCATTCTGGATATCAAATTACCGGGAATGGACGGGATCGAGGTCTTGTCCAAAATAAAGGAAGAAAGTCCGGAAACTCCGGTGATCATCATGACAGGATTTGCCAGCATAGAATCTGCTGTCGATGCTTTAAAAAGCGGAGCTTTTGATTATCTATCCAAACCTTTCACTCCGGAGGAGTTAAGAATCAGCGTAAGAAAGGCTCTTGAAAGCAGACGAATATTTTTCGAAGGGATCTATCTACGCAAAGAACTTGAAAGACAGACTAAATTTGACATGGTTTTGGGAAAAAGCGAGGGGATGAAAAAAGTGATGGATATTGTCAAGCGCGTAAGCCCCTCAGAAAGCACGGTTCTCATTACGGGTGAAAGTGGGACAGGAAAGGAACTCATCGCCAGAGAAATTCACAAACATAGCCTCCGAAGAGATGCGCCTTTTGTTGTAGTCGATTGCGGGGCTCTAGTCGAAACTCTGTTTGAAAGCGAGCTTTTTGGCCATGTGAAAGGTTCATTCACAGGAGCTCATGTTACCAAGCATGGACGCTTCGAAGTGGCTAACGGCGGGACGATTTTCTTGGATGAAATAAGCAATATCTACCTCAGCATCCAGGCAAAGCTGCTAAGGGTTATTCAAGAGAGAGAGGTGATGCGTATAGGAAGCTCAAAACCCATTAAAGTCGATGTGCGTTTAATCGCTGCCACCAATGAGAATCTGGCTGAGTGTGTTAAAAATGGGAAATTCAGGGAAGACCTTTTTTATCGTTTGAGTGTTGTCCCTCTCCATCTTCCGCCATTGAGAGATAGAAAAGAGGATATCCCTCTTCTCATCGACCATTTTTTGCACAAATACAACAGAAGATCCAAAAAACAAGTAGTCGGTTTAAGTCAAAATGTTTTAAAGGCTTTGACGCAGTACGACTGGCCCGGAAACATAAGAGAATTGGAAAACACGATCGAAAGAGCCGTTGTGTTGTCTAAAAGTGATGAAATAGAATTGGATGCTCTTGTTTATCATGGGATCAGTTCTGGATCCTCTCTTCTCAGCCCGATTAATGGAATATACAGAAGTCTAGAAGAAGTAGAAAAAGAGTACATCAAAACGGTTCTCCATGCTCGTCATGGGAATAAAAGCCAGGCTGCCAAGGTTTTGGGGATTGACCGCAAAACCCTTTTCACAAAAATAAAAAAATATCATATCCAATAGAACGACCTTTCAATTGCCCATCTTCTTCATGTGACACCGACATTTTATCTGTCCGAGAGAAAAAGCTAGGGCAAAATTGAGCAGGAGTGGGGCAAAATTCCACAGTCTTCTTATTTCTCAAAACGTATTCTCTTGAAATCTTGTTTATCTTGCCTCTGATAGCATCGATTTTCTTGCTTTTTTTTTAAAAAAGGCACGGAAATTGCAAATATCTTCATCTCATGCAAGCTCAATGCTTTTTTTTTAAAGCAACTAAAAATAATTCAAAGGAAAGATAAGGAAAGAAAAAATGAGGGTTGTGAAATTATCAAAGGAAAATTTAATCCCCTTCTTAGAAGTCATTTCAGAAAAGACAGATCTTTGGGCTCCGGTAAGGAAACCCAACTCTGGACATGTATTTAAAGAAATAGATGATTTTGCGCTAATCGATGTTGACTATACGCGTACCATCCTCCCCCCAAAAAAAATCTTTTTGCCTCCGTCCTTTAACATGTTTAAGGCAAGCAATAACAACTATGTGGAAGATTTTTCACACGTTTCCCCAAAAATTCTATTCGGTGTTCACCCGTGCGACATTCATGGATTGTTGATCATGGATCGCTTTTACAGCTATATCTTCGATGATCCTTATTATTCGAAAGCCAGAGATAACACATTGATCCTCGGCCATTCCTGTTGGCCTGATGAAAATTGCCTGTGCAAATCCACCAATACGCACATCGTGGAAGAGGGATATGATCTTTTTTTTACAGATCTAGAGGACTCTTATCTCGTCTGGATCGGATCCAGTAAAGGAGATGATCTGATCCGGGTAAAAGCGGGATTGTTTGACGAAAACATCGCCGACAAAGATATCCAGAGCTTCATACAATGGCGCGAGGAAAGGGATAAAGCTTTCCAAACAGAGATCAATTTCAGTGCCATGCCCGACCTTGTGGAGCTTAAATACAATGATACCCTTTGGGAAAAACTGGGAAATGCCTGTTTGGCGTGCGGGTCTTGCACGAATGTCTGTCCCACGTGCAATTGTTACAATGTTGTCGATAAGCCAGCCCTGGGAGAAGATTCTTCACAAATTGTCCGTTGCTGGGATGCCTGTACCCTCGAAAACTACTCAGAGGTGGCAGGTGGAGAAAACTTCAGAAAAAAAAGATCGGACAGGCTGAAACTCTGGTATACCCACAAGCTTCAAGCCTACATATCCAAATATGGTAAACCCTCCTGTGTAGGTTGCGGTCGCTGCATAGCTACCTGTCCTGTGGATATCAACGTGAAAACAGTGGCCCATACTTTAGATGGTGAAAATGTGGATTCCTTCTGGATCCGATTTCATAAAGAGGTAAGAAAATGAGCGTTGAAAAAAATGAATTAAATCCAAAAAATCCATTCCTCCCCGAGCCGGCAAGAATTGTTCGGATGTATCCTCTAACAGATGATGTCAAGTTTTTTCAAGTGCGGATTGCGGATATGGAGAAGGCTCTCGCCTTTAAATACCGCATAGGACAATTTGCCATGCTGTCTGTCCTCGGTGCGGGAGAGGCTCCTTTTTCCATATCTTCCACGCCGTCACGCCCCGGGCTTCTGGAATTCTGTATCAGGAAGACAGGGACAGTTACCGAGGCCCTGTTTAGGTTGAAAGAAAATGATCTCATCGGAATCCGTGGCCCCTATGGGAATGGCTTTCCTGTGGTACAGATCATGGGGAAGGATGTCCTGATTGTTATGGGCGGTTTAGGGGCTGCACCCCTTCGTTCTGTTCTCCTTTATTGTCTCGACAACAGGGACCAGTTCGGAAGAGTTATTTTACTCCACGGAGCCAAAAAACCCTCAGAAATGATTTTCCGTGAAGAGTTTCTGGACCTAAAGCAAAGAGAAGATCTGGAGTGTTATTTGACTGTGGATGAAGACGACACCAAGAAATGGAAAGAAAACGTCGGTGTGGTGACAACTCTCTTCCCGAAAATCAACGACATCTATCCAGGAAACACATTCTCATTGGTGTGTGGTCCCCCCGTTATGTACAAGTTTGTTCTCAAGGAACTCGTCAAGCTGAATATCCCCAAGGATCAGATTTTGATGACCTTGGAACGAAGGATGAAATGCGGGGTGGGAAAATGCGGACATTGTGCCATAGACTATATCTATACCTGCCTCGACGGTCCCGTATTCACCTATTGGGATGTCATCCATATGAGGGAGCTCATTTAAGGGGAAATTGATGAATCAAGAAAAACTAAAAATCGGAATCTATTAACTTACCGGTTGTGCCGGAGATGCCCTGTTGATCCTAGATTGTGAAAAAGAGCTTATCGATATTTTCAACGCGGTGGACATCCAATCCTTTCTGATGGCTAAAAGCGATAACATCGATGGAGAGTTGGATATCGCTCTGGTTGAGGGTTCTGTGACCACAGAAAAGGAGATTGAAGAACTGAAAGATATCAGGAAAAGAGCCAAGCTCGTCGTAGCTTTAGGATTATGCGCAACTGTCGGCGGCATTCAGGCCCGGTTTGGCGACCGGGAAGAATGGGAGGAAAACTACAAGAAAGTCTACGGCGACATCGATATGACCCATACCAAACCCGTCCAATCCAAACCCATCGATGAGTACATCGAGGTTGACTATTATCTTCCAGGATGCCCTATCGAAAAAGAACAGTTTTTGAATTTCTTCACCAGATTTCTGAAGGGCAATCCCCCAGAGAAGTCCCAAAATCCGGTGTGTGTCTCCTGCAAATACAACGAAAACGATTGCCTCCTTAAAAAAGGAGTTCTTTGCCTGGGGCCGGTGACCACCGATGGATGCGGCTCCATATGCATCAATCATAACCTTCCCTGCATAGGATGCTGGGGGCCTTTAGATGTCGCTAACAGAACAGCAGAATTCTATCTTCTCCAGGAAAAAGGATATGACGTTGAGGAGATCAAGAAGAAAATGGCTAACTTTTCCGGCACGCATATTGCGGAATTTTTTGAAAAAGTCGGAAAGGAGAAAAGATGAAAAAGATAACCATTGAACATCTGGCTCGAGTTGAAGGAAATGGGGGAGTGACAGCCACCATCGATGGCAAAGTCGTTACCAATGTGAAATTCAATATATTCGAAGGCCCTCGTCTAATCGAAAGACTGACTGTTGGAAGAACTCCAGAAGAGGACGTGAGTATTGCTCCCAGGATATGTGCGATATGTTCCATTTCCCATAAAAACGCTGTTCTTCGAGCAATGGAAAACGCATTGTCTGTTACTGTTCCTAAGAAAGTCTACCTTGCAAGAGAACTTATGCACATGGGAGAAATGATTGAAAGCCATTCTCTTCATGTCTATTACCTGGCATTGCCTGATTATCTGGGTTTTCCGAATGCTATTGCCATGGCCTCAAAATTTGCCTTTGAAGTCAAAATTGCCCTAGAAATGAAAGAATTTGGGAATCATATCATGAAGATCCTGAGTGGGCGTTACATTCATGGCGAGAATCCCGTAATCGGGGGTTTCGGGAAATATCCGACAAAAGAAGAGCTTCTCTGGCTCAAGAATCGGGCGATTCAGTTTATGCCTTTCGTTTATAAAACTGTAGCCTTATTCTGCGAACTGGACTATCCTGATTCCCCTGAAGAAGATACTCTGTACGCATGCTGTGAGCCTGGCAACAATGTCTACGGCTTTTGGGGTGATGAGATCCTGCTCTCCACAGGAGAAAAAATATACCGGGATGACTATGAAAAATTGACGAATGAGTTTGTTGTTTCCCACTCCTATGCCAAACGAAGCAGGTATAACGGAAAACCTTACTCTGTGGGAGCTTTGGCTCGAGTGAATAATCTTGGAGAACGTTTTGAGGGGGAAACGGGGGAGTGGTACAAAAAATATTTCAATGACCGCTGGAAAAGGAACCCTCTCTTCCACAATGCCGCTCAGGCCCTTGAACTCTTGTACTGCTTCGAGAGAATTCCTAAGCTTGTCGATGAGATACTACAACTTCCTGAGGATCTTTCTCTTGTCGAGTACGCTGTAAACGAAGGTAAAGGCACGGGATTGGTGGAAGCTCCCCGTGGCTTACTCATTCACCATTACGAAATCAAAGATGGACTCGTGGAGCATGCGGATATCGTCACGCCCACAGCCCAAAACGCTGAGGACATCGAAAGATACTGCCAAATTGCGGCACAAAAGCTTCTTGATGATGGGAAAGAGGAAGAAATCAGGGACCGATTGGACTTGGTGGTGAGAGCATTTGATCCCTGCATCAGTTGTTCTGCTCATTTGGCTAAAGTGAAGCATGCTCCTCGGGAGAATTGGAAAGAGAGATTGGACAAAATCAGAAGCAGGAAGATCCCGATCTTTGTGGGAGTTGGAAATCCGAGTCGATCGGATGATGCTTTGGGGATCGACCTGGCCAAAAAAATGAGAGACAAAGGGATCAGCAATGTTTGGGTAAAGACAGAATCCAACTTGAATGAAATACCAGTGAATAGTCAAAATGGCCTTCCCGTGATTTTTCTTGATGCTATCGATTTCCAAGAAGCGCCCGGGAAAATCACCCTTCTCCCTCTCGAGTACGTGTTCCGGAATGTCTCCTTAAGCCACAGAATCGCGCCATTTATCCAAGCTCTTAAGAGCAACGAACAGCTAAAAGGTGCCTATCTCCTTGGCATCCAACCTGAATCTGTGGAGGAAGGAGGGGATATTTCTCCCGCCGTCCGCGAGGCACTCGGTGAAATTCTAGAATATTTCGAGAATTAGTGGATTTTAATGATGAGTGAAAAGAGAAGGATCCTGATCATTGATCCTGATCGAAAAGAGAGGCAAGATATGGCCGCGTTCCTTCGGAAGGAAGACTATTATGTTGAGAGCGGAGAAGGTCTTCCTGATGCAATAAGGAAGTTATCTGAAGGATGTTTCAACTGTTTGATAATGGATGTAGATTTACCAGAAATGAAGGGCTACGAGGCTGTGTCAATATTGAAAAATATCGATCCCGAGATAAAAATTATAATGACGACCCAAAAAAATTCCAAAAGACTTGAGGCAAAAGTGAGGGAGCAAGACATCTTTTTTTACTTTATCAAGTCATTTGGAAAAGAAGAATTGAATATGGCGATAAACAATGCCTTAGTCACGTAAAGGAGGAACAAAATGGAGAAGACAAAAATTTTAGTCATCGATGACGATCCTGATTTTGTGGATGCGGTCACTCCGATTCTACAATCAGCACTGTATGATGTCATCAGTGCTTCCAATCCAGCGGAGGGCAAAAAGAAAGCCCTCAGTGAAAAACCAGATCTTATTCTTCTGGACATCATGATGGACAGTCTGTTTGATGGATTCTCTCTCTGCCACGAAATTAAAACATCGAAGGAATTCGAAAGCATGAAGGACACTCCAGTTATTTTCGTCTCTGCTGTGAAAGAGATGACCGGTTCTCGATTCCAGTTCAAAGGTGAAGAACAAGGACTTCGCGGGCCCGATGATTATATTGACAAACCCGTAAAACCTGATGATCTGATTGCCCGCATTCAAAGACTCTTAAAGAAATGAAGGAGCCTGGAAGAAGCCATTTGTGAAACATTTCGCAAGGATAATTTAATGCTAGATAAAAAGCCCGTCGTGCTTGTAATCGATGATGAGGAGTCCATGCGTGACTCCTGTAGCTTGATCCTCGCTAAAGATGGATTCCAGCCAGAAACAGCTGAAAATGGGATTATTGGATTTGAGAAGGTGCAAGATGTCAACCCTGATATTGTCCTTATCGACCTGAAGATGCCTGGTATTAGCGGATTCGAAGTCCTCGATAAAATAAAGGAATATGATCCTGACATTATATCTATCGTTATCACTGGATATGCTACTGTCGAATCAGCTGTGGAGGCGATGAAAAAGGGCGCCTATGATTTTCTTCCAAAGCCTTTTACTCCCGACCAACTTCGCATCATCATCAGGAGAGGATCAGAGAGGAGACTGCTTATCCGGGAAACGGAGCGCCTCCGCAGAGAAAAAATGCTCATGGAGGAAAATTTCATCACTATGGTTTCCCATCAGCTAAGAAGTCCATTGGGTACTATCGCTCAGTATTTTGAAGTTATATTGGGAGGGATGGTGGGCAAGGTTGAGTCTAGACAGGAAGAGATGCTGGTCAAAGCCAGAGATCGCCTAAAAAGCCTGATGGGATTGATAAACGACTGGCTAGACATGGCGCGAATGAATAAGGGACATATAGTGGACAGACTCAAACCGCTTTTTATGAATGAAGTATTAGAAGACATCGTGGAGTTCATGCAACCGAGTGCTCAAAAAGACAATATCCAACTTGAGCTCGTTCCCTATTCAGGCAAGGACAGGGTTCAGGGTGATGATGAAACGCTAAAGCAGGTTTTTTCTAACCTCATCACGAATGCCATCAAATACAACAAACCGAATGGCACGATTAAGGTATTCCTGGAAGAAACAGAGGATTCTGTTGCGGTCAATGTCGAAGATACAGGGATAGGCATCCCAGAAGAGCATCTGAATTACATATTTGATCAATTTTACAGGATCAAGAAAAATGATGAGAAGAAATCTGGGGGTACTGGACTTGGGCTGTCCATTGCTAAGAAAATTGTTGAATCTCATGGGGGAACCATCAAAGTTTCGAGCGAAACGGGAAAAGGAAGTATCTTCACTGTTTTTCTGCCGAAAGCGAGACCGGAATCTGAGAAAGAATAAATGACTGATTGGCTTGTAAGCCATTTTGATCTGACACCTGAGCAGATAAAAGTAAAAAAAATACCTCCCCGACAGAGTACTCTTGTTTTGGGACCACCGGGATCAGGAAAAACCCAAGTGCTTATCCAACGGGCCGATTATCTCGTTCAATCCCAAAAAATCTCGCTCCAAAAAATCCGGCTTTTTGTAGCTACCGATGTCATGGAGAAATTCATAGGGCCGGAGGTCAAGAGCCTAGGTTATCCAGAGGAGATAGTGACCACCTTTGATCGGTGGTGTCATTCTTTATATGTGGAAAATATATCCCAAGACCTACCCAGAGTTTATATCGATGGACGCATCGACTTCAAAAAGATACATTCTGCTGTTCTAAATGCCCTTCAGAAAAATAGAGATCTCCGAAAAAACCTTGAATTTGTTTTGGTAGATGATGGGCAGGATATGACTCCTGAAGCTTTCAAGGTTCTATACATGGTGGCTCAACACATCACCGTATTTGCCGATCCGCACCACAAGCTATCGAAAGAGAGTGCCTCTGAATCCCAAATTATAGACACGCTGAAGTTGAACAAAGTCAAATTTTTCCTTCAGGGAGATTTTAGGAGCTCGCGCCCTATGGCTGAACTTGCCTCTTTTTTTATCGAGGATGAAAATTTTCGAAATGCGTATCTCTCAGAAGTTAGGTTTGATGATAGCACATCAGAGGATTTTCCGTGCTGCATCGCTCCTTCTGAGGAAAAAGAGTTGAGGCTATTATCCCTTGTTGTCCGACAGAGACTCGTCATGAAAGATAAGGTAGGAATCCTGGTGCCGACAAATAGACTTGTGCATAGGGTAGCAAAAGCTCTCGAGGACAGAGGAATTGAAGCGGAAAAGGCTATTCCTTTGTCCGCACAGAATGTGATCCATAAGCCATATGATTTTGGAAACGATCTTCCTAAGATCACGACTTACTCTATGGCTAGGGGCCTGACTTTTGACAGTGTGTTTATGCCTCAGTTGACAGAGAATGCTTTCTCTAAGATTCCTCTGTTTTTGAGACATCGGCATCTCTTTGTGGGAATCACGAGAGCATCCAAATGGGTTTATATGAGCACGGTCAAGGGAGAGGAATTCGGGGAGATAACCAAACTAAAGTCTGCTGAAATAGAGGGAAAGATAAGGATTCTCGACAAAATTTGACTTTTGATCATATCCAATTTAGAATTGGGCAAATGGGAAGCGATCGCGTCACATTGAAAATTCCTCGTCCCCTTTATAACAAGATCAAGTCTGTTATCGAAGGAAGCGGATTCAGCAGTGTAAACGAATTTGTCGTCTATATACTTCGCGATCTTATCTCGCAAAGCAAGGAAAAGAAAGAGCTCTCTGATGATGAAGTAGAAGCCATCAGGCAAAGGCTAAAAAGCCTGGGTTATTTCTAAACGTTCCCCCCCCTTTCTTCCTTTTTCAATAAAGCCCTCTTAGAATTTTTCCTTCAAATCAAGCTGATCTTTGTGTGAGTCCGATTTTTTAAAAAAAGTTCAAAAAAATAGTTGACAACGCACTCTGATTGTACTACAATTAGGATACAATGGGAATATAAATGGGGGAATGCTTTTTTTGAATCAAAAAAAATAAGGTCAAAAAAACATGAAAGTAAACAAAATCATTAAGTTATTCATGAATTACATTGTAGATTTCTTGATAGGCGATTCTATGAGCTGGGGGCTATTGATCGGTTCAAAAGGTATCAGAAAAAATGAGTCCTACGAAGTGAAAGTGAATAAAGAGAAAAAAATGAGTTGCGAGACGCATACTCGAGCTTGGATCAAGTCTATTGTCTGGAGAATATTCGGCATTGCCATTCTGGGCGCAATCTCCTGGATTGTTACTCACAACTGGAAAGAGATGTCTTTGATAACGATCCTCTTTCATAGCATCCGGGTTGTTCTTTATTATGTCCATGAAAGGATCTGGGAGAGAATTCATTGGGGAAGGATCAAACATCCCTTGAGCGTTCTTCCTGTTAGGAAGGCCCTTACTCCTGAAGATCTAAAAATAGTCCGCAACCAATTGAAAGAGCTGGGTTATTTAGATTGAAATAAGGAGGAATTTTGGACTTCATTCATCTTTCAATTGCTATCATCGTTTTGGCATTTGTTTGCGAGTACATCGATTCGTCTCTTGGGATGGGCTATGGGACGACCCTGACACCACTTCTGCTTATTATGGGCTACAATCCTCTTCAGGTCGTTCCCTGTGTATTGCTATCTGAACTCATTACAGGACTGAGTGCTGCTTTCTTCCATCATAAGTTTAAAAATTCAAATTTTAAGTTCGGGGGGATCGATTTCAAAATCGCTATGGTCATGGCAGGGTGCAGCGTTTTAGGAACTTTGGTCGCAGTTTATGTCGCTCTCAATTTGCCAAAGTTTTATATCAAGCTTTATATCGGCCTTTTGGTCTTCAGCATGGGAGTTCTCATTTTGGTCACTCTGAATCGAAAATATAAATTTTCATGGGGAAAAATCGCCTCACTCGGACTTTTAGCGGCATTTAACAAGGGGATCAGTGGAGGAGGCTATGGACCTATCGTTACTAGCGGGCAAATTCTTACAGGAGTAAAGTCGAAAAATGCAATAGGCATCACTTCTCTAGCCGAGGGTTTAACCTGTTTGGTTGGCGTTGTCATTTATTTTATCTACACAAACCACACTATCGAATGGGACCTTGCTCCCTCTTTAGTTTTGGGGGCCTTTCTATCCGTTCCTGTAGCAGCGTATACAGTTAAAAAATTTAAAGGCGAACACCTCAAGTTGATAGTGGGCATAACCACTTTGATATTAGGAATAGTTACCTTAGGAATATTATTTCTCTGAATTCGTCACCTCTCTCTGAATTTCATGGCGCAGGAGATAGAAGCGCTTTACCTTGAAATTGATAAGTCCCTCAATCGTCCCCAGCCCTCGGCACTCTTTTTTGTGTCTGACGCATTTGAATTTAGTTAATTACCACTCCCATGAAACGCTTCCTGCCTGGATAAGCTGGTAATAAAGAAACTGGTAATAACTCCATAAAAATTTTTATTCTCAATAATCGCAACAAATGTGCCAACCTGTAATACGTTGATAATAAAAAAGATAGAAAAAAAGATGATTCTTATAATCCAGCAATTTTGCAGGACTTTCTGTCTTCTCAACTTCCTGTGGTGGATAAATTATGTAAAGCCGAAATAGAACACATCTATAGTTATAGTGATTTGTCTGCTGGTTATGGGAAGATGTTTCTTTTTTATTTTGAATGGGAATCCATCTTCATGCGAATAAGGAGGTCCTGAAATTTACTATCTGAGCGTAGATTATCAAATACAGGATCTACCCCGAGCCAGACTAGTAAAAAGGATCGTTCTTCATATCCTTTTTCCAGCCATTCTAAAGCTTGATTTTTTTCTCCAAGGCCTATGTATATGAGGGCTATATAAGAAGGGTCTATATATCTGGAGAGCGACAATCCCTTTAACTCTTCCATAATATCTGCAGCTTCTTCCTTTTTTCCAATAATGGCATAAGAATATGCAAGCCACGATTTCATTCGCAGGTTTCCGCCAGAGAGCTCCAGAGCCTTTTGAAAGTTTTCTATTGCCTCCTCATACATTGATAGGTTTATTTGAGACATTCCTAGGTAAAAATGAGCTAATGGGAAAAGAGGTGTTTTAGTTATGATCTTCGAATATTCTTTTATTGCTTTTTCTTCTTGGCGTTCAAGATAGAAGATAAATCCAGCGATTGTCTTAACAGGGAGGGCTTGAGGATCGAGTTCTCGAGCTTTTTGAATTTCATTTTTTGCCTCATCCAGCTCACCCCTCGCGGCCAAATATAAGGCATGGGATTGGTATGCTGTCGCATAATTCGGATTTAGCTCAAATGCCCGTTTGAATTTTTGACTTGCTCCTTTCCAGTCCCAATCATAAAATACTTTGATAATCGCTATAGATGCATGAGCTTCAGCAAGGGAGTTGTCAATGTTCAGAGCCTTGCGTGCCCAATCTCTGGCGATGGGATAGGCCTCATGAGGAGGAAGCACTCCGAGGTTTGCAAGGGCAATGTAAGAATCAGCAATTCCAGAGAAAGCTAGAGCGTACTCTGGATCTTTTTCTATTGCCAGTTCGAAGTAATTTATTCCCTGTCTCAGGCCTAATGCTGTTCTTTCATTCCAGTGGGATCGCCCCTTTAAATATAAGGTATATGCATCTAGGTTTTTGGTAGAATGTTTGTCAAAAAAAGAAGATTGTTCTGCGCCAATCTCGATTTTTAAAGCATCCATAATGGCGTGAGATATATTGTCTTGAAGCGTGAAAATATTTTCTATCTTTTGATCATAAGTATCAGACCAGAGATGGAAGCCGTCCACAGCATTGATTAACTGGGCTCTTATGCGGACTCTATCCTCGACTTTTTGAACGGTCCCTTCCAGAATTGTTCTTACATTCAGTTCCTCACCGATATCTTTAACGTTCTTTTCTTTCATTTTGTATTGCATGACAGAAGTTCTTGATACAACTTTTAATTCACTGAGCTTTGAAAGTTTTGAAATGATAGCATCTGTCATGCCGTCACTTAAATATTCTTGATCACCAGCGGGGCTCAAGTCTGCAAAAGGAAGCACAGCAATAGAATTATCCCATGTGATTTTAAGTGTTTCTTCCTCGACATGTTTTTCTGACTTTATTAGGAAGGAAATGTCGAGGAGGAGCGTTGCCAGAATCACCAAAGATATAAATATAAATTCTACTTTAAATTTTCTTTCTTTTTTCTCTGATTCACGGAATAAACGCCAAATAATCGTAGATATCAGAGCACCAAAAAGGGAAATAAATGTGATATCTATGGATTTTTCAGGAAAATGATAATGGTCAACAAGAATCCAGTGCACGAACTCAATGATGAGCCAGCCTCCTCCGATAAAGGCAACTAAAGTTTCTATAATCTTTCTTCTTCTTAATTCATAAAGTAGAGATCCAAAAAAAGTTTTTTTCCTCTGAATCGAAGAAGGAGTCTCATCCTTTTTCTTAACATCTTTTCTTTGATGACCGACTTTCATATCAAATTTTCACCTAGTTGAACAAAAATTTTAATCCAAACCGAGAAATGAATCAACTTTAGCTTATATTTCAGTCTTTCTATTTGCTTTATTTTTTCACAAGATACTGAATAATAATCTTTTCAGCTTCTGGCAAAATCTCATGCCAGTCGAAAGAATCTTCCTTTTCAATAATTACGTCATAAGGTTCGGTAGTAATTCTTTTCATACCCTTAATCCTGGACAAATCATTGATCATCGGTGTGTTTATTTTTGGACTTGTGAAAGTCAAAATCATTTCTCGTGTTACTTGTCCTATAACATGTAAGTTACAGTAATTAGGATTTGGGAAAAATTGATGTTTCAATTTGAAATTTTTGCTCCGATAAGTTTTCCTAAGCCACATTTGCTCCTCCCGTAAGTATCCGGGCCATTCCCGTAAGATTTACGGTCTTTTCTGATTGAGACAATCGGTTATAGCTCTTCTCAGCGTTTCTGCCGATAAATGGGCACAATGGACATCTGCTTCAGGCAGCCCTCCAAGCTTTTCCAAAATCTCACCTGCACTGACACCCGCCAGTGCCTGTGTAAGTGATTTATCCTTAGGCAACTCTGTGGTAATACTTCCACAAACAATAGATGTTCCACAACCATC
>Ga0114922_10003123_pt1 | contig 15477 bp, 10 predicted proteins | sample AartaG_FD_100975 | JGI IMG/M metagenome (GOLD analysis project Ga0114922, IMG submission 100975) | Deep subsurface microbial communities from Aarhus Bay to uncover new lineages of life (NeLLi) - Aarhus_00045 metaG | ecosystem: Environmental > Aquatic > Marine > Oceanic > Sediment | place...
CTGCCCAGATATGCGAGCGCGAGGGCGATGAAAAGAATCATCATGACGAGCACGGTGAGCCCATGGTGCCGGATGTGGTCGGCCTGGCGCCGGAGGGCAGCCGTGGTCTCGCGGTGAGTCGCGCCGATTCGTCGCTGCAAGGCCACGGAGGGTGCCAGGAACTCGTCAATGTAGGTGGTGGCTGCCACCCCCAGCCCCACGCCGTCGGCCGTGCGCCGGTGCACCGTGGCGATGTGCATATACTTCTCTCGGATAGTGCCGTCAGGCTCGCGCCACTTGTAGTAGCCCGACGAGTCACGCCCGCCCAGCGAGGCCTCCATAATCTCCCAGAACTCGGGCAGCTTGTCGGCGAGGGTGTGAAGGTCGAGGTCAACCGTGCTGGCCTTGGCGTGGAAGCGATTGATGCCGCGGTCGTAGTCCTGCACGGCTGTGTAGCCGGTCTCGCCGACCGGCTGAACGGCAATGGCCTGGAAGGCCTGATCGCGCTGGAGGGCCTTCACGGTCTTGTGGGGATGCGCGGCGAGATACACGGCCACCTGGTCGGCCACGCTCCTCGCGGTCTGCTCGATTGATCTCTCGCCAAGCTCGCCCAGGGCCTCACAACTGGTCTTGCTCACATCAGCGCCCAGATGGGTTACCTGCGAGCTGGCGATGTGCGTCATCTGGCGCAGCCCCGACTGGGTAATGACCGTCACAAGCACCAGGCAGCCTGCAGACAGCACCACAACGGCGAGGACGAACAGAACCGGACTTGAACTGCATCCAGGACTTCGTCGCATAGACCTGTCCATTCATCTGGTGTCTGCAAGGCGTCTGGTTGTCTCAACCCCACCCCCGCAATCAACGGATCCGTCTAGCTGGGGCCGTTCTTCGGCCGCCGGCCTCTTCTCATCTTGGGAATGACGTGTTTCTCAGCACATTCGGGACAATAGCCGTGCGAGAACTCAGCCAGCGTTGTCTTCCGAATGTAGGTCTCCAGCTCGTGCCAGTTGCCCTCATCGTCCCGGATTCGCCCACAGTACGCGCAGGTCGGCAGGATACCCTCCAGCGTGCGGACGCGGCCCAACGCCTCCTCCAGTTCCGCGATCTTCTCAGCCAGCCTCGCTTCCAGCTTCACCACGCGCTCCCCGGCCTTGACGCGCAGCAGCAGCTCGTGCTTGTCGAAGGGCTTCTTGACATAGTCGTCGGCGCCGGCCTCCAGGCCCGCGACGACGGCTGGCTGCTCCTCCTTGATGGTCAGCAGAATCACGTACGTGTAGCGCTCACCATGCGCCTGGCGAATATGCCGGCAGAGCGCCTCGCCGTCCAGCTCCGGCATAAGCCAGTCAGTGATGACCAGAGGCGGCCGCTCACGTTCCCAGATCTCCATCGCCTCGGCGCCATTGCGCGCCAGCAACACGTCGTAGCCTGCCTTCTCCAGCGCCCGCGCGACCTGGGCACGGGTACTGGGCGCGTCATCCACGAAGAGCACCTTGAAAGGCGCCATTCTTTTCGACCTTCTCCGTGCGCCGGATATGGCACTAGCCCCCGGACGGTGCGAAGGGGGCTCATCGGGCACCCGAGAGCTCAGTGCCAAGGTCCCCCTGCATACCCGGCAGCCCTTCCTCTGCACGACCGCGCGCTGTGAGTGCATAACTCCGTCGCCCCGCCCTTGCGCGAAGTGGGGTTCCTCGCCCCCGGACCGGACGCGCCGAAGCCTCCAGGGCTGGGCGCGATCCGTGGGCGATCCCGCTCAGCCTCGCGTTGTGCGTGCTGCCACTTCAGATCCGCTGCCAGCGGTGGCTCGCGGTGCTTCATCGCCAACCGGCAAGCGGACCGTGAACGTGGAGCCGTTGCCGAGTTCGCTTTCCACTTCCACGCGCCCGCCGTGCAACTGCGCCACGCGCTGGACTACATACAGGCCCAGGCCCGCACCCCGCTCGCTCTTGCCCTTGTCAGTGTCATCTTCTAGCTGCACGAACTTCTGAAAGATCCGCTCCCACTGCTCTGAGGGTATGCCCTTGCCGGTGTCGGACACGGAGATGCACACCCAGCCATTGTCGCGCGCCGCCCGAATGCGGACCTCCCCGTCAGCGTCGGTGTACTTGATCGCGTTGTCGCACAGGCGCTGCAGCGCGTCCGCCAGCCGATGCTCGTCTCCGTAGAACACCGGCAGCGGGCCGACCAGTTCCATACTCACGGCAATGCCCTTGCCAGAGCCACGCAATTCGGCGACGCGCCTGGCGTTTCTGACTAGGGCCGCGATGTCCGTCTCCTTGCTGTCCAGACTGCAGCCGGTGTCCTCCAGGGCAGATATGTTGATCAGCTCCCCCGCGAGCTTCAGGACATGCTCAGTCTGGGTCTGAATGACCTCCGCAAAGCGCGACTCCTTGTCGTCACTGGTCTTCTCGGCCAGAGCCGAGAGCATTGACGCCGTGACCTTCAGCGTCGTCAGCGGCGAGCGTATCTCGTGAGAGAGCATGGATATCCCGCTCTCCTTCAATCGGAGCACAGACTTGACCGGGGTGATGTCCTGACAGATCACCACCCAGCCGACCGGGTTGCCTGTGGGGCTCGCGCAGGACAAGGTGGAGATGCGCAGGTCGAGCGTTTCGGCGCCGGCCACTGTCATCTCGCACTCCCGGACAGTGGGGCCTGTCTCCATGGCCGCCGGGTCCACATCCGCAAGCAACAGCGCAACATTCTCCAGGGATCCGACGCGAGCGATGTCCTCCACTCGCCCGCCTACGACCTCCCCTGGTGGCACTCCCGTCAACTGCTCCAACTGTTGATTGCACAGGATGACTCGGCCGGCGGTGTCCAGCAGCAAGACCACCTCGGTCATATGCCGAATGACCAGTTCATTCGCGCGCCTTTCCCGTTCCAGCACCAGGCACATCCCGTAGGCGAGCCATGCCAGAGCCATGATGGTCAGCAGCATGCCCGACAGATGCCACGGACCTTCTGGCCCTACGCCGCTGCTCACGGTCAGCCCAACGTAGGCGACCACAACCAGCGCGGTCACCAGCATGACAGCGACGCGCAGGCGGCTGAATAGAGCCACCGAGAACAGAATGGGCACGAGCAGCAACGCATCAAATGGGCTGTCTGCGCCACCGGTGCCCATAACGAGTAGGGCCAGCCACACGAAGTCCGCCAGCACTATCACCACTGCTCCAGCCCCCAGTTGCCCCTCACGACGCAGTTGGAGCCAGTCCGCTGCGTACCGGGTCCATAACGTGAGAAAGACGCCGATGATCAGCGAGGTGTACGCGGCCACCCGATTCGTGATGATCGTTGGCGTGGTGAGCGCAGTTATGAGCAACAGCATCACCAGAACGACCCTCACGTTGTCCTCTGACCTGATGAGAGAGAACTCAAAGGGCCGTGTGCTTTCAGTGTCACGCTCGTCCTCGGCCCAGATCCAGGTACCTGCGGTTTTCTTGGTTTCGCCCACCATCTTGGCTCACCGCCCTTGAGATATGGCGACAGCTATCACCCGTGTCGCGCGACGTGGCGCGCGGTCCCTGCCCCACCGTCTGGCCGACGGTAGGTGGCCAGTGCCACGCTGCGCGTCTGTCTGCCATGTGTCCTCGCATGCAAGTATACTCGAAGCTGAAGCCCGGGAGCGTTAGTGTTGCGTTAGTATTGAGCTAACGCAGAGCCAATCGCGAGCTATGCTTGAGTGGATCGGGAAGACGAGTGGAGAGACAGATGAGCAGCGCCAGAGGAGAGAGAGTAACGAGTTGCCCCGTCACACGCTACGAGTCGTCTGTGAGTGCGTACCCGTGACGGGAGACCGTCTTGATGAAGCGGGGAGAGGCCGGGTCCTTCTCTATCTTGGCCCGCAGGTTCCTGACGTGCCAGCGCACCAGGCTGGTCTGACCGGTGCCTGGGCTATAGCCCCACACCTCTTGCAGCAGTTCCTCGGTGGAGAAGACCTCGCCAGGGTGAGCCATCAGGTGGTGGAGGAGAGCGAGTTCAGTTGGCGTGACCTCCACGGTCGTGCCCTTGACGCGCACCCGCCTGCTGTGCAGGTCCAGCGAGAGCGAGCCGACCGTCAGGCAGGCGGCGTCTTCGGGCTGTGCATCCGCCTCTTGTGTGACCTGAACCCGCCGCAACAGCGCTCTGATCCGGGCAGACAGCTCTCCCATCTCGAAGGGCTTGCGGAGATAGTCGTCCCCACCCGCGTCCAGGCCCTCAATGCGCTCCTCGACGGCGTCGCGGCCCGTGAGAAAGAGGATGGGAATCGCGGCCAGCCTCGGGTCCTGCCGCAGTCTCTGACAGACGGCCAGCCCATCCATCCCCGGCATAACGATGTCGAGAATCACCAGGTCCGGCGTATGGCGTCGGGCGGTGGCAAGCGCCTGCAGGCCGTGCGAGGCGGTCAATACCTCGTATCCCTCTTTCCGCAGATTGTGCCCGACCAGGGACAACACGAGTTCATCATCATCCACCAGCAGAATGCGAGCCATCAGCAGCCTCTTCCCTGTTGCTGCGCACGTGTCTGCCCGGTTCCGCCGCGCTCCGACTTGTCAACGCCCCGGAGATACGCCTGCACGTCCTGCCAGTGCCCTGCGACTCATTCCTGAGGCTGTTGGGGAGCGTCGAGTATCTCGCGCATCTTGCGCGCCAGGTCGTCGGGCTCGAAAGGCTTTTCGAGGAAGTGCCCTTCCGCTCCCAAGGCCCCGCGGGCCACAAGGGCGCTGTCCGTGTAGCCTGACAGGTAAAGCACCTTCATGTCGGGTTTCACCTGCCTGGCTTGGGCGGCCAACTCAACCCCGCTCATTCCGGGCATCACCACATCCGTCACCATCAGAGGGATCGGCCCCTCGTGCTGCGCGCAGATGGCGAGCGCCTCCGCGCCGTTCGCCGCCGCAAGCAGTTCGTAACCAATCGTCTCCAGCACCTCTACCATCAGCTCCCGGACCAGCTCCTCGTCCTCTACGAGCAGGATGGTTTCCGAGCCCTTCAACGCCTCGTCTGTCGCGGTGTTCTCAGGCATCGGCGCCGCCTCCTTCTGAACGCGCGGCAGGTACACCTTTAACGTCGTGCCCACTCTCGGCTCGCTGTAGACGTGGATGTTGCCGTCGCTCTGCTTCACGATCCCGTGGACCGTAGACAGACCCAGGCCCGTACCCTTCCCCTCCTCCTTGGTCGTGAAGAACGGCTCGAAGACGCGGGACCGCGTCTCTTCGTCCATCCCGAAACCCCTATCGCTCACCGCCAGCATCACGTGCGGTCCGACTTGAGCGTCCGGGTGGTGAGCGAGATAGCCTTCGTCGAGGGTCACGTTCGCGGTTTCGATGGTCAGCGTGCCTCCCCGGGGCATCGCCTCGCGTGCATTCACCACCAAGTTCACAATGACCTGCTCAACCTGCACAGGGTCCGCCTCAAGCTGGCCCAGCTCGGGGTCGAGATGGCTGATGAGTTCGATTTGGAAGCCGGGCCTGAGCAACATGGCAACACGGCCACTGCACAAATGCGGGCGATGGGTGCGGAAGAGACCGGATTCCAAGATCGGGCCATCGCTTTCACCCCCTGCTGTCCTTGTTGCTCATGGCCTGAGCAGCAGACAACGGTCCGGTGCGAGCGGCCAACTGCTCGACGTCATCGCCGCCGCGCGATACTTCCACCGGCTTCTGCTTGGGACCAATGGGCCGGGTAAAGTCGAGGGGAAATGCACGCAGATGCTGCACGCCCACGTGCCCACCGTCTGCTCCGACTGAAGGACCGGTCTTGGGACGTGGCCGGTGGCCCAGCCGTCTATTCGATGTACGGTTGCCTTGCGGGGGAGGGTGCGTGTGGAAATAAGGGGAGATACGCCCGCGCCGACACAGCGCCTGCGGAGGCCGCATGTGCAGCCGATTCATGGAGCCACCTCTAGGCTGCGGTGTCACTTCCGCCACCGATCTACGACTGCAGAGATAATTCCCCTAATCGCCACCTAGTTATCCAGCCGTATGATAACAGGAGCCCTCAACTCGGTCAACATCCCCAGGCGTGCGACGCCGAAGCCCTACAGTTCGCTTTGCTACGCGCCGCCTGCGGCGGACGCGATCCAGGTCGGCTTGGCCGCGGCGTATGAGGACCGCATCCTGCTCCCAGACTGCACCTTCGATGGCGAGGGGCTATGGGGTACATACGCAAGACCCTTCTGCTGGCTTGCAGAAGGGCCGGTGTGTGTCCCGTGCGGCGACCGACCGGACTTGAGCCCTCGGCCTCCGCACGATGCTGACGGGAAAGCAAAGAAGCCAGGCCGTCGGCCTGGCTCCCATCGGTGTCGTTGGTCGTTGGAGCGGTTACTGCCGTTCGTGTCGTTAGCCGTTGCTGTCGTCGCTTTCGTCGCTGCCGTATGGCGGGCCATACGGGACGACTTTGCAGACTTTCTGCGTAGTGAAGAATGTATTCAGCTGGTGCGGGCAGTAGTGTGATCACACGATTCGAGCGCAGGAAGCTAGCCTGGCTGGCTTCGGGAAACGCGCTGAGGCAGAACACGTGTAAACAGCGCAACGAGACTCGCGTTGTCGAGCGCTGTGAGGAGTTATTCCTCTCACAATTGGCTCCCGTGTTGCGAAGAGCAGGTCTATAAGTGCGTATTGTGCCATGGGCCGCGAGTGAGCGCCACGTCACAGGCGACCGGGCGCTGGTACAGCCTGCCGCAGATTCGGGAGGATTGCCGCGCGGTCAGCCGGACGTCTTCGCCTTCAGCGGCACGTGGATGAGTACGGGGGACTCACCCGTTTCCGACCCGGGCGGGAAGAACTCGAAGCAGGCCTTCGTCTCATCTTGTTCATGCTGCTCCGAGCTCGGGAGCCACCTGCCGTAGATGGCCCCCCATGTTGGCCTCAGGGCATCCATGGCGCACTCGAAGACGGCGTACTCCGCCGCCGGAACGATCCGCACGACCAGACCTTCGGGAACGGTGTCCGCGGAGCCGACGGCCATGCCGGCCAGCATGTCCACCATTCCCGGCTCGTCTGTCGCGAAGTAGACGCCGTAGTAGCCCTCGCTTGTGCTGAACGCCCGGACCTGGTCGTGGACGGGATCGAACTGACCGGACCAGATGGCCTGGTAGTCGGCGGCATCGGGCTTGATGCGCGCCATGATCCCCATCACATTGAACGCTTCCTTGGTGATGAACTTCGGTTCCACGGAGCACCTCGCGTGGTCGGTTCCTCGGCCGGGCACGTCTCGCCCGGCCGGACGGTGTGTCTCTAGTTATGCAGGTTCGTCCGCTCCGGCGCGGCGACCTGCGGCTACCTGGCGGGTCCCAAGGAGACCCGTGCCGAGGCCGTTGTTCGGCTACTGCAGTGGCCCATCATTTCTCGCGACCCCGTTGTGCGTGAAGCCGCGGACTTGCACGGAGGCGTTGGTGCCTTCTGTGCTCGCGATGCAGTGCGTCTGGGGGATGTTCGAGACGACCAGGCCGGAGATGTGGATGTGCGCCCGGTCTCTCCGCGCGTAGTCCTTGCGCGCGGGGATGCCGGGGCAGTCGATCAGGAATGCGCGGCCGTTGGCCTGCTGGACCATCTTGCCGTTGGCCGCCACCCTCATCGGCGCGAAGGAACTGAGCGAGAGGTTCGCAATCTGCAGTGTTGCTCCCGCGAAGCCCGGTTCGACGATAAACGCCGCCTGCCTCGCGATTTCCCCGGCCGTCGTCTGCAGCGTCCCACCACCAGTCATGCTGACGTGCACCATGGCGTTCGATCCGGGATTCCCCATATTAGACTGGATATACGGCTCCCCAGTCCAATGTCCAGCGGAACCACTATTTGGGTCGGTGTAGATGTTGATGTGTGGGGTTTTGAGGGGGTTGTCAGTGGGGTTTGGGGTGAACAAGCGGAACTACGTGTAGCAGCGCAGGTTGCATTGCTGCTGCTGATGGCGTGGATACTACGGCGTGATCACGTATGGGGCAGATAGCCAGCCTCGCGGGCGTGAATTCTGCAGTGTCCGGGCCGAAATGCGTTAGGTACACGACCTCAGACGCCACCTCAAGATGTCAACTTCCTCACGCTGCAGTAGAGCCAACCCAAGTGATGCTTGACACTGGCCCCAGAGGGAGTCACTCAGGCAACCGCTGCCTCACTCTTGGATCCTCACTGCCCACGCTTTGCTGCCGGCGTTTACAACTACCCGGGCAACGCAAGTCGCATCCGGGCCAAGGGACATGGGTACGATCTCTCGATCGAAATGGAGTACGACCCTCACGTCGGTGTTGGTCAGGCGAATCTCGTATCCGCCGCGCTAACCTGGACACGAACGCAGCTTACTCAGCCGAGACCGTCAGCGTCAACGCCGCCTGCTGGCCCGAGATGATATCCCGGGCGGTGATCGTCCAGTCGCCCGGCTCGTCACTCGGCGACAAGGGCAGCGAAGCCCTCGCTTTGTTACTCCACGCGGTCAGGTTGGTCGAGTGGTAAGCCCGCTCCGTACCGTCAGGCCCGGACACCGTCACCCGAACCGCGTGTGGCCCGGCCTCTGCACCGCCAGTGTCCAGCGATACTTCCAGCGCAACCGCCTCACCCGCCCGTGCCTGCCCCGGACCGGTCAGCGCCAGGCCGTCCACGCGGTACGGTAGCGCCGCATACAGGCGGGCAATGCCCCGCGGAAGGCGATCGCTGATCTCGGTGACGTTACCGAGATACTTGCCAGCGCGGATGTCGTAGACGTGCGCGGCCTCGGGCAGCGTGATGGTGCAGCCGAGCAGGTCGTCGGGGTCAATCGGGCCCGCGCTGATTGAGCGCACAGCGCCGACCAGCATCCCCTCGCCCACATCAAAGCGGGAGACCTCTATCTGCGGGCCCTTCCCGCCCTCGACCTGGACCGAGAGGGGGCTCTGGATGCCGCGTTCGCTCAGCAGGCCCCGCACGAAATCCCGGATCGAGCGAGAGACCTCATCGGGGGACTTGATCTCCTCCTCGGTCTCGCCTGCCACACCGGTCGCGCGCACGTCCGAGTAGTTGCTGAAGGAGCAGTTGAGGAAGACCGCCATACCATCGCCCACCTGGTTGGCGATGAAAGCCGGCATATCCCCTGCTTGCGCCATTGCCCTCGCGCCGTCCAGCTCGACGGTCGGGCTGCCCGAGGCCACGCGCACAGGAACCAGGTCTCCCAGTTGCGTGAAGGCCGGGTGGGCCTCGGTCAACATCAGTTCAGCGGGCGCGAGTTCGGGCACGTCCAGCGGCTGACGAATGCCGAAGAGATGGTCGAGCATCGCGCGCGGGGCGCCGTGGCCATCGCGCACGCCGCAGAAGCTGTCGGCGATCAGTGTCCCTCCGCCACGCACGAACGTTTCGATGGCTTCAGCTTCGGCCTCGCTCACACACGATGACCAGGGCATGATCAGCACCGAGTAGTCCGCCAGTGCACCTGCGGCCATCTGATCCTCGTGGATAAAGTCATACTGGTAGTGGCACTCCTGTAGAATCGTGCCGACATTGGTCATGTTGGTCTGGTAGTTGCGGAAACGATCGCGGGGGTCGAACAGCCCCACCGCGGTCGCGCCATGCACACTCGGAGGCGAGTAGTGCACCGCAATCCGATCGTCGGAGTAGTCGCCCAGCATGATCTGCCGGGCCGTGCCGGCCTTCAGCTCCCTGACCTCCTCAAAGAACCACGGCGCGTGGTTGGCCAGACTCCCGTCCGGTCGGATCAGCGGGCAGTTGAGGGTGTTGGACACGAGCGTGTAGTAGTTGATGCCGTTCGCGCCATGCAGGAGTAGATCCCAGGGGCCGTAGCGGGCACGTTGCTCATTGTTGTCTCTGTAGTCGTACCCCAGGAAGGTCGAGTAGAAGGTGCGCGGCTGCATGAACGAGCGCTGCAGTTCTCGCTGGATGCCACCGTAGCCGGAGAGGTGATCAAGCGCCTCCTGCATGAGCTGCCACCAGTCATGGCCGGAGTAGGAGTTCGGGCGCGGCGTGCCGGAGATACCCACTCGCGCAGCCGGGATCTCAGAGGTGATGACATCTCGCAGCCAAGCGTGATAGTCAGTGAACAGCCGTTCCATATATCGGCGGTGGTCCAGCCACGGGCCGAGCCGATCCTGTCCTCCGACCTCGTCGCGAGTGGCCGGCACGACCTGGTCCCACCTTGCGAAGTCAGTCCCCCAACTCCCGTTCAGCTCGGGCAAGCCGCCGTATGCGTCCCGCAGCCAGTCGCGGAAGGCAGCGAGACATGTGGGGGAGACACAGTAGTCCCGGCGGCCGAGACTCGACTCGTCGCCCAGTGACCACTCCAGCACTCCGAAGGGGCGCACGCTGCTGGCGTAGGCGCGCACCTTGGCCTCGATCTTCGCCCGGTGCTCAGGGTCGGTCAGGCAGGGCTTCCGCACCAGGCTTTCATCGGTGTTAGCCGGGATCACGCGATCAACATTCTCCGGACCATGTCGGATGTTGGCCCACGCAGCGTTTTCTGCGCGCCAGTCGCCACCCAGCGACACGTAGGTGTCCACGCCGTAGTCGCGCACCCACTGCAGTCCGTGGTAGGCGTGCGGCTGGAAGTCCCATGCGTACCAGGCGCAGACAACGAACTCGTCCGGGTCCTCGGGACGGTCCATCCACACGCGGGTGAGTTCGCGGTCCACCACGTCCCCCGCCTGGGCTACCCCAAGCGATGCGGCGGCGTGCAGCGTCACCCACAGGCTCGCGGCCAGTGTGATCGGGTGGTCCACCTGTATGACCACCTCCGCGGCGCCTGCTGCCGTGGGAGCTACTTCGACCACCGAACCCACCTGTCGACCATATGTATCCACCAGGCGCCCGGCCAGCAGCATGCCCGCCGTGTCTCCCTGCACGGTCACCGTTGCCCTCAGCTCCTCGCCGGAGGCGTAGACCGCCCTATCTAGTTCCACGGAGACGATGTCAGCCTGCCGCGCGTTGTCGGAGGCGGCCGAGCCAAAGTCCACGACCTTCCCCTGGTCGTCGCGCAGCCAGGCGTTCACGTAGGTCGCGCCCGCCATGTGCGCGGGTATTGCGACGTCAAACGCGCCCCCCTCTGCAGGCACATCAACGGTCTGCGTGGCGAGTTGGTCGAAGTAGCGGTCCAGCACCTCCACGGTCAGCTTCCCGGCCGCTTCGCCCGGCGCAACCGTGATGGTCGCATGCTCGGGGCCGACGTCCATGGACGTGATCTGCTCGGTCTCTCGCCGTGCGGCCCACAGCACGCTCTTGGCCAGTGCGGCATAGGAGTACTCGATCGGACACATGGCGTCATCGTCAATATCCTCCAGCAGGAACGCAGGCAGCAGCGAGTGAGCCGCGCGGGTGAAGTTCTGCCAGGTCAGCAGCGCCACGCGACCATCGCCGTAGGTGTTCAGGCTTAGATGCGACGCGCGCGGCGGATGGTACTGGGGCAGTCGGTCCATCGGCACGAGATCCAGCACGCCCTCGTCCCCGTCAATGGGGTTCTCCTCGAAGATGTCCTTGATGTGCTCGTGCCATCTCTCCTGCGGGCTGACCACCACAAGCCCCATGCCCTCACGCACCCTCTCCCGGATCTGCGCCAGCAGATCGTCCGGGGTAGACTGCCAGTAGTAGCCCCCCACCACCATCACTTCGCACTCGGGCAGAGCGTTCGCAATCTGCTCCTGCATCAGCATCCCAAGGGCTTTTGGCGTGCGGTAGGAGAAGTGCTGCACCGGAACGTAGTCAATGTCCAGGCGCTGGGCCAGCTCGGCGACATCGCGCATGTTGGCGCTGAAGGCCATCACGATGCTCTTGACCGGTCCGCTTGCCAGCGGCGTCGCCCACTTGATGTGCGGGGTCTGGGGGAAGTGGCCCTGTGTGAAGCTCTCGGGTTTGATGCCATACTGGGCGAATGCCATCTCAGTGCGGCTGACCGGCGCTGTGTTGAAGGTCACTGCGCCCGGATTGTGGTCGCCCCGGTAGACCTCGATCTCGTCAGCAAAAGCCGTTGATCCCGCCTTGTCCAGGAAGATCATCACGTAGCGGCCGCGCGTATTCAGATCATCGGCGAGGAAGCGGTGGGTGTACCAATTCTTGCCGTCCTGCAGCAGCCCCAGCGGCGTCAGGCGCGCCACCTCATGGTAGTTCTCGTTGTCCTCACTGACGTAGTAGACGACCTCTTGGGGGAACTTGACCCCGGCCGCGCCGCCGCCGGGGCAGTTGATCATGATACCTTCAATGGGCATGGTCTCGCCCAGGTCTACGATGATCTGCGGGCTGTAGAGATACCAGCCGACGGTGGACGGCTGGGTCCAGAAGTAGCCCACCGTGTACTCGCCGTCAGTCAGTTGCTCGTAGTCGCCCTCATCGGTGCAGAGCTTGTAGCTGGGCGGGGGCGAAAGCACGTACGGCCTGCCCAAGGCGATGTTCTCGCGCGCAGGGCCGGCCTGGTCAGCGGGAAGCAGTTCGCGTATGCCGGCCGCCTCACCCACCATCACATCATCGAACCATGCCGAGCCGGTGGCCTGGCGCAGCGACAGATCGACGGTCAGCGGGTTGGCGTTGCCGGAGTTGAATTCCACCTGCACCAGGTGCCAGCCTGAGTCCCCGGTAGCCGGTTCGGTGGCGGCGATGAGTTGGCCATCAGGGCCAAGAATGCGCAGCACCGCGCCCGTGCCCCGCACACCCTCGGTGCGCACCCAGACCGCCGCCAGCGCGCCCCCCTGGCGGGACTGCACGGGCAGTCTAGCAGTGGAGGTCATGGCCTGCTCGTGGACCATGCGCAGGCCCATCGCGCCGGCGTAGAACTGGGCGTTGTCGAGATCAGCGCCTCCAGTGACAGTCCAACCCACCGGCGCCCCGCCCTCGACCTGCTCGAAGCCCGCATTGGGCACTAAATTCGCGTCCTGTGCGCAGGCTAGTGCAAGACACATCACGACTGTGAGCGCGGTCAGCATCTGCCGTATCATCGCGTCCTCCCGTGTGGTCCTGTCAGTGTCAGCCGCGGTTCCTCATATCAGACTGGGTACCCGGGTCATTGGCTGGCTGGTCAGCGACACGGATAGGCACTTCGCTATCTGAGCCTCAGAAGCCTGCACGCTGGGCGGCGAGAGCCGCGAACGGCAGGGGTCGCCGCCAGTGCCGAGGGTTGCACGTTCTAGTAGCTCAGCCATTGGCTTTCGCCCTCACAGTTCCGAGCGTGCGGCTTTCCCGCACTCGGCTCTTTTTGGAGGTTACCCGATGCCAGCTGCAGCCGACTGCCAGGGATGAGTGATAGTGGGCATGGGCAGCGGGAAGCGCTCCAGCAGTTGCTCGAAGCGGTGCCAGGTCAGCTCACGGCCGCCGGTGAGTGCCCATGACCGCGGAGAGGCCAACGGTGCTGCTGGTGGGCAAGAGCGGCACCGGCAGAACCCACCTGGCCACCGCCCTGGGCTTTGCGGCTGCGCAGGGCCGGGCCGATATCATAGAGGTCCTTCGCGAGGGTGAGGGGCACGAGTGGGGCTGCGGGCCCGGTTAGTGGGTTTCGGCTCCCCATGAGCCACAGACTATCCCAAGCCAATTCCCACATTCCTATTCCAACCCCCTTGCCGCTGTTACCTCCGTGCCAAACTCAGAGCTTGCTCACAATATCCGTTGGTTTACTTCTTCTGTTATGCCAGTGGGGCGAGCCGCCCTCTCCTTGCTGGCTTATCCTCCTAGTCCTCTCCACCAGCAACCTCACTATCAGCTCTTCCCGCATCGCACACGTCATCTGCTCGATACTGCTCACCGTGTATCTCTCAGCCGCTTCGGGCCGGGCTTTCTGCGTCGTCTCTTCCTGCTCCCCTTCCTCCGTTGCCGCCTCAACTGGCTCCCCCAACCACTCCTCGAAGCCTCCCTCAATCTCCGCCTGTCCACTCAATAGCTCCTTGGCCTTCTCGACCCGCTCCTTCTTCTTGTCCATCCCCACTATCTTTTCAGCTACCATGACCCAGGGAGCCCTACGGTTCTCGTCCTTCGCCCACTCCAAGTAAGCCTCCCAGTCATCCCCCTGTATCAATGCAAGCAAAGCGCTTCGAGCGAGAAGGTCAGGGAAAGCCGCATGAGTTCGCTGCAGGTCGGAGAAGTGGTTGATGGCCTTAGCCTTCAACTCATATGCCTTCTTCCACTGTCCCTCCTTGATCAGGAAGCTGGCCTTAGTGGAGAGGGCGTTGGGCTCGTCCGGGTCTATCCTCAATGCTCCGTCTATCAACTCCTCACGCTCTTCCGGTGGGGCATTCTGATCGAGCTTGAGGAAGTAGTGTATCACCACCAATTGAGCGTCATCCGATACCGCTAAGCCCGCTTACTTTGCTCTCTCCAGTTCACCCTCATTCATCAGGGCGCGAGCGGAATATGCCCACTCCCTACATGCTCGCCTTGGGTGGGAGCAGTCGGCGTAGCACTGCGGGAAGAGCTTGATTGCCTTCCGATATGCCGCCTTGGACTTGCGACCATCTTCTGTGGACGTGGCTTTGAGGAAGTAGGATTCAGCGAGGGCAAATAGCTCGTTGGGGGAGGGGTCATCAAGAGGGGAGAGGAGCTCGATGGCCCCGTCGAAGTCTCGTTGACCTATGAGCTTTCGTGCCTGTTGAGGGGTTTGGCTGTCCGACCCCATGTCTGCGCGCCCTTTGCCAGAGCAACTCACGCAGCACACTTCCGAGCGCAAAGGGTCCTATCACGTTAGGGTCCACTCAACCTCACTATTAGCCACCATCCGTGAAGGACCAGCATTGACTTCGGCACATTCGGTCGATTCACCTCCTTGTGTTCGCTGATTTCTGTGCTTCTGCTGGGTTCTCGTGCCTGACCCGCCCAGAGCAAGGCCAGAGAGCCCCAGGATTGAAGTGACTGGCGGTCGTGGGGGTGAGGCTTATCGAGACCCAGAGGTATGCTCGTAGTCCACTTCGCCTTGGGCGAGCTCTTGCAGGCGAGCCACAAACGCAAAGCCGCCCTTTTCGCCAAGGACGGCCCACGGTTCGTTTCACTTAATGGCTCCCCCTATTGGACGAACTTCGCAACTGGATGGCCAGTGAGGAGTGCCGGGAACTGGCCGAGGCGATCTGACCGACCCCGCGGTATGGTGTGCAGGTCCAAGCCCACCCGACCTCGTAAAAGCAGGTCGGAGCCTCCTGCTGGCGAAACAGGAGTACGGTCGGTTCTCTCGACAGAACCGGATGCACCGGGCGCGCGCACGCGCCGAGACCCCGGTCCCACTCCTGTGTGCCTTATGGAGGCACATGCCATGCGAGCTGCTGATTGCTGGGTGCTCCTTGCGCTAAGTCTGTCCGTCTCCCCGGTCCACGCGCAAGTCGTGGACGACTTCTCCCAGGCAGGATGGGAACTCTTCGACTCGACGCCGGGGCGGCTCACCACGGAATCGGGAGCCCTGTACCTCGAGGATACTGAGGGGGAGCCGGCCTGGGTCACTGCCAGCCGGGTCTTCACTGTGGACGTTGACCGAACCCCGTTCTTCCTGGTCGAGGTCGCGGCGGTCTCGGATCGAGGAGAGGTCAAGCTCATCAGGCGCGAACCCTACGACAAGCGCGTCGCGATCAGTATTGACAGGCCC
>Ga0114922_10003124_pt1 | contig 15470 bp, 15 predicted proteins | sample AartaG_FD_100975 | JGI IMG/M metagenome (GOLD analysis project Ga0114922, IMG submission 100975) | Deep subsurface microbial communities from Aarhus Bay to uncover new lineages of life (NeLLi) - Aarhus_00045 metaG | ecosystem: Environmental > Aquatic > Marine > Oceanic > Sediment | place...
AACCTGGAAGCTGCACCTGGAGGAAGGAGGTAAGGTCCTGCTCGGCCACGGGGTGATTGAAGATCAGTCCCGCCTCGATTGTCGGCAGCCAGTCGTACACCTCTCCGTACTCCAGACGGAAGGGCTCCAGGGTGTGAAAGCTCAACCGCTGCTCGCCATCGGTACCGTAGTTCTGTTCCCCCGGCCGGGCGCCTTCCAGCAGGCGGACCAACACGTCGCTGTCCCAGGGCAGATCCTCCTGCATCTTCAGGAGGATCACCCGGCTCGCGTCTCTGCGTACGGTCAGCGCGCTGGGAGAGGGGGAATCCCCACGCCCGGGATCGCCGCTCCCGAGAGTCTCCACCTCCTCCGCATAAGCGGCAACAAAGGGATAGCTGCGCCCCGCCGCCTCCACCTGGAGGAAACGGCTGATTGTGCCCAGTTGCACGGGAAAGTTGAAGTACAAGAGCAGCTCCCGGCAGGCTTCCGGGGCAACGTCCGATCCCGAGGGTTCCAGGGACAGCAGTTGGAGTGCGGGTGTGCGGAAGCGAAAGGCATTCATCCCTTCCAGGGGCTTGCCGGTGAGAGAAGTGAGCTCCCCGCTCACGGCAACCGTGTACTCGGTCGCCGGTACCAGGGACTTGGTGGGTTCGAAGCTCAGAAGACGGGAACCGTACCAGCGGTAGATCCCCTCGGCAGGAGGATGGATCAACAGCTGTTCTGATTCGTGTGCCGGCTTGCCCAGCTTGCTCACCGGGATCACCGGCTCGCTGAAAAGCAGCCACACCCCGCCCTCGATATTCTGCCAGGGCACGGTGCCCACCGGGGCGTACTCGGAGACCTGAAAGGCCTCGGTAGGAACGGACCCGGCGGCCGCCTGCTCGGGGAAAACAAGCCCCGAGGTATCCAGAGTTGGCGCCTGGCTGGCCGCGGCGCCTCCGATCTCACCCAAACAACCGGAGAGCACCGACAGAATCACGACCGACAAAATCACAACAGCCGAAACCGCCGTAACCCGATACCCCGCACCTGGTACGCTCATAACCCCTCCTGTTCTGCAGCTCCAGAGTAAGGGGAATACAGCGGGAAATCAAGGAGTGTGTCGTGGGAGGACGTTTAGGATAATGACCGAAATCAGTTGAGGTACGACTCCGAACCCGTATCCTCGAGCCAGGAATCAACGCTGCGGATCAAATTATCCATATAATCGGAAATGGTGGGTTGAGCACGAAGCAGGGCGGACTCGATACCGGGAAGCAGGGGCTCCTCATAGACCAGCTCGACCACCCGATCGATCTGATCCCGGATGGCCTGCCTGGTTCTGGTGACCGAGTAGATTCGAACACCGATCGGTGACAAGGCCAGCACCACGGCGAGCGCCGACACCGCTACCAGGCGATACACCGGCGCGGGCTTTCCGGCTGGACCGAAGAGCCAGTCGCGGAGCTTCTGAAATGCGGCCGGGATAGCTTGGCCCCTCTGCTTACGCAGCGGCGGGATCTGCGATTGCGCTCCAGCGCTCACCCGAAGGATTGCCGTAAAATCCGGATCGGGATACTCCTCAAGGGATTCATCGAGTTGACTGCGCAGCACAGGGGCGAAAGTCCCTAGCGAATACAGGAAATCCCTGCAGGCGGGACATCTCTTGAGGTGTGCCCGCACCTCCCCGGGCAGAAACTTCGTCCGATCCTCACTGTCAACCGGAGAAATCGGATCGCTTCGATCCAGAACATTCTGCATCTCCCGCCTGGCCTGTCGGCAGGATACGTGCTTTTTCATCTTCCTCTCCTTGCAGTTCTGAGGAGTTTCTCCCGGGCCCGATGCAAACGAGATTTGACGGTGCCGGTGGGTACTTCCAGGACCTCCGCTATCTCCTCAATAGCAAACCCGTCCACATCCTTCATGAGGATCAGCTGTCTGTCCTTGGACGGAAGGCTCTGAAAGAGGCCGAGCAGGGTCTCGATTTCCTCACGGCGAAGCACCTGCTGCTCCGGACCGGCAGGCTCGGTATTCCACAGGCTTAGCTTGATCCTGGCCAGGGTTCGCTCCCGGCTTCGCTTCCTGCGCAGACAGTCGATCCCCCGGTTGCGGGCCAGCCTGTAGAAGTAGGTGCGGAAGGAGGCACGGAACTGGAAATCCTTCAGTCCCTGGAAGAGACTCAGGATGATCTCCTGCTCCGCGTCCTCCATCTCCTCGCGCTGACCGTTGAACAGTGTGTAGAGAAGTCGCCTGATCGAAGGCAGATGCCTCTCCACCAGTTCCTGAAAGGTCCGCGCATCACCGCTGCGCAGGAAACGCCGGATCAGGATATGATCCTCAGACAGCGGTGTCTCAGGCGCAGCTTCACTGTCCGCCACGTTTGTCTCTCTCTGCATCCTCACGCAAACGTTTTTCCCTTTCCTCCTGCATCCGCCGTTTCTCCACCGCCTGGCTCATGCGCGCGTATTTGTCATCACCCAGCAGCTCCCGCAACTCAACCTGCCGCCTGATCTGGGCCATTCGTTCCTTCAGCTCCCAGTCCAGGCTCTGGCGCAGCATCCTTTCCACCTCGCGCATGTTGACCTGCTCCTCGAACAACAGCTTTCGCAGTTGAGCCCTGAGCACATCGATCTCCAGGCGAGCCTTCCGGATCTCTCTCTCCGTCTCCTCAAAGATCTCCCTGATCCTCTGCGCCTCCTCCTCATCCAGATCCAGGCGCTGGAGAACCTCGGGATTGTCCCAGTCTTGACCGTAGGAAAGACCGACGGCCAGTAGGGCCAGGACAACGATAAGCAACACTCTTTTCACAGATGAACCTCCTCAGATTTCCTCTCGAATCGTTCTGTTGTATTAGTCGCAAGCAGGTGCTCGGAGGTTCCATGATTTCCTGTTTTTTTCGGATATGGGATCTGGCTTGGCCGTAGACCCATGGCAACAAACTCCCGGCCGTCTACTCGCCGGAGGGGGAGAGTCTTTCCAGAAGAGCCCATTCCACGAATTGATAGTACACCTCCCATGTTTTTTCACCGTAACCCCCGGACATCAGGTAGGCCGCCGGAATGCCCCGGGATTCGAGAAACGAGTAGATCAGGGTATCCCGCTGCATCAACTGCTGCTTAGACAGATCGAGCAAACGGGTCGAGGCAAGCTCGTCGTGTTCGTACGGATCGGCGCCGCATACGACCAGGGCGAGGTCCGGAGCGGACATCCTGCTCAACTCATGCAGGCCCTGCTCCAGGCGGGGGAGGTAATCCCGCTCCTCTCCGGAATCGATGGGAATATCCAGATCGCTCGGGACGAAGGAGGGATTGCGGCGGCTGGAGTCATCAAACTCCGCCTCATCCAGCGGCCAGCCCCGGGCCATGTGGACGCTCAACGTACGAATAGAATCATCTCCCTGAGTAATCACGGCCGTACCGTCGCCCTTGTGGGCATCCACATCGATTACCCAGGCAGTGCGGATCAGCCCTTCAGCCTGGGCTTTACGGAGCACGATCACGATGTCGTTCAGCAGGCAGAAGCCCTTGCCGTGGTCCGGCTGGGCGTGGTGCGCGCCGCCGCCGAAGTAGTAGCAGAAGCCGCTGTCCAGGGCAACCTGACAGCACTGATAGTCCCCGCCGATACTGTACATGGCCCGTTCCAGAAGTTTGTCCAGGGACCGGGTGGCCCGCGCCGGATCGTAGCGGTTGTAGCTTCCATTGGAATCAACCAGCTCGAAGGCGCGGATGATCTCCTGCTCCAGGGCCGGGGAAAACAACCTGTTCACGTAGCTGTCGGTATGGGCGCGGCGGATATCCTCCCGGGTGATGGACTGCCCCGCGTGCTCCAGATGCCACTCGGCCTGGCGGGGGCCCAAAAGCGGATGGGCCTGCAGCTCGGCAAAGGTCTTCCGGAACTTGCTGTCCCGAACCGGGATGAGAATGCCGTACTGCTCCAAACCGCCTCGATGCTGTTGGCTGTAGATGATCATGGGTCAATACTACAGCTTATCCGCTGGGCTGACAAACTCTCTACCCCATCTGAAGGCAGCCCCGGCTGCCCCCCCGAGCGGCGGTTTCGGAGGGGGCCATCTTGAAAAACAAGGGGGATCCTGGCATCATGACCGGCATGACAAAAATCGAAAGGATCGACACGACCCTCCGGGGCGGGACGACGGACAAACCGCCGATCAGCCTCTGGTATCATTTCGGGATTCAGCACGGAAGCGGTGATGCTTTCGCCCGCACCTGCCTGGAGTTCTTCGAGTACTACGATTTGGATTGGCTGAAGGTGATGAACGACTACTTCTACCCCCTGCCCGAGGGGATGGAGGCGATTAGAAGCCGTCAGGACCTGCAACAAATCACTCCTTTCGACGTGGAAAGCAGCGAGTGGCGCCATCAGCTCAAAGCCCTCCATATAATTGGAAAAACCTTGGAGAACAGGGCCTACTTCCTGGATACCGTCTTCGATCCCTGGCAGACCCTGCGGCGCAACCTGGCTGGAGAAAACCTTCCCGAGCTGATGGAAACCGAAACGGATGCTCTTCTCCGTGCTCTAGACATCGTTACGGACAACCTGATCGCCTACAGCAAGCTCTCCCTGGCCCAGGGAGCGGCGGGCATCTTTCTATCGGTTCCGGCCTCCGCCGAAATCATGACTCGCGATCAGTTCTTGCGCTTTTGCAAACCCTTTGCCGTAAAGCTGCTGGCGGCGGTGCGGGACCTTGGAAAGATGAACACGGCCCATATTCATGGAAAACAGCTGTTCTTCGATGATATCCTGGATCTTCCGGTCCAGGTATTGAGCTGGTACGACAGGCATCCAAACTGCCCCTCGCTTCAGGAGGCCAAAGAAAAGTTCGCAGGCTGTGTGATGGGAGGAATCGATCAGGAGATCGTCTCCCGCAGGACCCGGGGGTTTCTTAAAAAGCACGTGCGGGAGGGGATCGACATGGGGGGCGCAGGCCGTTTGTTCCTGGCAGGGGGCTGCAGCATAGACACCTGGGTCGATCCGGGTTCGATCCAGGCGATAGTGGAAGCGGCCCGAAGTTAGGAACCTATCAGATCTCGTCCAACTACTGCTGGGTCAGGTACTTGATTAAGCCGCCCAGCACCGCCCTGGTTTCCACTTCGATCAACTGGAGGTTGAATTTTTTGCCCTGTTCCGAGGGACCGATCACTCCGGTCACCACGATGTCGGCACCCAGCTGCTTGCCCACGGATCGTTGCGTCTGCGGATCAACCAGGTCGGAGCTCTGGAAGGCAAGCTCCTTCAGGATCTGATCCAGGATCGTGCGGCTGACCACGCGCACCTGGACACCCTCGTAGGACACGGCGTTGGCGATCTCCGTGGTCAATCCTTCGATGAGGGTATCGCTCAAAGGGCTGACCTGATCGCCTTCGAGGAAGTAGTACACGGCCAGGGTTTTCATCGGGGCGGTATCGAGATCTTCGTAGCTGTACCAGAGAACCTCGACGATTTGCCAGGCTGCATCCTCGACAAGAGAATCGATGTTGCTGAACTCATCTCCCCCGGATAAGCTTGCACATCCTGCAAGAAGGATCACCAGACCTAGAACGGAAAAACTGAGAAGGCGTTTCATATTCCCAAAGTGTAACGGATACCCAACCCTGACGTCCAGCTATTGATTTTGCCCTGGCCGGGGGTTTACACTTAGAGAGCGGATGGCCTTTCGCTCAAACTCTGATCGAGGGCCGGGGAGAAGTATGAAAACCCGGGACAGTGAAGAGCGCCACGATACGATCATCTACGACAGTACTGTGGGGCAGCGGCTCAGCGGCATGCGTAAGCCCGGCACGACCTATATCGTGTTCCAGGGCAACAAAGTGCCGATCGCTCACCGGCTCACGATTGGTCGTGATCCCAAGAGCTCGATCACCCTGGAGGACAAACTCGTCTCCAGAGAGCATGCGGTGATACAGAAAATAAGGGATATTTTCTATATTCAGGATTTGCACAGCACCAATGGCACCTTCGTCAATGGAAAGAGAATCCCGGCGGGGGATTACATTCGGCTTCGTCTCTCCGACACGATCCTGATCGGGCGCACCGAGCTTTCGGTAAGACACTTCAAATAGATGAACCTCCGCTACGATCCCCGGGAGGGCGCCCGCAATCTGCTGCTCAACTGTCTGGGCGTGGTTCCGGGACAGCGAATCATCGTCGCCGCCGAGGACCCGGCAGAGGGGTTCTATGATGCCTTTGCCGCGACCTGTATCCTCCAGGTTGCCCACGAGCTCGGCTGCCGGGCGAGCCTGCTGCCCTGCCCGCGGGTCTCCGGACCGGAGGCCCTGCCCGCTTCGATCCTCGAAGCTGCCGAAGGCGCGGATCACGTAATCTTCCAGGCCCAGGCCGGCGACCAGGTGCGCTTTACCAGGCTCCCCGGAAGCGCCACCAAAACCATGAGTTATGCCCTGGACATCGGACTGCTGGGTTCGCAGTTCTGCACGCTCCATCACGGCTTTATGCGGGAAGTGCTGGAACGCTTCGAATCGGAGCTGAATGCGGTTCGAAGCTGGCGCATCACCTGCCCGCTAGGAACCGACGTGACCGGAACCCAGGTCCCCGTGGATGGTAATGCCGGGGAGGTCGATGATTTCACCCTACTGCTGTTTCCGGTGCCGATCCACCGACCTGTCAGCTGCGCGACCATGAATGGGCGTGTTGCCCTGGCCCACTGGTTGATGTCCACCGCAAACCATGTATACGAGAACAGCTTTCTGAAACTGGAAGAACCTGTAATGGCCGTGATCGAAGGTGGCAGAATTGCCGACTTCGAGGGGCCGGAGGAGCTCGTGCAGCGCATTCGCAGTCACTACAGGCGGGTGGCGAAGCTGTACGCCATAGATGCGGATGTTGTGCACTCCTGGCATGCGGGGATTCACCCCAAGGCCTTCTACCCCTTAAGGGCAACCTCGAATATCGAGCGCTGGGGCTCAGTGGCCTTCGCCAATCCCCGCTATCTGCACTTCCACACCTGCGGGAACTACGCCCCCGGAGAGATTGCCTGGTCCCTGTTCGACGCCAACGTCGAGCTGGACGGCAAGGTGTACTGGGAAGCGGGACGCTTCACCTTCCTCGACAATCCTGATCTGCGCGGGCGTCTCAATCACTACGAGCTGGACGACCGAGCTGTGGAACAACGATTCGACATCGGCATCTGATCGCTGACCTGACCCCTCGTGCAGGACATACCTAACCTACCCGTTATTATCCGCCAACTACCCTCCTCTGTATATTTTAAATGATAACCCTCCGTAATAATTCACCTGTCCGGTTCGTCTAAAGATTATGAAAAGAGTAATATATAGTCTTTTTCTGATGATAGCCTTCTTTCAAGGTGCTTTTACCGGCTATCGATCACGTTCTGTACTCCGAAACATTCACCTTCAGGAACACACGGGTCATCCGGGACCGTATCAATGGTCAATGGCCTTCCGATCACTTTCCCCTGTTCGTTACTCTTTCGATCGGATCCGGAGAACAGCAGTGAAACGAAATACCATAAATTACCTCATCGACATGGGGATGGCCCTGTTCTTCATCCTGGCCGCTCTTACAGGCGTGTTGAAGTTCCAGGCGATTCCACGCTTCCTGGTCCGTTACAACGTCTATCTTCCGACGTACGCGATCACGGCAATCCACAAGTGGGCGGGACTGTTGCTGGCCGGTTCCGCCCTGGCACATCTGATTCTGCATTGGAAATGGCTGGTGCGGACAACCAAGAACTTGTTCGAGAACAGCACAGCAAAACAGTCAAAGCTGCACTGACTCAAGGGAGAGAGGAGAATTTAGGTATGATCCCTGCACGATCGCTAGTTGGAGCCGCCAAGGTTCCGGTACTGCTTCTCGGCATCATACTCAGCGGTTGCCTGCCTCAGAGCCAGGATCGGGGAACCGGTGTGCAGAGCAGACAGATAACCGCAGATAGCAATATCTACGGTGAAATCAGCGACACCAGAGCTCGACTGCCGGGAAGAATCAGCATCCAGTCTGTCGGGACCTTTGACTTCGATCCGGCTGCGATTGCCACGGTTCGCACTGATACGTTCCGGGATGGGTTTTTCTCGGTCTTCGACATCCTTGTCCATCTGGACGCCTCAGGCCAGATCCAGCTGGAATACCATTTCGATTCAAAGTTGGACACCCACGTGATTGATTCCCTAAACGGGGAGCGCTACTGGTGGTATCGGGCCTTCTACGACGGCGGCTGGAACGAAAACAACGTGTTTCGAATGGATCTATTCCCGTACAAGGATCGGATGCAGATCCGGGTTTTTCCCCAAAACAGGAAGCGGATGGAGGAGCTCTACGGTCTTTTCAGGGAGGAGATCCGGGAAAAGAGACGCAACCGGGACGGTGTAGTGGTCCGGGAGGTGATCATCCGTGGTCCCACCGCAAGGCTGCGCTTCGAAAATGTGGAGATGAAATCCCACAATCTGCGTGGCGATATGTTTCAGGAAGGGGTAATCACGGCAGTCGATGTAATCATGAGCTTGGGAGACCAGGGACTGCTCTCATACGATCTGCAGTGGCACGAGTCCATCGGAGAGGCTCGGATCGTGCAGAATTTTTACGTCGAAAGGATCAATGAAGATAGAAGCGAAATGCGCTGCGGATTTGTCTATGAAACCGGCGCTCTCGCCTATCGGGGGAGAGGCAATCACATTCACCTTCCCCCCGACAGTAGAGTTATCCACGCCCCGGAATATCTCGAATTTTTCTGGATATGCGTGTAGGGTTTTAACCTAGAAAGCCTAAGCTTTGATCAGGGCCTTGCCGATTTCAACGGCGGTAGCGGCGTCGGCGGCGTAGCCATCCGCGCCGATCTCATCACAGTAGTTCTGCGTGACCGGCGCGCCGCCGATAATCGCCTTGGCTTTGGAGCCTTTCTCTTTGAGACTTTCCAGCACGCTTTTCATCTGAACCATGGTGGTGGTCAGCAACGCGGAAAGACCTACGATGTTCGCTCCGTCATCCGCAGCCTGAACGTATTTTTCCGCCGTTACATCCACACCCAGATCCATAACATTGAAACCTGCGCCCTTGTACATCATGGCCACCAGGTTCTTCCCGATATCGTGGAGGTCTCCCTTCACCGTACCGATGGCGATCGTCCCGATCATCTTGATCCCGCTCTCAGCCAGAATCGGCTCGAGTACCGACATGCCGGCATGCATCGCCCGGGCCGCGATCAGGACCTCCGGGATGTAGATCTCGTTCCTTTTAAAACGGCCGCCGATGATGTCCATGCCGGCGATCAAGCCCTCTTCGAGCACCTTCTTGGCATCCATCTTCTCTTCCAAAGCCTGGGTGACCAGGTTCTTTACCTCATCCGCCTTACCCTTCTGCAGGGACTCGGATATCAAATTCAATGAAGCCACATGTTCCTCCTCAAGTATTCCTTAAAAACTAGTGGGCCTAAGTATAACCCACAAATTTTCCTCTGTTTAGTAAAATAGCATGAATTTTAGGTATTTCTGTGTTCATAACTATCGATTTTTCTGCTATCTTTGCAATAGCATGGCCGCCAAGAACTGGAAGTATGTTCTATCTCCGAACGAATTCGAAGAGCTTGCCGAGCGTTATATGCTGTCCACCAACTTCGGCGCCGTTCTGGTCAGCGGAAACCAGGTGGTGATCAATCGCTGTATCTACTACCCCTGGTATCGTTCCCAGGACAGAGAACTGGATCTGTCCCAGATGGTTCAGGAAGGCCTGCGCTGGGGTGAGCCGAATATCAGCCTGGATAATGAAGGACTGTACGTCTGGTGTGTTCCGGTCAATCTTAACGATGAAATCGTAGCGGGAATTTTCTCCGCCGTGCATCCGGGCAGATCCGGCGAAGAATGGGGATCCATGATCAGCCAGGCGGCCTGGACCCTTCTGGAGCTGACCTGCCAGTACAATGCCTGCAACTCCAGCCTGATGCAAAGGAATCGGGAACGGGGAAGGGCAAACGCCTATAAGGCCGAGGCGATCCATTCGGCAAAGCAGAATCTTTTCCGGGATTCCCGGGAAATTTATCTGCAGGAGGAGTTCGGTCTGCTGTCGGCTATCCGTAAAGGGGACAAGGAGAGAGCCCGTTCAATCATCAACAGGATTCTTCTGCGGGTCTACAGCCTTGAATCCGAAGATCTGGATCTGCTGAAAGCTCTGGTCCTGGAAATGGTGGTGCTGATGTATCGCACAGCCGTGGACAAGGGAGCGAATCCCAGGGATCTGCTCGGTGTGAACAGCTCATATCTCAAGGAGTTCCACGAGATCAGCGATGACGTGGAGCTGAGCCACTGGCTGACCCGTTGGCTGGAAGACTTCATCTCCACCAGCCTCGACCAGGTTGCCCCCACGCCCCCGGATTCCATCGCCCTGGCCTTAGAGCATATGAAGAACAATCTGGACCAGCCGATCACCAGGGATGAGGTGGCCCGAGCCTGCAATATGTCCTACGGTTATTTCTCGAAGGTTTTTCACCACAGAACCGGTCACACCTTTACCGATCTTTTGAACCACTTCCGCGTGGAGAAGGCCTGTGCCTTGATGGATGAAACAAACCTCAATATCAATCAGATCGCTCTGGACTGCGGATTCAACGACCAGAGCTATTTCACAAAAGTTTTTCGCCGCTACACCGGGGTGACCCCGAAACAGTACAGAGTAAATAGCGCATAGCACCGCGAAAAACTTCACATAACTTGACACGGCGATCTGCAGTCTCTATTCTGGTGCTACTTTTTACGAACTACTAACACCGTGGAGGTACCTATGGCAAAATTGGATCCCACAAAGATGAAGGACTGGGAGATCGCCGAAGCTGCGGAAGGGCAGATGAAGACCGTGTACCAGATGGCCGAAGAGATGCAGCTGGAAAAGATGGAACTTCTTCCCTACGGACACTACGTGGCAAAGATCGATTACATGAGCATCTTGAACCGATTGAAGGACAGACCCGACGGGAAGTACATAGAGGTGACCGCAATCACCCCTACTCCTTTAGGCGAGGGAAAAACCACCACTTCGATGGGGCTTGTGGAAGGGCTGGGTAAGATCGGCAAGAAAGTCATTGGTGCGATCCGCCAACCTTCGGGAGGTCCCACCTTCAACATCAAGGGATCGGCTGCCGGAGGCGGATTAGCTCAATGCATTCCTCTGACCGATTTCAGCCTGGGTCTTACAGGGGATATTGACGCGATCACCAATGCCCACAACCTCGCAATGGTGGCGCTGACCAGCAGACTGCAGCACGAGTTCAACTACGGCGATGATGTGCTGGCCAAGAAAAAGCTGAAACGCCTGAACATCGATCCTCGCAACGTGGCTATGGGTTGGTCAATGGATTTCTGCGCCCAGGCACTGAGAGAGATCATCATCGGCATCGGTGGAAAGATGGACGGCTTCATGATGAAAAGCGGTTTCCAGATCACCGTCTCCTCGGAAATTATGGCAATCCTGGCCGTGGCCCGCGACCTGGCGGACATGCGCCAGCGCATGGGCGCAATCGTGGTAGCCTACGACAAGTCGGGCAAACCGGTCACCACTGCGGATCTGGAGGTGGACGGTGCCATGACCGCTCTGATGACCAAAGCGATCAATCCCAATCTGATGCAGACCGTTGAAGGGCAGCCCGTGCTTGTTCACGCCGGACCGTTCGCCAATATCGCCATCGGCCAGAGCTCGATCATCGCCGACCGGGTCGGATTGAAGCTAGCTGACTACCATGTTACTGAAAGCGGATTCGGAGCTGATATCGGCTTCGAGAAGTTCTGGAACCTGAAGTGCCGCTTCAGCGGCCTGAAACCGCACTGCTCGGTGATCGTGGCCACGATTCGTGCCCTGAAGATGCACGGCGGCGGACCCAAGGTCGTGCCGGGACATCCACTGGACAAGGCCTATACCGAGAAGAATATGGACCTGTTGGACAAGGGCGTGGAGAACCTCCTGGCCCACATCGAGACCGTAAAACAGAGTGGGATCTCTCCCGTTGTCTGTATCAACCACTTCTACACGGATACCGATGAGGAGGTGGAGTTGATCCGCGAGCGGGCAGAAGCTCATGGCGCCCGGGTCGCTGTGAGCAAACATTGGGAGCTGGGCGGAGATGGCGCCAAAGAACTGGCCCAGACCGTCGTGGAGGCCTGCGAGCACGAGCCGCGGCTGGATTTCCTCTACAGCGACGACACACCTCTGCGCAAGCGCGTGGAGTTGATCGCCAAGAACGTCTACGGCGCTGATGGAGTCTCCTATACCCCGGAGGCGGAGAGTAAAGCCAAGGCGATCGAAGCGGACGCATCCTTGAGCAAACTGGGAACCTGTATGGTGAAGACCCACCTCAGTTTGACCCACGATCCCAGCATCAAGGGGCGACCCAAAGGCTGGACCCTGCCGGTTCGAGATGTGCTGGTCTACGGCGGTGCCGGCTTCGTAGTTCCTGTAGCCGGGGCGATCAAACTGATGCCGGGTACGGCCTCGGATCCCGCCTTCCGCAACATCGACGTGGACACCAAGACCGGAAAGGTGCAGGGGCTGTTCTAGGTTACTCTCCTGAAACGGTTCGCCGAAAGTTCATGGGGCTGCCCTGCAGGGCAGCCCTTTTTTTGAGGCAACCCATGTCTACGGATCTCTGGAGTCGGTCCGCAATTCCGCCAAACCGATCAAGGCCACATCCCGGGAGCGGATCATTCAAGACGTAGAGAAGCGGGAGGCTGGATAATGGACATCGGGTTTCTCCAGGCGAGCGGAAGCGTGGACGGGGCAACGCCATGCCCGCCTACGTCGGCGGGCAGTACGATGTGTTCTACATCGTGGTCTTTCTGTTCAACGGCATCTCGACTTCACCCCACGCCGCGATCATGAACAGGGAGATCCCCAACACGAAGCGTTCGACTCTGCTGTCTTTCGAGTCTCTTATATTGGAATCAGGTGTGGTGGTCGGATCGATCTTCATGGGTTTTATTTCAAAGCAGCATTCGATCGCGGTTGCCTGGTATATCGGTTCGGCGATCCTGTTTGTGTCTTCGATTTTCTACTTGTTTATCCCGAGAGCAGGCAATCCCGGTATTACCAAGAGGTGAGCATCACAGAATTTCCTGATACACCGTGGAATATCCGATCATGAATCACAGTTGGAACTGAAGCTGTTTGTCCAACTGGATTCCGGCTGCACTGAGCCACATGCCCTGAAAGGGCTCCAGGGTTAGCGCGACAGATCCGTCTTCACCACACGCAACTTCGCTGCCCGCGATGTTGTCGTACAGCGAACCGCCCGGTGGCGAACCCGAAGACAGCCCGGCTGCCCCCGCATCGATCACTACCGACTGCCCCTCGCCACTGACATTGACCACGACCAGGGTGTGATCATCGGCGCAGGAGCAGTGCACAACGGCCACAGCCTCCGGAGTGCTCTCTGATCGCGGCCTCAGAACCTCCGCCTCGCTGCCGCGGAAGTGCAGAGCCGGATCACTGTCCACCAGAGCGATCAGGTCGTTCATGCCCCGGGCGGTGCGGTGCTCGAAGGTACTGGGATCGCTGATCGTCGCTGCGAGGGTGTCTAAATCCGACTTGGTACGCTTTAGGTCCCGCAGCTCCCCGGTTCGGGCAAGACGCCGGTGGTCGTTGGGCAGGGCGATCAGATCGTTGAAGTAGATCGACTTGACATTGCGTCCCATCAGGGCGAAGGCCAGGGTGTAGAAAGACAGGTAGCGACGGATCTCCAGCTGCTCATCCACCAAGGGAAGCAGGGAGTCCCGCGTGGAGCAGCACAGCTCGTAAGGTTCCCGCCCCTCAGGTGTGGACTTGTACTTGATCTTGCCCCCATTTGCTGCCACGACATCGGCCAACTCCCGTCGCTCCGCAGGAGTCAGCAGGTCCATGCTGCCCCGCACGGATTTTCCGTCGTGGCTCTCGGCCAGGCTGAAGCGGATGCTGGTCTTGGGGATCTCATAGTTGTCGATCATTTCGAAGATCCGGGGCAGGGCCTCAACCCGGGCGGAGTTGAAAACCTGGGGCAGGATGCTGGCCAGGTGGAAATCGTACATCATGGGCGGGGGCGCCTCCGGATCGGCCATCTGTTTGAGGACCATACCGAGCTGGCCATTGACCTCGAGGTTGGGCACGATCCGCGGGGAAACCGCGTCCATCGACAGATAGAGGATCTTCATCAGGTGGGTTACCTCGGGCAGACCGAAGCAGCTGGTCTTCCACCTCTTGAAGGCGTAGTGCGCCGCATCCAAACGGAGCAGGTTGATGTCCATGGACAGGTACCAGGAGAAATCCCGGGCCAGCATCTTGAGCCCCTCGAAGGTTGCGGTATTCAGATCCGCCTGGATGTGGCTGAAGGTGGTGAGCACCCGGATCTCCGCACCGAACACCTCCGGATCGTGCTTCTCGTACAACCGGGCCGAAGCCGCGTCAGCTCCGATGGTCTCGAGCAGATCGGCTCGACTGCCGATCTGCGGTGTGAAGATGTAGGGCTCATGCCGGACCTCTTGGGTCTCGGAGAGAGTGAACAGGATTTCCGGATCGATCCGGGTGTGCTCCGTTAGATAGTCGCGGAACCGCAGGATGTGCCGATAATCCTCCTCCAGGAGCATCTGGTCATTATGCACCTTGTTGAACAGGTACAAGATCCCGAGCACCTCTCGGGGCGGCGCCTTCTCCCCCAGCCGCCGCTCCATCTCTGCGAAACGCTCCTCGAGATTCATGGCTGCGATCCGTGAATCTGCGGGCCGTCGCCTGAAGATCGTGAACAGGGGGAAGGGCCTGGGCCGAAATACCCGGGCGAAGTCCCCATCCGCCAGGCGCTGCTGATACTCCGCCTCGCTAAACACGAAGAAGCACTCCCCGGCCGCATCATCGCCTTCCAGATAGGCCTGAAAACGGGGATTACGGATATCCACGTGGTTGAGCACGAAATCGGCCATGGAGAAGCGCCGCTGCATCAGAATGGAAAACTGCTCGTTGCTGCCGAAGCGCTCGTGGATCCGATTTCGAACCACCTGGGCGAAGTAGCCGTCGTTGAAGCGGTCCTCAGCTACCACGCAAGCAGGAAGCATGTGGATACCCCGGATAGCCGGGAAGAACCGGGAGAGAAATTCTTCCAGCGTAGCCAGCGTGGCTTCCTCTGGACGTCGGATGCTGTCCGCGTAGGTGATAACCAGGGTGTTCTGCTCGATACGGGAGAGGGGATCAGAGGGAAGATAGGCCAGATCTTGCTCTCTTAGCGCCGGATCCTTGGCCCTCCACAACTCTTCGAGCATGGAACACCAGTACGTCCCGATCCTCTCGGACAGATCTCCGTACTCCCGAACCGGGAAGATCGTTTCGAAGCGCTTGCGGATTTCCTCGAGGTTTTCCGCAGCCAGGGGCTGCCAGCTCTGTTGTTTCGGCATAAATCCTCCGTTGCCGTGTACCGGGGTCGGATCACTCGCCCAGTTTCCGGCGCATTCCCTCTTTCAAATGCTCGTCTCTGTCTACGATATCCAGGATCCTCTTCCAGGAGGCATTAAACGCCG
>Ga0114922_10003125_pt1 | contig 15465 bp, 2 predicted proteins | sample AartaG_FD_100975 | JGI IMG/M metagenome (GOLD analysis project Ga0114922, IMG submission 100975) | Deep subsurface microbial communities from Aarhus Bay to uncover new lineages of life (NeLLi) - Aarhus_00045 metaG | ecosystem: Environmental > Aquatic > Marine > Oceanic > Sediment | place: Aarhus...
AACTGCCGGTTGTTGATCTGGCCTTCGGCGAGCGCCGTGGCGATGCGACCTTCGCCGCCGCGCAGGGCGACGGAGTTCTTCAGGTGCACGTAGTAGAGCTTGTCGCCAAACGCCCTGACCGCCTCTTCCAACGTCGGCCGCTCTTTCTGACCGGAGACGTTGCCGTAGTCCAGGTTCGCGCCGATCGAGGGACGGTCGATTCTCGCCACGAGCTTCTTAACCGCTTCCACGGTGTCGTGCAGGTAGACCCTGTGCGTTTCGAACCCGAACCTGATGTCGACGTCTTCGAGACCGTCAGCCATGTCCTGACAGCCCTTGATGTGCCACTGCCACTGCTCCTCGGTGGCGATGAATGAGCCGTGCTTGGTGTAGTCGGAGTACGCTACGCTGCTGTCCGGGTTGCGCAGCCCGCCCGTGAGCAAGTTGACCGTCCGCACACCGAATCGCTCGGCCACGTGCCGATAGAACGCGATTGCTTCCTGGACCTCGCGTTCCCGGTCGGCGGCGTCTTCCTTCACCAGCAGCGGGCCCGGGTAGCCGAACAGCACCTGCTTCAGGCCGGAGGCCTGCACGCCCTTCTCCAGTGCGTCGAGATACTCCTCGGTGGTCTCTTCGACGCCGGTTCGCTCGCGCCGGAACTCGACCCCGTCGAAGCCCCAGCCTGCGGCCCTCTGGCATATCTCCTCGACGGTCTGGCCCTGCTCACAGTAGTTCACGTGCATGATGATGGGGTACGCCATGGTTCACCACTCCCTCCATCCCAAGGAATCCGCCCCGGCCGTACCTGGTCGGCGGCGCGTCCTCACTATTATGGCGACTCGTGCGACGCCCGCAAGCGGCTGGCCGCCATCCGCTCTAGGAATACCGTCCGAACTCGTAGGCTGCCCGAAGCATGGCTTCCACGTTCTCGACCGGCACATCCTGCTGGATGTTGTGCACCTGAGTGAAGACAAAGCCCCCGCCGGCGCGAAGGGCCTCGATGTTTCGGCGCACGTGTTCTCGTATCTTATCCGGCGTCCCCAATGGGAGCACTTCCTGCGTGTCGCAGCCGCCGCCCCAGAAGACAAGATTGTCCCCGAACTGCCGCTTCAGACGTTCCGGTTCCATGTTTGCGGCGGATATCTGCACCGGGTTCAGGATGTCGATCCCCGCCTCGACCCAGTGAGGGATGTAGTCATAGATCGAGCCGCACGAGTGGAGGAAGGTCTTCCACCCCGTATTGGCATGCACCCAGTCGCACAGACGCTTGTAGTGGGGCTTGACCATCTCAGCGAAGAGCTCCGGGGCAATGAGCCCCCCGCGCTGCGTCCCCCCGTCGTCAGACGCCACGCCCCACGCGACACAGCGGTCTCCCGTCGCCTCGTGATACAGCTTCATGCAGGAGATCACGGCATCCACATAGCGCCCCATCATGTTATGGGCCGTTTCCTTTTCCATCAGGAGCATGCAGAGCCACTCGTCCAGCGCCCCCTGCGTGATGTTGTCGGACAGAAGGGCACTCATGCCCATCATACTGATGCTTGCACCCCATCCCAGGATTGCCTTGTCAGTGTTCTCGTAGAGATGTCTGGCGCGACGGGCAATCAGTTCGAGTTGTTCGTCTGGCACCGAGGCCGGGGGCTCGAAGGCGTCAGGGTCTATGCGCCGGGCGCTCATCGTGGGCCGGATGAAGTCGAAGTAGAAGCCGCCCTTCGGCATGCGGGCAACCGGCGTTCCGTCCCGCCCGCGCAGGGCCCAGCTTCCATCCTCTTCTTCCGTGATCCTGGTGTCCGGTGGGAAGAACAGCTCGGTCCCTTCGAAGAGGCGCCTTCGGACTCCGGCCTCCGCCTGCTGTTCAGACCATGACACGCCCCCCACGTCAAGGGGCACAACGTCCACGTGCAAGCGCTCCAATACCTCTAACTCAACTTCCGCCAGAATCTGCATCGTGTCGAATGTCTTCGTCGGCGTCCTGATCCCCATCCGGCGCTTCAGCCTGTCGTACACCACCGCGTTGATGCCGGACGCGCGCATCGCGCTGAGGTCTATGGGGACCCTATCCGGTTCTTCGAAGTTGATTGCCTTCAGAACTCGTTGGCGGGAAGTCATGGTTGCCACCTCGGTCGGACAGATCCTGAACGCCCTGAGCCACCGGCCGTCCCGGGCGGCCGGCACGGCCTCACCATTATGGCAGCACGTGCAGCGCGCGCAAGCGACCGGCCGCCATACGTTCCGAGGATGGCGTCCGAGTCCAGCAGGATGACCGACGCCACGGCTCCGACTCTCAGTAAGGCAGGAAGATGGGGCCCGTGCGCACGCCCGTCAGCAGGCTCATCAGCGTTGAGCCGCCTATGACCAAGCTCTCGCCGATGATGACGCCCAAGAAGAACTGCCGCCCGCCCCGCAGCGTCTGCCCGCCTCCGAACTTCAGGATCAGCGCCTTCGCCAGCCAGCCGAGGAAGAACGAAAACCACAGCACCCGCGTGCACCAGGACATGGCGATCGCAAATCCCAGCGCGTTGATGGGCCACCAGTAGAACGTGCCCCGCAGCACCATCAGCGCGCCCATGGCGGCCACGCCCGTGGCCAGCCCTCCCCATCTCGGCTGGGCTCCCTGCCACGGCTGCGAGATCATCATGTGCACGCCGTTGAACGTGTTGGTCATGTGGTAGACGTGGCTCGATCCGATGGGCGTGTTCAGCGCGCCGCGGTCATAGTAGACCCACCTGAGGCTCGAATAGGTCGCTGCCACCAGCGCGATGGCCAGCGTCACCAGCATGATGGGCAGGAAAAGGCGCCGCCGCCTCTCAAACACGCTCCAGATGCGCAGCGAGTTCATAGCGTGCGGCGCCAGGAGCTCACGCGAGTCGCTGGTCAAGATCTGGCTCTGCAGCGTTGCCACCACGACCCCCGGCGCCGAGAAAACGCGCCCGCCCGTGATCCGGTGCAGAAACCAGGCCGGCCCCCAGGAATGCTGCGTGAAGAACAGCCCGCCCTGGCTCACCATCCGGGAGTGCACGAGCACTATGCTGAAGGTCAGCCCGATAACGCCGATGGCCGCCAGCGCACTGAGGCCGAAGTACATGTTCCACCCGACCAGCCCGCCCACGCTCAGGAGCAATCCCCAGAAGGCCAGCGGGTAACCGATCGGCTCCGACGACCCGTCAGCGCCGCCCGGCCTTCCGAACGCCGACTTCAGGACCGCCCACAGGTGCCGGCGCGCCATGTACAGCATGCCCGCCGTCAGAGTCAGGAAGGCGCCCGACTGCTGCCACTGAAGAAACGGCCCCGAACGCCCCCCCTCCAGCGGCCGCCCGGCGGCATGGGCGATGATGATCTGGACGCACATGAAGACGTAGAAAAACCAGATGCTCAGAGACACGTCGCCGGGCACCAGGAAAGCAAAACCGATCGCCAGGGGGTAGATCTTTCCGTCGCTGACGTTCACGTAGTTGAGCGCCGTCTCGGAGAACACGGTCCAGAACGGCACGGCCACGCGCCAGCCTTCGTCGGCGCCCGAAAGAAGCGGCGCCAGGCGAATCAGCCCGAACACGATCGTCACGAGCATGCCGATAAGGAACGCCTTGCCTCTGGTCGAGGAAGACAAAAGGCGCCCCTCCCGGCTGCCCCCCGTGAAGTCAAGCGGCACTCTGGCCACCGGAAACATCAAACGCTCCGACTCCACCCACTGCTTGCGCAGGATGCCGCAGAGGAAGAACGTCGCCAGGTAGAAAAGCCAGATGTAAATGCCCCACGTCACCAGCGTCCGCGTCCATTGGCTCCAGGGCACGCGCACCGGCTCGCCCCTATCCGTGCCTTCGAAGAACCTCTTGGCGGCCGGGCTCTTCGCATCGTTGCTCAGAAGGATGCCGGGAGGGGCGTCCTTCAGCACGTCGTCCGCCCAGAACAAATCGGGCCGCTGCGAAAGATACGGCGCGGCAGGCATCGAGGCGAGGAAGTTGCGCATCAGCCCGCTGGCCGGCACCGTGGAGGCCACGATCATCATGCACCAGACCAGCATCAGTTCGGACTGCCTGAGCATCCAGGCGCGCCTGAGGAGCCTGAGAATCCCGTTGACCCCGAGCGTGAGGATGAACAGGAAACAGAACACGCCCACGGGGAAGTGGTTGCCCGTCAGGAAGGTATTGCCCACCCTGTAGTCGTTGACCGGCACGAGCAGGCAGAAGCCGGCCACAGCCAGGACGCCGATGATGAAGGCCCGCCAAGTCAAACGTAGGCTCCGTGCAAGCACAGCGAACCCGAGCACTATAGAGACGCAGTCCCCCGGCGTCAATCAAATGCGCCCGCAACGCCCGTCACCTGCTGTGAATGTGGCTGACGTCTGAACCGCCCGGGCCGCGCATCGGAGCCAGGGAGAATGACATCACTGCGTGCACGTGACATGTGTGGTGGCCGGCGCTTCCCCGTGTTGACGTACCAGAGCCGGGCCCGTCCTGTGGGAGGACCACGGATTATGGGCGTGAGCCCGGAACGAGGTCAAAGCGGCCATGCATGCGAAAAAGTGCCTTCTCAGGAACCATGAAGGCTTTCCCGATAGGGCTGGCGGGCCTCTTGTGGTCTCTCGATGGTTGACGGTGGTGTCCGGCGTAGGTAGGATGCAGCGCCGCGCTTTTTCATTTTCCGGGAACGCCCCATGCCTTCTCTGGCCGACCGCTTTGACCGGGTGTGCTCCCTCTTGACGCTCCCGCTTCGTCATGCATCGCGCGTGCGCGGGCTCGACCTCGAGGCCCTGGAGCCGCGAATCCTGCTGTCGGGCGTCTTGGGCCAGGCAGAAACCGAGCAGCACGAAGCCGATGGCGCCACTTCCACCGTCTCCCCACTCGCCGTAGTCTTCATCGACCCGGGAGTTGAGGACTACCAGTCGCTCTTCGGGGCGCCGACCGCTTCGAGCTCCGGGGCAAACCAGGACGCCCACTTCGTCGTCCTGGAGTCCGACGCCGACGGGGTCGATCAGATCAGCGAGGTCCTGCAAGGCTACACAGGACTCAGCGCCGTCCACGTCGTGTCCCACGGGTCGACCGGCTGCCTGCGGTTGGGAAGCGCTCGCCTGGACGCGTCGGTGCTCGACGAGTACGCCGACCGTCTGGCGACCTGGGGGGACGCCCTTGTGGCCGATGGCGACCTGCTGCTCTACGGATGCAGAGCAGCCGAAGGGGAGGACGGTGCGGAATTCGTCGGCCGGCTGGCAGACCTGACCGGCGCCGACGTGGCCGCCTCCGACGATGCCACGGGCAGCGGGGAGCTGGGGGGCGATTGGTCTCTCGAACATCACACGGGGCCGATTGAAGCGCTCTCGCTCTCCGAACTGGCCGATCTCAGCGGCTATGGCGGACTCCTGGCCGACATCGAGGGCACTGACGGGGACGACGTCCTGGTCAGCAACGCCGGCGAAGACGACACGCTCTCGGGCGGCCTGGGGGATGATACGTACCAGTTCCAGGACGGCTGGGGCGACGACACCGTCAAGGAGAACGAAGGCGAGGGGAACGATACGCTCGACTTCTCAGGCGTCACGGCAGACCTGACCTTCACGTCGGAGTCGGAAGGCGCTGTGTCCGTGACGGACGGGACGAACGAGGTCGAGAATGCACCGCACGTCGAAAACCTTATCGGCGGCTCCGGCGACAACACGTTCGTGCTGGAGGATGGGTCTTCGCTTGCCGGCACCATAGACGGCGGCACGGGCGGCTTCAACACGCTCGACTACTCAAGGTACGCAGGCCCCATCGTCCTGAACCTGCCGGACCCCGGACCGGGTCCGGCGCCGGGGACAGCCGGGGTAAGCAACATCCACGGCGCCATTGGCACTTCGGACAACGACTCCCTGACCGGAAACTCCGGCGACAACGCCCTGGAAGGCGGCTGGGGGGACGACCTGCTGACGGGCGGCGCCGGGGACGACGTCTACCGGTTCCGCGACGGGTGGGGCAGCGATACCGTGGTGGAGAACGCCGGTGAAGGTGACGACACGCTCGACTTCTCCGAGGTCACCGTCGACCTGACGGTCACGTTCCACGCGGACGGCACTATCTCCGTGGTCGGCGGCCCTAACTCGCTCAGCAACGTCGCCAGCATCGAGCACATTATCGGCGGGACGGGCATCAACGAGTTCGTCTTTGAGGACGGCGCCACGTTCGGCGGCACCATTGACGGCGGGACGCAGAATCGCAGCCAGGCAGGCGATGCCGGCGCTCCCGGGCTCGACCCGCTTGAAGAGGACGACGAAGCCCCCGACCTGCTCGACCTTAGCGCGTACGGCGACGACCTGGTCTGCACGATTCACGCGGACGGAACCTTCTCCATCGCGGCCGGTGCGAGCGTGGTCAGCGGCGTGAGCAACATCGAAGACGTTGTCCTCGGCGGCGGGACCAACACGGTCGTCTTCGAAGACGGCGCCGCGATCAAGGGCACCATTGACGGCGGATCGCTCGGCAACGGCAGGTTGGACTACGTCGCATACGCCGCCGGCATTGCCGTCGACCTCCTGATCCCCGACGAAGGGAGTTGGGGCGAAGCGACGGGAACCGCCGGCGTGCGCAACTTCCGGCACGTGAGGGGCGGGACCGGCGACGACGTCATTACGGGCAACGCGGAACGTAACGTCATCCTCGGCGGCGCCGGAGACGACATGCTTGAGGGCGGTGCCGGAGACGACATCCTCGAGGGCGGCACGGGCGACGACGTGATCTTCGGCGGCATCGGCAACGACGTGCTGGACGGCGCCGGAGGCAATGACACGCTCGACGGGGGCCATGACGACGATACCCTCGTCGGCGGCGCCGGCAACGATGGACTCACCGGCGGCGCCGGGGCCGACACGGCGTCTTACGCGGACGCAGCCAGCGCGGTCATCGTTAACCTGAACGTCAGGGAGCTGCAGGACACGGGCGGCGCGGGCGTGGATACGCTGACAGACGTCGAGAACGTGACGGGTTCCGCCGGCGACGACTGGCTGACGGGCGATTCGAATGCCAACGTGCTGAAAGGCGGCGGCGGCGACGACCGCCTGTACGCCGGCAGCGGCAACGACGTCCTGGAAGGCGGGACGGGAAACGACCTGCTGCTGGGAGGAGATGGCAGCGACACGGCGTCGTATGCGGACCTGACCGGAGGGGTTGGGGTTACGGTTCGCCTGACCGACGTCGGCCCGCAGGACACGGGGCCCGGCGGACTGGACAGCCTGGTGAGCATCGAGAACCTGACAGGCTCCGACTTCGACGACGTTCTGAGCGGCGATGACGGCGCGAACGTCCTCGACGGTGGCCCCGGTGATGACAGTCTAACGGGCGGCGACGGCAGCGACCTCCTGCTTGGCGGGGAAGGCGACGACGACCTCGAGGGCGACGCGGGGAATGACATCCTCGAGGGCGGGGAAGGCACGGATGAGCTTTCCGGCGGCGACGGGAGCGACGTTCTGGACGGCGGCGCCGGAGACGATGTTCTCCGCGGCGGCGCCGGGAGCGACACCGCGTCCTACGCAAGCGCCGAGGCAGCCGTCACGGTTGACCTGAGCCTGGTCGGAAGCCAGCCGACCTCAGGCGCCGGCCTGGACGACCTGGACGGCATCGAGAACCTGAGCGGATCGGGCTTCGACGACTTGCTCACGGGTGACGACGGGGAGAACATCCTTTCGGGCGGTGAGGGCGACGACACGCTCATGGGCGGGGCCGGAGACGACGAGCTTCAAGGCGGCGCTGGCGACGATACGCTGGAAGGCGGCGCGGGCGACGATGGCCTCTATGGGGGCGAGGGCGATGACACGGCCTCCTACGCGTCCGACCCGGACGGCGTGAATCTCGACCTGGGCGGAGCGCTGCGGGACGGCTATGGCGATGAGGACGCGTTCGCCGGCATCGAGAGCATCGCGGGGTCGGAACATGACGACATCCTGGTCGGCGACGCCGAAGATAACCACCTGTTCGGCGGCGGGGGCGACGACGATCTGAGCGGCGGTGAGGGCGACGACACGCTTGAGGGCGGCGCGGGCGATGACACGCTGGACGGCGGAGAGGGCAGCGACACGGCGTCCTACGCAAGCGCCGGCGCCACGGTCACTGTCAGCCTCGGCCTCGCCGGACCACAACCCACGGGAAGCGCGGGGTCCGACTCCCTCATCAGCATCGAGAACCTGACGGGCTCCCCCGACGACGACGTGTTGACTGGCGACTCCTCGGACAACGTGCTCTTCGGTGGCGCCGGCGACGACACGCTGATCGGTGGCCCGGGCGATGACACGCTGGAAGGCGGCGCGGGCGAAGACGACCTCCAGGGCGGCGACGGCAGTGACACGGCGTCTTACGCCGGCGACGAGGCCGGCGTGGACGTGACCATCGGCGGTACGGCGACCGACGGCTTCGCCTATGAAGACACGCTGACGGACATTGAGAACCTGACCGGCTCGGCGAACGACGATCTGCTGACGGGCAGCGATGAGCCGAATGTGCTGATCGGGGGCGATGGGGACGACACGCTCACCGGGCTCGGCGGGGATGACGTCCTGGAGGGCGGCGCCGGGGACGATATCCTCGACGGCGGCGACGGTAGCGATACGGCGTCCTACGCCGGCGACGAGGCCGGCGTGGACGTCGCCCTCGGCGAGTCAGCCACGGACGGTTTCGGCAACACGGACACGGTGACCGACATAGAGAACCTGGAGGGCTCGGCGCACAACGATCGTCTGACGGGGGACGACACCGGGAACGTCCTGAGCGGCGGGGACGGCGACGATGTCCTCGAAGGCGGGGCAGGCAACGACATCCTTCAGGGCGGCGACGGCAGCGATACCGCTTCATATGCTTCGGCGGGGGGCGCCGTCACCGTCAACCTCAATCTGGCCGGTTCGCAGAGCACCGGCGGCGCCGGCAGCGATGAGCTGAGCGAGATCGAGAACCTTGTCGGCTCAGACTACGACGATCAGCTCACCGGGGATGGCGACGACAACTCACTGGTCGGCGGCGCGGGCAACGATACGCTGATCGGCGGCGCAGGCGACGACACGCTTGAAGGCGGGGCAGGCAACGACATCCTTCAGGGCGGCGCCGGCGACGATACGGCCTCCTACGCGCATGCGGGCGGCGGCGTGCGGGTCGACCTGAATGTGGCCGGCACCCAAGACACCGAAGGCGACGGCACCGATGACCTGAGCGGAATCGAGAACCTGATAGGCTCGGCCGGCGACGACGGGCTGACGGGCGACGCGCTGGGTAACCGGCTCGTGGGCGGCGCAGGAGACGATACGCTGCTGGGCAACGGCGGCATGGACACCCTCGAAGGCGGCGAAGGCGCGGACACGCTGGCGGGCGGCGCGTGGGAGGATACGCTCATAGGCGGCGAGGGCGATGACACCCTCGACGGCGGAACGGGAGATGACTACCTGGAAGGCGGTGCCGGCGCCGATGCTATCATGGGCGGCATCGGCAGCGACACTGCCTCCTACAGGAACGACACGGGGGCGGTGAACGTCGCGCTTGGCGGCACCGCCACGGACGGCTTCGGCGACGAAGACACGCTGACCGGGATAGAGGACCTCGAAGGGTCCGAGTATGACGACGTTCTGACGGGCGACGCTCAGAACAACGCCCTGTTCGGCGCCGGCGGCGATGACGTCATTGACGGCAGCGATGGCGACGACACCGTCGACGGCGGCGATGGCGACGACGTGCTGATCGGCGGTCCCGGCACCGACACGCTCTCGTACGCCAGCGCGGAGGACGGCGTCGAGGTCGACCTGGGCGACACGGAAGAGCAGTCCACCGTAGGAGCGGGAAGCGATACCATCTCGGAGTTCGAGAAGCTGTTCGGTTCCCCCTACGACGACGTTCTGGTCGGCGACGACGGTGACAACACGATTTGGGGAGGCGAAGGCGACGACGTCCTCGAGGGCGGCGAAGGCGACGATTCCCTCCACGGGGGCGACGGCTACGATACCGCCTCGTACGCCGGCGCCAGCAGCGGCGTCGTGGTCGAGCTGGGCATAGGCGGACCCCAGCCGACTTACGGCGCGGGCTTCGACAACCTGTCGAGCATCGAGAACCTCGAGGGATCGGCCTACGGCGACGAACTCTACGGAGATGGCGACCCCAACGTGCTGATCGGCGGCGAGGGGGACGACTACCTTTACGGACAGGGCGGCGACGACATCCTCGAGGGCGGCAAAGGCGACGACTACCTGGACGGCGGCTCCGGGACGGACGTGGCTTCCTACTGGAACAGCGAACAGGCGGTCGTCGTGAGTCTGGACCTCGGAACGGCCCAGGACGGCTTCGAGGGCAACGACACGCTTGTTAGCGTTGAAGGCGTCGAGGGATCCCCGTACGACGACGAGTTGACCGGCGACTCACACGATAACACGCTCTATGGTCGCGGAGGCGACGACGTCCTGGACGGCCGCGGCGGGAACGACACGCTGGACGGCGGCGACGGCATCGACGTCGCGTCATACGCGACGGCCACCGGCGGAGTTCAAGTCGATCTGAGCGTCGCCGGGCAGCAGCCAACCGGGGGCTCTGACTCCGACACGTTGACCGACATCGAACACCTGGTCGGGTCCGAGTATGACGACGATCTGACCGGTGACAGCGGCGATAACGTCCTGACCGGCGGCCCGGGCGACGATACGCTCACCGGCGGCGGCGGAACGGACACGGCGTCGTACGCGACTGCGGAAGTCGGAGTCGAAGTGGACCTGGCCATCCTCCTTGGCCAGAACACCGCAGGCGCCGGCTGGGACACGCTGGCTGAGATAGACAACCTGGAGGGATCGTCCTGGCCCGACTGGCTCTGGGGAGATTCGGCGGACAACGTCCTGCTCGGGGGCGACGGGAACGACTACCTGGACGGCCGCGACGGGGATGACGTCCTGGAAGGCGGCGAAGGCAACGACACCATCGCCGGCGGCGACGGGAGCGATGATCTGCGGGGCGGTGCCGGAGCCGACGTCCTCATGGGGCAGGGCGGGGACGATACGCTCGACGGCGGCCCGGGCTTTGACGAGCTGCACGGTGGAGCGGGCACGGATCTGGTCTCGTACGCCTCGGCTCCCGCAGGCGTGGACGCGACTCTGAGCGGCCTCGCCCAGGACGGCCACGGGGATACGGACGTGCTGAGCACGGTCGAGGACCTGGAGGGATCGGACTTCGGCGACGTTTTGAGGGGCGACGGAGGAGGCAACCGCCTCCTGGGCGGATCGGGCGACGACATCCTGGAAGGCGCCGGAGGAGACGACGTCCTCGACGGCGCCGACGGCAGCGACACAGCGTCCTACGAGACGGCAGCGTCCCCCGTGACCGTCGACCTGAGCATTGCGGGGCCGCAGCCCACAGGGGGCGCCGGGACCGATACTCTCATAGACATTGAGAACCTCAGGGGCTCTGCGCAGGGTGACAACCTGACGGGTGACGCCCGCGACAATGTCCTGGAAGGCGGCCCGGGCGACGACACGCTCGAGGGCGGAGCCGGCGTCGACGCAGCGTCGTACGCCCACGCCCCCAGCGAGGTCTACGTCTACCTGCACGTCGTCGGCATCCCCCAGCCGACCGACGGGGCGGGCAACGACACACTGACGGGCTTCGAGAACCTGATAGGATCGGCGCATGACGACGCCCTCGTCGGCGACTCCGAGGACAACTACCTGTTCGGCGGCGACGGGGACGACATCCTGGTCGGCCTGGAAGGCGACGATACGCTCGAAGGGGGCGCCGGAGACGATGACCTTAGGGGCGGCGACGGCAGTGACACCGCCTCCTACGCGAACGATCCGGCCGGCGTGGACGTTACCATCGGGGGATCGGCCACGGACGGCTTTGGCGACAGCGACACGCTGACCGACATCGAGAACCTGGAGGGCTCCGCCTACGACGATTACCTGGGCGGCGACGGCGGCGACAACACCCTCATCGGCGGCCCGGGCAATGACACGCTCTACGGCGGCGGCGGCAGCGACACCTTCGTGGGAGAGGAAGGCGACGACGATTACGACTACTCGGGCTCCCTGGGATCCCTGACGATCATCGATCCGGACGCCCTCGACTTCGAGAACGACATCCTGGCCTCCGGCCACGTTACGCTCATATCCGGTCATGCCATCTCGATCCCCGGCGGCATGACCATCTCCAGCCGGCTGATCGCGGGGGTCGATCCTGATCCTCTCAACGATCTGTCCGTGGGCCCCTCGGGGAACATCACCATCGTGGCCCCCAGCATCACCATCGGGCCCGGCGCGCGCCTGCTGGCTCACGAGGACGGTTATGAGGCCGGGGCAGGCGACGAGGAAGAGACGGGCAACATCGCCATAACGGCCACCAATAGCCCGACGACCCTTGCGGATACGGTCCTCGGTTACTTCCTGCAGATGTTCGTTTGGAAGATCTCGCCCGTCATCGTCGAGATAGAGACGGCGACGGTTGAGGTGGACGGGGCAACGCTCAGGGGAAACGACGTTGAGATCAAGGCCGTCACTGACACGTCCAAGCAGTTCGGCGACGAAGACAGCTTGACGGACACCATCATCGGCGGCATCGAGGGCATCATAGACTTCTTCGCCGCCAAGTTGCTGGGCGGCGTTGCCTACGCCTCCGCAGACTCCGAGATCACGATTGACGGCGGAACCGTCATCGACGCCGCGAGCGTGACTGCGGGAGCTCAGGCCAAGGCCGTGGCAAAGGTCAAGACGGCGTGGCTGCCGCTGGCTGTGGCCGTGGGCATCTCGAGGCCGGCTGCCCGCGTGACCGTCGGCGACGTGTTCATCACGACAACGGGCGATGTCACCGTCAGCTCCCTCGCGGAGAGCGTCGTGGACGTCACGGCGGCACACGGGATCCTCGGACCGGGCGCGACGAGGCTCGGGCAGAAGCTACAGAAGGTCAACTTCACGCTGGCCTTCAGCCTCTCGATGGTGGAGTCAACCGCGACGGTCGGCAGCAACGCCGTGGTTATGGCCGGCGGCGGCCTCGACGTCGATGCGGATGCCGTCCGGGATATGGCCACTTCTACGAACGCAGGCGCCTTCGAGGGCGGGATAGCCGCCGTGGGAATAACGATCTCGCTGGCCACCTCCAACGTCAACGCAACTCTTGCCGGCACGCTGATAGACGTTACGGGCGATGTCGGCGTTAGCGCGATAATCGACACGTCGAACAACGACATCAATGCGAGCGCCAGCGTGGGGACGCCCAAGCTGGTGGACCTGATCCTGATGAACGTGAAGGACCCCAAGCTGGGCTGGTCGCGGCTCGTCAACGTGGGCAGGATCCTGAAGGCGACCGGAAGCGGACTGGCATGGGGCACCAGGGACATGTACCGGTGGGCCACGGGCACGTATCCGCCATATAAGGAGAAGGAGCCGGACTTCAACCCCGACATGGAGCCCGACCCGAGGGACAATACCACCGTGAAGTGGGCGTTGTCGGGCTCGCTCGCCTTCGCCCTGCATTCCAACACCGCCGAAGCCTGCATCGCCGAGTCGGCTCACGTGCTGTCGCGGGAGGGTTCCGTGACCGTCCAGGGCCAGGTCATCGAACGGCCTCAGATCATGGCCGCGGCAGGCGTGTCCTCCAGCAAGCTGCACGAGAAGGAGCGCTCCCTCAGCGGCGCGCTTGCAGTGGGCATCTTCATCAACAACGCCACGGCATACATCGGGGAAGGCGCGGTGGTCGACGCCGCGAAGGATATCCTGGTGAGCTCCGAGACCACGCGCCCCTGGCACGAGGAGTTCCTCAGAATCGGCCAGATGATCGAGGATCCGACGTTCTCGACCATCGCCACGTCGGTCGTAAAGGACATCACAGACAAGCTTAACGGCAATCTCGGCGTCCAGAAGGGGTTCTTCACCTCATGGGCCAAAGGCGGCGCGAAGGGCAGCCACTGGGCGGCGTCCGGCGCCGCCAATGTCTTCGTGATGGTGAACATCAGCCGGGCCTACATTGACGAAGGCGCCCAGATCAACCAGGATCAGTCCCTCCGGTCCGGCGAGCAGACCGTGGCCGTGGAGGCCAGGAGCGTTGTCCGAGTGCTGGGCTTCAGCGGCATGTGTGGGCCGCTGATGGGCCTGCTGGGACCCGTGCTGCCGGGCGCCAAAGGCGAGGGCGGAGTGGGTGCGGGGGCGGCCCTCCTCCTCAACGGTTTCTTCAACGAGGTGACGGCCTCCATCAAGGGCGGCGCCCACGTATACGCAGATTCGCTCAAGGTAGACGCAGAGACGAGCGTCATCGTCATCACGCTCGCCGAATCACAGGTTAAGACGGGAACGGTAGGCCTGAGCGGCAGCGCGTCCTGGCTGGCCTGCATCAACCTGACGACCGCCCAAATCGACGGTGACGCGTTCATCGTCACCGGAAACGCCCCCCTCGAGGGAACAGATTCGACCGTGCTGGTCAGGGCGCGCGACATCTCCGGCATTGTGAACGTCGCGGGTGGCATCGCCTGGGAGAGCGGAAACGCCGGCGTGGGTGCGTCCGGTGCCGTCAACACCGTCGTCCGGATCACGAAGGCCGTCATTGGCGACACCGATGCGGAGGTGATTGGCACGGGGTTTGTCAGCTCCCAGGGCAAGGTGACCGTCGACGCCTGCAACATGGGCGGCATCATCGCGCTTACGGCGGCGGGGGCCGGAGTCAAGCAAGATCAGGGCGGCGGGCAGCAACCGGGATCGGACGATGACGACGACTGGCTGCTGCGCGAGGAGCTGCCGAACCTGTTCGACGACGACACCGAGCCGCCCGGCGTCTTCGGCGACGGGGAGGGCCAGGAGCAGCAGCCGAAGTGCGGCGTCGGCGTCTCGGGCGCCGCGTCGCTGAACTTCATGTTCGACTGGACCAGCGCCAGGGTCGCCAACGCCAACATCGTGAACGCCTCGGACCTGGGTGTCTGGGCGATGAACGGCACTTATGTCGGAGCACTCACGATCGCCGTGGCGGCGTCGAAGACGGCGGAGAGCGCCGTGGGCGTCGGGCTTGCGGGCACACTCGTCTTCAACTGGATCTGGGGCGACGCGGAAGCCGGGATACATCGCTCCTCCGTGAACGTCGCGAACGACGTAGAAGTCGGCGCCCGAACCTCCAACGTGATGCTGGCCGTGGGCGCAAGCGGCTCCTTCATGTCGGGCAAGAGCAAGAAGCAGGTCGGCCTGGCCGGGACGGTGGCCGTCAACACGCTCGTCAGGAGCGCCGTGGCCTACATTTGCGACAGCTCCGTCACGGCGGGAGGCGACGTGTCCGTATCCGCCACGGATTGGTCCATCATCGCGGGCGTGGCGGGCAGCCTGTCCACCGGAGCGAACGTCGGGGTAGGCGCATCGTTCGCCGTCAACACCCGCGTGGGCGACACACGGTCCTTCATCACTGACTCAACCGTCGTCTCCGGGGGAGACGTCGACGTGGACGCCACGAACGGCAGCATCGTGGTGGGACTCTCGCTGGCGGGCGCGTTCACCAAGGGCACACTGGCGGCCGCCATCTCCGTCTCCGTCAA
>Ga0114922_10003126_pt1 | contig 15460 bp, 15 predicted proteins | sample AartaG_FD_100975 | JGI IMG/M metagenome (GOLD analysis project Ga0114922, IMG submission 100975) | Deep subsurface microbial communities from Aarhus Bay to uncover new lineages of life (NeLLi) - Aarhus_00045 metaG | ecosystem: Environmental > Aquatic > Marine > Oceanic > Sediment | place...
AAATATTGACAGAAAAAATCTTATCTGTTAGTTTTTTTTGCTTATATGGGGCTGTAGCTCAGATGGGAGAGCGCATGACTGGCAGTCATGAGGTCAGGGGTTCGATCCCCCTCAGCTCCACCATAACAGGCAAGGGTTTGAGCAGGTAGGGACATTTAAGATTTCAGCAATGTGACAGTTTTGTGACATGTAGCATTTTCCTCACTATTTTCTTTTCTGGAAGTCAGGCCATTCATCAACTGTATTTCCTCTTTTGCAAATTCCTTAGATAGATGCGCATACCTCATTGTCATGGTAATATCCGCATGTCCCAAGATCTCCTTAAGGGCCCTCAGTGATCCACCACGCATGATGTAGTGACTTGCAAAAGTGTGTCTTAAATCATGTGGCCTGAAGTCAGTAATTTGAGCACGTTTGAGAGCGCTCTTGAAGCTGGTCTTGATATCTCGTATATAACCGCCATTGTTATTTGAGAAGATATATCCTGTCCCTCTGTGACTTCTGATATCATCGAAACACTCTTCCAGGTCCTTAGTCACCGGGATCTGTCGAGCCTGGTCTGTCTTCGTTTTAGTGAGATAGATGAAACCATCCTTTATTTGCTCCAGTTTAAGGCTAAGGATCTCACCTTTTCTCATACCAGTATTCAAGGCAATGGTAACAAACCGTTTGAGATAAGAGGCCTCTAGTCCCTGGACAACCTGTAATCCCTTTACTGTGTCTTGTTTCTTTAGTGGTTTAGGGCAAGCATCTAATAGTTTTTCGATTTCCTTTTCACTCAGAAACCGTAGCCTCTTGTTGTTTTCCCTAACCTGCAGCCTTTGACCCTTGTTGAATGGATTTTCTTCAATCATATCCCATTCCACTGCTTTACTGAAAACATGATGAAGGTATGCCACGGCCCTATTGACAGTAGAATCTTTTCTCAAGGTCCCGTGAATGGTTAATTTCCTTTTTAAATGATTTCTATAGGTTTCAAGGTCAACATACTTGATACTGTCAAGCCTGGTATCCGCTCTGAAATGTTCTTTGAAATTTGCAATGCAATAGCTCTTGCCGCTTTTAAAACTGGGCTGGTCCTGGAAATTCTCTTTATACTTAGCTAGGAGCTCCCCGACTGTGGTTGTATATTCCTTTTTTACATCCAAATATCTATGCTCTTTTATGAGAGAAACCCTTTTACCGAGCTCGGCCTCTGCATCCTTTTTCTTATCAAAAGATTTTCTGACCCGTTTTCCGTTAGGATCAAAATAATCGATCTGATATGAGCTGCCTCTTTTTCTTATTTTTGCCATTGCTTACCTCCTTTTATTTAAGTTTAAACCCATAGAAAAACGCCTTCACGTTCGTCGTATACCTGAAACAACATTTTACCCTTTAATTCATTATAACAGTAATCACAGAAGTAACTGCCCTGGCCGTTTGAATACTTTAAATTACAAGTAAACCTTCGTTTACATAATACGCAGAATTCCTTATCGTAGACCCCGGGAATTCCTTCCATACACTCATCACAAATGTAGTCGCCCCAGACATGATGTTGAAGATCCTCTTCAAATTCTTGCTGGCAATAGACACAATATCGTTCAGCCGGGTAGCCTCGTTTTTCCCGCTCCATTATTTCAAGCGTCGTTATTTCATCGAAACAATCGGGGCAGATCATAAGATTGTCGTCCGGCTCATGGTGATCAAGGCCACCTTCAAGAATTTCACCACACCTGTCACATGTTCTTCTTAATTCTACTCCGATAACAAACGGTTCTTTTTCCATTTTTCTCCTTTTTGTTAAACGGTTATTTAATACTCGCTTTACCTGAAACCATTTTTTTGACTTTTCTACCTCCTTTGTTAAATGTTAAAAGTCCCATTTTCAGCATATGGAAATTCATCAAGATATTCTTCGTATAATTGCGCTTCGTAAGAATCATGCTGGTAGGTGTCATATACCTCAGTGAGGCTTATAACGATTAGACATGTTAGGCCTGTAATGATAACTCGAACAATCCACGTTAAGATTGTCATGGTTTAGCCCTCCTTTCTGATGTCCAGTTCTTCAAGAATTGCGCCACATCGATCACAACATCTTGCAAGCTGCACTCCAATGACAATTTCTTTTTCCATTTTTCTCCTTTTTGTTAAACGGTTATTTAATACTCGCTTTACCTGAAACCATTTTTTTGACTTTTACGCCCATGATACCTCCTTTCCTAAAAACAAAAAAACCCGGTTGCTCAATACTCAGCAACAGGGTTCTCACTGGCATTTTAGCAACATTGTTTAACGTGGGATGAAAGCATCCACAAATCGACCCACTTATTTAATTTTGTAAGGAATAGGAGGAGATCTTCCCTGACAACAAAAAAACCTCTCACAAAGGAGAGGCTTATTTATCCTTCCGTTTACCATTGCGGCCTCATTGTTCCCTTGCGGGCTGGCTTTGGCACCTTACGGATCAGGCTGCCAGGCGGTCATAGGGCCAGTTCCCTCACGCCTTCGTAATGATTTTGTTATATATACTATCATAACAGTTTTATCTTATTATGTCAAGCGATTTATCGTTTTGTTATGTCATGATAGGGTTCTTCACTCATTTCTTGGGCATAATTATGGTGTACAGTCTTGTTAAGGGAGTTTAAGAGATTCTAATTGTTTTTATTTTAGTATTCAAATTGTATTGGAAAGTTGTTGGGGAGTGTTCTTACTTCTGACTTATAGCAGAATACAAAAGGTTCGGTCTTTCAGGTCCATACACAAAATATAGACCTTTCATCGAAAAGGCAGGGCTGTCTGACCCTGTCTTTAATATCTGATTATTGAAGTTTGTCTATCATCCAACTGCTGGCTCATTCACATCCCAAGCTGGCCATAAGATCTAAGATCATGCCAGCTAAGGTCGGAGCAGCCGGTCCAGTGACGAATTCAGGAGGTCTGGGCAATCCATCGCAACGTTGGTAAGCGTTCAGTAACTGCTGGCAAGCGTCCGCTACATAACCATCTTCGATGAGGTCATCAGCTGCCTTGATCATGTTTCTCAGGGCTTTCTTTCGGCCATCAGCCGATTTGCCGGGGCTGTTGCCGATCAGCGTCCCATCGGCGACAGAGGCATCAAAGAAGGCTAGGATGTCGTCGACGCTTACTGGCAGCGTAACTCCCCCTTTTCCCTCTCCGCTAAGAATCACCTCAACGAGCTCCTCATCCGGGTCATCGCTGGTAATCACCAGAACAGCCGCGAAAGTACCTTCAGAAGACGGGGTAAACGCGATATTGATATCTACCGAGGTTCCAGGGGCGACCCAAGATACGGGTGGAGTGAAAGAGAACTCAGTGTCGCCGCTGGCCTGGAATTCGGCGCCCATGATGGTCAGGAATTGCATGCCGACATTGGAGACGGTGATCACGTTGGTTGCGGTCGCTCCGACCTCTACGTTCCCAAAATTCAGTGCGAGAGGGTCCACCTCGATGTCCTGGTCGGCCAGAGCTGGGGCAGTTAGACCAAACTCAAAGATCATCATGGCGACTAATGTTGCTATTAAACTGACCTCTTTCTTTTTTTTACCTCCTTTCTTCTTTATCAGTTAATAGATGTCATTTCGCTAATGTAGATGAGACTTAATACTCACAACAGAAAAACGCCCTGTTAAAGCGATGTATGCCGTATTTGAGGGGTTTATCCCTCGGAGCCTCCTCTTTTCAAAGACTGTCTTTTTTAAACGCCTTAACGGTATTCGATCGGGAAGATATATATTTTTGAAAGAGTATGTGACATGAGATTGAATAATAAGAATGTCTAATCAGAAGGAAAAATATCTGGATAATGACAGAAATGGGCGCTCCCAGGGGAAAAACAATAGGATAAGGAGATTTAAAACCATTGAGTTACAGCCCGAGCTGTAATGATATCTATTTTTAATTATTTCAACAAGTTAAATCAATTTGACTTTTTACGAAATCATCAAACTTGGAATCAAAATACTATTTTTCATGAATTTGGGTTAACAATTCAAAAACTGGTCAATGACTGATCGTATTCGCCATAAACATCTCGTAAAACATTGCATATCTCCCCAATTGTCGCATAGGATTTTACTGCTTCTAAAATTGTTGGTACCAAATTATCATTTCTCTCAGCCCTCTTCCTCAGCTCCCCTAATGCCTTTCCAACACTGTCATTGTCCCTCTCTTTTCGCACACGCCTTACTTTTTCCGCTTGCCGTTTTTCTGATTCAGGATCTATCTTCATTAATTTAATATTAGTATCCTCATTATGAACAAATTTATTTACTCCTACAACAACGTCCTCCCCATTCTCTATCCTTTGATATCGACGAAAGGATGCTTCGGAAATTTCTTTCTGGAAGAATCCATTTTCAATGGCATGTACTGCTCCTCCCATCTCGTCAATTTTATCAATGTAATCCAAAACCCTTTCCTCGATCTCGGAAGTTAATGTCTCAAGAAAATAAGATCCCCCTAACGGGTCGACTGTGTTGACAATATTGGTCTCATAGGCCAGGATTTGCTGTGTCCTCAAAGAAAGGGTAACAGCTTCTTCCGTTGGCGTACACAAGGCTTCGTCCATAGAGGATGGTAAAAGGGATTGGCTCCCACCAAGGACAGACGCCAATGCCTCGATTGTTATCCTCATTAAATTATTATAAGGCTGCTGGGCGGTTAAGGTCGAGCCTGCCGTAAAGCAGACTAAGTTTAAGGCCAATAGTTTTGAATCATCAATCTTGAACCTCTTTTTTATTATTCGAGCCCACACCCTTCTCATAGCCCTAAATTTTGCAATTTCCTCAAACAAATCCATTCCGGAAGACAAGAAAACGCTTAATCGAGGGCCAAATTTTTCAAATGATAGACCTCTGCTAAGGATTTCTTCGATATACGCAATTGCATTTGCCATGGTGAATGCCACTTCTTGTACTGCCGTTGCCCCTGCTTCTCGAATATGATATCCGGAAATGGATATGGGAAACCATGATGGGGAATTATTCGCAAAATATTCAATCACATCGCAGGAAAATTTTAAAGATGGCCTTGGTGGAAATATATAGGTGCCACGAGCAATAAACTCTTTTAGGCTATCATTTTGAAGACGTAAGTTATATTTCTCAGGGAAGATCCCCTGCTTTTCTCCTAACGCTATAAGCATTGATGCCCAGATAGGCCCAATAGAATTGGCGGTTGTGCTGATCTGCCTCGGTTTACTTAGGGAAATTCCGTCGAACAAATCTTCAATGTCTTTAAATGAATCAATGGCAACACCCACTTTACCAACCTCACCATGGGCTAAATCATGGTCAGAGTCAAGGCCCACCTGGGTGGGAATATCCAATGCCACGGATAGGCCTGAATAACCCTGTGATATTAAATATTTATACCTTTTATTTGCTTCTTCTGCGTTTCCAAAGCCGGCGTACTGTGCAAAAATCCAGAAGTCACTCCGGTACATTGTTGGAGTTTTACCTCTGGTGAATGGATATGATCCTGGAAAATTCAGGTCTTGTAAATAATCGAACCCTTTTTCTTCCATATCAATCGGTGAATACAATCTTTTTACCGGTATATCGGAAGCAGTTTTAAAATCAACTTTTCTCTCTCCCTTTTCTCTGAGTTGGCCAGCTAATATTTCATTTTCCCATTTTCCTTTTTCTTTTATTAATTTCTTAATATTTTCGTCTTTTTCCACAAAAGCCTCCATAAACAAAATTTCCCTGGGTTTATCCCTCATTTATTTCCAGAAAATGCTCTAATCTTTTTTTCACCCCTTCTTATTACTCGCGTTTAGTCTCTCAATAACTTCTATCAACACACCAAATGCACTCTCAGGATGTATAAATGCTATTTTATAGTCACTGTTTTCAAGCTTGCTCAAAATTTTGATGTTCTTTGAATCCAATTCTCCCAAAAATCGATCTAAGTCCTCCACCTGAATAGAAATATGATGAACGCCTTCCCCATTTTTTTTAATGAATTTGTCTATAATACTATTGCTTTCCGTGGATTGCATCAACTCAACATTTATGTTGCCCAGCGAGATCACGCCGGATATTAAATTCTGTTCTTCTACAACGTTTTTACGAAGCAATTCCGCCCCGAAGACCTCTTTATAAAATAATATTGATTTTTCAATATCCTTGACCGCTATCCCAATATGATCAGCTGTTCCTATCATGATTGCCATATGCTTCCCTTTCCAGTTTTTACTTAGTTTTTATACATAAGACTTCTGAAAAATTTCAGAAAAGTTATTAACAATCTCCTCTGCAGCCGTATAAGGATCCTTCTCTCGCAACATGATTTCATTCAATAACTCATCGGAAACTTGATTTGCCTCATTTGATGAATTGCTGATTTTGTTAATGATCTTGTTTTTTGCAATTTCCATAATTTCTTGTCTAATTCTTTTTACCTTCTTGCTCTTTAGCAAGCCACTTTCTATTAAATATCCTCGATGATTAAATATTTCTTCACCAAGGGCAACAACACCACTCCCATCGGTGGCGATTGTCTTTATGATTGGCGGAATCCATTCCTTAGATCCATAACCCATGTTTAGCATCGTTTCAATATCTCCAACTAACCTATCAGCATCTCTTAGATCAGCCTTGTTCACCACAAATATATCTCCAATCTCCATTACCCCGGCTTTCATTGTCTGAATTTCATCACCCAATCCTGGTACACACACTACCACTGTTGTATCCGTTTCTTTAATCACGTCAACTTCCGCCTGACCCGTACCGGCCGTTTCGATCAAAATAAAATCTTTCCCAAACGCATCCAATATTTTAACTGTACTTGCCGTTGCTTCTGATAGACCCCCTAAGCTTCCTCGAGTGCCCATGCTTCGTATGTAAATATCATTATCATTAGAGGTATTCATCATGCGCACTCTATCACCAAGAAATGCCCCACCTGTGAATGGGCTTGACGGATCAATTGCAATAATCCCTACCTTGAAACCCTGTCTTCTTATCTCTACTGCTATCCGATCGACCAGTGTGCTTTTTCCTGTTCCAGGAGCGCCTGTTAATCCAACCACATATGCATCCTTCGTGTTATAATATACCTTTTTTAAGGCCTCTAACGATCCAGGACACTCATCCTCGACTAATGTAATGAGCTTGCCAAGCGCTCTTACTGACCCATTCAACATCTTGTCCACTAAATCAAATATGGAATTACCTCTCTGATCTTTTTCTGCTAAATTCATTTTCTACTCATTTGTTCCTATAGACTTAATATATTTGATGATTTCTTTAGATGTAGCACCCGGGCCAAAAACAGCTTTAACGCCTGCTCGTTTCAAAATAGGAACATCATCTCTGGGAATTATCCCGCCAGCTACCACCGCAATATCTCGCGCATCATTTTCTTTTAGTAATTGGCATAGTTCAGGTAATAATGTCTCATGCGCACCAGAAAGAAGGCTGATACCAATGACATCTACATCTTCTTCAATAGCAATCCTTGTAATATCTTGAGGGGTTTTTCTTAACCCTCCAAAAATCACTTCCATCCCCGCATCTCGCAGGGCTTTTGCAATAATCTTCGCCCCTCGATCATGGCCGTCTAAACCAAGCTTACTTATTAACACCCGGAGCTTCTTCTTTTCAGAACTCATAATATTATCTCCTTTTAATGCCATTCATTAACACCCTTTCATCAACAGCACTTATGTGTCATTCTAATTTCCCTATGCGCAATGTCTTCACGAAATACCACACCGCTTTTTGATTTGCAGATGAACGCAAATATATCCAGCTATTAAGCATGCATAAACTCGTATGATGCTTTGTCCAAAGGCAGTTTGATGGGAACGATTTTCAACTTCATTCCTACTTTGATATTGTCAACAGGAATGTTGTTACTTATTCTGCCGAAGACCTGCACGCCATTCGGCAGTCTAATCACCGCTATGGTATAAGGTACGTCATTTTCAAATCCCGTAGGTCCATGCATCACGGTTGAATATGCCACAAGCTCACCCAGCTCATCTATCTCAATCCAGTCCACTTCGCTGGCCCCACATACGCTACAATCCATCTTTGGAGGGAAATAGATTTTGCCACATTTTCGACATTCAGTGGTCATCATCTTCCCTTCTTCAAGAAATTTCAAAAACTCCACTGCTTTTGTTTCTGATGTAAAACTCACCACTCCAAACTTTTCAAATCCCATTGTTAATCCCTCCCAAGGATGGTTACATAGTTGTAAAGACCAGGGCCGCCAAGATTATGTACTAATCCAAATTTAGCGCCCTCTACCTGCGTTTTCCCAGACTCTCCTCGGAGCTGTCTTGTAATTGCCCTTATCTGAGAAGCTCCGGTAGCCCCTATGGGATGTCCCTTGGAGAGAAGGCCTCCGTCCAGGTTTACAGGGATTCTGCCACCAAGATAAGTTTGTTTCTCGTCAATTAATCTTGCTCCTTCACCTGGCCTTGCAAATCCGCAGTCTTCATAGGCAACAATCTCCGCTATGGTGAAGCAGTCATGAACCTCGGCCACATCAATTTCCTCCGGACCGATGCCTGCCATTTCATAAGCAGCCTGCGCTGCCTCCCGGGATACAGGAACACTCGTAAAACTCAGTCGGCCGGCCAGAGCTGTTGATCTTGTGGAACCACCAAGGCCCAAAATCCAAACAGGTTTATCCGTAATTCTCTCGGCCATTTCTGCGCTGGCCAGTATCACAACCGCAGCGCCATCTGCGTTTGCGCAACAGTCGAATTTTTTGAGAGGAGATGTTACCATTTCGGAATTTAGCACATCTTCCATACTAATTTTTTTCCGATAGACTGCCTTGTCATTAATTTCCCCATAAATTGAGCTTTTAACACGCACCCTGGCAAGCTGCTCCGGAGTTGTGCCATATTCTGCCATGTGGGCGGATGCCACCATCCCAAAATACGCAGGCATTGTTACCCCGAAAGGAGATTCCCATTGTATGTCACCTCCCCGGCCCATTCTTTCCGCTGCCTCATGGGAAGTAAGCTCAGACATCTTCTGAAAGCCGATAACGGCCACAACTTCATGAAGCCCTGACTTTATTAACGAATACGCTACTCTCACACCCGTAGAACTTGAAGAACAAAGGGTTTCCAGGTTAAAACTGGGCGCCGGCATAATGCCCAAATAATCAACAATAACTGACGCAGGACTCCGCTGTTTATCATATTCGGCTGCAGAACAGACAATTGATCCGTCAATTTGTACACGTTTAAGATCGATATCTTTCATAGCTTCCTGAAACCCCATAAAGCAAAGCTCTCTTACAGCCATACCACATTTCCTGTAAAAGGGACTTTGTCCCACACCTACTATGGCAACATCCTTTTTCATTATCTTAAGTTCTCCTTCTTCAAAATAAACTTGTGATCATTACTCCCTTTATGTTCTATTTTTACTCTTATAGATAATAGGTGTCTTCATCATATTGACCAAACACCTCTCTCAAAGTGTCGCATATCTCACCCAAAGAAGCATAAGACTCCACCGCTTCTAAAACTGATGGATATAAATTATCGTTTCCTTTTGCCACCTTCTTCAGTTTCTCTAAACTTTGTCTTACCTTCTCGTTATCTCTCTCTTTCCTCAGTTTTTCCAATTTTACTATTTGTCTCTTTTCTGCTTCGGGATTTACTTTAAACACCTCAATTGTTTCTTCATTTTCTTCCTTCATCACATCGTCATTTACTCCAACTACTACCCTTTCCTTCTTTTCAATCTCCATTTGACGTTTGTAGGCTGACTGGGCTATTTCTTTTTTAAAGAAGCCATTCTCTATAGCCCTTATGCTTCCTCCCATTTCGTCAATCTTCTTAATATATGCAAGGATTTCCTTTTCCATTTGCGCTGTTAGCGATTCGATATAATAGGAACCGCCCACAGGATCAACGGTACTGGTAACCCCACTTTCGTATGCTATGACCTGTTGGGTCATCATTGCTACCCTCATGGCTTCCTCTGAGGGCAAACAATAAGTCTCATCGTATGAGCTCAAATACAACACGTCAATACCACTTAGAACTGCCGCTAAGGCCTCCATCGTAACTCTCATAACATTGTTCAACGGTTTCTGGCTTGTTAAGGGGCTACCGGCTGTATAGCAAACTAATCGTATAGCACAAGATTTTGGATCTTTTGCCCTAAATCGCTCTTTGAGTAATTTGGCCCATAATCTTTTAGCGGCTCTGAACTTGGCTATCTCTTCAAAAAAATCCATGTGAGAAGTAAAAAACAGATTGAACTTAGAAGCAAAGTCGTCGATATTCAATCCTCTCTCTAATAGAGATTCAATGTAGGCTATGGCATTTGACAGGGTAAATGACACTTCCTGAACAGCATTGGCGCCGGCTTCTCGAATATGGTATCCGCATAATGTGATTGGCATCCAATGTGGCAAATTTACTGAGCAATATTGAATTAGGTCTGTTATAATCCTTAGGGCGGCCTTGGGGGGGAAAATATAATTCCCCGTGGCTATGAAATCTTTTAAACCATCTGTCTGAACTCTCACTCGAATGTTATCAGGTTTAACATTCTGCTGTTTCGCCAGGCAAATATACATGGCTGTTGTTATCATCGAAATAATTTTGGCATCGCTGCTCAGCTCTTCCACCTTTTCCAATGGAATTCCATCCAGTAACTCTTCCATATCTTTCAAGGAACAGATAGAAACACCACACTTTCCGACTTCACCATGTGCGAGCTTATGATCGGAATCGTACCCACTTTGAGTGGGAAGGTCCAAGGCAATGGAAAATCCACTTTGGCCATGTTCAAGGATGTACTTGTATCTACGATTCGCATCCTGAGGATCTCCAAAGCCAGAGAACTGTGATCGAACCCAAAAAGTTCCTCTGTACATTAAGGGTTCTTTGCCTCTTGTGAAGGGGTATTGTCCAGGGAATCCAAGGTCTTTTATGTAATCAAAGTTTATTCTCTCCAAATCTAATGGCGTGTAAACCGCCTGGACAGGAATACCTGAATCGGTAAAAAATTCTTTTCTTCTTTCATTCACTCCCTCTAAGTAATCTTTTCTCCATTTACCTTCTTCTATCTTCATCGTATATCTCCATATTTGACATTTCACCTCATCATTTTTAGATGCATTCCATTCATTTAAATTGTTCATGTTGTTATTGCTAAATCTCTAATCTCGAATAAGCTGAACAACCTCTCACAGAGGTTAAATTACACAGAAGTTTTTCCAGCCCCCAAATCGTACGCATAAATAAGGGCCAAAGGCACCTCGGCCTTACAGGAGGCATCGGCGCCCTCCTCTCTTCAATCTCCTTGGGAGCCACAGGCATCTCATGGGTGTATCAGTCGCTATTAGAATGCCAAGACAGCTAGGGTTTAAATATGCGTTAAACCTAATATATTCCATCTTTCTCTCTCTGGGGCTTGTCTGAATACTGCCACTGATGCTCTTCCTTTTCCATAAAGGCCCGCATCTTTTTTTGCTTCGTCAGTTATTGTGAGGGCAGCAAACATCTCAGCACTGTGGTCCAATCCTTTATTATATTCCATATCAGCGCAGGTATAGGATTTTCTTTTTCCTAGCAATGGAAAGAGGATTTTTACCCAGGTGATGGATTACATGACCATCCATACATTTAGACGATGTGTTCAAAGATATCGAGAAAACCGCAAAATCAAAAACTTCACCTGTCTTGACTAATGCCTTAGTATGGCATTTGCACAACTTACCGATCGGGAAAGCCTGAGGGACATTGAAATATGTTTTAGTGCCCAGAGGACCAAACTTTACCATATGGGTATTCGAAGTAACATCTCCCGCAACACATTGTCCAATGCCAACAAGCTACGAGATTGGCGCATCTATGCTGAGCTAGCTCAAACACTTATCAATACAGCCCAGCAATTATATGCAGATGAGGATTTTGGCGTAGACCTCGATCAAACTGTCTATGCCCTCGATTCCACAACCATTGATCTTTGTCTTTCAGTATTTCCATGGGCCAATTTCCGACACACCAAAAGTGCTATCAAACTTCATATGCTTTTGAATTTGCTGGGCAGCATTCCCTGTTCATCCATATACGCGATGGGAAGTTACATGATGTTAACGTTCTCGACCTGCTGCTACCAGAACCAGGTGTTTTCTACATTATGGACAGATGCTATCTGGATTTCGAAAGACTCTGTACCTTCTCAGAGTGCGCAGCATTTTACGTCATAGGGGCCAAATCAAATTTGCAGTTTCGTCAGATTTATTCTCATCCTGTAGATAAAGGCACTGGACTCAGGTGCGATCAAACTATTGCGCTCAGCGGTTTCTACACGCCCAAGAGGTATCCCCAAAAACTTCGACGCATTAAATACTTATGATACGGATATTGATAGGACTCTGATTTTTCTGACTAACACCTTTACCCTCCCTGCTCTCACCATTGCTCAGCTCCATCGTTGTCGGTGGCAGGTTGAACTCTTTTTTAAATGAATAAAGCAGCATTTACGTATTAAATTCTTTTATGGCACAACAGAAAATGCCGTCAAGACACAAATATGGATTGCGGTATCTGTTTATGTGTTTGTTGCCGTTATTAAAAAACGGCTTCATATAGATGCTACTTTCTACACAATTTTACAGATTTTGAGTGTTAACATTTTTGAAAGAAGCCCCTTATTACAGGTACTTACAAAGACCGATTACACAGCTGTAAACCCAATATCATATAACCAATTGACTTTATTTGACTAAACGTTGGGACACTAATGATTTGACATATCATAGCATCCTTCATTGAGATCATGTTTTTCCTGCTTTAGTATGTTTTTTTGAATTCTGCCAATAGCACTTTTAGAAAATTCTTCCCGGAATTCCAAAAAACGGGGAATCTTGAATTCAGCTAATTTCCCTTTACACCAAGATATAATATTCTTGGGTGTCACGGTTTCACCAGTTCTCAAACGCACATAGGCTTTTACTTCCTCTTCACCTGATCCTAATCCAGAAGGAACGCCGATGACAGCCGATTCTTCAACATTTGGATGGCTATTGATAACGGATTCTATCTCAGCAGGAGAAATGAGTTCTCCTCTTCGGCGTATGACTTCCTTTCCCCTTCCAATGAAGAAAAAATAATCATCCTCATTCTGATACCCTATATCACCTGTATAAATCCAACCGTCTCTTTTTGTCTCAGCTGTTTTTTCAGGATCCTTAAAATACCCGATCATTGTCGCGGGATTTCGGATGATAATTTCTCCTTGCTGCCTACGGGGGATCTCTGCCCCTGTATCATCAATAATCTTAACCTCGTTTTTAATCGATGGGTTAGGGTGATCCATTGGAACACCGATTCCCCCCGGTTTCCTTGGTTGTGTCCCTTCTCTGGGCCCCATAATTGCAAAAGGTGCCTCTGTAAGAGAATAAATCGTCTGGATTTTTAGCCTAAATCGTTGCTCAAAATCATGATATATTTCTGCAGGAACATTTCCTGCCACCATCGTCTTTACAGGGATGTCTCCATCATCTTCCCGACGAGGACGATTCCATACCCATGGGGTTACTGCTTGAACAAGCACCATCTTGGTTGCATTATAATGCCGTGCCTGTTCCAAAATTCGTGAGGAACTAAATCGTTTCAGTAAAATCAAACTTGCTCCTGCCACCAGGGAGCCCATGGTTGAATAGACCTGAGCATTTGCATGAAAAAGTGGGTTGGGGGTCATGACACGATCTTCAGAGGTAATCCCCACAGTATATGTATAGGCTTCACCTGTTAACACCCAGCTTCTGTGGGAATTAAGGACACCTTTAGGACGGTCAGTGGTTCCTGAGGTGTAAATACAAACGGCTGCGTCTTCTTCGGAAATGTAGACCTCTTCTAGTTCAGCCTTTTCTTCTAACAAAGTCGAGAAGGGGATGGATCCGGGAGGAGGGTCTTCATCTCCACAAGAAATGATATTTTTTAAATTAGGCAGCTCCTTCTTTTTAATCGTACTCAAAATAGGATAGTAGTCCTGATCGATAACGATGCCTGAAGCTTCTGAATGCTGTAGAATATATTGGACCTCAGTTTCTTTAAAACCGACATTTATAGGCACCTCTACTGCCCCTATTTTGTTAAGCCCCATCCACGTGTAAAGAAATTCAGGCGAGTTAGGAAGCATGATGGCTACCATATCGCCTTTGTCAATGCCCATTTTTTTGAAAGAGTTAGCAACGTGATTGACCGTAAGATTAAAATCCTGGTAGGTGATTTTTTCTTCATCAAAATATAAAAATATTTTATCAGGATACTTTTGAGCTTGGTTCTCAAGCAGTTCACGGATGTTCATGCTCAATCTCCTGACACCTCTCGTTTTCTCTCAACAAGTTCAGTGAAAACATTTTGTGTAAATGCTGGTTCGATAAAAACTATTCTGGACTCATCACCTCCGGGCCTAGGCTCTTTATCCCTGAGCAGGACATTAGTTTCCTTAAGCTTTTTCATTGTGTGATCGATATTTTCAACCCTCAAGGCTATATGATTAAATCCCTCACCTTTTTCCTCGATGAATTTCCCTATTTTGCCAGCCCCTGGCTCCGTTGGTTGTAACAATTCTATAAGAACTTCACCCAATGGTATGAATGCAATTTTCACCTTTAAATCCTCATACGTCTCTATTTTTATCGCGTCCAATCCATAAACTCTTTTGTACATATCCAAGGCATCTTCCAGGTTGTTAACCGCTATCCCAATATGATCGATTTTATTAATCACCTATTTTACTCCGTTTCCAAACAATCTCACTAATAGTTTGGAGTTACTTCATTTAAATGATTTATCAGAACATCTTTAATTGTTTGCAAATGTAGCTTCATAAATTTTTCTGCCATTTCTCCATCATTCTTTTCGCATCCTTGCAACATTCCCTTATGATGCTCAATGTAAGCTTCAAAATTCCCTGGAATACTTACAGTTATGTAGTGATATCGGTAAACCCTTCGTTTAAGATTATCAAGAACCCGAATCAAGTTACTGTTTCCACAGTGTTCAGATAAAAAATTATGAAACAACGTATTATTATGAAGCCAATTTCTTAGATCCATATTTTTTACCGCCATTCTTAAATTCTCCTGCAAACCTCTTAGATATGGCACATCTTTTTTCGCGAACCTTTCAGCAGTTAGGCGCGCAGCATAGCTTTCCAATAACCAACGCAAAGTATATATTTCATCTACTTGTTTGATCGATAGCCTGGTAATTGTAATACCTTTATTTCTCTCAAACGTAATTAAGCCATCACTTTCTAACTGACGCAAAGCTTCTCGGATTGGGCTCCTGCTGGTCTTAAACTCCTCAGCCAATCGGTCTTCAACAATCCGCTCACCAGGTAGAAACTTTCCGAACGTAATATCATCCCTGACTTTTCCATATATTTTCTCTCTTAATGATTTTGACATCTGTCGAATAAATTGTCTTATAGATTAACTACAA
>Ga0114922_10003127_pt1 | contig 15456 bp, 19 predicted proteins | sample AartaG_FD_100975 | JGI IMG/M metagenome (GOLD analysis project Ga0114922, IMG submission 100975) | Deep subsurface microbial communities from Aarhus Bay to uncover new lineages of life (NeLLi) - Aarhus_00045 metaG | ecosystem: Environmental > Aquatic > Marine > Oceanic > Sediment | place...
ATTTTTTTAATAAAAAATTTTAATCTGAAAAGTTTAAAAAATTACTAAGATTACTTCATTATAATCATGCTTTTATTAATTGCTCAAGAATCAAATGCTTTTTTAGATTGGATTAGCTTCCCGCCTGGGTCCATGATATTTATATTATTAATGGCTTCTATTACATCATTAATTAGTGTTGGACTAACCAGATGGTTAATTGATACTGATGAAATTAATCGAAAACAAGTTATATCAAAGGCTCACGACGAAGAAAAAGCGAAAATTATTGAATTAGCTGAAACGGACCCAGAAAAATATAACAAGTTAAGAAAAAGGTGGGAACGATTGGATTCGATGTTAAAACAATCACAGCAGAAAATGGCTTTGAGACGTATGTTGCCCAGTTGCATAACATTCGTTCCAATGATAGTCCTATTTACATTAGTAAGAGGAATATTCGGGAACAACCCCGTTGCGTTGTCTCCAATGAATGCTAACGATGTAGCGCTCATAGGGAACATGATGGCGGCTACTACGGGTTCTACAGTATATTCATGGACCGCCCTTGTGTACGGCGTTGGTAGAACTCTTGGATTAGAAGCTGGTTGGATAAATTTTACTGCTTGGTATTTTCTATGTAGCTTTGGTGTGAACACGCTTGTTCAGAGAATTTTTAAATTACAAACACAAGCATCGGGAGGAATGGGGCAGATGATGGGTGGTGGGAAAGCTAAATCTTTGGAATTTCCTAAAGTTTAAATTAATAAAAGATAATTTTTGATTCTATTACTTTCCTTATTTCTATAAGTAATAAAGCGCAGACAGAGGGATTCGAACCCTCGGATGCTTTCACACACCGGCTTTCTGGGACCGTTTTTCCGCTCCAAGCCGGCGCCGTACCAGGCTAGGCAATGTCTGCAAAAAAAAATTAGCGCTAACGGCGCACAATGGCGACGCTCAGCAATATTTCTACTTGTATGGATTTTTAGAAGTTAAATAATTATTTTGTAGGAATGGAAACTGTCTCTTTCATTTTTTTTTCTAATTTTGCTTTTTTAATAGCAGTTTCAACGTTCTCATGTGAAGCACCTTTTTTGATTTCAATCGTGTCTGCTATCGGTTCTATATGTCGGTAATTAACCCTTCTTCGGCGAATTCCCAAACCATCAACTAAAATATAATTTTTATCGATGATATCGACGACAACGCAATATTTTCCCGCTTCCCTTCCCATAGTTTTGACGCAAACGCGTCCTATGTCATATACACTCATTTAATTCGTCACCAAATTAATTTTAATAAATTTATCATCACTGAATTTTTTAATTTTCAGAAAAGATAAACGATCTATCGTAAATTAAGGAATAATTTCAATTATAAATTTTTTATGATTTTTACGAAGAAAAAGTTTAACTAAAATTTTTTAACTCAGATAGGATTTTCTCTAACACTTCTTCAATAGAAAAATTTTCTGTGTTAATAATTAAATCAAAAAGTTCGTTAATCGAATTCTTATCGCTTAAATCAATGTCATAGAGTTTTTTAAAGCGTTCCAATTCAGATTTTTCCCTTAAAGTTGTTTCTTTTAATTTCTCTTCGAAAGATGTTTTTTCTCTCTCTGACATTCTTTTAACACGTAATTCTAACGGACAAGTTAGGTGTATTCTAAAATCTGCTATGGATTTGAGAATATATCCGCTTAATTGGCTATCAATAATAATATTACCCTTCTTTGCCATGTTAACGACTTTATTATCTAATTCATTGTCAATATCAGGATGAACTTCGACATAATTCGTATATTCTTCTAAAGACATGTTCTTTTCTTTTGCAAGATCTCGAAACGCTTGTCCCGTTGAATAGTAGACTATCCCGAGGCGTTCTGCCAGTAATCTAGCAATCGTAGATTTTCCCGTCCCATGGAGCCCAGATATCGCAATTATCATTTTTACATTTCTCAAAATTGAATTTAGCTATTAAAAGAAATTAAAACCAGAAAATATTTAATATTTTTGAAATTCCAAGATCGGATTAACTTTCTGTTTGCCACACAGATTCTTTTAGTAAAGTTTGCAAACATTTAGCACAGTACCTTCCGCTTTCAGGTCGATTTGCTCTTCTGGAAACCTTATTTGTTTTTTTCATTTTCGCTGGTCTTAATCTTGGTACAGCTTGAAGAGTTTTTTTGCAGATGGCACATTGAGCCTTACTAGGCTTTTTTCTCCAATAGTGAGAAACAGTCTGAGTTCCAGGAGTTTTCAGCTTTTTTCGTTTTTGAGCCTTAGATCTAAGTCCCGGTCTTGGCAAGATGCATTACCTTTAGTTTTCCAATTTATTCAATTTGAAGTGTTTATTGATATGGTGTTAAAGCATGAAAACTTAATTAATTTTATTATTTTAGCTATTTCCCAAGATTCAATTTTTTTGCAAAATTAAGGTACAATACATACAAATCTTCTGCTATGGAATCTCTATAATTTTTATTATTAACAATTTTTTCTTCGTTTTGTAAGACTTCTTCAAAGATTTTTTCCAATTTTATCTTGTCTAATTCTAAACCGGGAAACCTATCAAAATTTTTCTTCAAATCTTTAAAAAGTCCAAAAGTTAGTTCGTTATTATCAAAACCATCTAATTTTAGCGCGTCTAATAGCGTTATAAAAGAAGCCGTAATTTCCGAACTAATCCCTGGAATTTCAAGAATAGAAGAACTAAGTGATTCCGAGAATTGGCTAGTAGAAAAGTTAAGAGAAGAGATTTTGTTGATAATGTCAATAGCTTTATAATAATCTTCAGTAAAATTCATGTGATTCAATAATTTCGAAAGGACTATATTGTGCTTATTTAACGATATGTTAAGCTCCAATAAATCGTTCGTAGCACTCTTGATCGATCTTTGAAAAAATATTTCTTTTAAAATACCTTTTTGATATTTTAGATTTAAATTAAGTATTGTATTTACTATTGCAAATATTTCAGATTCAAGCTCAGGTTTATTTTCAATGGAGTTTTTTTTGCGATTTGTCATTTCTCTAAAGCTAGTAATGCTATATTATAAATGTAGGGCGTAAGAAATAATAAAATACTGCAATTATTATCCCAATTGCTAATGACGAGATGAACACGCGAAAAGTGGATGAGTTAGATAATTCTCTAATAGCAAGGGTTATTAATATAGGAACCCATACTGCAATCGTTAAGGCGTCAATAAGATGAAGCACCGTCCAAGTTGGGGACGCAAACATAGGATTGAGTAAATTTGGATCAAACGGAAAGAGACTAGGAAAAATAATATATGGGAAACCAATTAAAATTATTAAAATCTCAATACTATTTATTAATAAATAGGGGGCAAAAGCGCACAACATCATCTTAAATTTTGAAGCTTGTTGTTGGTGCAAAGTTCCTCCTTTATAGATGCTGAAAGGACTCATCTCAGCTTGACTGTATTTTTCTTTTCCTTCTTTTTTTTCTCCAAAACGCGCTTCTAACCTTTCTGAAAAATCGACAGCAACATTTGCGCCTTTAGTAAAAAACCATATCAATATGAAACCAAAAATAAAATAAAACATAAATCCAAATGCAAAAAAGGCTATAAAAGCGGCTAAATCTATAAAAAACCTACCAAGGCTAAAAGGCGGTATCGTTTGAATATTAATATGTGAAAAAAAGGCTAAACCCATGAGTCCATAAATGAGCGAATTAAATAGTAAAATTTTATATCCTGGGGCGCCTTTCCTCTTATGGTTTATGTTCCAAAAAGCCCTATTTGGCTTAGTAAACAACCAAAGTATTGTAATATACCAAGGGGTAGGAGAAATGAATTCTTCCTCAATACGCTTAAATATAGAAAAATTTTCTATCCTTTCACTTCTAAGTCGTTTACCACAAAAAGCACACACGAACGAGTCGGTTCGATTATAGTTGCCACATCTAGGACATCTATTAGATATGTTTGTTGACATGGTTATTTAGCACTTACTAATTTTTATATTTATCATATAATTGTAATCATTTAAAAATTTCTTTAAAGATAGCATTTTTTTTTGAATTTAAAGGCACTAAAAAGTTAATATTAACTTAAAAATTATAGAATTTCGTAAAAGTATAAATACAGAATACAAATCTAATTAACATTCAATTAAATAATGGTTCTCATATTTTAAAATTTTATAGCTTTTTTCTGTAAATAGTTTAATTAATTCTAAATTAGTTCGTGTGTGACTCGTAATTTCAAATACTTTTATACTTGATGGGGCTTTAGCATAAGCCATTAATGGAATTAATTGATCACTAAGGTATTTATCAACAGGAATGTCGTTTTGAATGTATTTAATCATTTCTTTAGCAGCAATATTACCTAATTTTTCTGATGAAAGTCTTTTTTCCCCTAAAATAGTACCTGTTGATACTATTGCTCCGGTGTTCGAATAAGCCCATAAACAAAGGCCAACTCCAGGACTCAATGAATTTACCCAAACAACTTTGATGTCTGTCTCTATCCCTAAAGTTTTATTTATTTCCATGTTAATAGATTTCTTAATTCGATTCGCAATGTTGTTTCCATTACGTTTTAGATGATTTGTCAGGACAATTTCCCCTTTGATTAGATCGACATCCCCTAAATTAGTAAGATTAATAGGTTTAAGGTTATTTTTTGGAGGAATTATCGTACAATTAGTCTGAGCTCCTCCCTTAGGATAAAATCCAAACTTTTTAATTTCTATATTAATTGTCAATCCAGATTTTTTAAATATTTGATAGATAACATTAGTAAGGTAATTTAAGCTAGGTGCCCATTTACCAAAAGTACCTCCTCCTTCGAGTATAATATTAATTTTATCCTGTTGAACTATTCTTAAACACGCAATTTGAATTGGTTGGAGTAATAGACCTATGCTTGCTGCTGTATTGATTTTTACATGTATTTTACTTTTTAAAGATTTAATATTTGGAATAAAAGTAATTTCTTCAGTTCCAACATTGCAATTGCTTAATTTACTATTGGTTAGATTAGCAAGGGTTTTAAGGCCGAGTAAGTGTTGTAATCTTAAACCGGGTTTAGGGCGATTGGCACGAATATTTCTTATTCTCAGTGGTTTGTTAAATAGAACGGAATATCCCGCGCTAAGACGTAGGATTGCTCCCCCTCCTTCTCCAAACGATCCATCAATTTCTAAAAAATCGCTTCCATTCAAAATCTATCTCCTTCATATAATGATTTTATACGTTGGATACCACCGTAACCTTCTATTAAATTTACGACTTCCTTAGGCACTAATACCGTCCAATTTCTATTTTCTTTGCTTATTAATTTTCTTACATTTGTTGCGTTATATTTTTTCTTAAAAATTTCTAATTTCTCTCCTACAATAAACCCCTTATTTTGAAAAAGTTGTCGAACCCAATCGCTATTGGAATATATCGTATCAAAATCGCCTACTATTGAAATAACATGGTCCACCCATTTGTTTGCGTTAAAAATATCAGGAATTGCAAATATTTCGAATCTATCTGGGATAATATTTCTCACTTTTAAGGCAGAATTTATGAAACTTACTCTTTCTTCACTAGTAAAGGGATCTGTTTTAGTTTTAGATAATTGAGAACTTCCTATTCCTATTTTAATTTTTTTATAGCTTTTAAATATTTTATTTAGCACATAAATATGACCGTGATGTAATGGTTGAAACCTTCCAATAAATAACGCAGTATTTCTTTTCGAACTTGTTAATTTAGCTTTATTATTGTTGACCTTAAATTTTATAACTAAGTCCGTATTAAGTAGTTTTTTCCATATCGTTTTTGTATAATCAATTGTTTTTTCATTCTGTAGGAGTTTTGTCAAATCAGATTGAGTGTAGAAACGACTTTCGCTGATTTGTAATTCGTTTGGATTGGGTTTTAGCTGCACATTATTTTTTACTAGTCCTAAAAATACATAGGCAATTTCAGTTGTATTCTTATTTTCCTTTGTATTTAAATCGTAAAATAATAGTTTGTCAATCGCTATCGGAGGTATACCAAACTCCTCTTCAAGCTCTCTCTTTGCTTCCTCTTCAATATCTCTCAGAGTTAAATTTCTTTTATATATAACGTGCCCCGAGGCTGAGTCTGTAAAATATTCGGGAAAAGTTTTTTTATTTTTACCGCGTTTTTGAACAAGGTAGAGTATTTTTTTGTCAGGAGTAATAGAAACTATAAAAACGCGTGTTATTAGATGACTAATTTTCTTTTCGTGAGCCTCTTCCCTTTCCAAGGGGAAGATGTATTTTGAAATTTGTCCTGAGTGCAAAAATCTAATATTATTCTCCGAGATACATGCCAAGATTTCTTTTTCCATATTCAAAGCCTTTTTTAAAAACTAAATAAAATTTCGTCTCCCAATTCAATTCCTATTTCTTTAGCTGCGTTCCCTAGATTTATCGAAACTTCGAGATAACCGGATGAACCTTTAACGAATAATATTGATTTTGGTGGCACTGATTCAAAATGAGATGTAAATTTCCCACGATATTCTTGATTTTTATATAACATGACAATTTCTTTACCGTGCTCTAAAACAATTGAAGTTCCCAATATTCTATTTTCTTGTAAGGGGATGTTTGTTGTTAAATTACCAAAAGTGTCTATATATTGAATAATACAAGTTATTTTTTTATTTTTCGGAGAAATTTCGTACTTGAAAGGGTATTTCACAAATTTTGACGGATTAAAAGAAGGACCAAAATTATTCAATGGGACATTTTTAGTAATGTAGGCTCCGATTGGTGCCATTATGTCTCTTCCATGAAATATTTTTGAGATTGGTTTAAAGAAATAATTTTGATTTTCAACGGTTACACATTCAACAATATCGTCTGGAGAAAATACATTACTAAATATACCATTATCAGGGCCGACAAAAAATTGATTATTAACGTTTTTAATTGCTACAATCTTTCGGGAACTACCTACTCCCGGATCGACTACAACGATAAAAACAGTATCTTCAGGATAATATTTATGCGTTGTTTTAACAATATAGGAGGTTTCTATAATTGAGAATGGAGCGATATTATGAGAAATATCAATAATTTTTACTTTAGGATTAATTTTTAAGATTACTCCTTTCATACTAGCTACATAATGGTGCCCTTTCGCTCCAAAATCTGTAACTAATCCAATAATCTTTTTATCCAATTTTACCATTTTATAGAAATTTTAGTGAAGAAATTGAAAAACGATTAAATCATTTTTTTTTTATATTCCTCATCAACTTTATAAAATTCCTCAAGAGCTTTTGATTTCAAACGATACTCTTCTTCTTTATTAAAATCAACTAATTTCTTAGAAAGTTCGCTAGCTTTTTTATAAGAAATATATGCTGAATGAAAATTTTCGTTCCTGAGGAAATTTCTTGCCTCTTGAACAAGTTTATCCCTTGCTTTTGATACATCTGGAACATCTTCCGAAAAAGAAGCTTTCTCCTTTAAAGATTCAGCAATGTCAATAACATATAATTCTTCAGCAATTTCAGCAGCTCTTTTGAAGAATTTCGCGGCTTTTTCGTATTCTAAAACCTTCAAGGCTTCATCCGCCGTATTATAATACTCCGAGACTTTTTCGTGTTCTCCGTCTTCAATTTTTTTTAATAATTCTTGAGCAATTTTTCTTTCTTGTTTCCCACCACTCAACATAAATTTAGTTATAGTAATAACGCTATCTTTTAAAGCATCTGGTTTTAGGATGTCGATTAATGGTTCGAGGTGTTCTAAATAAATATCTTTTAAGAGCGGTTCAAATTCTTCTGAACTCATTTTTAATAAGCTTAACCCTAAAACTTCAATTGCTTCGGCCCCTTCCTTAAGAGCAGATCTGAATTTCTCAGGTTTATCGTTTTCATTTAACAATAATCCAATAATAATCCCAGAAGCCTTTCGAGCTAATTTTCCTTTAAATTTATAAACATAAGAAAAAATTTGATTTTCTTTTAATTTCAACAAGTTGTACTCGTCTTTAGAATGATCTAAATTAAGCCTTAGAAATAAATCGTTTGTGATTTCAAAATCGGATTTAGACTTATGATAGTAACCTAATACGCTGTAATCGGCGTCTAAAGGTAATAATATTACAAAACTTCCTGTTGGCATTTTTAAAAACTCCTTTTTCTCTTTGTTGAGGATATAAATAAAGTTTTATCATAAAAAAAACTATATACTTTACGGTTCTTTAATGCTAATAATCCTATTAGTTTCTTCTCTTATAGATTGAATAACATTTAATAATTGAGCGTAATATAAGTTATTAGAAACCGCTTTAGCAGCTTGTCTTATTATTTCAATAGCTTTCTTTTCTTCTTCAGTTATAGATTCAATTGATTTTTTTTCATATAGTTCTTTTATCTTAGCGTTAAAATCATCTGAAATCTCTTGCATGTTTTCACTAGATTTCATGCGAAATTGTTTAAGTACTTCTACTATAAGTCGGATATTCTCGCTAACAGAAATTGTTTCTTCAGAAAATTTTTGTGACATATTCTGAATGGCGGTGCTCATTTGAGTGATTTGAGCGATCGTACCATCTAGCGAAGTTGTAATCTGATTTATTTTAGTAATCATGTCATCCAATAATCTTTCTGTCATTTTTTTATCAACTCTCAATGATTATATTACATTATTTATACTATACCTTATTTTGAGATATTTGTTTCATGGATTTTACTGAACTAATTGCTTCAGAAAGAAGTAAATTAACTGTATCTTGGTTAAGTACTTCTCCAGACAATTTTGAGAATTCTTCTAAATTTTTTACGAGCGTTGCAAGAGCATCTAATCCTAATCCTTCCTGAATTTTCATCAATTCAAGTTTTGTAGTCTCTCCAATATCTTTTAAAACGTCAATATGTTTGCCCTTCGTTACTTCAATTTCCTCTGAAAATTCTTTTAACTTTTCATCTAGATTGGAGATTTTTTGGTCAATATTTTGATTTAACCCGTCTAAAGAAGTTTTCAATCCTTGAATTGCTTTACCAAGTTGGGCTATTCGCCCGTAAATTGAATTCAGAAGGTCAGTAAGCATTTCGGCCACTAATTTTTACACCCATTTGATTTTTTTTTTTAATATTATGTATAATATCATTTTTTGATTTTATAAATATAACAGAGCACACCAATAAAAAAATTTTTATTATTTTGAGCTTTTTGACTTTATAATATAAGGAAAATAAAAAAATTATTTAAAAAAACAGTATATTAATTAAGCACAGGGCCATTAGCTCAGCCTGGTTAACGGCAATTAGAGCAAGCTTGGCCAACAAGCGCAGGTCTTATAATTGACTCACGATCAGACAAAATTTATAAAATTGATCGTGACAGTAGATGCCTGAGAGCCGGGGTTCAAATCCCCGATGGCCCACTCTTTTCCTTTTTTCAATATCTCAAAAGCAAATTATTTGATATCTCCCGTTGCTTTCAAACCCTTAATTAACAAAGCAATTAATAATTCTAATCCTCGAATATTATCTTTAGTATGAACTTTAGAATCTGGTGTAAATTTTTCATGATATTTCAAGGTAATATACTTTAAAGAGGGGTTCTCATTGTACCATTTTAATATTGATTCTTTCGTATCAAAATGAAAAACTTCCATTTTATTTAAAGTTTCAAAAAAATCGTCGTCTTTCCATACTCCAAAATTAGCTAAACAAACGGAATTAAACTCGCTTTTTAAACTTCTTAGCTTCTCAAAAGTTTTTAATATTTCAGATTCGATAAAATCGGGCGGAACAAACTCGGGGATGGCAGTTTCTGGATCAAATCTATCAATTATTGCGTCTCCAACGAAGATATTTTTGTTTTTACGTTCTAATATTGCTATAGAATCCTGAGTATGACCAAAAAAGTTCATTATCTCGAGTTTTAAACCGTTAACATCAATTATATCTCCTTCTTTCAATGGAGTAACATTATCTATAGGGTTCACATTGTATCCAAAGTCTTTATTTAACTTATCAGGATTTTTCAAGTTATCTATTGCTCTTTCGGAAGCTAATAAATTTTCCTACCCCTTGAACATGATCAAAATGAGAATGAGTCAAAATTATTTTATGAATGGGGAACAACCCGAATTCTTTAATTTTTTTTACAAATCTCCTAGCCATTAAATCTGAAGGAGTATCAATCATTACTCGCATATTTTCATTTTCAATTATATAAATTGCGAGATTTCCATTCATTCTATACAGCTCGGCATCAATTAAATAAGTGTTTTCATTAAATTTTCCATCAGAATTGATAAAGACCATTTAAGATTCCTCCAATTTACTAAAAATTCATGATCGTATAAATTAAATTTTAGTTAAAAGATAATTTAAATGTTATATTTTTTGAAAAAGAACAAGACTTACATAAACCAAATAAGTTTTACTAATTATAGAGCCATAGGCTATTTATCTAAATTAATAGATATTAAATTCAGAACCCACTTTTTAATTTGCATTATATTTTTAAGTAAGCCCGCGACAAAACTATCTGGAAAAGGTTTTTCTTGGTCGAAAGTTTGAACTGTGCTCATCCACTTATTTAAAGCTAATTGAACCAAACTGGCTCCTTCTGCCTCCATGAACATAGGTACAACTGCCGCGCTTTCCCGGGCATCTCCAATGGCAAAATAGACTTTTCGATTAATATCTTTTAACATAACGAAGTTTACGCATTCATCTAGTTTCCTTTCAACTAGAATAGTTTTAAGGATGTCAGTTTTCATTGAACTATCTTTCGTTAAAAATTTTTCTTTTCTATTCTTTAGTTTAGGCTGAACACTGGTGATTAATTTATCCCCACTACTTCCTTCAGGGAAGTATTTTGTAATTCTCAAAGAATTCTCTAGAGTTTCGATCTTTATAAATTTCTTAGTGTTTGAATATAGTATAGCCTGAGAACCGCCTTTACTTTCAGAGGTAGATAGTTTTATAAAAATATTTCGCATTGCAACAGTATTACTCGTATGATACGCTAATTCAAATAATTCTCGTAAAGTTACTGGTTCATTGTTTTCTTCGATTTGTTTAAAAGGCCATTGAGTTGATATGACATTATTAAATTGATTTAAGAGTAAATTTTCTACCATCGTTAATAACCCTAAATATTTAGTATAATATTGTTCTTCTAGTTTTTATTATTTAGTATTGAATAATTATTATGTCATCGTAATTTATTATTAAAAGCGGTATTATATCTTTCCTAACTTAAATTGAAATAATATTAGAAAATTATTATTTTTGAGTTATTTGATCGTAAGCTTTTTCAAACCTCTCAACAGCAGATATAATATCTTCTGATGTTGCCCCAATAGCAGCGTTCAATACGATATATGGCGTTATATATTCAGTACTACATGTCCCAAATATGCTTTCTTCGGGATTATATACTCGTGGACCAGTGACTCTTAAGTTATATAAAGCACCTCCTAAAGCGAATAACTGTTCTTTTTTCAAGTTATTTAAAGATACGGCAACAGCTACTGGATTAAACACATCGAGAATTTTTTCGTTGATTTTTTCGGCAACTCCTTTTAATTTACTTTCTAGTAATTTTCGATTATGTTGTTGTTCTTTTAAGAGTTTTTGGTACCCTTCTATTCCTAAAGATAACATTGATATAAGAAAGTTCACAATTGGAGCCGCAGAAGCACGACCTGCGTAAGCTTGGCTGATTTTGGTTATAATTTCTTCGCTTGGAGATGCGATTATAGCTCCACCAACAGGAGTAAGAACATTTTTATCAGTTGATTGAATAATTGCATCCACTTTTCCAGCGTCGATACCAACTCGGATTAATTTCATCCATTCCGGACTTTGTACACCATAGGCGTTAATAACTATATGAACCAGATCGTTTTTTTTAGCAAACTTGCTAATCTCTTTAATATTGTCGTGTTCTCGAGGAGGAAAAAAGCTTGTTAAAGATATTACAGCAAAACAATCACTATCTAAACTAGCTTCAATGTCTTCGATCGGTATTCTAACTGCATCCCCAAAAATTTTCCCTTCAACGGTTTTTATTCTCATTCCCATTAAATTAATTGCTTTTATTAGAGATTTGTGGTCAATTTGAGGAACAATTACAGTTCTTTTATTTATTAATTCTTTTTTATTCCAATTAGGTTTGAGAGCCCCTAGACATAAAGCTAAAGACATACCAGTGCATTGAGGGACGACTATTGCTTTCTTTATGTTTAACATTCCAAATTTTCTAAGGAAATTAAGAGCTAAATAATTACTGAGTTCATACATTATAGAACCTCCAGGAGCTTTTGGTTGAGGGGCTGTTAAGAATCCACTTCGTCCTATCCCGTGACAAAATCCACTTGAAGATTTTAAGTGTAAACTCGATGCAATTCTTGCTTCACGCTCTCCTACTCGAGAAGCTTTATCATCTTTGTCTGTATCCATATTTGAAAGCATTTGAAGCAAAAATTCGATTTGACCTTCACTCCAAGGCTTTTGAGGGACAATTCTTTGCTCAAAAAGCGTTTTTATTGGTTTTAAGAAATTATTTAAAACTAACTGCCCTCTATCTAACATATTTTGTGGAATTGATGTGCTCTTAAAATAATCAATAATTTTATTAAAGTCAAACATAAACTTCCCTTGAAATTACTTAAATTTTGAATTTGGCGGCCCCCAGGGGGATTTTCTCGAAAAGAACAAATCTCTTTCCATATCGAACCCCTATCCCTCCGCAGGATAACTGGGTTTGAAGCCCAGCGTCAGAGACCACTTATCGTATGAGATCGAAATGATCAAATCAAATTCCGACCGCCGGGGGCCAAATTATTTATTATAGAGATTTACTGTTAATACTTAATATTTATAGATTTAAATGAATTTTATGTTTATTTTAAATTTTCGATATTATCCAATTATTCTATCTTTAATGTCTTCACAATTTATTCGTCGACATCCAGGTGTCATTAATCCAAGATTATAGATTATGTCAATATAATTGACTATAATATGAGATGTCGCGCCAAATATGACGTATTTTTTATTTTCTGCGGATCTGTAATTAAATTTACCTACTCCAATTAGGTCTCCTTTGAGATCGTAAGTCCTTTCTTTGTAGTTTTTTTTATTCGCAAAAAAAGTTATTGGTATTTTTACAATTTCTTGTACTTCGTTTTCTTCTTTTACCATTCTTACATCTTTGTCGATATAGGCTACAATAGCGGTAATAATGAATCCTTTAGGTGTAAGATGGTCGTCAATAGCGCCCAAAACATTGACATTTTTTTTCGAAACTCCTAGTTCTTCTTCGAGTTCTCTTAACGCCGTATCTAAATAAGATTTATCAAGTATTGGGTCGAATTTACCTCCGGGAAATGACATTTCTCCCGAATGTTTATCTGTTTTACTTTTGGTTCTTCGAATTAAAACTAAATCATACGGTTTATCCTTGTATTGAAGAATTAGAAAAACGATGGCAGAATTAGTAAAATGTTCATGCGACATAGCCAAGCGATCTGAAGAGTTAAAGGCTTTCAGCTTCTTTCTAATAAAGGTGTCATCAAAAATGAAATTCATAGGTATCAGTATTTTAGATAATGTATTAAATTATTAAAATTTCTTAGTAATTTGGTTTCGATATTTGATATACTCTTTTAAATCTTTTATTTTCTCAAGTTTAAATCGCTCCAATCCTAAATTTGAAAGAGAAAATCCATATAAGTCTTCTAGAAAAGTTACAATCATATAAGCTGTTGCTCCCCAAATAGTATATTTTTTGCCATTTTCTTTATTGATGTAATTAAAGTAAAATATTGGGAACTTATTGCCATCAATGTCTACAGCTTGTTCTCGAAATTTTTTTTTGTTTAAGAAAAAATCGATAGGAATTTTTAATATTTTCTGAACCTCTCTATCCTCTTTAATTAATTTTTGATTTTGATCAATGATTGCTACAAATGGGGTGATAATATACTTCGTCATTGTAGGAAAATCGTCAAGACAACCTAGAATTTTAATATTTTTCCTTGGTACACCAATTTCTTCTTCAGTTTCTCTTAAAGCAGTGTCTTTTAAGGATTTATCGTTATTATCTTCGAATTTCCCCCCTGGAAACGACATTTCACCTCTATGGCTTGTTCCTCTATTTGAACGATGAATTAATATTAATTCGTAGGGTTTTTCTTTGTATGGAACGATAGAAAAAAGCACTGCTGAACTTGTAAAAAAATTGTCTTTAAGAGATACTCTCAAAGGCGAATCGCAGTCATAAAGTTTGCTCTTAATAAGATTTTCATCGAAAATTAAGTTCAAAGAATCCATGAATTTTAGGAAAAATTTTAAGATGGTAATTAATTTAAGATTATAATATTGAATCCTAATAAAATTTTTAGTAAGTGTTAAAATTGAAGTTACCTAAAGAACTTAGAGAGAAAGGAGACCTTAGCGCTACAGCAAGTAAGGGAAAAAGTTGTTCAGTGAAAGGCTGTGGAGAACTCGCTATAAGATCGCTTTCAGAAAATAAATGGAAAACTTACATTGAGAAAGCAAATTTAAAAATTATTGAAAACAGGCAGCATAAAATTTACCTCTGTAAAAAACATTATAAAGACGCGAATAAATATAGAAAATCCCAAGAAAAAGTATACCAGAAGAAGGGTTTTTTAGAAAATTCCGCTGCTCTAGGTAAAGAGAAACGTTGGGATTAACTGATACTCTTAACCTAAAACGTTTTTATGTAAAAAAATTCATTTGCTCGTAAAGAGAATTAATTCTAAGATAATCGTTATTTATGATTCCTAGTGTTAGTAGAGACAAAGCGATAATAAAAATTATAAGACCAATTAGTTTTTTTCTCATGTTAATCAAATATTATAATATTTGAAATAAATTAAAAATTTAGGTTTATATTATTTAGTAAGATTTACTAGAGTCTTAATTTTTATATCAATTTTTTTAAGTTTTAAATCAAAATCTTTGCTTTTAGCTTTAAAATCGTCTTCAGAAATTTCTTTTGCTGAAAATCGTCCTTTGTTTAAGTTTCTCTCCGATTGGAGTTCGGCTTTTTCCATTTTTAATTCCTTAATCCAAATTTTCATTCCTTCTGTCAAGTCTTTTTTCTCCGTTTCGAAGTCCTTTTTTTCTTGGTTGTACTTTTCTCGTAGATTTTCAAACGATTCTTTATCGACTTTGTGTAATTTAAATTCTTTTGAAAGGTTTTTTAATTGAAAGATTTTCTTTTCAATATCGTCTTGAATTCTCTGAACTATAAATGGTTTCTCTACTTTTTGCTCTAATTCGCCTTCTTTTTGTTTTAGTTCAGTTATTAAAGTTTTAATCGCTTCGAGTTTTATATTAACAGTTTTCTTAAATTCTGGATCTACATCGTATCTTGGATCTTTTACAGATTTTTGAAGTTCTTTTAGTTTTTCAATCAATAATTGTTTATTTAATTGAGTATCATTATATTCTATGTTCAAGATCATCTG
>Ga0114922_10003128_pt1 | contig 15454 bp, 13 predicted proteins | sample AartaG_FD_100975 | JGI IMG/M metagenome (GOLD analysis project Ga0114922, IMG submission 100975) | Deep subsurface microbial communities from Aarhus Bay to uncover new lineages of life (NeLLi) - Aarhus_00045 metaG | ecosystem: Environmental > Aquatic > Marine > Oceanic > Sediment | place...
AGGACTTCCTGGAATCCTGGCTGCGGGTGCTGGAGCCGGGTGCCGGGGCGGAGTACTCGTTCCTCCTGGACATCATCAAAGGAGCCAGGGACTACCGCCTGGGAAGGGAGATCGAAGATCTGGGAATCCGGGTCATCTCTCCGACGCAGCTGGAAGTCGAGCTGGAACGGCCGGCCAGTCACTTTCTCAAGATTCTCTGCCATATGACCTTCGCGCCGGTTCATTCTTCCTATAGGGATCGGGAAGGATGGGATCGGGACTCAACCCTTATAGGCAACGGGCCCTACTACATCCACGAGCGAAGTACCGGGGAGTTGGTACTGAAGAAAAACAAGCTGTACTGGGACGCCTCCAGGGTCGAGCTGGAAACACTCCGGATTCGTTTCATGGACGATCCTGAGGCCATCAGCCAGGGATTCAACAAGGGAGAGATCCATTGGTCCAACAACTGGGATACCGAACTGCTGCTGGACAGGACTAAGATCGTGTTCAATCCCCTTTTCGCCACCAGCTACTTCTTTTTCGTCTGCGGTGAGGAACCCTGGAGAGACGAACGGGTACGCCGAGCTCTGGTCCTTCTCACACCGTGGGAGCAGATCAGAAACGAGGAAGACGTGCTTCTGCCGACGAACAATCTCATTCCCGGAATCCCCGGATATCCGGAGGTCGAAGGCATTGAAGCTTCAAACCGAGAAGAGGCATATAAACTTCTTCAAGAGGCGGGCTATTCCGGCGGAAAGGGCCTCCCGGCGGTGGTTTTCAAGCTCCCGGGAGATTCGGAGAGTCGACGCATTGCCGAGCTCATGGTGTCGGCTTGGAAAGAAGAACTGGATTTGGAAGTAGAGTTACGATCCTTCCCCTTCGAGGTTTATCTGGAGGAGGTGAAGAAGCCGAATTTTACGATCGGTTCTGCCACCTGGATCGGCGATTACGCCGATCCCCTGACCTTCCTGCAGATGTGGACAACCGACAGCAATCTCAACGACGCTCGCTTCGCCGATCAACAGTTCGATTCTCTCATCGAGCGATCTTTCGGTGAGGAGGGACGCGAACGCTACGAAACCCTCGGAGAGAGCGAGGGAGTGCTTCTTCAGAAGGCAGTGGTTCTGCCGATAAGTCATACCCCGGCGTTCAACCTGATCGATCTGGACAAGGTGGAGGGGTGGTTTCCAAATGTCCTGAACATCCATCCCCTGAAATACCTGCGCTTTCGGGCTCTTCGGGTCCCCCCCGGGGTGGTGAAACTCTAGATCTTCCTCGAACCTCTGCGTCTGCGGCCGATCTCCTCCAGCAGGCGCTGAATGCGCTCGCGAAAGAGAAACCCGAGGACGAACAACACGGCCGCAACAAAGAAGATCGTCCCCGCAAGTATCCAGCGTCGATCCGCGGCTGCGTCTCCGATCAGAGCACTGCCAATGATTCCGGGAATCCTCCCCAGGGTTGAGAAGATCAGGAAGACGGGGAGCTTCATCACGGACAGTCCCGCAACGTAGCATAAAACATCCTTCGGAATCCCGGGGATCAGAAAAAACAGAAAGAAAGACAGCTTGGCCTTCGGGGAACCGGCGATTCGGCGCGTCCGTTCGACTTTCTCCGCCGAGAACAGTACGTTAACAAAGGGCACGCCCAAGAGGCGAGCGATTAAAAAATTGAAGGTCGCTCCCAGGGTAATGCCGAGCAGAGAAAGAAGCGTACCCATCCACAATCCGAACATATAACCGCCGGCTACCTGAGGTATTTCCCCCGGGATGAAGAAAAACACGACCTGGAAGGCCTGCACGGCTACGAACACCAGGGGAGCGATGACTCCGGTGCCACGGATCCATTCCCGCAGTGTCTGAGGTGAGCTGAACAAGGCCCACAGATCACTCCAAAACACCACTGCCAGCACGAGGAACAGGACAAAAAGAAGGGGAAAAGCGAGCATAGACAGTGCTTTTCGGAACGTCATGGCATACTCGAGATTGCACCATTATGAACCGAATGTGACTCCTTTGACTACGTTTCCCTTTTTTTGTATTATTCTCTCTATAATGGCGACAACTTCAAAGAAATCCTCTCAGACGAAAAAAGCAGCAAAGAGCGCGACCAAACCCAAGAAGAAACCTGCCGCGAAGAGCAGCACGACGACGAAAACTACAAAAAAGGAAGCACCCGGAATGAAACCTGCTACTGCGGCCAAGTCAACCTCGAAGAAAACTCCTGCTCGCAGCAAGAGCTCCGAAAGCGCAAAATCGGCAACAAGGGCAACCAAAACAAAAACCAGCAGAGCCCACACATCCCGCACACGGAAGTTGAGATACAAGAAAGGACAGGAAATCGTCTATCCTCTGCAGGGAGTGGGTCAGATCAAGACAATCGAGGAACGGGCCTTTCGCAATACAAAGCTTCTGTACTACATAATCTACCTGGAAGTTTCAGACATGACCATTATGGTCCCCGTGGACAAGGCGGACGAGCTGGGAATCCGGCCGATCGTGGACAAACGTCAGGCCAACAAAGCCCTGAAGCTGATTTCCGAGGCGTACGAGCCGGTACCGACCGACTGGAAGGCCCGCTACCAAAACAATTTGGATCTGTTGAAGAAGGGCAGCGTGCTGGATATCGCAACCGTGGTTCGTGCCCTCTATCATCGCAGCAGGATCAAAGAGCTTCCCATCCTGGAGCGTAAACTGTACGACAGCGCCTTGAAACTTCTTGTGGATGAGATCTCCTTCTCCCTGCAAAAGGAAAAGGAGGAGGTAGAGGAGCTGGTGCTGAGCAAGATGGATGTGAATTGAGCTCCGACGCGGTTATCATTACCGCCGCCGGGTCCAGTAAGCGCTGGGCGGATCAGCAAAAAAAAGAGTATGCCTCCCTGGATGGCCGGCCGGTTCTGAGCCGGGCGCTCGAACCTTTTCTCCATTTCACCCCTGCCCTGCAAATCATCATCACCTTACCCAAAGCGGATATTCCCACGGTGCAGCAACTCCTTCAGCCTCAGGTCGGCACCGGGGCAATCCGCTTCGTGGGGGGAGGGAAATCCCGCCAGGAATCGGTTCGTCTGGGCTTGGAATCCCTACGGGAACAAGAGCCGAACATCGTGTTGATTCATGACGGCGCCCGTCCCTGGATTGACAAAGCTCTGATCGAAAGGGTCTTGGAGGGAACCCGAAAGTGGGGCGCCTGCATACCGGTTGTAGATTCCAGCGAGGCACCTAAACGGATCGGGCCTTCGGGACTGATCCTGGAGGATCTTCCCAGAGAACACCTTAAAATGGCCCAAACACCCCAGGGATTCCTCTATAAACGGATCCTGGAGGCGCACCAGAGGGCCAAGGACAGTTCCCACCTGTTTCTCGACGACGCCGAAGTCTACGCCGCCTGCTGGTCCGGGGTTTTCACGGTCCCAGGAGACAGGAAAAACAAGAAAATCACTTTTAAAGAGGATCTGCCATGAGAATCGGTTTCGGCTACGATTGTCACCACCTGGTTCCGGGACGAGCCCTTATTCTCGGGGGAGTACACATTCCAGGCACCCTGGGTCCGGAGGCACATTCGGACGGGGATGTCCTGATCCATGCCCTGATCGACGCCCTGCTGGGCGCCTGTGCCCTGGGCGATATCGGACAGTTGTTTCCGCCATCCGATGAACAGTATCGGGACATCTCCAGCCGGATCCTTCTGCAGCGGACCCTCGGGGTGCTTTCGGAAGCCGGATTTCAACCCAGAAACGTGGATGCCACCATCCTGCTCGAAACACCTCGTCTTGGACCGTATATCGAACAGATGCGGAGCACTCTCAGCGCGGATCTGGGCATTCCCGCAGCCGCAATCTCGGTGAAGGCAAAGACCAAGGAAGGACTGGGCCCGACCGGGCAGGGCCGAGCCGTAGAGGCCTACGCCGTGGCTCTGGTGGAAGAACCGTGAGTGCCCCTGCCGACAGCTCGCCTGCGGGCGGGGTGCCGACTGAAAGCTCCCCTACCAATTGCTCGCCGGAGGCGATCATCGACATCCTCCGGGAGCATGTAAAGGGTTCTCCCATCCCTTCAGTCTCCGCCGTTGCGGAGCGAAAACCCGATCCCTTCCACATCCTGGTTTCCACCATGATCTCTCTCCGCACCAAGGACGCGGTAACCACCGCTGCCTCCCAGCGACTGCTGTCCCGGGCGCCCACGGCGCACAAGCTGGCCCGGCTCGGGCAAAAGCAGATCGCCGAGCTGATCTACCCTGCTGGTTTCTACAATAACAAGGCGCAAAATTTGAAAACGATGGCGGAATTACTTCTGTCGCGGCACGGCGGCCGGGTGCCGGAGAGCATGGAGCAGTTGCTGGAGCTGCCCGGGGTGGGACGCAAAACCGCCAATCTGGTGCGCAACCTGGGCTATGGGTTGGACGGGATCTGTGTGGATACCCACGTGCATCGCATCTCCAACCGTTTGGGCTGGGTTCGGACCAAGACCCCGGAGCAGACCGAGAGTGCGTTGGAGATGATTCTTTCCCGCAGGTACTGGATTCCGATCAACGAGCTGCTGGTTCGTTTCGGGCAAACCGTTTGCACGCCGGTGAGCCCCCTCTGCTCCCGCTGCCCTATTGGACAGCAGTGTTCAAAGGTTGGGGTCGAACGCTCCCGTTAGGACCATTCTTGTATTGACGTGGAGTACGATCCGGCATATCGTTTTCTACTGAAAGACAATGAGAAGCAAACACGACAAGCTGCGCGGAGCAAAACCTGTAAGTCGCTATTTCAATGTTTTTACCAGACTCTGTATAGAACCGGTTGTCCGGCACGCATTCAAGCTGACGGCTATAAATGCCCAGATCATCCCGAAAACCGGTCCGGCGATCATTGTCGCCAACCACGTGAACCTTTTCGATCCGCCCTGGATCTACAGCGTTGTCAAGCGGCCGGTGCACTTCGTGGCCACCGAAGAGCTGTTCCGTAAAACGGTCCTCAGTGCGGCTATTCGACTGGCGGGTGTTTTTCCCATCCGCAAGGCGGCACGGGACTTTCAGTCCGTGAAGAACATCATCAACCTGCTGAGGGAGGGGGTGTTGATCGGCATATATCCGGAAGGCAACCGCAGCTGGGACGGTACCAACAACCCCATCATTCCGACGATCGCCAGGCTCATTCGGCGCATGAAGGTGCCGGTGTATTCCTGCCGGGTCGACGGCGGTTATCTTCACTTTCCCCGCTGGGCGGCCAAGATGCGGCCTGTTCCGGTGCGATTGGTGTTCAACAAGTTGTACGAGAGCGATACGCTCCCGAATTCGGATGAAAAGATCATCGCCGACATTGCCGCTGCGATTCACATCCGGGACTACGAGCTTGAGCTCCCGGCACAGAGGCGCCGCGTCTCGGGCCTGGCTCTGGGAGTGAACAGGCTTCTGTACCGCTGTCCCCACTGTCAGAGCCTGGAGAGCCTGAGAAGCGTGGAGCCGAAATCCACGAACCGGGTGGAGTGCCGGAGCTGCTACTCGACTTGGGAAGTCGATTTGGGAAGCCGTCTTACCCCCGTTGATGATCACGGCAATGCCACGGGAGAACCCCGGAACGTTGCGCAGTTGTATCGACAGATCAAGGCGATGCCCCTGAATACGATTTATTCCAGCCTGATCCAACTGGAAAACGGTGAACAACTGCACCTGGTGAGCCGGCCGCAATTCCTCTATCGCGAAAAAGTCTATCCCAAGCTGCGGATCTTCGGCTTGGGGAGGGCCTTTCTCACCGACAGGCGTTTTGTCTTTCGGGGCCGCTCGAAGGCAAGGGGCAGAGTTCTTGTGTCCGCGCCTCTGGAACAGACTGAATCTCTCAGCATCGAGCCCGGAGACAAGCTGCATTTCATATACAGGGGTTTGCTCTACCGAATTCCTTTCCACCGGGAAAGCGCTGTAAAGTGGTACGATTACTTCTATCAACTCATAGAAAGAAGGAAGGCGGCGCTTTCGGCAACAGCCTAGCTCAAGATGATGATGGTGATGCCGGCCAGAGATGCAGGGAACTAGAACTTGTACCCGAATTTGCGCAAGCTCTGCCTGCGCTCTTCCTTATCTTGCGAGCCTTCCACGCCCTTGGGCGGAAAGCCGTCTACAACTCCGACGATGCCCCGACCCTGTTCGCTCTCGACGACCAGCACCTGCAGGGGGTTGGCCGTGGCGCAGAAGATCCGGGCCACCTCCTGACAGGCCTTGATCTGGTTGAGCACGTTGATGGGGAAGGCCTTGCGCAGGACCAGGTAGAAGCTGTGCCCGGCCCCAACCCGGCGGGCGCATTCGGCCGCCTGCCCGACCAGCTTTTCGTCGTTTCCCTCCGTACGGATCAGACACGGTCCTGAGGCTTCACAAAAGGCAAGTCCGTATTCGACCCCGGGGACAGAGCAGTTCATGATCTCGGCCACGTCCTCCACGGTTTTGATGAAGTGGGACTGACCGACGATGATGTTGCAGCCCTCCTCCCACTCAAGACTGATCGCTTCAACTTCCAAAGCCACGACTACCTCCCCTCGCCGTCTATTTCAAGGATGGCATCCAGCTGAATCTCTCCCGCAGCCGCGGGCTGCTGGATGCCCCAATTCTCCAGCACCTCCGGGTGTATCTCTCCAATCACGCCGATCGTTTTGCCTTGATACACTACCGCTCCGGCCCTTCCCGGCACGAAGCGGGGGTCCTCCAAAGGCTCCAGGGTGTATTCCCGGGATAGGTAGAAGAATACCGCGGCCAGGTGCGAGTTCACGTCGTTGAAGCTCGCCTCCCGGTCACAGAACAGGAAACTCAGGGCCGTCACTGTCCGGGAACCGTAATTTTCCTTGTCATCCAGATAGGCAACCTTACCGACCTCGAAGATGCGGTGGGGATACACCGCATTGGAGGAGACCGATTCCGAGTGGAGGAGATTCGGCAGCTGGGAGTTGCGCAGCACTGCGAAACTCTCACTCATGGGATTGGCGATTTCGATCAGATCCTCCCCGCTGATGTTCATCCGTTCCACGAAATCCCGGCGGGATCCCAGGCAACTGTAGACCATCTCCTGGTAGCCCTGGCCGACCAGGATCTGCCGCATCTCCCGGCTGAAGTGCTCGATCTCCGAGAGCCGCCCCACCGTAAACTCCTCCGGCCAAACCGGCTCAAAACTGCTCATACCCCGGCCGATCATGACCTCCTCGATCACGTCGACGGGGTGGAGGAAATCGTTTCGATACGGCGGCGGATCCACAGTCAACGTGTTTCCTGAACGGCTGACCTGATTTCCCATACGCCGGATACAGGCCTCGGCCTCCTCCGCTGAGATCTCCTCTCCCAGCACACGTGAAGCTTCGCTGACCTCCATGGACACGGGCTTCTGGAAGTAGTAGGGGGTGATCAGCTCGCGCCCGTAGGGCGTATCGAAAGGATAAACCACACAAACCGGCAGGATCTCATAGCCCAGATCGGCGAAATCGCAGGCAACGATCGAACAGGCAACCAGCAGGCTGTCCAGATCCGGACCGGTCAGCTCGACGAAGTGGTGGGAATCCCCGACCTCCACCGCCCCCAGATGGGCACTGTTGATGATCGGGGGCATGCTCAAGGTCTCACCCTGGTCGTCCTCCAGGTAGGGAAAACGCTCGAAGTTCTCGATGATCCAGCCGAACTCCAATCCCTTGGCATGGGTTTTGAGGATCTCCCGAAGGGACATCTCCCAGCTGTAATCCAGGGGAGTAAAACGGGTTGCTTCCGGATCCGCTGCCCGGTAGTGCACGGGAAACTTCATCAGGTCTGCCCGGTAAACCCCCATGGCGATGGTGCTGCGCTTGCGCCCGTAGATCCAGCAGAGCTTCTCCTGGGCGTTGATCATGTCCAACAGCATCGGTTCGGTGACAGGCACTCCGCGTGCGATAAAGGCGGCAATGTAGGGACGGATCTCCTTCAAGGCCTTGTCCACCCGGATGACCCGCTCTCCGGTTTTTTGAACGCTGCCCTCTTTCGAAAGGAAGGTATACTGCGCTACCTTTCCATCCCGAAAGGCCCGCAGCTGGCGTACCAACCCGGGACCGGACCATAGATCCGGACGATTGGTGTCGTTGAGCTCTATCTTCAGGCTGTTGGCCTCAGGCTGCCAGTCATCGACCTCCGCCTTGGCCACCGACAGCAGTTCGTCCAACTCCTGCCCGGAAGGCCGTTCACCGTGGTCTCCACCCCCGAGCATCTCGAAGAAGCTTTTCTCCTGCAACTCGATCTTCGGCATGACTTATCTCCGTCTCCGCAGGCGCACCTGCTCGATATCGGGGGTGAACAGATCCCGCAGGTCGTTCAGGCCCAGTGCCACCAGGGCCATTCTGTCGATCCCCAGCCCCCAGGCCGCCACCGGCACCTCGATCCCCAGCGGCTTGGTCACTTCCGGCCGGAAGATCCCCGACCCGCCCAGCTCGAACCAACCCAATTTGGGATGGCGGATGTGGATCTCCACGGAGGGCTCGGTGAAGGGGAAGTATCCGGGTACGAACTTGTACTCCTGCGCTCCGGCCACCTCCACGGCGAACATCTTGAGCAGACCCAGCAGGGTTTTCAAATTGACCCGCTCCCCCAGGGCAATACCTTCGGTCTGGTAGAAATCTGCCCGATGGGTGGCGTCGACCTTGTCGTAGCGGAAACAGCGTACCACCCCGAAGTACCGGCCCGGAACCTTGGCCTTGGGCAGGGTCTTGGCGGACAGTACCGTTCCCTGGCTGCGCAGGATGAGGCGCCGGGTGAAGTCCCTGTCGAAAGGATAACGCCATCCCAGGCTGCCCGTCTGCCAGCCGTCCTCGTGGCAGGCGGCTACCTGATCCAGGTACGGTTGCTCGATCTCCTTGGCGTGGGTGGGATTCTTGACGTAATAGACGTCGTGAATGTCCCGGGCGGCGTGGAACTGAGGCATGAACAGGGCATCGCAGTTCCAGAACTCCGTCTCCAGCAGCGGCCCATCGAACTCTTCAAATCCCAGGGAGTTGAGCTTGTCCTTCAGTTCTTCCAGGAATTCCACGTAGGGGTTCTTACGTCCCAAAAGCACGCGCTGGGCAGGGGTGTTGATGTTGTAGGAGCGAAAAGAGGCGTTCTTCCACTCCCCGCTGCGAAGAATCTCCGGGGTGACCTGTCCGATCTTCTCCCCGCTCACCCCAGCCTTGTGAAGCGCCTCGGCGGCCTGCAGACCGGCCGGCGTGAGTCGGTAGGCGACCTGCTCCCGCTCGATAACACGAAACATCCCCTTATCCGCCCCGCGCTTGCGGCTCAAAGACTGGATCAGGGTCTTCTGTTCTTCCGACAGATCCTGCTCGGCAATTTTAGTCTGCTCGTCGAATCGCAGCAGTAATTCCCGGACATCCTTTATCCCGGTTGCAGCCGGTTCTTTGCTCGCCACGACCCGCTTTTCCTCATTCATCACCAGCAAACCGCGCTTTGAAAGCGCACCGAAGGCCGACCCTGCGTCCCTGTTCTCCAGGCCGAGCTTCTGAGCGATCTCCGGCAGAGTCAGAGGATCTTCGGTTTCATCCCGGACCAGAGCCAGCAAGCGTTCCTCCGGAGTTCCTTTCTCTCTATACTCGAACCCCAGATCGGTAATCGAATATTCGGTGATCTTTATCCGATCGGTTTCCTCGATCAGCTGCTTGGCTTCCAGCCAGGCAAAGGCCTGGTTGCTCTGACCCGGCTTGTAGCCCAGCTCCTGCTGCAGACGCTCAGGATTGATAGAGTCCCCGCGCTTGAAATGCAACAAGACCCGAATTTCAAGAGGATGGAGTTCTTTAATCAGCTGTTGACGTTCCATTCCCTGTACTCCCAATCAGTTTTCCCGCTAATGAGCGCAGGAATAGACCCACATCGGTCACGATTCCTATTGTATGGGCCGAACCGCGATCCACCAGTTTCGTGATCACGGACGGTTGAATATCAACGCAAATCGTACGTACAGCCGAAGACAGCATATTGCCCACGGCAATCGAATGCAGCATGGTTCCCAGCATCAGAACCAGGGAGGCTCCCCGCAGTATCTGCTCATAGTGCCTCTGAGCTTCGATTATATCGGTCACCGTATCCGGCAGCGGCCCGTCATCCCGAATCGAACCGGCCAGGGCAAAGGGGATGTTTTCCCGTATCAATTCGAACATAATCCCTCGCCGCAGCTGTCCGCTGTCCACCGCCCCGGATAGGGAACCGAAACCCTGGATCCAGTTGATGGCCCGCATATGATTACGGTGGCCCTGGTCTACAGGCTTGCCCGACTCCAGATCGATTCCGAGAGAGGTGCCGAACAGCACCGACTCCACATCGTGCACGGCCAGGGCGTTGCCAGAGAGGAACCCCTGAACGTATCCGTTGCGAATCAAAGCCGCCAGGGCCGATCCGCCCCCCGTATGAATGACAACCGGTCCGGCAACAACAACACAGCGCTCTCCCGCCTGTTTGTGCGCCTCCAACCCCTCGGCTGTCTTGTCCACCGCGACCTCGACACTCCGCTCGGAGGAAACGTCGTTGGTCATAAAACCAAAAGATCCGATCTCCCGGTCACGAAACTTCGGAAGCAGCCGTATCGATTCGGATCCGCAGAGCACCGGTTCGCCCCGTTTCAGCTCCCGCAGCTTCTTGCAGACCAGTTTTCCCCCCTGAAGCACAATGACCCCGTCCATGCGCTGTTCGCGCACCTCCCGCCAGGAGCCTTCCACGAACACCTGGGTGTGGTGATGGGTAGTGGAATAGAACTCCTCCGGGGCGCATGCATCCGTCGGGGCGGGCTCGAAATCCGCTTCCGGGGTGGCTCTTTCATAGCAGCCCAAGTCGATCAGCTTGGCCGACACCTCTCTCAAGGCTTCATCACTGTCGCAGTGCAGCTCCAAATCGAGTTGAGAGATGTCTTGGTTTGTCTTTCCCAGCTGAAAATCGATAATCCGGTAATCTGCACCTTCTTCGATGATCAGGTTCAGCATCCCGGTCAACAATCCCGAATCTACCAGGTGCCCTTGGGATACAAACCGCCGTACGAACGGGGACATAGTATCCCATAGAACTACTGATTGGCCGAGCCCTTGTCAAGACCCGGAGACAGAACCGGGCACAGGGCTACAGTGCCAGCTCCTCTTCGAACCTGGCAATCGCCTGGTCGAGAAATTCGACCCGCTTCCTGGCCAGTCGCCGAGCCTTGGGAAAAAAGAACGTTTCAGCGTATTCCCGCCAGCGCTTCAGCAACTCGATCACCTCGCCCATGGTCTTGAGATGGTGCCAGAAAAGCGAACCGATGGACAACCTGATCAGACCGATCGCGCCCAGGGTTTCCAGGAGATTTGCGTCGTGCAGGAGTTTGCCTTCGATCGACAGCTCTTCCTCGGGCGCCGCGCCCTCTTCACCCGGCATATGATACAGGATAGCCAGATATACGGTTTCGATCTTGCCCGGAGCAAAACCGGTCTCTCCAAGAATCGCCCTGGCCTTCTCCGCCGAGCTTGTCGGATGCCCGGAGCTCATCTCGATATCATGAAGAAAACAGGCGGCGTGAAGCACCTCATCGTCATACTCCATCCCCTCGCCGATTCTCCTGGCCAGTTGGTAGATACGATAGGAATGCTCGTATCCGGAAGCCAGGCGTCCGACCGTCAGGTCCTTGGCGTACTGCTGAATCAGCTTTCGCATAAATCTACCCTCTCATGATATTGTAAGAGATTGGCCGATCGCCTGGCAACATGCCACGGGATGAAGTAGACTGATATCCTCCATGAGGAGTGCAAGCAAGATCGGAGATGGTGTGCGGATGGGCGACCGGAAAAAGGGATTCTCTTCGGTGTGGAAGGACTGGAAACAGATCGACGATCTGCTGCCCGCCATAGCCAAAAGCGGATTTCAGGGCATCGAACCGACCTTCATTCCCGGAGCCATTCCCTCCCCCAAAACCTACCAGCGGGAAACCGTGGAGTTGAAGGCAAGGTGTCGGGACCTGGACCTGGAAATCCCCAGTATGCGCGGCGGGAAGGGATTCTGGGACACGATCCCCTCCCCGGACAGCCGGCGCAGAAGCGAAGCGATAGAGCACGGGAAGCGGGCCTGCGAATGCCTTGCTCTTCTTGGGGGAAAGACCCTGCTGGTTGTACCAGGGCAGATGCAGCGGGAGACTCCCTACCGGGAACACTGGAAACGGGTCGTGGATTTTTCCAGGCAAATCGGCCAGATCGCCGCGGAATACGGCATTACCATCGGTTTGGAAAACGTGGAAGCTCGCTTCCCCCTCTCCGTTCGTGACTGGCAGGACCTGCTTGCGGAAATCGATCACCCCAATGTGCGCATCTACTTCGACGTAGGTAATGTATTCTGGCTCGGATTAGGCTTCCCGGAGCAGTGGCTCATCTCCTTGAAAGACTGGATCTGTGCCCTTCACTTCAAGGATGCAACCTTCGGGGGACAACTCGCGAACCTTCTGGCCGGGGATATCGACTGGCCGGCGGTAAACAGGGCACTCAAACTGATCAACTACCAGGGCTGGATCAGTGTCGAACCGAACTGGTACCGCCACGCACCGGAGCGTTTACCCGCACGACTCTCCGCGGATCTGGATGCTATTCTGTCCCTGTAAAGAGCACGCTGCTCCCGCTGATCGGCCTGCACTGCAGAATGGAGATGGTTTTTTCCTCCGGACGGTAGTACTGCTCCTCCAGAGCCGCGGAAACTCGCCGGACCGCCTCCCGGTGAACCAGCAGCATCATGCATCCCCCCAGGCCCGCTCCCGCCAGTTGGGCGCCCAGTACACCGTCGACGCCGAGAGTTATATCCACCATTCTGTCGATCTCCGGAATGCTGCAATGGTAGGCTCCGGGCTGCCACTGCAGCTGGGCCCTCACAACCCTCTCCAGATCCCCGCTTTCCAGATCATCGATCAGGCCCAGCAGGTAGCTGTTGCCGGTGGGCGAGGTATGGGGAAGCGCTTTGCCCCCGGGAGAGAGGCGAACAACCCGATCCCCGTCGTGGGAGACATTCATCAGCCGACCGATTTCCTCCAGATCGGCTTCTTTCAAGGCATCGGCGAAGCGACGGCTGCGCTCGCACTCGGCCAATCCATATAGTACCACCCCCCGGATCGGATAGATTCCATCCGCCGGTTCTTGGTGATTATCAAAAAGGGGCTGTAATCTATCAGCGGGAATGAGCTCCCGCAGTTCCTCGCGGTTGATCTTTTCAGGAAGGTGGAGGAGGATCTTGTAGATCCAGCTGAGAGGGATGTTGAGAGTCCGGGTGTTGGCATCCCGCAGATGCTGTATCAGGGGTGCGTATTGCGGGAAGTACCTCTTGATCAACAGGGTGCCGATCCGGTAACAGGCAACCCGATGGTTGAATTGGTCCCTGGCATTTGTGGTCTTCTGTGCCTTTACACCGGAATCACATACCAGAAGGGCATGATCCTCAGGAAAGGGAACAATCTCCTCAACGGCAAACTCGAAAAAGGTGACCTTCACGACTTTACCCGGTTGGCCGTACTTGATGGCCGCATGATCGGCACTGCCTCCGCGGGTTCCCACGAACCACTCTCCCTGGCCGCAGAGATCCACAAACTGAGAGGGAAAGGTGTTCAACCTGTTGACCGCTACCAGGGCTTCTGCTGTGGTCACCACCAGGGCCGAGGAGGAGCTCAATCCGGCGGCGATCGGTATGTTGCCGCTGAGGACCAGGTCCAGCCCGCACAACCTTTGATCGGAAAACTTCTTCTGCAGGCGCAGAGCGGCCGCCTTGACGTACTGGGACCAGTCACCTCCGGCTTTCAGGACCAGGTGAGACACCTTCTCACTGTTGATCAGTGAGATCCAGTCGTCCCAGGGCAGCTCGGAAATCAGTTCGCCGATGGAGAAGCGTCGATCGGGAAAACGGGTCCGCTCCAGGTTGTACAGGCAAACCTTATCATCCCGGCGGGGCCGAACCACTGCGATCGTTTCATAGCCGATGGTCATCAGATTGCAGTGCCCCCCCTGATGATCCACGTGGCGGCCCATCATGTTGACCCGTCCAGGGGAATGCACTAGCAGCACCCGGTCATCCCCGTGGATAACGTTGCCCACGAACTCGAGCAAACGAATGTACGCCTGAAACCTTTCGTCCAGAAGGCTCGTATCCGAACCGTACAGTCGCTCAAACTCCTCCACCAGCCCACCGTTATCGGGACCACCCTCCGCTGCATCCCGGAAGGCGCGAAGCCATTCGCCGATTCTACGGAAGTGAGCTCCCTCGGGACGGGGGGGAGCAAGCTGTTTCTTGTTCCTGGCTTGGATATAGGCTTCAATCTCGAGTAGCTCGGCCGGATTGTTGAACGCCATTACCGCGTGCTCATCCTCAACTGTGAGTGCTCTGACCACAAAATCTCTTCCGTCGCGGTCTCGGACCTGGCTCAGAATTGTGATCATGTCCGGCAGATACTCCTCCCTCTGGGCGTTGTTGCGATCCAGTCGCTCGAGAACGAACTCGAGGGCTTGCGTTTTCACCAGATAGACGGAGCTGTTATATAAACGCACCTCTTCAATCTCTTCGGGACTCAAGCTGACAGTCCGGCCCTCTCGATCGAGGAAATCGAAACCTGTGAGTTCCTCTGGGATAAGTTTCACTACTTCCTCAACCGCCGGTCCCCGCTTTTGCCCCATTAACAGCTTCCACAGTTCTCCAAAGGCCTTTGCGGCCTTCTGGTCGCTGAAATCCTCTCGAATCAGCTCGAGCATTCCTGCCCGGGAGAGGAGATTTCCCTTTTCCGCTTGCCTGCGTAACTCCCTGTAGATCCGCCGCTGGCGGATATCGGCGGCCTCCACGTCAGCCAGCACGGACCCGTCCGAGTCAAGCAGAATTCTGCCCAGGTTTGTGGTGTGCCGGCGCGGCAGGGCCAGAAAAGCCAGATCGCAATTCTGGCTGTAGAACAGATCGAACAGCTGCTCCAGAACCTGGGGCTCGATCAACCTGTCTCCGGCAACGATCAGAACCTCAGCCTGGTCACTCAGAGCCCCCAGCACCTTGGCCCCCTGGCGCGCGGCGTGGGCCGTCCCCAACTGCTCGGCCTGATAGGTATAGATGACGTTTTCCGCCGCCGCCGTGTCCATAACCTGTTCGGCCATGGCACCGACCACGATAATGTGGTAGGAAATGCCGCAGGCATTGTAGGTCTCCAGGCTTCTGTTGATGGCGGCCTTCCCGTCGATGGGAAAACATACTTTGTGAAGCTCGGCGGACTGCATACGCGTCCCTTTGCCCGCGGCCAGAATAATTGAATATTTCGGAGCCCGCATCAGCTCACTCCCTCGTTACTTTCGAATCGGAGGTGTGGAGCGTGAGGATCTTCAGGGCATTCGCGCCCACGATCTTGGCGAACACTTCGGGGGTTATCTGATTCTCTGCACGAAGTGTACGCAGATAGCCCAGATGAGGCATCCTTCCCTCCGTCCCGCCGAAGCATACATCCGTACCGAACAAGATGCTATCTTGGAATTCCGTTAGGAAGTTCACA
>Ga0114922_10003129_pt1 | contig 15453 bp, 11 predicted proteins | sample AartaG_FD_100975 | JGI IMG/M metagenome (GOLD analysis project Ga0114922, IMG submission 100975) | Deep subsurface microbial communities from Aarhus Bay to uncover new lineages of life (NeLLi) - Aarhus_00045 metaG | ecosystem: Environmental > Aquatic > Marine > Oceanic > Sediment | place...
AGTCTTGTTGGGCTGCGTGGATTCTACGCGGCTGGGGGACTCGGTTTTCTCGGTTTCGCACGAACCCCAGCACTGCGTGCTGGGCTAAGCTCACTTCGTCCCTACGGGACGGCACGACAGCCCCCGCCGATTCTGTCACGGCCCCGGGGTGATCGGCCAACCGATCTTCGCCACGCCTGTCCAGGTGGATATCGGAGAATCCACCCGATCTCGCGTCGGACCTTCCGTTAAACGCCTTTCGTCGGCATTCTGGAAGGATAACCACATGATACTTGCACTCCCACTTCACGTGGGCCTGACTTTGCCGGTCTTTCATCGCGGTCCTCCTCACCCCTTGGGGCCTTCCTCAAGATGGACCGTTTGCCAAAAACGCACGAAACGGCAGAGCCGTCTCAATCCTCACCGCCACAGACGGTGGATTAGCGTGGATGTGCGTCTGGCCGGTGGGGCCGGCATGACTGGTTGCAGGCGGCGATTCGGTCTACAATGACATACTGCATGCCCACTGTAGACGGTCGCCAATTCGCCATCGAACTTGCCCGAATCGCATCCGACAACAAATCGGAAGACGTCATCGCCCTTGATCTGCGCGGCATCAGCACGGTGATGGACTACTGCGTGATTTGCACCGGCACCTCGGATCGCCAGATGCGGGCGGTGGGGGATCGGATGCTCGAGTATGGCAGGAAGGTCGGGCAAAGGCCGTTCGGCACGGCCGGCTATGACAACGCCGTCTGGATCCTGTTGGATTTTGTCGACGTGGTGGCCCATATCTTCGCCCGCCCGTATCGAGAGTATTACGACCTCGAACTCCTCTGGGGCGACGCCCCCAACGTGAAGTGGACCCGGTCCGAAAGTGCCTAGTGCACCGTCACACCTGTTCTTGCGGGTTATCCGAGCCGCCCCCCGTCAGGAAGCGGTCACCCGCCGGGACGCCGTCCGGCGCATCTCCGTTCCCTTACGGTCGCAGTTCTGTCTTGCAAGCCTGACCGGCAACCCGCAGTTTTGGGTGTGACCAAGCACTAGTGCTGTGTTTCGCAAGTTTCGCGACTATCTGAGCCGCAGGCTTTAGCCTGCGAGATTTTGCGGATGGGAAACCGGCTTTAACCTCGAGAATCGCGCAGGCTAAAGCCTGCGGCTCTGTTTGCCACGCCCTCCCATCCACGTATAATCCGCCGCAGGTTTGCCGTTTGCGCGGTCGAACGACGAACCCGACAACGACATCACGATCACGGAGGCGATAACTTATGACAAACGGCGCGCAATTGACGCAGGAGCAGGGTTTTCTAGCTGTGTTGGGTTACCCTCATTTGCTCAGGACATTTCGGTCGGCGATCTGGCCGCCCGACAAGCTCCTGATCGCACTGGCGGGGGTGATTCTAACGGTGCTGTGGGCCGGGTTGCTGGATTGGGTCGCCGGCAACAACGTGGCCCAGGATGCGATCTCGAATTACGTCGCCGAGGCCCAAACGGATGCGGCGATCGAACCGGTCGTTGGCGACCGGGGCGTCTTCGAGGTTTTTCTCGACCACCAGCGCCAATGCGCGGGCGGCGTGTTGCGATCGATCTTTTGGGGGGGGGCGGACGTGTCACGCCCTGCGGCGCCGTCCGCGGCCCAAGCCACCCTGGTGGGCAATGTCGCGAGCATGGTGCACGGGGTACGCTGGCTCGTCAGCGTGCACTCTCTCTACAGCATCTTTCTGGGCGTCGGCATGTTGGTGATCTGGTCGTGGGCTGGAGGCGCGATCTGCCGAATGGTGGCCTTTCAATTTGCGCGAGATGATACCATCGGCTGGGCAGCCGGGCTTTCTTACGCCCGTAAGCGGTTTCTGACGCTGGTCTCTGCCCCGCTGATCCCGCTGGTGGGGGTGGCGTTTGTTGCCCTGCTGCTGTTCGTCGGTGGGCTGGTCCTGTGGATTCCTTGGATCGGCGACATTATCGGCGGTGTGTTGTTCTTCCTGGCGTTGATCGGCGGGTTTGTCGCGACCTTCGCGCTCGTCGGGCTCGTCCCGGCTGTCTCTCTCTCCTGGCCGGCGGTTGCCGTGGATGACGCCGATTCGCTTGAAGCGATAGCCGGGCGGGGATATGCGTACTTCTATCAGCGTCCCGCCCGGACTGTGCTATACGGCGCGGTGAGCTTCATCGTCGGCAGCGTCTGCTGGGTCGTCCTCTCACTTATCCTCTCATTTGCCCTGCGCGTAACGCACGCCTGCGTCGGCGCCGGCACGCTGTGGTTCGGGTGGGCTTCGCGCGAACACGACGGCGCCGGCCTCAACAAGCTCGAGGCTGTCTGGCCCATCGGCGGCGATGCCGGACTCTATGCCTGGCCCGATGCGAACCTGCTGACCGGCGTTGCCGGCAGTGATTACGTCTCGGCCTTTCTGGTAAGCGTGTGGGTCTTGCTGACGATCGGACTTCTTTGGGCGTTTCTTGCCAGCTTCTACTTCACAGCCGCCACCGTTACCTATTTCCTGCTGCGTCGCGACATAGACGGGATCGACCTCGAAGATCTCACCGTTGATGAAGAGGAAGAACCCACCGAACAGGAAATAAAGCCCAGCCCCGACGCGCCCCAAGATACCGGCACGATACCGTTGCCCACGGTCGAGGACGAATCGCCCACGGTCGAGGAGGACTCACCTGCGGACGAGGAGGAATCGTCCGCCCAAGAAGGGAAGTCGCCCCAAGCTGAGGGGGACTCGCCCGACTCAAATTCGGCGCCAAAAGAATAGCACCTGCACCGAGCGCGGGTGCCCCGTCCTTCGCCCAGGGCGAAGTGGGGGGGACGGAACGCACGGAGGGATGAAGGATGAAGGCGGAAGGATGAAGAATGGGAGATAAACCCTCACGCGAGAGTGGTCAGTTCATTCTGAATTCGCTATTCGTCATTCGGCATTCCCACATCCGTCCCCCACCCATCGCTGCGCGATGAATGGGGCACACTGCGCGGGCTGATGCTGGGATCTCAACATTCAGCATTCGACATTCAGCATTCTTCGTCACCGGTTCGTGGAGTCGATGGCGTTTTCGATCGATCGGCGGATCGCGGCGTGAACTTCGTCCGGCTCAGCCACGTGCTTCCACTGCCAGGGACGATCACTTCCGCGATTGCTGACGAAAGTGATGGTGCCCAGCCGCAGCGCTCTCTCATGCACGGCGGAGGTAAGGTAGGTGTTACGCACGTCGACCAGCATTGCGGATGTGACCCGCGGCGACTTTATGCCACTGATTTCGACCACCCGCCGGTTCGTCAACACGTACCAGCGTGACACCCAGCGGACGATGGCCAGCCCCAGGCGAACAAGGCCGACGCAGACGATGATCTGAGCCGTTGTCTGCGGCGTCACGCCCGTCAGCCCCACTTCCGACGCAATGCAGACACCGGCCAGCACGATCGAGGCCAACAGCCAGCCGAATGACTCAATCACCGGGGACCACATAGACGGTTTGATTGCGAACTTGATGATCTCGCCGCCGTCTATCGGATCGAGCGGGAGGTCTATCACTGCGGTTACCGGCTTGGATCCGATGGCGTCGCCGTCAACCGTAGCCACCGAAAACCGCCGGTCCCAATCGTGCAGCGTCTTGATGTGCATCTTCAGGCCTCTGTTTAGACATTCTACAAAACAACCGCCCGGGCCGAAACCGACCCCGGGTCGAACAAGGCTGACCGACCCCGATCACGGTGGCGGCTCGAGCCCGCTGAGCATCAAATCGCGCGTCGATCCATCGTCGCGCGCGTAAAAGTCGTTGATCACCTGCCGGTGGAATTTGCGGTAGCCGTGCCGGACCAGATACGGCTCAATGGCCAGGCCCGTTTCGCGCTCGTTCTCAAGCACGAGGACCTTCGGCTTGAAACGATCCAGATTGAACCCGTCGAGCACATCCAGCTCACCGCCCTCGACGTCGATGGACACCAGGTCGATCTGCCAGCCGACGTTGCGTCTCCACGCCCCGGACCCGGCAGGCGGCTGTTTGCGTTCGTGCAGCAGGATGTCATCGAGAGTCACGACCGGCACGTCGACTTCCACGAGCTTGGCGCCCTCGCGTATACAACGTTCCACGTGATCCGGGTCGGCCTTTAGAAAACTGAGCACCGGTACCCCGTCGGCGATGGTGAATCTACCGGTGCCCTGACTACCCCGCCGGCTGCACGCCGCGTGAACCACCCTGCTGTTTTGGCGAGCCTGCGCCGCCTTAACACACAGCGGATAGATCGGTTCGACCAGAATCCCACACCAGCCCATCTGCTCGAGGAAAAACGTGTTACTGAGCGTGACGCCATCATACGCGCCGACCTCAATGAAGAAACCCGACCGACGCTGCCGGAACACCTGCCACAGAACGCGGTCTTCACCGAACTGAGCGCGGTAAAGATGATCGACCGCCGTGACCGTCATCATTGCACCGTGGAAACCTCTAGTGTTCCGTCACTGATCGGTGGCTGACTCGGCGGGTGGCCCATCTCTTCAGAGATGGGGGACTCGATGATCATATTCAAAATCACGATGAAACATCACAACGCTCGCATGTCCCATCATATTCCCCACCCATCATATTCCCCACCTCTAAAGAGGTGGGCCACCTATCCCATCGCTCAAAAGAGGTGGGCCACCCAACCCCCAATCCTCAAAACACTACTGATGCACTGCTACGTACACGCCGGCACGCCGTTGACGTGAATCCTCGGGCCCGGCGCATCAGCGACACCGCCTGAAGCAGCCGGACGCAAGAGCTCACCCGCCCGAAGCATCTCCACGAGTTGCGTAATCCGGTGGCTGTAAAGGTGCTCGGACAAAGTCCGCCGCTGCCCGGCCGCCGCTATCTCACGACGCTCCTTCGCATGATCCTCATAGTAACGAATCTTGTCGAGCAGGTCGTGCTCGTCGTGAAACACCTCGCATTCCTTGCCGATCTCGAAGAACGACGAAAGCTCCGGCGTCGGGTAGGTCAGTAGGAAACCGCCGTACCCGGTCACCTCGAAGTGGCGAAGGATCACGCTTGTCTCCACGTTGCCCTTGACCAGGTTAAGGCAGATGGGCACGCGGCGCATCCGCTCATGAAGCTCCTTCACATCCCAGATGCGGGGCGTATGGGGCAATCCGTAGTTGGTGTCCCAGTAGTCCCCGATAAGCTCGAACCGATCCTGCAGATGCCGCTTGAGGAAAATCGCGAAGCGGTCGCGCTGCTTGATCGCAAGGTACGCGTTATACAGAAACTTGGCCGAGAAATACTCGCCCGCCTTGCGGGCGCGCGTTGACGGATCGTCCCGCGCGCACGGCGGGTCGGCGAAACCGTACAGGTCATAGTAAGTTTTGTGAAACGGCGTGCCGGGAGAATCCGCCGCGACCGCCGCCGCCGTCATCGCGGCAACCATCTGACCGGGCATCACCGCGTTCTGCGACCGGAAAAACGACGAAGCGGGATGGCCCATGAACGCCGCCACCGGGCCCGGGCCCGGGTCCGGCAGCGGACGTGTGTCGAAATCGTCGTCAACCACGGCCATGGGCAGCGTCAGCACGTTGGGGATCCCAAGCCTGCCGAGTTCCCGGGCGTGAGCGGTGTCCCACACGGCCTTGATCCACGTTCTGCTCTCCGCCAGCGCCCAGCGATCCTCCCACGGTGCTTGCTGCATCGTGGATGTGATGGGGTCGATGAAACACGCCGCGTACGGGATGCCGCAGGCCGCCGTCGTCAGGGCGACCTGCCCCGCTGCATTCCCAGCCGACGTTAGAGTCAACGCGCCGGCGTCGAAGTCTACGACCAAATCAATATCGTGCCGCTCGAAGAACGGAAGGAAGATGTCACCGTCGGCCAGGCGGCGCTCAAACGGCCGTTGTATGTCGTAGTCCGGCAGCTCAGGTAACAACACGGCTTCATACCCGGCGGCGCGGATAGCCGGCTGCAACTCCTTGGGTGATGCGATTCTCAATGCGTTTACTTCTTACTATATAACCACGCGCAATTCTGAAACTGAACTGAGTCGCAGGCTTTAGCCGGCGCGATGCCCCCAACCAGAGCGTACCGCACGATGCATACGGTTAAGAGACTCTAACAATACCTGTGGGACCGGCTTTCCAGCCGGTCAAATGACAGGTTAGAAAACCTGTCCCGCACCTGTTTTGTAAGAGTGCCTAAGTAGGTGCCGGCGTACGGTCCGCAGAATCCTCGACGGGCTTATCCACGAATCTCCTGACCGTCTCAACCACTGTGCTGAGGCGATGGCTGTACAAATGCTCCAAGAGCGTACGCTGCTGGCCGGCAAGCGCTATCTGAACCCGTTCCTTCGGATGGGCCAGATAGTAGTGGATTTTTTCGAGCAACTCCGATTCACTATCGAAAACGTCGCACTCGGTCCCGATCTTAAAACACTCCTCGATCTCGGGTTGACGTTGACACAGCATGAATCCTCCGGCGGCGGTGATCTCGAAATGCCGCATGTTCAATCCGGTCTCAGCGTTGCCGTTGACCATGTTCAAGTTGATTGCTGATTCGCGGAAGTGGTTGAAATACGCGTCCGCCGTGGGAAGCGGAGGCTCACAATCAAGGCCGTAACTCGTATCCCAGCGGCTGCCGATCAAGCGAAACTTGTCGCCTATCTTGCGTTTGAGAAACACCACGAACCGATCACGATTCCTAATACACAAAGACGCGTTGTAGAAGAGTTTGGCGGCGAAATAGTTGTTCGCCTTTTCAGTTCGGGCCGCCAGGTCGTCCGACTGCGCCGCCGGTTCGCCCAGGGCGTACAAGTCGTGATATATGTCATGGAAGGTGACGTCGGGCAGGTCCGTCCGCACGGCCTGGGCCAACGTCCCGGGCAGCAACGCTTCGGTGGGAACGCCACCGTTGGCGCGAAAAAAGCTCGTGTTCTGCGCCCCCACGAATGAGACGGGCGTCGAACGTGTCACGGGCTCGAGTGGGTCCGTATTGTAAGGCCGGTTCGCAGCCGCCATCGGCAGATGCACCACGTTGGGAATGCCGAATCGTTCCAGCTCAGCGGCCTGGGCGCGATCCCAGACGGCCTTGATCCAGGTGCGACTGTGTAAGCACTGCCACACCGCCTGCCACGGCAAGCCCTGAAACGTCGTCACCAGCGGGTCGATGATGTGCGAGACGAGAATCTTACCAGCCAACTCGTGGGCCAAGTGCAGGTCGTTCGGGCCCTGTGGGCCTGTCGTGAAGTTCAAACCCGTCCCGCCGTTGTCCAGCCAGAAATCCACCGAGCCTGATGCCGGCTGCCGGCTTATCTCCTGGCCGACGGCGGTTCGCCCGGGGATGTCCGCGCTGTAGGCGTTGCCGTCAGCGCCCCTGGCGACTGGGAATACAGCCCCGGGGGCAGAGACGGATTCACAGGCCTTTTCCCACCACCCGTTGTCAAAGACGCCGATGTTCATCCTGTCGATCGCCACGTCCACAAATAGGCCTCGCGCGGACTGATCCTCTCGCGATTCGGATGTGCTCCCACATGTTCGTTATCGGTCATTGGCCCGCCAGGCTGAAAACGGCATATCTTTTTCCAGGTGGAGCAGGGATCGGTCCGCAGATCGGACAACTCACTCTGTGGCACCGGATGTGGCACCGGCTTCCAGCCGGTGGAATCCACAGTCAAGATGCCTGTGCCACAGCGGTCGGGGCCGTTGAACCGACCTGCGTGTGCCTGAGCCGCGGGCTTTAGCCCGCGCGATTCCGGACGCTAAAGCTGGTTTTCCATCCGCCGAATCGCACAGGCTAAAGCCTGCGGCTCGGTTTGTGATCATAATCGCAGGATGTGCGAAGCACTGTGGCAGATCACCGCCTGGCGACCAACTTGACGCTCATTTCCGACAATCGCTCGCGCCAAGGAAGCTCTGTGGGACACCGCGCAGCCCCCGGCCACGCCCCGCATACGTCGGTCCTTGTGGTCTGCCCGGTTGGCTGGTCGGCGAAATCCGACCTCCCGGAACCGATTGGGGACTTGACGAGCCACTTGGAAACGGGATACTTGAAGCAGATGGTGTTAGTCTGGTTGTGCCGGCGTGGCGGTTCTCGGCAGGCAAGCGCCGAGACACGCGACGTCAACGCGCAGGAGCGCCGTTTTATCGAGAGGAACAACCCGTGAGCGGTACTCGTCCTGTTATGCTCCAGCTTCGTCAGCCGCGAACCGTCCTGCCGCTGGTGATGATGGCTTTGTGCGTATCCATGGCCGGATGCTCGGCCCTGAACCCGGCGTTTGTCGATCTTTTCGACCCCACCGGGGAGATGGCAACGATAGAGAATGCTCCCGGCCACGTGATCATAGCATTCGTCAACAACGCCGAGGTTGATGAGCGATTGCTGAGTTTTCTGACGACGAGCAAACCCGAAGGCGGCGGCGTGGAGCTGACGTCGGCGGAGCTTCGCTCACTCAGGCCTCGGGTCCGTTTTCGAGTAAGGGTGGATTTTGTAGACCAGAGTTTCAATGTCTTTGAGTTCGTAAGCGGCTCGTCCAAGCTGATCGACCAGGATTTTGACCAGCAGGCGGACCCGGATCTGAACGAGAATGATCTCGACAATGTTGTCGTGGTTTGCGACGTGGCGAGTGTTGAGCTTGTCGGCAACATTGAGGTGTTTGTCCCCGTGCGGATCGAGCAGTTCCGCCTGGTCGTGCCGGAGCAGGGGGACCCGACATACATACGCGTGGGGGAGATCCACTCCGACTCGCTCCAGTTCATCCCTCTGGAGGTGGACCTGGTGGACATGGACGGGAATGTTATTTTGCAGCAGAATATCGGCATTCGTGATGTGCCTGTTCCGGTCAGCGGCCCATCCTGCGGATCAATGATTGCGTTCGTACTGAACGGCGTTTTGTCCGTCCCGTTCGGGGAGGATCTTCCCACGGACGATCCGGCCGTCCGAATTGACGACTTTCAGAGCCAGGCCCGGATCGGCGGGCGGTATGAGATCGACGTTCAGATCAGGTAGCTCATGTTCGCGGGGCCTGTCGATTTGGCGCGCGTCGCAAACGAAGTCTGGAGAACACCGAATGTATAAGTTGGGTGTCGGTTGGCTTGTCGCCGTCGTGTTGGGCGTGGGCCTTACGGCTTTGGCAGGATGCGGTGGCAACTTCAATCTGCTTAACCAGTCGTTCCTCAATTTCATACAAGGGGATCAGTTTCCGCTGACCCCCGGACCGCACGCGGCGTTCGTGCTCGTTCGGGTCGTCAACAAGACGGCGAACTTTCCTATCGCGTTTGTGGTGACTGCGGAGGTTTCCCGGGCGGCGCGCGATGACGAAGGTGAGATCCAACGCGACGAGTCGGGCGGCGTGGTTACGGAAAGTGTGCTGGAAACACATCGCCTGCAGACGTTTCCGGCGGGCAACTCCAGTGAAGCGGGCGTTTTGTTCGGGTGTGAGGCCGGAGAACAAGCCGTCGAACGCGTCGGGCTGGGCGAGAACCTGCTTCCTTCGGATCGGGGGATATTCCTGAATTCGTTAACGGGCGGCATGGCCGGGCTGGGGGTTCAAGCGGGGGTCAATCCTCTTGTCCGATCCGCCGGCAATTTCGCGTGCGGCGACACCATCATTTTCGAGGCAATCGACTCGACCGGCGTGCCCGGGAACGTCAAGGTGATTTCGTTCCTGGTGCGCGGCGATCTTTCGCCGTCCCGGTACGTCGGACCGGATACATTCCGCAACTACGAGAGCTTTATTCAGAGTCAGATTCGTGAGGACGAGCCCTAACGACGTTTTCACAATCGTTGTGGTTCGCTGTCTTCCACCCTTGCAATGGGGATACCACAGGTGAGCATTCCGGCGTGTCGTCGTCCCAAGTGGCTTATTGCCGTCGCCGTGACGCTGGGCGGCGGCACGTTGTTCGGAACCTGCCAGATGCGCCTGCGGGACGCATTTGTTGACGGCTCCAAGCAGGTTCTCAGCTCATTCCTCGATGCCTCCCTATTGACTGAGTTTTTCGAGAACCAATCGGAAGATCCCTCTGAGGAAGGTCCATAGCCCGACACCCCCTGCTCGTAGGTTTGGAGCGAGTCGCGGCTTGTGGCTGCGCGCGTTGCGTGTTGCGGCGAGCTGATCTCAATTCGTCGATGCCGGGCGAAACAGTGCGATGCTCGCCGTAAAAGCGTGGATGAAATTCTTGCCGCCAATGGGCCCGAATTCACCGGCGCAGAAAAAACCCGCCGTTGGGATGTCTCCCACGATCTCATGGAGCACGTTGATCTCGTGGTTGGACTCCGGCCACATCCGGCTCCCACGCCCATTGCAGCCGAAGAACATGGCCCCGGCTATGGGTTTTTGGCCCGAATCAGCCACGCGGGTAGCCAGGAGTTGGCGCAGGTCCGCATCGGCACAGTCGGCATCGCGGACGTGAAACTGCACGGTAGTTCCGACGCGGGCAGGCCCTGCAATGGCGATGGCGCCGCTGTTGTGATCCGCACCCACAATGTTGTGGATCAGGAAATCGCCAAGCTGAAGCGAATCCTTGTACTCGTCGATGGCCTGCCCGATCAGCAACGCCTGGCGTACCAGCCTTTCCTCGTGGGGGCCTAAGCGGCTGTATACGGACTGCAATTGGGCCAGTGATGGACGTCCGCCAAGCTCGTGGATGACATTGCTGCTGGCCTTGGTGACGACGAACGGCTTGCCGATCGGACGGCATCCCTGGGAAACGACCCCCTGAACGGTCAGATTCCCCGTAAGCGCCACCCCGACGATGCCTTCTTCCAGGATCGCGTCGTCGAAGATCAGCCTGTTCTGACCGGGCGCCTCGGCCGCGCTGGCAATACCGCCGAAAAGAAAAGCCTGGGGAAACGCCTCGTTGACGCCGTCCACAAAGCTCTGGACGTCGATGCTGAACGGGTCGCCGCAGGCCACGAATACGGGGCTGCTCTCCTTCGACACGCCGACCAGGGATTCCCAGGCAGCCTGGCCGGTCGCCGTTTGAAGTTGACCCTGCGTCAATGTGAACGACCGAATCTCGACCCCGGGCATGCTCGCGACGAGCAGCGACATCGATGGAGCGCGCTCGACTTCCCTGTTCGCCCCGATCGTCCCCTCGGCGGTGCAGCCGATGAGCGTGGCGTCGGGATACGCATCCGTCAGCTTTGGGATGATGTCATCCAGATCATCCTCAAAGTGCGGCGTAGCGAAGTACAGGAGCAAGTCGCCCCGACTGGGGGAGACGCGCCCGGTCACGACGCTGACCAACTTGTCCACGCCGGCCATCGCGTCGGCCGATGAACTAATAGCGGAGGCGAATATCACAGTCGGCATCCCGCCAGAGCCGGCTCTTCGACTCTGAGCTGAAATCGTCGTGCATCACTTATAAGCGGCGGTAGCCGGTGGGATCGGCCCCAAGCTCTCATCGTCTGCGGGCCTCCCCGGCGTCTCATTTACCCCGTCCAACAATTGTAGGCAACGATTGGGCCACAATCTCGGAAAAACGAGTCGCCGCCGATCGCGCGTAGTGCACATAGCGTATCCTGCGCTGGCGAAACTTTCAAATGTTCGATACGTTGTCTGATACGGACATTGAATCCACAACTTATGCTGCACGGATGTCCCTTAGCTCGTGGTCCGAGACGAAACAGACAAACGCGATTATTGGTCGATTCTTGTCTCGCCCACGACACCGTCTCTGGATAACGCCGGTCGCGAGGCCTGCGCCAGCGCCCGGCAGTTGGGTTTGGCGCACATCGTCCGCGTCCACGCCGGCAAGCTCTACTTCATCAAAGGACAGGTCGACAGCACCACCGTCGAGACCATCGCTGCTGAGCTCCTGGCCGATCCGGTGGCCGAATCGTTTCAGACGATCCGTGGTCTTGTCGAGCGTCCCCGCGCCCAGTCGTCGATCGAGATTCACTACCTGCCGGGCGTGATGGACCCCGTGGCGCTGACAACGCTGGCGGCGGTACGGCGTACACTTGAGGCCAGAGGCCTGAGAGAGTGTCAAATCGAGGAGGTGCGCACGGGCCACTTTTACCAAGTCGTCGGGGCGCGTTCGGCTGAGGATCTTGACCTGCTCGCACGGCATGTCCTTCATAATGCCTGCATCCAGAAAGCGTACATTTCCGGCTTGGGGCGGCGCGACCCGCTGCCGACCGGCTTCCCCGAACCGGTGTTAAGGCCTTTCGAGATTCGCCGCGTGGGGTTGTCTGACCTTGACGACGACGGGTTGGCGGGGCTGTCGCGCGACGGTCACCTGTTTCTTTCGCTCGAGGAGATGCGCACGATCCGGTCGCATTACGACGCGCTCGGCCGGGATCCGACGGATTTGGAGCTTGAGACGCTGGCACAGACCTGGTCAGAGCATTGTGTACACAAGACGCTGAGAAGCTCAATCGAGTATGCCGGCGAGGATTTCGGCCGCAAGGGTGCCGTCACGCTCCGGTTTGACAACCTTTTCAAGAACACGATCGTGGACGCCACGAAACGCGTCGGCCGGGACTGGTGTCTTTCGGTTTTTCACGACAACGCCGGCGTCATCGCCTTTGATGGCGAGTACGGCGTGGCGTTTAAGGTCGAGACGCACAATCACCCGTCCGCCATCGAGCCTTACGGTGGGGCGGCCACGGGCATCGGCGGATGTATCCGCGACATCATGGGTTGCGGGCTCGGGGCCAAACCGATCGCTTCCACTGACGTTTTCTGCCTGGCCGAACCGACCTTCGATGAAACGAGGTTGCCCAAGGGTGTGTTGCATCCGCTGCGTGTTCTTCGGGGGGTGGTCGGCGGCGTTCGCGATTACGGCAACCGGATGGGCATTCCAACGGTCAACGGGGCTGTCTATTTCGACGAGCGCTATCTGGGCAACCCGCTGGTGTTTTGCGGGTGTGTCGGGCTGATCCCGCGTGACCGGGTTGAGAAAGATCCAAGGCCTGGTGATCTGATCGTGGTGGCGGGCGGGTGTACAGGCAGAGACGGCATCCACGGGGCGACATTTTCGTCCGCCGAACTGGCTGACACGCACGCGGACGAGTTCTCCCACGCGGTCCAGATCGGCAATGCGATCGAGGAGAAGAAACTGCTCGACGCGCTTCTGCTGGCCCGCGATCACCCCAAAGGCTGTCTCTACTCAGCCGTGACCGACTGCGGCGCCGGCGGGCTTAGCAGCGCTGTCGGCGAGATGGGCGAGGAATTGGGAGCGATTGTCGATCTGGAAAAGGCGCCGCTGAAGTACGCCGGACTGACCTACGACGAGATTTGGATATCCGAAGCCCAGGAGCGGATGGTGTTCGCCGTCCCGCCGCAAAACGTAGAGGCCATGCTCGCGCTGTTCGAGGATGAAGAGGTCGAGGCGACTGTGATTGGCTCGTTCAGCGATGACCGCGTCCTGCGCGTGCGATATCGCGGCGAAACCGTCGGCGAGTTGGACATGAGCTTTTTGCACCACGGCCTGCCCACCACGACACGGGCCGCGACCTGGACCAGACCCACCGACGACACTGCGTGGCACGGCTCTGTGAGCCGTGTTCGGGAACCGTCAGACCGGGCACAATGCGCTCCGATTGGCAAGGCCGACGCCGCGGTGGCAGGCCCACCGCGGCGGTCTACCACGCATTCGGCTGACGAGCAGCTACTCGCCCAGTTGCAGTCGCTCAATGTCGCATCGAAGGAGTGGGTGATTCGCCAGTATGACCACGAGGTCCAGGGGGGCAGCGTGATCAAACCGCTGATGGGGCCCGGGTTCGGACCGTCAGACGCCGCGGTGCTGCGCCCGCGACTTGACAGCCGGCGGGCGGTGGCCATCGGGTGCGGGCTGTGCCCGGATTTATCCGACGTGGATCCATATTGGATGGCGATCGCGACTGTGGACGAAGCGTTGCGCAACGTCATCTGCGTCGGTGGCGATCCTAAGCGAACGGCCATTCTCGACAACTTCTGCTGGCCCAAATGCGATTCGGAGGAGATGCTCGGGGCTTTGGTACGAACATGCCGTGGGGCCGCCGACGCAGCGGTCGCCTACGGGCTGCCGTTCATCTCGGGCAAGGACTCGCTCAACAATGAATTCGTGATGGCCCCGGCTGAGGCTCACAGGCTCGGCTTGCCTGAGCGAATCGCCATCCCGCCGACGCTTCTGATCAGCGCCATCAGCATTGTGGCGGATGCGGGCGGGTGCGTGTCGATCGACCTCAAGACCCCGGGCAATGTCGTTGTGCTGGCGTCGGCTCCGGTGGATGAAGTTGGTTTGGAATCAGCGGTGAAACTGCACCGTCAGGTGGCGGGTGCGATCGCGGACGGCAAAATCCGCTCGGCGCACGATGTCAGCGACGGCGGGTTGGCTGTTGCACTGGCGGAGATGTGCATCGCGTCAAACCTGGGACTTGATGTGAAGCTGGACGCTGCCCGCGGGGATGAACACTTGTTCTCCGCACTCCAAACGACTTACTTGCTGGAGATGACGCCGGAGGAAGCGCTTGTTTCGGGTTGGCCCATAGTCGCCACGGTAAGGCAGGAGCCGACTTTCACGTTGCGTGTCGGCGGTAAGAGAAGGATTCGCCTGCCGGTGTCGCAACTGGCCGATGCCTGGCGGTCACCGCTGAAAAACGGGGGAGGAACCTGAGCGTGGCCGGAGTTCGCGTCCTGGTCCTTCGCGGGCCGGGTATCAACTGTGACGAGGAGACGATGGTCGGCTGGTCGATGGCCGGGGCTGACCCGGACCTGCTGCACGTCAACCGGCTCACGGCCGAGCCTTCTTTACTGCGTGACTATCAGATTCTGACTATACCAGGCGGCTTTAGCTACGGGGACGACATCGCCGCCGGGACGGTTTTCGCCGGCATCATACGCGACCGGCTGCAAGACACCCTGCGCGACTTTGTCTCCGGGGGCGGCGGGGTCATCGGCATCTGCAACGGCTTTCAGATTCTGGTGAAGACCGGTCTTTTGCCTGGCGACGGTGCTTGCTGCGGCGAGGTAACGGTGACGTTCAACGAGTCGGCCCGGTTTGAAGCCTGTTGGGTGCGTCTGAAGGTAGCCACCGATCGCTGCCCGTACCTTCGAGGGCGTACAGTGTTGGAGATGCCTGTAGAGCACGGCGAGGGCCGCGTCATTACCGTTGATGACACGGCATTGTCACACCTGGAGGGCGGCGGCTTCGTGGCTGTCCGCTACGTGGACGAGTCGGGCCAACCCGCCGGTTACCCGGCGAACCCCAACGGCAGCGTGGCCGGGATCGCAGGCCTGTGTGACCGGACAGGGCGAGTCTTCGGCATGATGCCTCACCCCGAGCGCCACCTGGATCATACGAACCACCCGCTGTGGACGCGTCGCAGGCCCACAGGCCCTCCTGACGGGCTGGCGGTTTTCCAAAACGCGGTGAACTATTGGCGCTAACAGCCTGTTGAACAATGTCGCGTCGCCCCTACCATCTTGACATATGTCCCACCGCTTGGCGAGGGTAACCTCGGGGTTTCTGTGAAAGGAGGCCAAGCGGTGGCGATTCGCAATCCGAAACGTGAGGAACTCAGGCGGCTGGCGAG
>Ga0114922_10003130_pt1 | contig 15451 bp, 13 predicted proteins | sample AartaG_FD_100975 | JGI IMG/M metagenome (GOLD analysis project Ga0114922, IMG submission 100975) | Deep subsurface microbial communities from Aarhus Bay to uncover new lineages of life (NeLLi) - Aarhus_00045 metaG | ecosystem: Environmental > Aquatic > Marine > Oceanic > Sediment | place...
ATTGAATTTGATCGATAGGAACTTTATTCATCCCTTTAAATACTAATATCTTGATAAGAAAGTGATTGGTTTGGCCATAGAATCACGAGAATATCAGAATTTCATTGTTGATAAGATAGCATCATTAATTGAAGCAAATCACAGTGTTATTCTAGAGTTAGATTGTGGTATGGGGAAGCGAGTTTTAATGTACCGTCTTCTTACGGAAATTTTCAAGAAGCAAAAAGTTGTTGTTTTTCTGCAAACCCACTCATCATTAGAAGAAACTGCCAAATATATTGAACAGGAATATGGTGGAATAGAGGGATTAGGCGTAATTAAAAGTGGTTCTAATTCTCAATATAGAAAATATCTCATCGAAAATAGTAGAGTGATTTTGTCCCTACCCATTGTTTTTCAAAATACACTTCAGAAATTTCCAGAGTTAGGTAGAAGTATTGACATTATTATAATTAATGAAGTCGATCAAATTGTAAAACGAGTATCTCATCGAAGAATCTTGTGTGTTCCTTGGAGCAGACTAATACCAAATCTAGAAAATGCTAAGATAGTGGGAATGAGCGGTACCTTAAGAGATGATCATTTAGTCCTAGATGACAATCAACTGCACTTAAGAAATGAATTAAAAACACTTACTGAATTCATTCCTGATAGTGAAACTATCACCATTGATGATTTCATTGATACAGACATTAAGGAACACATACAAGAAACAGAAGTCATTATTCACCCCATAAAAGATGAAAAAACGGCAAATATTATTAATTTATTAACTGGAAAAATTGAAGAAATTAAGGATCAAATTATTCAGGATGTGGATGAAACATCACCTAAAGATGTTAACAAATTACAAGAAAACTTCTACCATAACCTTCCTTTACTCTCAGTTGAAACTGAGCTTGTTGAAAAGCTAAACAGACTTCTTCTTCTCAGAAAATATGTTTATTCTATGCCTGCTCACACTTATCGAAACTACTTGATAAGATATGGAATTGAAAAAAATGAATTAGATAATCTACCTGAAGTTAGTGGTAAGGAACTAGAAGCAGTAAAAATTGCAAAAGAGCATCATAAAACCACAATTCTTTGTTCTTTTCTTTCTACAGTAGAAACTCTATCACAGCTCCTAACTAAAGAAGGATTTGAAATTTTCAATATAACAGGTAAAATCAAGAATAAGGGTGATATTCTTGAAAATTTTAAATCAACAAATAAACAATCTGCTCTTGTCATGTCACCTGTTGGAGAGAGAGATATAGACATTCCTCACACTGAAATAATAATTGTCTATGACCTAGTAAATTCTCCAAAGACGGTCTACCAGAAGATGAGAAGAGGTCGAGGAGGCAAGGTTGTTCTTCTATTCTATGATGATACCTCAGAAAAAACGAAGGTTAAAAGGGTTGTTGATAAAATCGCTGTTCGTTATCCTTGGTCACTAATATTCTTTGTTAAGAACAAGAATAAATAGACAATTGTTGGTCTTGATTCATAAGCTTTTTAATATATCATAAAACCCTCATAATGCGAGGACGTTAGTTTTTATTTGGTGTATAGGTGTTCATATGGCCAAGAAAAAAGGTAAAGCAGATGCTAATAGTAGGTGGATACTAGTTAATTCAATGTTTGATGAATTAGGATTAGTTCGCCAACATTTAGATTCTTATAATGATTTCATTGAAAAAGGTCTTCAATCTGTAATTGAAGAAATCAAAGTTATTGAACCGGAAGATTCTGAATTTTATGTGAAACTTGAAAAAGTTGAGGTAGAAGAACCAACAATTAGAGAAGCAGATGGTTCTCAAAGTACAATATACCCAATGGAAGCAAGAATTAGAAATCTAACTTATGCTTCAAGGTTAAATCTTCACATGAAACCAATTAGAAAAGGTGGAGAAGATGGTGTTGAAATTCCATTAGAACCCATAAGTGTCTTTATTGGTTATCTTCCCGTGATGTTAAAATCTAAGAAGTGCCAATTATACAATCAATCTCCAGAATCTCTTGTTAAGCTTGGAGAGGATCCTAGAGATCCAGGTGGTTATTTCTTAGTTAATGGAAGTGAAAGAGTAATAGTCACACAAGAAGATTTGGCTCCAAATCGAATTTTAATTGAAAAATCAACAAGTAAAGGAAATGTAACTAGTGAAGCTAAGGTTTTCAGCGTAATTCATGGTTTTAGAGCACCAGTTACAGTTGAACATACTAATGATGGTCAATTAAGAGTTAGTTTTCCAAGTATGCCTAGAAAAATATCACTTATCTTGTTAATGAGAGCATTATGTATTGAAAGAGACGATATGATTGCAATGGCAATAAGTCCTACTCCAAAATTACGCGCTAGAGTAATGTCAATTTTAATGCGTGAATCTTCAGAAATTGATACTACTGAAGAATCTCTAGATTATATTGGTAAGAGAGTAGCTGTTGGACAAACCAAAGAATACCGTATCAACAGAGCCATGCAAGTTTTAGATAAATATCTACTACCTCATCTTGGAAGTGATAAAGAATCACGATTAAAGAAAGCATTCTTCTTAGCAAGAATGGCTCAAAGACTTCTTGAGTTAGAAGCTGGTATCAGACCTGAAGATGATAAAGATCATTATGCAAATAAAAGATTGAAACTAGCAGGAGATCTTATTTTGATGCTCTATCGTGTTGCATTTCATGCTCTTTGTAGAGACATTAAATATCAGCTTGAAAGAGTTACAGTCAGAGGTCGTAAACCAAATCTCAAAACCGCTGTCCGCGCAGATTTAATAACAGAAAGACTTCGTCATGCATTAGCAACTGGAAATTGGACTGGAGGAAAATCTGGAGTAAGTCAACTTCTAGATAGGACAAACTATATGTCAGCTTTAAGCCATTTACGAAGAGTAGTAAGTCCTCTGAGTAGGAGTCAACCTCATTTCGAGGCAAGAGATTTGCATCCAACTCATTTTGGCAAAATATGTCCAAATGAAACACCAGAGGGACCAAATTGTGGTTTAGTAAAGAATCTTGCACTTCAAGCATACATCAGTGTTGATTTGAATAGTAAAGATGTCGAGAAAAAACTTGTTCAAGATTTAGGATTAAATAAGATTCAACCTACAGATTTAGTAGAATCTACTTCTGTTCTCGCAAAACAAGTTGCTGATCCAAAATACTGTAAAGTTTTCTTAAATGGAAGTTTCTTAGGAGTAATTCAAGATGGGATAGACTTCAAAGCAAAAATAATTGAAAAACGAAGATTAGGAGAACTTGATCACAAAGTAAATATTTCCTATTATGAGGAGACCAATGAAATAATGGTTAATTGTGATGCAGGTAGAGTACGTCGTCCTCTTATCATTGTCAAAGAGGGAGCACCACAACTTACCAAGGAAATGTACTCCTGGATTAAGAGCGGAAAATGGACATGGAGCGATCTAATTCGAAATCAAATTGTTGAATACGTTGATGCAGAAGAAGAAGAAAATCTCTATATCGCCATTGATGAAGATGCTTTAAATCCAGATATTACTCACATGGAAATAACTCCAAGTACTATTCTTGGAATATGTGCCTCATTAATTCCATTTCCAGAACACAACCGTTCTGACCGTAATGTCTATGAAGCAGGAATGGCAAAGCAAGCACTAGGAATTTATGCAGCCAATTTTAAAAATCGTATGGATACCAGAGCACATGTCTTGCATTATCCACAAAAACCTCTAGTTAAAACTCATGGTATGGACTCTATAGGTTTTGAGAACCGTCCTGCAGGACAAAACTTCATTGTTGCAGTATTATCATATGAAGGATACAATATGGAAGATGCTCTTCTAATAAATAAAGCTGCTATTGAAAGAGGTTTAGGAAGAAGTACTTTTTATCGAACCTATGATGCAGAAGAAAGAAAATATCCAAACGGTCAAGAGGATACATTTGAAATTCCTGATGATACAGTTAGAGGATACAAAGATGAATCTCAATATGTCCATCTAGGAGAGGATGGAATCATAGAGCCAGAAATTTCTGTTGAGGGTAGTAGAGGAGAGGTATTAATCGGCAGAACTAGCCCTCCAAGATTTTTAGAGGAATATACAGAATTTGATGTTCCTCCTCAGAACAGAAGAGAAACTAGTAAAGCTATGAGACATGGTGAGAGCGGATTATCTGATATTGTAATTCTAACTGATACAAATGAAGGAAATAGACTTGTGAAAGTTAAAGTTAGATCAGAGAGAATTCCTGAAATAGGAGATAAATTTGCTTCAAGACATGGACAAAAAGGTGTTATTGGATTGATTATTCCTCAAGAAGATATGCCATTCACAGAATCAGGTGTTGTTCCTGATATAATCATAAATCCTCATGCTGTTCCTTCAAGAATGACAATAGGAATGTTGATGGAATTAATAGCTGGTAAGGTTTCAGCTTACGCAGGAGAAGCAATTTATGGTACAGCATTCAGTAAAACTAGTCTAACAGACTTACATAATACATTAAAAACACAAGGTATGCACCCTCTTGGGAGAGAAGTAATGTATGATGGTAAAACTGGTAAAAGATTAGAAGGAACAATTTTTGTAGGATCTCAATTCTATCAAAAACTTCACCATCTTGTTCAAGATAAAATCCATGCTAGAGCTCGTGGTCCAATTCAAATGCTTACAAGGCAACCAACTGAAGGAAGAGCTAGAGAAGGAGGATTAAGGTTTGGTGAAATGGAAAGAGACTGTCTTATAGGGCACGGAACATCTATTTTACTTAAAGAAAGATTACTTGATGAGTCTGATAAAACTGATGCTTTAATCTGCTCAAAGTGTGGTTTCCTAGCCATGTATGACAGAAATAGAGATAGGTATCATTGTCCTATTTGTAAAGAAGAAACTACTGTTGCAAGAGTAATTATCAGTTATGCTTTCAAACTACTATTACAAGAATTAATGAGTTTGGGAATTGCACCACACATAGAACTTGAAGATATTGCATAGCAATCTCTTTCATTTTATTATTTTTAAAATCATCCTGAAATTTTGGCTTTTATTAGCTTATCATAATCCTCGTTGGAGATTTTCTTCAGATTATAATTTTGTAACTCTTCTCCAATAATTTTAGCTAATAGATGATAACATAGTGTTTTTTCTCCTCTTCTTAAAACTCTAATCTGAAAATCCTTGCATTCACAATAATTATTATCTATCAGAATATAATTACCACTGGATCCTTCAACTTCCCAGATAGCGACTCTTTCATTTAGAATTAATTTTATTAATTTATTCTCCCGTAAGGTCTTCACAGCCTTTTCTCCCCGAGATTCAAAAGATGAGATTATTTCATTTTCTGCAATTTCAGACATTGTTCCCTCTGCTTTAATTAGCTTAAGTAATTTGCTTAGTTTTTCATTATCTGATATTGATGAATCTAACATTTATTATTATCTCCAATACTTTGTACATCAATATTGTACTTTAATTTTTTCTAGAAATTTGATTACAAAATAAGAATTTGGGAAAATCTGAACATTATTGTTTAATCATAACATCAACGATATCAAATTGACGAAGAACCAGATTTTTCACTTTGTTAATGTTTTTTCCATTTCTTCCGATAGCTCTTCCCTTGTCTTTATTATCAACTTCAACAGTTGCAGCTTTTCCATTTTTTCTATCTAGAAAAACAATTTCTCTTATGATAATGGGTAAGAAACAGTTTTTTATGAATTTAGCAGGATCTGATGAATGTTCAATGATTTCTACGTCTTTTGAAATCATTTCTTTTAACTTGTTTATATTCATCCCTCTCTTTCCGATTGCTAATCCAGCTTGTCCCTCAGAAACAACGAAGACAACTTTATTATCATCATCATCAACAATACAATCTTTTATAGTGACGTTAACAATTCCTTGAAGGATAGTTATATACTGCATTTCTGTTTGTGATAGTTTAACTGATGGCATTTTATTTCATCCATATTGAGAAGTCATTTTTTTTGTATTTTTTGACATGATTTTGTATCGAAAGACTTCATTCGTCTTTCATTGCGATTCAAGTAATCTTTATAGTTTAGATGTTTAAAAGTCTATTTAAACATAAGTTGGGATACTCTTCTACACAAATCACTAGTATTTATTTCTTTTTAATTGCCTTGAGTATATCACTATCTCCCATTTCATAGATGGTTAAAGCTGCAACAAAGTGTGGTCTCCCACAAATTGCACCCAAATCTAATGATGAACCTGTGAATTCTAAAATTGGTATTTCAGAAAGATTTGCATATCTATATACATCGTCTCTAATATCTTGAGGGGCGTTGTTTGATAATATTACTATTTTAGCTTGTTTGTTCAATAGTGCGACTTTTGCAGAGTCTGCACCATAAGAAACTTTTCCAGTATCTACTGCTATTCTAATGCTTCGGTTAAGGTCCATAAATCAATCACCGTTTATTGCTTGAGCTCTCTTTCTACTCAAATTATTAAATATTTGCACTTTTGAGTTTTCTTTCTTTATACATTCAGCTTATATTTCAAATGCCCCAGAAAACAAAACATCCCAAGCTTTGCTCCAACGTTCAGGATGTGCCACATCTATCCAAAATACATTCTTAGGACAAAGATAAGCTTTCACTTTATTGTCATTAATCAAAAAAGGTAGTGTATCTCCTGAAATAGATTTTCCTTCTGACTCAGATAAATAATCTATAATCTCTGGTTCAAAAACATATATTCCAGTATTAATATAGCCACTTTGCTGCGATTTTGTTGGAGGTTCTTCAAATCTTATTACTTGTTTGTTAATCACATCATCTATGTAGAACACTCCGTAATCAGAGAAAAGTCCTTTATCTGCAGTTTTTCCCATTGCTTGATAATAGTCGTTTACTCCTATTCCACAAACAGTAGCAATTGTATCCTTTTTGTGACTTTTATGATAATCAATTAAACTTACCAGATTTATATCAGTTAGAATGTCAGAGTTCATAACAACAAAAGTATCAGAAACAAGATTTCGAGCATTATATATGGCTCCTGCCGTATCTAGATTTGTAGCTTCACTCACGTAACTAATATCAACCCCATTCCAATTTTGACCAAAGTGTTTCATAATTCTGCTACCTAATTTTCCTATCAACAAAACTACATCGGTTATCCCACTTTTAGCAATTAAATCAAGATTGTATTCTAGTAAGGGTCTATATCCTACTGGAATCATTGCTTTTGGAATAGTTTCTGTTAATGGTTTAAGACGAGCTCCTTCACCACCAGCTAAAATTAGAACTTTGTTTTTCCTTAACTCAAATTCCTTTTCTATTAATCTGATTAAGAAATCCTTTATTGATCCAGCTCCTTTCTTATCTTGGATAGCGTTCCATATTCTTTCTGGAAATTCAACAGTAAATTTATGAACCATCTTCTGTCACCTTCATAGCAAACACTCTATGTAGCTCTTTTATTTTATCTTTCTTTTTTAGTTTTCCCCAAAGATATTCACTCAAAGTTGAAGGATACTTTTATAATGAGTGGATTTTTCTATTTCTCAAATTTAATTATATGAACTAAGAAAAATAGGTGAAACAGCTGTCTAACAGGATTTCCATCACTAAACATGCACTTGATCGACTAAAGAAACATCAAGAAATAGCGGATAAATATAATTTAAGCATTGATCAAATTCTTGATCTTAGTTTAGGTGATAACTTATTTGTTCCTCCCTCACAAGTTCAGAAGATTATAACAAACACAATTAAATCAATAGATCCAAGAGACAGCTACCCTATAGATTATTATTCTTTCATAGAAGAAATTTCACGTTTTGCTGGTGTTGAAGCATCAGCAATTTATCCAGGAGTAACTCATACTCAACTTCTACAAAGAATCATTTCAATTACAACAAAGAGAAAAAGCGATATTGTCGTATTATCACCTGATAAAGGAATTTATGATGAAATAGCCCAGAACCAGAAGCTCAATGTTCACAAAGTTAGTTTGTTGGATAATTTTGAATTAGATGTGAATGCAATAATAGAACTAACCGAAGAAATATCACCAAAAGCAATTGTTTTTTCCTCACCGCACTATCCTACAGCAAATCAATTTAACGAAGGAGATGTTCTTACACTAGCAAGAGAACTCAAGATACCTATTGTTGTAGATGAATCTTATGTTGAATTTGGAAAATATAGTTTGATAAACCAAGTTAAGCACTTTGATAACTTAACAGTTATTCGATCTTATGCAAAAGCATGGGGACTAGGTGCTACTTCTTCTGCATATCTTGTATCGGATTCAAAGTATATTAATCTATTAAAGGAGAAATATATTCTGGAAGAAATTCCACCTATACATATTTTAGCAACAATTCATATCCTACAAACGCCGTATAAATTTGTTGAATTGATAAACAACTTCATTGTTGAAAGAAAGAGAGTAATAGAGCATCTGAAGATGCTTAGTGGTTTAACTGTTTTCAAAACAGATGCCAATTTTCTTTTTATTCGATACAAGAATAAGGTAAATAATCTTTATGAACAGCTTTGTAGTAAAGGAATCATCGTTAAAACATTCAGCGAGAGTCATTCCTTTATGGATAGAGAAAAATCTTTTCTTGTCACTTTAGGAGACACACCAACAAATGAAAGATTCATATTGGCTATAATAGAAGCTTTAGAAACCATGCTTTAAGAAAAACGACTTTGGTTTCTCATTTCTTTTTGAAATACCGTTTTGTAGAACTACCGCAATCAGGGCAGGAATCTAGTTTGTAAGTAAATTTACTTCTACACACAGTACACTTCCAGAAGTATTCACGTTGATGCTTTATTTTAAATTGAAAAGATTGAAATTTCACATTTAATTTCTTACAAACATTTTGAACAGCATTATCATCACTATAAACTACAGAATCAGGAAAATCTAGTGATAAAGCTAGTACATGAAGATCAATTTTAGATAACGCAGAGATGTCTCCTGTTTCCATTGCAATTTTACTAATTTTCTCAATTGATTCTGAAGATGGAGCAGTTTTTATTATCTTATCTTCTGCTTCTAATACTGTTAGAACCGATTTTGATTCAGATGACTTTAATTCATCCTCTAATAGTTCTGGAACAAGAAGAAGATCATTATCTTTTAGTTCATTTTCAAGCATAAATTGATGTATTATTGCAGTAGAATCAACTATGAAATAATTTAGCTTGTCTTTATCTTCATTCATCGATATCATCAGGATTGAATCGTAGAAGTTTTTCTCTAACTCTAGTTATGTAATTCTCAGAAAACCGGATAAATTTTATTTTTTCTTCCGATTTCTCGATTTCGATAGATTCCTTGTAACCAATCTTATAGTGCTCTTTTCCATCAATTACAACACTCCCATTCTTAGTTTTGCTTAGATTTGTTACCTTCAATTTAGAGTTTAATGGAAAAACCATGGGAACCACTCTTCTAGAAAAAGGGCAGATTGGAACTGTTATTATTGCTTCAACAGCTGGAACGATTAGTGACCCTCCAGCTGAAAGACCATATGCGCTTGAACCTATACTAGTAGCAACAATCAAACCATCGCCATCAAGAGTGTAAACATATTGATCATCTGCATATAATTTCAGACTTATTGATTGACCAATTTTATCTGCAGTTACAACAACATCATTGACTGCTGAAGTTGTTGAGGAGTTTTTTGAAGATATTTTAATGGTACTATAGCTTTCTACAAAACCTTCACCTTTTTCAAGTGACACAAATGCTTCATCAATTTCATCTGGATCAATTTCTGTAAGGAACCCCACTTTTCCACAGTTAATCCCAAAAATAGGAGCGTTTCTCCATAATTCATGGGTCTTAAGAATAGTACCATCTCCACCAAAAACGAAAACAATTGTGGGTTCTTCGTCAGTACATGCAAACTTTGGTTCCTTAATTTTCTCTGCAAGGAATATATCTAGAAATGAAGTATATCCCTTTTCTAGTAATTTTTCATGAAAAGATAAAGCTAGTTCTATACTTCCTTTGTGTTTTGAACTTGTAATCAGAATACATGCGTCTTTATTCAAAAAACTCATTTCATATAAAAGAAAGAGCAGAAATTAAAAAAGGTTCGGTATTAACTTCTAGATTTCCTTAATTTGGCTATAAAAAACCCTAGAGTCTTATCTTGTCCCGGTATGAATCTTTGCACAGGTATAGGCTCTTCAGTATAAATAAAACCCCTTGTTGAAACTTTATATGCTTGATCAATAACTTCTAAACCAAATTCCAAGGCATGATTTACTACATCTTCATTTTCTTCTTTTGTTATTGTGCATGTTGAATAAACTAGTTCACCCTCTGGTTTCAGCAATTTATTACATGCAAAAAGAATAGCTTTCTGATAATCCGCAGATGATTCAATTATTTTTCTATTAACATCAAGTATTAATCTAGGCCTCAAACCAAGAGCTGTACAAGGAGGATCGACTAGTATTTTATCAAATTTAATATTCCATTTCTTACTTAATTCAATGATATTTCCTACAATTGTTTTGATATTCGTTATCTCAAATTTTTTTATTTTCTCGTTTAAACTGCGTAATCTTCTTTTAGATCTATCTACTGCAATTATCTTTCCACGATTCCTTGTTAGCTCACTCAAATGAATTGTTTTATTTCCTGGTGCTGCACAACAATCAAGTATCTTATCTCCAGGTTGGGGATCTAGATTTAAACCAGCTAAATAAGCAGGTATACTATGAAAATATACTGGAAATTCTTCCAATCCTAATTGAGGAATACTGGGGACTTTGTAAGGAGATTCTAAATTAGTTGCTGCTACTCCTTTTTTCATTGATAAGATTTTATTATGACTCATCAAAGCCTGTGCTTTAGCTACTGAAACATCGTTTTGGTTTTTTACAATTACCAAGTCATTTTCTTTTACTTTATTAGCACGTTTTATTCCTGGAACAAAAACATCAGATCCTTGATATATCATTTCTGCTGCTCTGTTATCTACAACAATTTCTTTCATTTTTTCAGAAAAATCCACATCGAATGGACCCTTTGGTTGTGTAACAATCAAGTTGGGAAAATCTGAGTGTTGGTATGCCTTGAAATCAAATTTTTCTATCTTTTCTATAATTGTTTCTGCTAGTTCTTGTTTCTGAAATATATGTAGTGTATATTCCTCCATTGGAGTACAAATAGCTTTTAAGTAATTTTTAGCTGTTTCCTTTCCCAAGAGCTCATCTAGATATTGCCTTAATTCTCCAGATATTAAAGGTAAAGGGGGAGAGGCTAGCATTGTTTTCAAATCTCTTTTCTCATTTCAATGAATGAAATTCTACTTTTCTATTTTCTAAATTAAGAATAGCTACTGTTGGATCTTCGTATAAATCAAATGTTTCTCCAGGATTAATTAGTAGTGTTTTATCTATTTTTTTCAAGAGTTTTTTATGAGTATGTCCTGTTATAATATAATCATAAGGTTTTTTTGAATAAATTAAGGAATTCAACATTAGCTCGTCTGTTCCATGATAGAGAGCAAATGTTTTACCTTCAATTTCAAACTCTCCAACTTCTTCATAAAAGAATCCTACCTCTTTCATCATTGAATTTATTACCTTAGTATCTCCTAGATTGTTACCAGTACATAAATAGAATTTTCCTTTAAAATCCTCAAATATCTTAACACAGAAAGGAGAAATTAAATCCCCTGCATGAATAATTACTTCAACTTCTTTTTCTTTAAATAATTCTAGAGCTTTCTGAATGTTTGGTCTATGATCATGACTATCACTCATGATTCCTATTTTCATCATTTTCACCTATTTTTTCTAAAAGGATTTAGTATTTTGGTGCGGGGAGGGAGATTCGAACTCCCGAACCACTAAGGACTAGAACCTGAATCTAGCGCCTTTGACCACTCGGCAATCCCCGCACTTAGTTTCAATTTTCTATCGTTTTCTTTCTAACAAGATATTTAAATCATTGTATCTTATGTCTTTTGTATTCAGAAGAAGCTGTGATTTTATGAGTTTAAGACCCTACCTTGATACACTCAAACAATCTAATTTACTTGTTGAAGTTCATGATAAAGTTAAGCTTGATTATGAGATTTCTGACTATCTTATATCAAACAACAATAAAGCTGTCTTGTTCTCCAATATTGAAGATTCAAGTTATCCCCTTATAGGCAATAGTCTTTCTTCTAGAGATCAACTTAAACTTGTTTTAAATGAGAAGAAGGATTATTACAAATTCTTTCAACAATCACTCCTCAACCCTCAACAACCTAAATTAGTTGAATCCAGTTTGACCTTTTCCAACAAAGAATCTGTCAACCTATCCAATCTTCCTATTCCCAAGTTCTTTCCTGCAGATGGTGGAAATTACCTTACTTCAGGTATCGTCATTGCACAATTTCCTGATACTAACGCACCCAACATGAGTATTCACAGAATTATGGTTCTTAATGATCACCAAGGAACCATTCGCATTGTTCCTAGAAATTTGCATAAAATATTCCATGAAAACAAAGAGAAGGGTTTGGATACTCCCATTGCGGTAGTTAATGGTTATCATCCTGTTCTTGCTTTAGCAGCTTCTTCTCCAACTCCTCCTGGTAAATCCGAACTTTCTATTGCTAACTCTCTTTTGCGAGGTGATCTTTCCGTTGTTCAATCTCCTAGGTATGGTATCCATGTTCCTTCTGATGTTGAATTTATTCTAGAGGGGAGAATCCTTGCTAACGAAGAGATAGCTGAAGGACCTTTTGTTGACATCACTGGTACTCCTGATGATGTTCGCTCCCAACCTATTGTTCAATTTGAGGATATTTTTTATCGTGATGACCCTATTTTCCAAACCATTCTTCCTGCTTATGATGAACACTTTATCCTTATGGGCTTTCCCCGCGAAGCAGAGATTCATAATCGTGTGAGTAAGGTTGTTCCTGAAGTTCATGGAGTCTATCTTACTCCTAGTGGTTGTGGTTGGTTAAGTGCTGTAATTTCTGTTACTACTCAATCCGATGTTGATGGTCAAAAAGTAGGTTTAACAGCTTTTGAGGCTCATCCTTCTCTTAAATGGGTCACTGTTGTTGATGACGATATTGACATCTGTGACAGTCAAGCTGTTGAATGGGCTAGGATCACCAGAGCCGGGGCCAACGACATAACTATTCTTGATAACATGCGAGGTTCTTCTCTTGATCCTTCCAGAAGAAGAGAGGACAATACTTCTATCAAAGTAATCATCGATGCAACTAAAAAAAGGGATAAAACTGGATATGATCGCGTCATACCCTTCTAATTTTTCTTAGAATAAAGGCTCTTCTAAGCTTTTTCCCTTTACTTCCACTGTATAATCATCTATTCTTTTCGCATTGGGTTTCTTTTCATTCCAGTCCGCAAATTCTTTTTTCTCATACTTTGTTCTTACTGTATATGGTCCTTCTATTACAAATGGTTCTATTTCCTTTATTTTCCCCATTGCTTCCTTCGCTTTCTCCTTTATCACTTCTCTAGCTTTCAGCGGTGTCAATGATAGTGTAGGTATTTTCCCCAACCTCTTTCTTGCTGGTTTCATTCCTTCTTTTACTATTGTTGTAACTATGTTCGGGATAAGTTTTTGTGCTTCTTCTGCTCCGTCTTTGTCTCCACTTATGAACACTGTTGGCACTCCATACGATCCTGCTAGTGCGCTATTCATTCCCACTTCTCCTACTTTTATCCCGTTTATTACCACTTCATCTATCCCTCCCCAGAAACTATGCGCCATCACTCCTTTCTCTACTCCTGCCATAGCATGCAATCCACACAGAAACAGACCATCATAGCTCTCATCTAGTCCTTCTGGTCCTCCATCTCCTGCTGCCATGACCAGTTTACATTCTGGATGTATTAACTCTACATCTAGTCCTCCAGGAAAAGATCCATGTCCATCCCAAGCAACAATTTCCTTAGCTCCTCCTTCAATCGCCCCCTCTACAAGAGCATTAAGCTCCAAAGTAGCTAACTTTCTAGCCTGTTTATAGTATTCACCGTCAAAAGCTACAAAAGATTCAGCATCCCATACACATTGCAAGCGATGATCAACAACACCAGCAACGCCTTCTAAATCACAAACAATATAGATTTTCATATAATCACTCTAAGGTAAGAGAAGAGAGGAGGAGGGAAATAAAAGGGTAGGTGGAGAAAAGAATGAATACCAGAATGGATGAACAAGAAAAACACGCGACATAGGATGTGGGAATCTTACCACGTAAATTTATTTTTGTGTGGTAAGATTTTCATAAACTATGTTTTTGCAGTGTAGTGCGGTTGAAAAAAATATTTAAAGAAAACGCCTTGATGTTCTTCAGAGGATTAATTATGAATTTAATGAATGATATTACTAATTCTGATCCAGAAATAGCAGATATGCTTCTAAGAGAACTAAAACGTCAAGAAGAAGGTATAGAACTTATTCCTTCTGAAAATTACACTTATCGATCTGTTCTTCAGGCTATGGGGAGTGTTTTAACTAACAAATACTCTGAAGGTTACCCTAAGAAAAGATATTATGGTGGTAATGAAATTGTGGATGAAGTAGAGATTCTAGCTATAGAACGTGCTAAGAAGCTCTTTGGGGCTGAACATGTCAATGTTCAACCTTATTCTGGCTCCCCAGCTAATCAAGCTGTTTTCTTTGCTTTACTAAATCTAAAGGATAAATTCCTAGGTTTCAGTCTTACTTCAGGTGGCCATCTTACTCATGGGAGTCATGTGAATTTCTCTGGTAAGAACTATACTTGTGTTAGTTATGATGTTGATAAAGAGACAGAAATGCTAGATATGGCAGTTATTCATGAATTAGCTAAAAAGGAAAATCCTGAGATGATTATATCGGGTTTAACTGCATATCCTAGAAAAATAGACTTCAAAGCTTTCCAAGAAATTGCAGAAGAGGTTGATGCTTACCAACTTGCAGATATTTCTCACATTTCAGGTTTGGTTGTCGGTGGAGTACATGAAAATCCTGTTCCTTTTGCTGATGTTGTAACAACTACAACTCACAAAAGTCTTAGAGGACCACGTGGAGCAATCATAATGTGCAAGACCGAAGATAGACTACATGAAATACATCACCCTGAGAAGAAAACAAAAGCAGGAGTACCATTTACTCTAGCTCGATTAATAGATTCGGCAGTCTTTCCAGGTTTGCAAGGTGGTCCTCATGATCATTCTACTGCAGCAAGAGCTGTAGCCTTTGCAGAAGCTATGAAACCTGAGTTTAAAGTTTATGCCAAGCAAATCGTTAGTAATGCTAAAGTATTGGCAGATGAATTAATGGCTCTTGGAATTAAGCTAGTTACAAACGGAACAGACAACCATCTTATTCTCATTGATTTGCGTCCTGAAGATTTAACTGGTAAAGGAGGTCCAATTCAAACAGCATTGGATGAAGCAGGTATAACTCTAAACAAAAATACTGTTCCTTATGAACCTTCAAGTCCATTC
>Ga0114922_10003131_pt1 | contig 15451 bp, 13 predicted proteins | sample AartaG_FD_100975 | JGI IMG/M metagenome (GOLD analysis project Ga0114922, IMG submission 100975) | Deep subsurface microbial communities from Aarhus Bay to uncover new lineages of life (NeLLi) - Aarhus_00045 metaG | ecosystem: Environmental > Aquatic > Marine > Oceanic > Sediment | place...
AAAAGATGAATTATTTCAGCTTGAACATGCAATCTCTCGCTCGTTTCAACCCGGACCTTGCCAGTCGGCTGAACTCTGTGGCGCCGGCTGCGGCCGATATTATCCAGACCGGAGCCGGGGTTCCTTCGATACGCATTCAGAATGCGGGCGGTCGGCCTTTTACCCTTCACAGCACAGTAAACCCGCTGCGTGAGGCAGAGCGCCTGGTTGAGTCGCAGTACAAAGAGAACAGCAACTCCTGCATAGTGTATGGTTTCGGCCTGGGCTACCACGTGGACTTTCTGCTTGAAAAACTTCCCGAAAATTCATCCGTACTTATAGTTGAACCGCAGATTTCCATCTTCAAGCTTGCCCTGGCGCTGCGGGATTTAAGACACCTGCTGGACAACCCGAACGTTTTCTGGGCCGTGGGGGAAAAAGAACACGAGGTTCCGGCCCATTTCGGCCAGATATTCCGGGTCGTCGCCCTGGAAGGAGTCACAATAATCGCCCACCATCCCTCGGTCAGGCTCTGCGGGGAATATTTCAACCTGATCGATGAACTCTGCCGCAAGTGGATTATTGCGGTGGGCGGCAATTTCCTGACCAATGTCTCCGCAGTGAGGACTTACCTGACCAACACTCTGGCCAATATTCTTGCAATTGTTGACAATCCTCCGATCAAGCGGCTGTTCGGCCGTTTCCGTCACGTCCCTGGGATTGTCATTTCCGCTGGTCCTTCACTGGATAAAAACATCGGCATACTGCGGGTGCTGGAAAAGCATGCGGTGCTTATCTGCGTGGATACCGCTCTCGGACCCCTTCACCGCTCGGGTGTAAGGCCGCACCTGGTACTTGCCGGCGACCCCGGCGAAGCTAATTTCAGGCATCTCCAGGGCCTGGGTGAAACCGGTGCAGCGCTGGTCGCAGAACCGATGACCCATCCAAGGATCGTGTCCGAATTTGTCGGAGATAAATTTATCATGAGCTTTGATGAAGTGCTGATGAAAAAACTTGCCGAACTTATCGGTGATTTCGGCATTATCAAGGCCTGGGGATCGATCTCTACCGGCGCTTTCGACCTGGTGCGTCGACTGGGGTGCGACCCGATAGTTTTTGTGGGCCAGGACCTTGCTTTCAGCGGCGGCCGATATTATGCCCACGGCACCTGCCAGGAGGAGCGCTGGCTTCGCGAACTGGATCACTCCCGCACCCTTGACGATGTTCACCAGTGGCGCATGTCCAAAGAGAACGATCTTGATGCCACTGATATTTTCGCCCGGCCTGTGCGTACCTCGAAAGCCCTTGAGGCCTACCGCCATTATTTCGAACGAGAAATAGCCTCAACCCAGGCCAGGGTGTTCAACGCCACTGAGGGCGGCGTGGGATTCACCGGAGTGAAGAACCTGCCCCTGGAGGAAGTACTCTGGCGTTTCGCCCGCAGAGAACGGCCAATCCGATCGATAATCCGAAACGCCCGCTCCAGCAGGAACGAGCAGGAAATCACCCGGCTGTCTAACTACCTCCAAACCACCGGAACTGAGCTGGAAAGCGTGTGTAAACTCTGCAACGAGGGATTCGAGGCTGCCCGCAGGATCCATCAGCAAGAAAGCACCGGTCGAGAGGAAGATCACCGGAAAGTCGAAGAGATATATGAGAAAATCTACAACCGCCAGGAAGTTCTCAAGATGCTGGAAAACGCAAATCAAGGGGGGCTGCTCACTTTCCAGCGTGGAGCGGAAAGACTCAAAGGCCGAGAAATGGACGATCAACTGATTGAACAGGCAGCTCATCTTTACGGGGGGTTTTTTATCAGTTTCTACCAGACAGCCGCCCTGTTGAAAAAACGTTTCCAGCAAGCGGTAGTGGACCTCGGCTGTAAGCTGGCGGCCGTACATCCGGATGATGAGGAAACAGCAAAAATACCCCAGGCAAGTTGAACATTCTCGGCAACAGGGCTCAACTTTTTGCCCATTCTGTCCGATAAATCTATCGAGTGCCTGAAAAATCTTCTCAGGCCATTGATCAGGAGTTGTGAGTTTCAATGCAAAAGAATCTCGGCGTAAAAGACTACCAGTCGATGCAGATCCTCAGTGCAAAGCCTGAGAAGCTGATTCTCATGCTTTACGACGGCGCGATCCGCTTTATTCAACAGGGAATTAAAGCAATCGAAAAAAATAACATTGAGGTGTCACACAATAACTTGGTGAGATCACAGGATATTATGGTTGAACTGATGGCATCGCTGAATTTCGAAAAAGGCGGGGAGCTGGCAGCCAACCTTTTCCGGATATATGAATTCATGCACTACACCCTGGTTCAGGCCAATGTGAAAAAGGAAACCGAGCCGTTAATAAGAATCAGCGACCAGTTGAAAAGACTCAGAGAAAGTTGGGCCCAGGCATTGAAGAAAGAGGAGATAGAAAAAGCTAATGGAGTTACTGGCCAGGATGAAGACCCTGATAGCAAGCCTAAGAGTGCTAAGAATATCAAACTCACAGGTTGAAAAACAATAAATCCATTTTTTACGAATCGAGTATTCATTCAGTGAGTGAAGGATGATTGGCGAGTTCGATCTTCTTCTTCCCAGCCGGCTTATCCGGGAGCTGGTTCTAATGGTCGAGATCAAGCGTAACCCGGCGATCAGCCAGAGCAGGCTGGCGGACAAGGCGGGCCTGGTACCCTCGATGGTCAATAACTACATCCGCAGGATGTCAGAACAGGGCCTGCTTCACAAAGAAGGCGCCAGCCGCCGCCGGACGACCTACCACCTCACGCAGCAGGGACAATTACGATGCGCGGAACTGATGCGCCGCTACAGCATCGAAACAGTGCGCCTTTACAAGTACGCCAAGGGGGAGTTCCGCCGCCGCCTGGCCGAGCGGTTCAGGTCCTTGCAGGGAATGAGAATAGTTATTTACGGAGCTGCCGAAACCGGCGAACTGGTTTACCAGGTTTGCCTCGAAATGGGCTGCAAGGTGGTGGGAGTGGTTGACAGCAATCCGGCCATGCAGGACCGTAAAATGTTCGACTGCCGGGTGGCAAGTCCCCTGGAGATCGATTCCATGAACGCCGATGTCGTGCTGATCTCTTCACTCGGCCATGCTGAGGAAATCGAAAACTGCCTTCAGCCTTTAAGCGAACGCGGAGTGAAGATTCATTCCGTAGGCGACAGGATAACAGTTTAAGAGCAGATAATGGGGAAAAATAAAAAAAAGAAGGGGAAATCGCGGCCCAGCCAGACCAGGGCCACTGCCTGGGAACTTAACCTTCCCGAGGCGAGTGACCCTGAAAGCCTGATCATCTGGTGGAGAGCCAGACTTACCGGTGGGTTCAGCCCTCTGGGTGCGGAAGAAAACCTGGCGCAATGCAGCAGGTACGTTTCGAGCCCCGAACAGAAAAATGCTCTCGAGGCCCTTCACCGGCTAATTTTCATACCTCTCGGTGCTCCTCATCCTCTCGTGGACGCACCTGCTGTACCTTTAGCGGCACTGGTGGATGAGGCCGGGGGAAGGATCTTTGTCTCCGGAGCCGACGGCAGTGGTCTGGTCTGCCTGGAAACCGATTCAGGCCGGAAAATCTGGCATGCAAACAGCCAGTTCTTCCGCAGGATTACCGGAATGGCTCTCTCAGGCACGACACTATTTGTCTGCGACAGGTGGGCCAGACATCTGACAGCGCTCTCCGCTGAGGATGGCAGCGAAATCTGGTCCACCCAGGAGGCCGCCTATGGTGAAAAGCTCGCTGAACCGTCGGATATGGCCTTGATCGAGAAAGGTTCCAAGAGTGAAATCTGGGTCTGCGACAGGGAAAAACACAGGATTTTCAGCTACAGCCCGGATGGAACTCCTCTGGGCCGGATCGGGCGGCGGGGCATGCTGGCCGAAGAGATAATCAAACGTTTCACCAAACCGGCAAGCGAGCCGGACTTGATCCATTTCGAATTCCCTCAGTCCTTATCCGTTGAAACCGACATCAACGGCGAATCAACGGTTTTTGTCTGGGATTCCTGGAACCGAAAGGTTCTCTGCCTTGACACAGAAGCAAAGCTGAAAAGGCAGGTTCTGCTCGACAGGATAAAAAACAGTAATCGCCGGTTCGCCGGCCAGGTGAAAGTTCTCTCCGGGCCACACGGCCCTCTTATTCTGGAGATCGACGATTGCCGCACAGCACTGATTGTCTGGGGACCGGAGGGAGATCTGCTGCTCAATCTCGAACTGAAAGATGCTCTTTTCGGCCCGAGCAAAAAATGCGAACTGCTCAGGCTGGCCTCGACAGTGAAAGGCGGCAAGTCAGATTACCTGGTGACAAGCGGAGGCAAGCTTTTTGAGCTGGGGAACGGTTTGCTGAACATACGGGAGCTGCTGGACAGCCTGGCTGCCCTTCGCCCGGATGACTCCGCCCTGGCCCTTGCCCGCTATGAAATTCTCGGCGGTTACTGCCAGAATTTTCTGGCACTTACCCGTGAATGGGAGGAGTTTAGAGAAGGTATCCCCCCCTATCGTTTCACCAAGGAGTTATTAATCGAGGAAGACGCATTAAACGGACGTCTGGAAAGGCTTGTCGCCAGGCTTGATCGACTTTCAGAGAACCTGGCCCATATGGGCACAGACAAATCGGCACGAGAGCTTTCCCAAGCCGTTGGCCAAAGGCTCACGGAATTAAGGCGAAAAACCATGGAAAAGCTGACAGGCTTTACCGAGTTGAACCCGAAAGAAGAAAACTCCTGGATCGAGGCATTGACCGACCTTGACATGACGCTGTTTAAGACATACGGGAAAAACAGCTGGGAGGAAATCAAGCTTGATAACATCCTGGAAAGAATCAGGGATTACCCGGATGATATCCGCCGTACCGGCTGGGAATTCCGGACATTGAACCGGCTGTGCTTGCCCAGGCTATCTTCCGGTGAGAACGAGGCGAATGTCCTCAGGCTTGCCCGGATGGCGGAAAAGCTTCTGTCCAAACGCCGTGATATCCTTAACAAACTCGGACTGGATTTGACTTTCAAGGGGGAACCTCAGCGGATTATCCGCGACGATATAAAAATTCTCCACCGCAGCATTCTGAATCTGAGAGCTGTCGAACAGGTTGCCGGCTGCCTGGCCCGGGAAATCTCCCAGTGGCTGGAGAAGAATGCCGATTGCTCGAGTGAAGAACTTCCTGCCCTGCTTTTGGGATGCAGCAAGGCAGCCGGCGCACTTCCTCCGTGGGATGAACTATACAGAAAGCTGGCTAAGACACGAGCCCCTGTTCATGGTGGGACCGATTTCAAAATGGCGGGGTGCGAAAGCGAAAAATCAGGCCGGAACTGGCTCGAGGAGTTGGAATCGCTGGTTGAGAACATGGAAGCGTATCTCAAAAAAGTGGCCGAAACCTCGAACCTGAGCAGTCATTTCGGCAAGGTGGTCAACCGCCAGAAAGAAATTTTCGCGGTCAAAGCCTCGGTCCTGGCCAATTACCTTCCGAAAAATGGCAGGCAAGCAACCCGCGCCGCTGATCTTCTCGAAAGGGCAAGCAGGATTGCCGGGGAGGCCTGGCGGAATGTGGAAAATTTAAGGATCTCCTCTGAAAAAGGGGTAGTGAGGGCATGAAAGTCCTGATTATAGCCGCGGGCCGCGGGTCCGGATTCAACACAGAGGCGCCAAAAAGCCACAAGACCCTTTCTCCGGTCTGTGGGCTGTCAGTTATCGAAAGAATACTTGCCGCCTGCCCCCAGGCAGATGAACTGGTTATTGTCACCGGCTACGAATCTGAATGTCTCGAAACCCAGGTGCGCAAGCTGTTTGGCGGGAAAATCGCCCTGAGGTTTATCCACAACCCCGAATGGGAACGTGCAAACGGCGTTTCCGTGCTGGCTGCCAGAGAAGCTTTAAACAGTGAGAGGAAATTCCTTTTGACAATGAGCGATCATGTGTTCGAGTTCGCATTGGTGGATAAATTAACCGCCGAGCCTCCCTTGCCGGGAGAATGTTTGCTTGCTGTGGACCGCAATCTCGAGGATGTATTTGATCTTGAGCAGGCAACCAAGGTAAGGCTCTCTCCTGACAGGCGGATCGAACAGATCGGCAAAACCTTGACCTATTTCGACGCAGTGGACACGGGAGTTTTCTTCTGTACCCCGGCGCTTTTCAAGGCGCTATCCACCGCAATCGAGCATGGGGGGGAAAGCCTTTCGGACGGGATCCGCGTACTTTGTGAAAGCGGCAAAATGGGTTACCGGGATGTCACGGGCTGCATGTGGCAGGATGTTGATGATCCTGAAAGTCTTGCCGAAGCGAGGAAAAGGGTATGGCACCTGGCAGCCAAACCGCGGGACGGCGTGGTGAGCCGCCTTTTCAATAGAAAGATCAGCAGTTTTATCACCAGGCTTATCTGCCCGTTGCCGGTGCACCCGAATCATGTAACCCTGTTCAACCTTCTACTGGCGGCAGTCTCCGGCTGGTTGATGGCTGCCGGGCACTTGCTGGCCGGGGGAATAATGGCTCAGTTCTATTCGATAGTCGATGGTGTGGACGGGGAACTCTCGCGGCTCAAGTACCAGGGAAGCTGGTTCGGAGCCTGGCTCGACAACCTGACAGACAGGCTCTGCGACTGGCTGATTATTTGCGGGGCGGCCTGGTCGGTAACCCGGACCGGAGGAAGTGCCGAAACGGCCTGGGCGCTGATGTGCCTGGCCCTGGTCTCCAATACCTGCTACCGCACCGCGATGGATTCTTTGCTGGTATCCGGCGCTCTGCGCAAAGAGCCGGAAAATCATGCCCTGCTCTCCCGGTTGGAAAAATGGTTTTACGACAGGGAAATGGTGTTCGGTATCACCCACGACAGTTACCTGCTGATCCTCGCCGTAGGGGTGGCGCTCGGTGCTCCGCTTGCCACTATCGGCACCCTGGTAATACTGGAAACTCTCTGGTGGGCTGCAAAAACCGCCCAAACGCGGGAGGCCCGGCCGAGTGAAAATTACGTGGATTTTCTCGCCACAAATAACATGGATGTAAAAAATGAAACAAGCACTCGCATACCAGAACTGGCCGCTCGCTGAAATTCATAGAATTCTAAGTAACAAAAGTGAAAGCGGTTTGTCTGAATCTCGATTCCACCCTCTGGGAATAATTCCAGTTTTATTGGCGTTGCCGTTTTATGTGCTGGGTTATCTGCAGACAGAGTTTGCCCTGTCGATTCTCCTGATCTGCTGGCTTATAGGCTCCGGCAGAAAACCGCGGCGCATGATCTCCACGCGCGAGGGCAGGCCCGCATCCGGCCTGATCCTGCTTCACAGTGTCGATGCCGCTCTTCTGCTTTCTGTCGGCCTTGTCTGCCGTTATTACTGGGGCCTATCTCCTATCGTGATGCTTCTGGCTGTGGCTGCTGTGATGACCGGCTACATGGCATACTACAGCGGGGTGGCTTTTCTCAAGTCTGTCCCGGCCAGGGTGCGCCTGGCTAACCCCAGGCTGATAGTAGAAGTCGACCACCTGTTTCTGGCCAAAGGCTCCCTGTGGGGCGCGGAAAGGATGATCGTGATCGGCCTGACCGCCCTGGGCCTTCTGAGCGGCTGGCCCGAGCTGGGACTCGCTTCTGCCGTGATCGGCGGGAATATTTACTGGATAACAAAATCATTGAACTTCTGGCGAAAGCCTGGATGCAATGAATAACAGCAGAAAAAAAAGAGTACTGTCTGTCAACCTCGGCGGTCTCGGTGATTTTATCACCACCATGCCGATCCTGAGCGCACTCGCTGCTGAAACTTGCGAATCGATCACCTGCCTTGTCTGGCCTGCACTGGAAGATTTTGCCTCTATCGTGCCTTTTGTCCACAGGGTGGTAGGATTGTCCAGGGACAGGGAAAACGATCCCGCCCTGAGCCTTTTTATCAGGAAGCTTTCAGGGTTGCGCGGTTTCGACCTGGTGCTTGATTTCGCTTTTCCCCCGCGGGCGGCGATTATCACTCGCTCTGCAGTGGGCAAGCGTACCATGGGGTTCGGTCTGGATCCTGTTGCTTTCCCCTGGTATACGGACATTATCCCTAACATTCCAGCAGAGCACAGGCTGGAACGGAACTTTCACATGCTGGAACATCTGGATATTGACATACCGGAGAATCCCGATTTTTCAGTGGTTATCCCAACCGAAGCCGAGGCCAGGGTTGATCTGTTAATCTCAAGTCACGGGATCAACCTGGAGCGAGACCGGCCGATAGCGTTGCACCCGGGCAGCGGGGTGTCGAAGAGAAACTGGCCGCCTGAGCGTTTCGCCGAACTGGCCGACAGGCTGATCGAGCACAGCGATAAAAAAGTGGTTTTGCTGGGCGGCAAGCAGCGCACTTATGACGGCACCAATGAGGCAGGCCTGGTCTCAGCCGTACAGTCCAATATGCACAGGGAAGCTATCAACCTGGCCGGTCGGTTAAGCCTGCCCGAGCTGATCGCTTTCCTGCGCAGATGCAGCCTTTTCGTGGGGAACAACAGCGGCCCGGCCCACCTGGCCGCCACCGTGGCTCGTGTACCCTCGCTTCTGGTCTGGGCCCCCCGTAACGAAAAGGTCTGGCAGCCGGCAGGCCAAGAGGCGGCACTTGTCTGCGCCGAGCCTGATTGCAGTGACCACTGCCTGCTCAACAAATGCGGCAGGATAGACTACTGCCTCGGGTTGATTACAGTGGATGTGGTTTTTGAACGCTATCTCGAGGTATTTGAAACTCTGGATATCACCACACCGGCCACAAGAGGTGAGCGATGAGAGTGGAACTGGCCAGCGGAGAAAGGCCTCATAATGGTTACCTTCACTGCGACATGCGACTCCTCGAATCCACGGATCTGGTCTGCAGGGTGGAGGTTCTTCCCTTTGCCAACGATTCTGTGGAATCGCTGCTGGCAAGCCATATTATCGAACATTTCTCTTACAAGGAAATAGACAGGGTAATCGAGGAATGGCACAGGGTGGTGCGCCCGGGCGGTAATATCCTGATTATCACCCCCAATTTCGCCTATATCGCCCACGGGTATGTGGAGGGCTGGATGGATTACACTGAATCCCGCAACCGGATGTTCGGCGGGCAGGATTATCCAGGCAACTTTCACTATACCATGTTCGACAGCCTATCCATGGGCAAGACCCTGGAAAAAGCAGGTTTCAAAAATGTTAGAGATGTTACTTCGAATTACGAGAACCGCAAGGTTCCGATGAGCATCTACTTTAACGCGGAGAAATAACCATGGACGAGGTTATTGCAATTGTTCAGGCAAGGATGCAGAGCTCGCGTTTGCCTGGCAAGATCCTGGCCGATTTGAAGGGAAAACCGCTGATCGCTCACATTATCGAGCGGCTCAAGGCCACAGGGGGTGTCGACCGGGTAGTGCTCGCAGTGCCGGAAAGCGAAGCGGCTTGTCTGGCACCTGTGGCTGCAGAAGCCGGCGCGGAAATCCACCCGGGAAGCTTCGATGACGTGCTCGGGCGTTTCTACTCAGCGGCCAGGAATTTTCCAGCGGCTTATCACGTGCGCGCCACCGGGGATAACCCTCTGATCGATACCCGGATGCTTGCTCGCTGTATAAAAGAATGCAAGAGCGGACTCTGGGATATGGTCGGCTGTAAAAACATGCCCCTTGGCACGAATACCGAGGTATTCCCGGCAGGCCTGCTCGATTACCTTTCTTCTTTCGGCAGACTGAGCTATCACCGCGAACACGTGACGACTTACGTATACGAGCATGAAGACGAGTTCAGAGTCAGAAGGCTTACTCCACCGCGCAAACTTCAGGCTCCGGAATATCGCCTGACTGTGGACACGCCGGAGGACCTGTGCCTGATGCGCATAATTTATAGCAACCTTTACGAGGCTGGTAAAATCATTGCGCTCGAAGACGTGATCCGCTTTCTGCGCAAAAATCCTGAAATCGCCAGGATCAACAGCCACGTAACTCAGCGCTCGTGGAAAGATGAAAAGATGGCTGCTGCAGTGGCCTGAAGAGGATTCCTCATGGTTGGAGAGGTAAAAGAACGCATGGTTTTCTGCTGCTCAGGGAATTTCAGGCTCGGACTGGGCCACCTGGCACGCTGTTCGATTCTGGCCGAATTCCTGGCTCTGAAAGGGAGCACCTACGCGATCAAGCCCGATCCGGTTGCGGAAAATTATCTCAGGGGAAATGCTCAAAGCTATCACCTCCTTCCCCCGGGATTTAGCGAGAGCGAGGAAGCTGAATACCTTGTAAAGGCTGCGGCTGAGCTGGAGGCTAAAACCGTGGTCCTGGACAGGAAAGACAACATCCGCGAGTATGTGGAAACCCTTAAGGCGGCAGGACTGTTTGTTGTCGATCTGGAGGACCGCGGCCCAGGACGTGGTTTTGCAGATATTCTGATCGACCCGCACATCCTGCCTGGCACCACAGAAGCGATATACCACGGGTCTGCCTTCTGCGGTTTTGGACCTGACTGGAGTATCATTCATCCACTCTACACCCGACTTCACAAGCGGGCAATGCCGGCTATCCGGAACCGGCTTAAAGCCAGACCGGTATCCGAGATCGTGATCTCCTGCGGAGGAAGCGACCCGGCGGGATTGGCAAGCTGCCTGCTGAAAACACTCGACAGGCGCAGTGAAACTTTCCGGATCACGGTAGTTGCAGGTGCGGGAGCACGCAAGGCCTACCCGGATTGCCAGAACCATCCGGTCAGGATCCCTCACGGGCTGAACTCTCTGGCCCGGACACTTTATCAAAGCGATTTGGCCTTTGTCTCCGGCGGGATCACGATGTTCGAAAGCCTCTGTCTCGGAGTGCCTACCGTGGTCGTACCGCAGCACGAGGAGCAATACAGCAACGCAGCGAAACTGGTCTCGCAAGAGGCACTGCTGCTCACCCCTCCCCCAGAGGACGAGGCTTTCGGGATCGGGCTCGAAGTTGTGCTGGAAGAACTTCTGCATGACGGAAACCTTCGGCTGAGACTTTCCCGAAAGGGATGCTCAATGGTTGACGGCGGAGGCCTTGAAAGGCTTAAACAAGCTATGGTTAATACAGATATGAAAGCACTCAGCAGTTGAATAACCGGATTTTCAATTGTTCCCGGGTAAAAAGCGGTTTCGTCAATACGAATCTATTAAAGAACAGGACAATGAACCACCACTATCCGATTCGTGATAAAGGAGACGGTTGTGAGAGATAAACGCGGCGTGATAATTATCGGCGCGGGCCTGATGCAGATTCCGCTTATTCAGGCAGCCAAGCGCATGGGTCTGCGAACGATTGTCACTGATTACAACCGCCGGGCACCGGGATTCGCCATGGCGGATATCGCCCTGGAGGTCTCCACCAGAAACATTGATTTCTCGGTGCTCACCGCACGCCGTATTGCCGACCAGATTCCGATCCACGGGGTAATGACAGTCGGTACGGATGCCAGCCGCACGGTGAGCGCAGTGGCTGCCGCCCTCGAACTTCCCGGGATCAGGTATGATGTTGCAGAACGGGCCACGAACAAGGTCAAGATGCGCCAGTGTTTCAGAGAATATGGCGTTCCCTCGCCAGATTTCGAGTATGTCTGGAGCCGTGAGGATGCGCGGCAGGCCGTGTGTAGACTCGGCCTGCCGGCGGTGATCAAGCCTGCGGACAATATGGGAGGGCGCGGAGTCCGCCTGCTCAGCCACGAGAGAGAACTCGACGATGCGTTCACCGAGGCCAGGCGAGCCTCGGTAAGCGGGATGCTTATTATCGAGGAGTTCATGGAGGGTGAGGAGCTATCTATCGATGCTTTGATCTGGGACGGCAAGATCGAGATTACCGGGATCGCAGATCGAATTATCAACGGCTCGCCTTACTTTATCGAACTCGGGCATACTCTGCCCTCGATCCTGCCGCAAAAGGTGCAGGAGGAAGCAATCGAGGTGATGAAACAGGGAATCCATGCCCTGGGTATCGACATCGGCGCTGCCAAGGGGGATATCAAGATCACGCCCGATGGACCTAAAATAGGGGAGCTGGCTGCCAGGCTCTCCGGCGGTTTCATGAGCGGCTATACTTATCCTCATGCCACAGGGATAAACCTGATGTCAGCCGCACTTCGTATCTCTATGGGAGAAAATCCCGGTAATCTAACCCCTGAATTCAACCGGGTAGCAGCAGAAAGAGCGATCATACCCCCTCCAGGGAGGATAACCGGTATCGAGGGCCTCGATCGGGCACGCGCCTTGCCAGGAGTGAAAAATATATTTACCATGTATCATGTCGGGGATACGTTCAACAGCCCGACCAGCAACATGAGCAAATTCGGAAACCTGATCGCCGTGGCAGATACGCGCAAAGAGCTGCTCACAGTGTGCGAGAAAGCTCTTTCGATGATCGAGATTCAAACCGAAGGCCCGGCATACAGCCGTAATCTGTTGACTGCAAAGAGTGCCTGATGAAACAGGTCAGAATCGGCGATAAACGCTGCGGGTACGTGCGCGTAGGAGACAGGCTGCCGCTCGTCGCTATGGCCGAAATAGGCTTGAACCACAATGGAGATATCGGCAAGGCACTGGAACTTGTGGATCTGGCTGCCGAATCCGGAGCTGACCTGGTAAAGTTCCAGTATATTGACCCTCCGGCGATGGTTCATCGCCAGAGCATGCCTGAACTTTTCACCCTCTATGAAAAATACGCTCTCCCCCTCTCAGACATGAAGCGGGTGGCGGAGAAGTGCCGCGAAAGAAAAATTCCCTTTGTCTGCACAGTGTTCGACCTTGAAGGCGCAGCCCGGATGGTTGAGAGCGGAGTTTGCGCTTTCAAGGTGGCAAGCTGCGATATGACCCACCTGCCTCTTTTGCGGGGACTGGGTGCTTACGCTCTGCCGGTAATTCTCTCAACCGGCCTTTCCGAGCTGGCAGAGGTTTCAACCAGTGTCCGGGAACTCAAGCGCGGCGGATGCAAAACCCCGATTCTTCTCCATTGTATCAGCGCCTACCCCACCCCCCCTGAACAGGCAAACCTGACCGCAATGTTGCACATGAGGAGCAAGTTAAAGCTTCCGGTTGGTTTCTCGGACCATACCTCCGGTACTCTCGCCCCGGCCCTGGCCGCAGTTCTCGGTGCCTGCATGGTTGAAAAACATTTCACATACAATCCGAAAGCCCAGGGGCCTGATCATGCGCTTAGCCTTGGCCCACAGGAATTTCGCCTGATGGTTGATAACATTCGAATTGCAGAGGCAATGCGCGGTGACGGCAGAAAAAAAAGCGCGCCTGTTGAAAAGCAGGAACGCCGGGTCGGCCGAAGGGGATACTACCTTCTGCGTGATGTTAAAAAGGGCGAAAAAGTGCGCACGGAAGACCTTGTTGCCTTGAAACCGTGGACCGAGTTCGGACCGTTCGAGACTAAAAGATTACGCGGCGCTGTGTACTCAAGAGACCTGGCTGCAGGATCCCCTCTTAGCTCAAAGTACATTCAACTGCCCAAAAAAGGATGAAATCGAATTCAGATGATGGAAAAAGCGGGCCGGGATGCCAGAGCCGCCCTCGAGTTGATCCTGGCCCTATACCAAAGCGCGGCCAGGGGTGGCAGAAAGGTGCGCCTCCCGCTTTGAACAGTCTCCCAATACAACTGAACAAGCCAATAAAATGATTGTTACTGCTTGAGTAACAGTAAACCAACCGACAGCCCATTATTAATAATTGTCTTTGATTTCTGCTATTCTCTCGTTTCTTGCCAGTCGGTATTTTCAACCATAAATACATAAATTTACATAGACGTAATAATTTCAGGCATACTATTTGCATATTAATCAATAAAAACAATAATTTAGATAAAATATGCTTTTAATTTGTAAAAATATTTTTATCCTCTTCATTATATTTAACGCAATAATTCTATCTTCTTGCGATAAATTCAATCCGCTAGCCCCTGATTCCGAATCTAATCAAGAACCCCTGCCCTGGCAGAGCGCCGAGCTGCCCCAGACCGTGATCGGCGAGTGGTATTATCTGGACAAGATAAACATAACTATAGTTGAAGATACAGTTAAAGCCAAACATAAATATTTTGACGCAAATTATCATATCCTTGACGTTGAAAAAAAGGAAGATCAGCATTACAGGCTGATCCTTGAAATGGTTGAGAGAAATTCAACCTATGCATACCTGGATATCCTCTTCCTGAGCGAGACTGAACTCGAAATCGCATTCAGTAAAGAATATGCGATGCGGGAAGAGTATGTCAGAAATGAGCCCCCTGATAAATCATATGTGGTGGCTAAAAATCCTACATGGATAACATTGCAACTTCCTGATGAATTGATCGGAAACTGGCAGCTTCAGCAAGGGGACTTGGATGTCGAGATCGAAAAAAGTGAGGTTTTTATCTACGGAAAGAGCTGGTCTATCGAGGCTGTTGAAACCAACAAAACTATCGAAAGGCTTGTGTTAAAAAACGGCCAGAATATCAAATCACTTTATTTCAGCCAGTTGGTTTCGGATCAAATGCAAGCCGTGATTAAAGACGGCAGGGTGGTTAGCTTTGAAGAATACCAGAAACTGCTTGGAGAACTGCGCACCTACACCAGGTGGTGGAACCTTTTCGATTACCTGATACTGGAACAGGGTAGCCTTTGGCGATACGGATATGAATATAATTATTCCACTAATTATATGCTTGATGATGGTGTTTTTTATAGACACGGTGAAGAAAATTGTAAACGGAATGGTACATTTGAATTTGAAATAGTTCAGAATGAAATGCTCCAGTCAAGCCGAAAATATCAGATACTGGCTTCTTACAATATCGAAAAAGAAGAGTACAAATATTATTTTTATGAGGATTATAGGGATATAGCAGATCGCGAACGGACAGTTATTGATACCTCCTATACAAAAGAAAACTTTGAGATTTTTGAAGAATTTAGCCTGGTTCTGGATAACGACACCCTCTGGTATGAAACTGAGCAAGGCAAGGAATATTTTATCAATGTGCGCCTGGAAAAATCCAATCCGGTAAATCTGAAATTATTCGGAATACCGACCCTCTGTATTCTTAACATGGGAAATCAAGGACCTGACCTGTCATTTTTTGAGCACACTGAAACAAATGTTGAACTCTCGCCGGAAGCTGGATTTAAAAATGTCGATTATTCTTATGTCAGGGATTATACAGTTTCAACGCAGCCTTCACTTACCAAGAAAAATATTTCTTTTATTTTGATAGAATTCATACCCGGCAAACTTTAGCTCTCGGGAAGAATTTAGATCATAAGCACTTTTCAGCCCCGGAAAATTCGGATGAGGAGAGTAACCAAAACGCTGAGAACGATGCAGGTAGCAATCGGAAAGTAGAGTGTGAAATTCCCGCGCCTGATCACAATATCGCCGGGCAGGCGGCCGAGCAAGGGGATTTTGGGTGCGAAAATGAGAAGCGCTCCGATTATCACTATAAGCAGCCCGAAAATCACCAGCACACGGCCCAGGCTGCCGCTTAAGTTCCCTAAATCCATTGCGATGACCTCTTATTAGAGA
>Ga0114922_10003132_pt1 | contig 15450 bp, 39 predicted proteins | sample AartaG_FD_100975 | JGI IMG/M metagenome (GOLD analysis project Ga0114922, IMG submission 100975) | Deep subsurface microbial communities from Aarhus Bay to uncover new lineages of life (NeLLi) - Aarhus_00045 metaG | ecosystem: Environmental > Aquatic > Marine > Oceanic > Sediment | place...
CCGGTTCCTATATTGAGCCAAACGATGTCGCCGGATTCGGCGTTATGAATGGCCATCGAAAAGAGGAAGGCCGTCGAGTGCATCCGGAGGAGTCCCACCGATCGCCCGAATGCGAGCGATACGGGACAGGTAATCATGGCTTACGTCAACGCCGACAAAGTCTACACCGATCTTTTTGGCAAGCATACCCGTGGTTCCCGATCCGAAAAACGGGTCCAGGACTCGGCCAGGCACCGGATCTTCTGGAGGGCAGGTGCAGGATTGTTTGTAGCCAGAGACATAAATTGAGTCAATTTGCCCGCTCGGTCCCTGGGTGAACCCGTCGCCGCGTCCGGATCTATCGACACTATCCTGGCGTTGTGCCTCACTATCCCTGGTTGCATGTTTGACCCGCTCGATGATTGGCGACCAGCCGGTGCCGCAGTGGGGGCAGGATTTACGCGGTACGCTTGAAAGCATCGGTGCCAGGATGAGATCTTCGGGGTAGGTAGCGAAGTGCTCCCCCTTGAAACTGGATGTAGAGATATGCCAGACCGTCCGCGGGTTCCTGGTTGCGGTTCTAAGGCCAAGGCTGGATGTGCCCTGGTTCTGACCCAGGTCTGCTTGTTTCTGGCCAGCGCCGGCGCTCAGGGCACCGTGGGATGTTTCCGATGTCGGCTCCTGGACGATCATGTGATCCGCCCATTGCTGGCGTCCTTTAGTGAGGTGAAAAACAAACTCATGGGCGCGGGTGTGACGCCAGGACCCACGTCTGAGGACATAGCCCGATGGTTCGCATTCGTTACAGCCTGGGCAGTCGATCCATTCGGGTCGGGGTCCACGGGTCCCTGTGTTTCCGCCGGCGACGTTTCCAGGACCATCGACAACGCGACCCTTGGATCGCGCCCTCTCTTTCCAGTCGACACCGGCGCTCTTGACCTTCAATCGGTGCCGCTCCCAATACCAACCGGTTCTAGGTTCGGGGGTCGTATCTGGTTTGGACCAGACGTTATCATTCCTCAACATCCAGCCGTCCGCCTGGAGCGCCAGGACAATTTGAGCCGGCATCATAGCCAGGCTTTGAGGTTTCAATTCTCCGAATGGATACTTCAAAAAGCAGTCGCCGTAGTTGAGCCAGAACGAACCATCATCTCTGAGCACCCGACGAAACTCGCGGCAGAGGTAGACGATATGGGCGATGAACATGACCGGATCTGGTTCCAGGCCCAGGGGTCCGGTCCAGGCGCTAACGCGAACGCCATAATTATGTAGGGGGTTTGGATCGAAGGACATTCCAGGCCAATCAAGATCCTGGCGCTTACCTTCGTAAACTCTGTGGGGCCAATAGGGAGGGGATGTGATAATAGCGTGGAAAAAGTCATCGGGAAAAGGAAGTGCGCCAGCGTTGGCCTGGGCGAGCAGGCCCTTTGACTGAAAATTCATTGAGTCCAAAGCCCTCGAGGTCTGGCAAAGTCCGAAACTGGCTCGGTGTAAGGTTCAACAGATTGGGGTTCCATCATATCGCCTAAGACTACGATGTGATAATCAGGGGCACGAAAAACCTCGACATGCCAGACCGATCCTGTAGGCCAGAATCCATCGTGTAGAGTCCCCTCAAATGCCTCTCTAAAAAAATTAGCACCTCGGAGATAAGACTCGGTTGGATCGTAGACAAGGGTAAAGAGGACGGGATCGGCTACTACTCTACTCACTTAATTTTGGAGCGATTGCCGGCAGGACGCGCAATCTTCTGAAACCGCTTCAATTCTTTTCTATCGACGTGATACATATTGCCGATTTTAGTCGCCTTGAGGCGGCCATCTTCGACAAACTGTTGGATGCGGCGTTTGGTAACGCCGACTATCTCGGCGCACTCTCTTAGTGTGAGTAGGGTTTGATTTTTGATGGTTACAGGCATCCGGCACCTCCGCTTAGAAGTCTACTCGGACGGGTAGGATTTTGTCAAGACTTCGGCGGCTTGATATGTCGTACATCTAGTTTTGGACCCGTTCGCTTAGCGATTATCAAATCAACCATGAGGCGGAGCGGGAGTCGTAGAGAAATCAGATGGGCCATCGCGTCATCTGCCCGCTCCGCAGTCATGTGCCCTTCATCTATGAGTCGCTGTTTCAGGGCCGAAATGTCATTCATTTATAGGATCTCCAGGGCCGACTAACTCAAAGCCGTAGGCCTCGGCGTACATATCATCCTCGTCGTTGGGATCGAACCCTGGATCTGTGTAGAAAGCATCGTCGCTTCCATCTCCCAGGACCCCGACAAAGGTCCACATCGGATCATCCTCGGGTAAAGGTGCTTTGCCGTAGAGATAGAACCCGTTGATGGCCTCATGGACCGTCAATGTGCCTCTCAGGATCTTGATCATATCGAACCTCCATCGTAGATCTCGCGGATCTGATCGGGGGTCAGGGCCTCGTTGGGATTGGCCCAGGACTCAATCATCCATACCTGGGTGAACGCCTGGTGTGGATCGTATTCCCAATCATCACCGACATTTCGGAAAGATGTGGGGGTCATCACAACCCAACAGACATCGCCGTCAAAGTAGCAGGGTAGGAAGCAACTGATCGGATGATCCGCGGCCCATTCATCGGGGTTGGAGTAGGTCAACAGGACCCTATTCTTGGATGTGCGTTGGACATCAAACGCATGGCAATGTCCGCTGATCTCCTGGCACGTTGCCGCCAGGGTTGCTAATTCAACGGTCTGGATCTCCATGTGTCCCCATGTGCGCGGTCTAGTCATCGCTACCTCCAAGCGCATCTTGTAACAGGGCCTCAAAGGTTTCGGAATTTACGCGGTCGGACTTGGCTCCGCCGTCGATCACTTTCATGTGCTTGCCCGTGGTTGGTCCCCAAAGGTTTTGGCGCACAACCCGCCCGTGTTCGTTGGAGCGGAACGCTATCGGGGTTTCGTAACTAAACCAGATAGTGATCCCTGGCAGGGTTAGTTGCATACAGCGACCGTCGTAATCTTTTGGGCCATAGGATTTCAGTTGCGGAACATCGTTCATTATCCACCTCTCTTTTATTTGCTTGCCATCGAGTACCAGGACTTCGGAACCTTGCCCCGAAGCGCATGTGCTCTTACCGACAAGGAAAGAAACTCGCGTTGGGTATCCTTGTCGGCCATACCCTCTTCCCTCAACTCCCGCAATCGCCGGCAAACGGTCAGATATTCTTTTTTGTCTTGCGCAGAATATTTAGCCATTGATTTTCCGATACGCTGAGATGTAGATCTGAAACTGGCCCTCGTCGTGAATGGTCCAGAACAGAGCACCGTGCTCGGTTGTCAGGGCGATGCCGCGCTGGACCATGTCGTTGATGCTGAGCGCTGGTCCGCCGGCGTCGAAAAGGCTCAAACCGCCCTTATCGCAGAACAGGGTATCGACTACCTCAAACTCGTTGGGGTAGTATTCGTCTACATATTCGGGAGCCATGTGCGGAAACCCGAAGAATGGAGCGGAACCCTGTTCGATTTTCTCCGCGGCGTCGGCCCAATCGAAGTCCTCCATTAGTAACGGGCGTCGATTGAGGCGTGCGTTTTCCGCCGCGGCCTCACGGTTCATTTCCTTGATAGTCTCAAGACTCATCATTGTTGCACCTCTGTTTCGCTATAGTTTGCATCGCGCAGAGCGTCGATGAAACTGTCCAGGCTCAGGGCTTTGACGATTTCATTTGCCGGCACCTGGTAATTGAAAGTCCGATGTGCGCACGGCGTTTCGATCACCCGCTCGAAGTCGTTTTCGAGATAGGCCTCGACCGCCATCTCCGCCGGATCTACCATCGCCAGCGGGATCGGGGGATAGTGATTGAAGCGAAGGTGCTGTTCAAGCGCAACCCGCAAACCGATTTTTAGCAGGTTCCTTGCCCCTACCGCGGCACTTCCCAAATCATAAGCAAACTGTCTACCCATCTTCCACCTCCAGTGCTATTGCGTCCAATTCTTCTAATGTCAGGCGGGCTATGCCAATCAGGTTTGACAACACCCATATCAGCCACGCCCATAACAAGGGTGCCCATAACAGAAGCGAACCCATGGCTAGAAAAATGGCTGTGTAATCAAGTATCGTCATTCTGATTTATCCCAAGTACATTTGGCGTTCCCAGGATTCGATTACTAATCCGAGCCTGGTGCCCATCCATTCGGATAAGACCTTTTCAACATCCGAGTAGGTAAACCCTGGGTTGCCATACGCTTGCCAATAGGCGATGCGTTTTTCCCAGGCCGCGATTTTCTCTTTGGTCGAGAATTGTTCACCAAAGAAACCGACTCGGTCGTAGTGGGCGATGTGCCCGAAGCAGTTTGAAAGCCGTTGATAAAACCTTTGAGTGAAACCTTTTATCTGGTATCCGCCCTCGACAAATTCTTTGAAAGCCGCTTCGAACCATTCCTTATCGTCGGCAGTGTTATGCGCTGTTGCCTTATAAGTCATCTTCCACCTCCGCGTTGAAAAACCCATCGGCATCCATTTCGCTCTCGAAAAGACCCTGGATCTGATCATTGTCCATCGAGCGGGCCAGGAGACAGGCGATGATTTTCGCCTCATCCCACGACGCTTCGCTGATGTGATGTTCGATCCAGTCGATAGCATAGTCAAACCTTCGTTGGCCCTCGGCCTTCGGCTTTTTTTCATGTGCTAGATAGAAGCCATCGAGATAGGCCAGTATCCACCTATGGAGATTCGTCTTGTTTAGCCTGGGGGACACATTACGAGTGCCAGGGCCGATCTTCTCAAGGAGTCTTGGTTGGCCGTAGGCGTGTTGGATAAAAAAGTCTCGGCCCGTACTCTGACATAACCTATTGCTCAATCTTTCGAGATCCGCATTTTTGATTCTCTCGGCCATCTTAGTATTCCTCCGGTAACAAGATCGTGGTCGCGGACCGATCAATTTCGGTAATGATCCAGATCTTGCCATGCTCGGTTTCATAGGCTGATAGCAGGCGGGTCACGCTGGTCGCCTCAAGGCCTTTGTCGTTTGCTTGCTTGTCGCTATCACAGAGATCCCCCCAATCTCCGCTCAGGTGCCGGATCATGCAGGTAAGCAGATCCGCGCCTTTTACGGCCAGGTCTAGCGCTCCAGGCGTCATCACGATCTGGCCGGCCTGGAAGCGCTGGCCGCTGGATCTCAGGACATCGCCGAGGTTGGATCTGACCCACTGGATATGGTCTGCCATCTCTTTGAGAATCACGGGGATCATCCCGCTCTCGACCTCATCCTCGGTCATCCAGTTTGTGGGGCTGGATAGTGCGATCTGGTCCACATCCTCCTTTTTGAGGGCGTCGATGTGTTCGGTGAGATCGAACCCTCGCAGGCGCAATTCGTCCAGGGTCACTCTAATTGTCGTTGTCATTTTCAAACTCCCATCCATGCCAGGGCGTGGCTAACCTCGTTATGCCAGATGGCCAATGCCTGGTGTCTCGGAACACTTCATTAAGGTTCACGAGGATGATTTTTTTACTACCTTGGTTATAAGCCGCTGGCGTCGTAAATTTGCACTTGCGACCGCCGGCATCGTTTTTGCCGGCATACTTCTTTTTGCAATGCGGGAGAGTATTGAGTTTTGGTGCTCCGTTGTATGCCATCTTCCACCTCATTCAGTATTCTACTCGATCAGGAAGGGTTTAGTCAACATCAATTGAACCAAGGCGAACGACGGTTATGTTCCCCATGATCCGTGGATCTTCCATTATGGTTTTGAGTGCATTGTTGGGATATGCCTCGTTGAATTTTTGGCTCACGTTACAGTAGGCATCTCCGTGGCATCCGGCGCACATCTGCCTGCGGGCGACGACCCTATCGGAGCAGTCGTTCGCTCGCACCCGTGCCTGTTCGATCCTCTCTTCTCTGGTTTGCTTTTCCATTATTGACTCCTCTACCAAGTCTCGCCGGCGTTCGCCTCATCAAACCAGGCGGGCGGGCAGTCGGGCATGATGTGTTCGACCTTCGTCGAGTGGCCGATCACCTGGATCTCGATGTCGGGGTTTGCTTCAATTGCTTCCTCCACGGTTTTATAGAACCCCATCAGGGATCTACGCGGAGATCCGGCGAGAACCGAAGAGCGCTCGTAGACATCATGCTTGTAAAGGTTTAGGTCGCCATCTTGTGCGGGTTCCAGCGTCCAGGTTGTGTCAGTCATCACTACCTCCCTGTTTCGATGTGCGGTCGGTCGGGCCAGTCGCCGCGCGGGGTATGAAATCCGTGCCCGTTTTCGGATGCGAAGTCTTGCCTTTTGTGGCAATCGAGGCAGATGTCATCATAGACCTTATCGACCTCTTGGTCACAAACTGTGCAAGTCGGTTTCTTAGTCATCGTAAACCAAAACCTCCTGCATTTGAGTAAGATCATCTGTCTCATTCTGGTCTATCGCGTCGCTCTCTCTTTTACCAAGCAACACTAGCCGACGCTCGATTAGGAACCGCATTCTTGCGACTTCCTTTTTAGTAAACGGAACCAGGGTCTTGCCGGCGTCGACCAAGGATTGGACATCGTCCGTGATGCCTCGCTCGATAGATGCTCCGGTTTCGTTCCAGACCTGGTCTACCTGGCGTCGTGCGGTTTCTGCACTGCGCTCGATGGTAGTTTTGCGCTCGCAGTTTGCGATATATTCCTCGTTCCCTCTAAGAACACTTTGGAACCTATCGAGATCGCCGCATCGCTTACAGAGATTGTCGCCTTCATTGATGTATCTTACGGCCCATCCGTGGAGAATGTACCGACCGCAGGCCGTAATCAACCAGCCGCGGTAGGAGTATTTGCTCTTTTCGTGGCCAATGGCTACAACGATATGAGTCGGCGTTACGCCTCTGTTGATTGCGGTGAGGTAAGGTACTTTCGTTTTTTCAATTCGCAGATCTTCCTTATTTATCCTAGCCATCACTTCCTCCTTATATCTCGATCTCAACCTGGTTGGTCGAGTTGTTGAGCCAGTGGCGCAAACAGCGCTTGCAAACATCCTCGGAATGAACAGGGCCGTTCCAGGGCATTCCCGCTCCCCTGATCCCGCACCTGGGTTCTTTATTGCCCCAGGTGATATGGACTTTGCCGGCGGGCCGGTTGTCCATGTATCGGCTGGCCTTATCCAGTTTCCCGTTGAAGGTGAAATGGAGAGGGCGTAGCCTTGCGGGTAGAGTAATTGTGTGTTTGATTTTCTCAGTCATCTTGGTCCTCGCTTCCATAGAGTGCTTCCAGATCTTCGCCTGGATCTCCCTGTTGACAATCGGCACAGATCCTAAACTTCCCGAACGGGAAGGTGTAGCGCCGACGTTTGCAAATTGCGCAGGATTGGAGATAGGCCTTGGCGTCTAGCCTTTTCCATCCAAACGGTTCACATGCGTAGCGGACCCCGTCGATTTCGACGATGTCGCCGACGCTGAGTGAAGGGAAATTCAGGTGATATTGAAGGATCGAGGCCGTGGCCAGGGTTCCAAATGTTGGCGGGTTGGGGTTTATGTTTAGGGCGGTGTAGGCCTGCTCTAAAATATCCTCGTCGCTGTCATCGAGTGATGCGCCAAAGTCCAGCGCGGGCATCAGGTGATCGCCAGCGACATAGCCGTTTTTGAAGCGTCCAGGTGCCGTATTTATCCAGATCTGTACCTGCTTCATAGTTTCCTCCCTGGGGCCGGTGCCCCTATCACCTATAACTATACTCGATCAGGAAGGGTTTGGTACATAAGAAACGTATAAGAAATTTGTACTACACAGGGATTTTGGCGCGAAAAACCCGCCAATCTGCCGTTTACCTCAGACCCGAGGGGGGCGGGCCATTGGAGCCGAGTCTGAGACTCAGCATGTATCGAGCAGACCAGCGGGCTTTGTTATTCGGAGGGAGTCTGGCCCTCGGATCTCCAGGGGATCTTCGGATCTGGATCTCCGCCTTTTCCGTTTGGTTTCTTTGGAAAGTCGGGATTCAATTTATCATCTTCCATATCTGCCCATATCCGCCATGGCAAAATAAATGATCCAACTACGCTTTTAGAAATGATCTTTCGATCCACGACTTTCTCTTCACTGCCGACCATGACAAACTGCTTCTTTTTCCAGAAGGCCCACCATGGATCTCGTTTCGCAAGCCAATGGGCCTCGATGACATAGGCTGGTGCGACGGTGAGTATTACGACTCTGGCGTGGGTATGAATCCCCGCGTCGCCCTGCCAGGCATCGAAGCGCATAATAAAGTCACCCTCTTTGCGCATGTCGAGAGTCGATGTAAAGATCCGCGTCGCCCCTCGAGGCGGTGCCCAATCGACCGGCGGATTTTCAAGCCAGGCGCGCCATTCGTCCTCGAAGGCATCGGCGTCGAGATCTTTATAGTCGGGCATGGGGACTTCCTCTGGATCGTAATCAGGCATTGCGGACTCCTTTTACGAATTGCATTCGAGGTCGAACATCCAGGAATCAAACCTTGCTTTGAACGACCCAATTCCCAGGAAACATCTTTGACGCCCTCTTATAAAAGTATAGACACAAACATCTTCGGCGCATCCGATTTTTTCAAATTGACTCCCGATCTCAACCGCCGGCACATCCGGCACCTGTGGCTGGTTCTCCGGATCAACGGCTGGAGCGCACGATGAAAGCATCAGGGCGAATGCCATTATAGCGACGCCGATAGCAAACCCTATAACAAGCCCCTCGATAAGGTTATTTCGCTTAGGCCCAAGTCTTGTCATTTTATTTCCCTCCCCTGCGGAAGATCGTTCGTTTTTTCGCTCTCATCTTCGTTATCTTCGGTAGTGGGCAACCCGCAGAAATATCCCCACATCCATAACATGCACGCCACTACCACTACTCCAGAAGCGGCCGCGACACAATATCTCTCTCCCATCGAGGCTGTCACCTGACCAAGCCCGAAGATGAACCCGACTACACCTGCAAGCGTAACCACCGCTACTGCGTATTCCATCATTTATCCTCTCTTCCTGGCGCTCTATTCACAATCACCAAACATCAACAAATTCGGATAGTGGTAAGGTCCGAATGGGTTGATCCCAAAGCCGGACGAGGCAAGTCGCACAGTAAGCAAAGAGAAACCTACTGTATCCATGTACCAGGTCTGGAGCGGAATGAAACCAAAACTAATGACAGTCGCATTCTCCCCTGCGGGGATGGACCAGATTGACATGGGGGGTAGAAGGTCCATTTCGGGATCATAGACAGGTTCTTTTATCCAGTTGACGCCCAGGTCATCGAGGCGGCATCTGGTATCCATACCCCAACCCTTTTGCCACTCGACACAATCGGTATCACCTGTACCTTTGATGCGATTGGTTTGTATCCCTATTAGAAGGCCGGCCCATCGCTCTTCGATGGCTTCGCAACCCTCGGCACTAGCGGTGTATTTAGAAACATAATCGTGTCCGACCGAGTTGAAAGGCCAGGTCGTGGTATGAAGAGGAATCGGAAACAAGGCGACTAAAAGAATCGCCAACAAAAAGAATACAATCTTTCTTTTCATCACTCTCTTTTGCCCCTATCTGCGATCCACAAGGCAACGCCCAACCAGAACAACTCCATGTGCGAGTTAGTAAATGCGTAACCTATGTGCGCATAAATCCGATTGAACCAGTAGGGTCGGGCCATGAAAAATAATTGGACGGGATTGCCTGCGGGTTCTATCCTCAGGCTCCAGTGCCAATTCCATACATACTGAGTCGCTACCAGGATCAAGGCAATTACGATAAGAGTCTTTCCTAATTTTTTCATCATCCCTCACATCCCCATCCATCTTTATCTCGGTCCAACTTAAATTCATCCCATCCGACTACCTGGACTTTGCCGGTGTAATTTGGCCCGTTCCCGCCTCCCCCCGCGCAGTCATAATCTCCGATGCCCATCAGCAGGCACGCGCCGACATAAGATGGATGGCAATTGCTCGCCTGCTTTGTCGGCAGGATCAAGATCGGAGGTACATAGGGAGTCTTCGTAGGGCTAGGCGCTATGGCATCAAACACATTGGCGCATGATGTATCGGGCGCGTAGCGGTAGGGCACGGCAAAGCCGCTTTTAACCAATAGATAATTGAGGAAACTTCCGTTGCCGTAGGTGACATAGGCCAGGAGCCGGTCGTAGCGATCTCGGTCGCTTACATCCTGCCAGAGCAACACGGTTTTGTCTAGCACGCGTGCCTTCACATATTCGGTTGCTTCATTAAATCCAGGCTCGCCGCTCTCCGGCGTGTCGATTCCAATGAGTCGGACTTTTTCAATACCCCCGACTACCGACACTTCAATCGTGTCGCCATCGACGATCCTTACAACCTTGGCCTCGACCGGTTCCTTGTCGGGGATGCAACTGAAGGGAGGTTCCTTTTTTGCCGTTGCCGAGGGAAGGACTACTGTCGTATTGGTCGGCCTTGGAGTGTTAGTTTCTGTGGACCTGGGAACGGTTGTGGCCCGCTCTCTTGTTTCCGGCGGGGAGTCGGCGCATCCCGACCAGAGACACAGGAAGGCCAGAGACAGCACCATTATGACCGCAAATGCTTTTCCATTCTTCATCGTTCACCTCTCCAGACTTCCTTTGGGCAATCGCTTGAGAACCTGAATAGCGAGATCCGCGGCGAGCACAGGATAATCGGCCTCGCAACTCTCGATATAAGCGATGATCGCCGGTATCGCGTGGGGATCGTGGTCCAGATCTAAGACGAAAAACAGGCAGTCATTGTGCTTGCCCAGTACGTCGTCCAGCCTGTCTACCCGATACCTTCTATAGAGTCCGCGCTTTTTATCATCCATTGTTTTCACCATCCTTTTTGGGCAACTGAATAGTAAGCCAGGTCCGGATCTCTCCCGCGGCGGCCAGGAGGGTCGATTGTTTATCCGGATTGAACGGTGCCAGATCCCGCACGAAATTGGCCGCGTCCTCAATCGCTTCGTTGTAGACCTTCCGCACCAATTCTGCTCCGGAGAGATTTGCAAATCGGATCGCCAGCACCTCCGGTATTCTCATTGCCCCTTCCAGATCTTCAGACGTTGGTTCGCGTTTCAATTCGTCGACCATGCTTATTCCTTTCCCTCAACCACATTCGGAGCGCCGCAATGCTCGCACATAAAAGCCCCTCGAAGGGTTCCGTTCTTTTTAGCAAGCATCGCTTTCCGGATGATTTCAACATCCTCTTTGTCCCAACGCCATGTACAGTCATCGGCTGATGATTTCCAATCGCCGTCGGCATCCGTAGTTAAATCGTGGAGCGAATCCAGATCGACGATCTCTCCACTGGTTAATTCAATAAAATTACTCATCGTTATAAGCCTCTACTCCCCCAGGGCGGCGGGACATATTCCGGTATTGGTTCGTCCGGCATTCCATCCCTGCCCAGGGCATATTCGTGGCAGTATTCCACGTCCTGATTTCCCGACTCTTCGAAAACGATAATAAGACAAGAGCGGCAGTTATCATCCTGGAAGCATTCCTCCCATTTCCAGATCCGATCCTGTTGAATGCTCGGTCGACCCGCACAGGTCGCGGCTAACTCAATCATGTTTTCTTTGCAAGTTTCGACAACTTCGGTCAGGCCCTCAGCGCAGGCCGTGTTTAGGTTTTCAGCCGTCGCCCTGCATTGAGAGATGGTTTGTTTTTGTCCAAGCAGGTAGCCTACCTCCCCCGCCAGGAAAAGGATCAGCGCCGCGCTAACGATCCAGCCAGGATTTGTTTTTTGTTCACTCACCTTAGATGACCCTGTTCCAGATCCAGCGCAGTTTCGAGTCCCTGGGCCATGTTCGCAGAAAAACCGCGCCGGCCCGACTCAATACTGAAGATCGTATGACGCGAGCAGGGGACGATGAGCGCTAACTCACTGCGCGTAAGCCCCATGGCCTCTCTAGCGGCTCGCACTCTCCGCCCGCGCCGCATCGGTTTCATCAGTGCCGGTACTCCGTTCGTCATCGGTGACATTTTCTTTTCTCTTCCTCTCCAAGTGTTCCCTGAGACATTCGTCATGGACATACCTGGCGGTGCAACGTGCCAGATAAACTTTCCCGTTGTGCTTACTTACCTTCTCTTCGTGCCAGACTAGGGGAGTCTCCAGGCGCACAATCAAATCGTCGGTATAGATACCATGAGATACACAACCATCGGGCGTGCTCTTCAGCGGGCAGACGCCATACTGCGTGGCCTTGAATGGGCGGCTACTTGCTTTCATTTCTTTTTCTTCCTGGGCCTCTTGCGGACTACCTGTGTAATATAGGCCGCGTTTGCCGCCCTTGGTTGGATCATCATCCGATCATCCGGCATGTTGATGCTCAGGCATGGGCCTAATTCGAAGTCGCCGGTTTCTTCCATGATATGGATCTTGGTCCCGTCGCTCAACTCAATCTCAATGATGCCGAAGTCGTCGGGGCCGTGGAGTACGACTTTTTCCGAAATAGCGTCAATACTATAGAGATTGATTTGCATCACTTCACCTCGATTTTGTTGACATAGTGCATGATGTTCTCGCCGTTCTCATCTTCCCACTCTGCCCATTTCCCGTCCTGATGCTGTTCCAGTCCGAAAACATTGGCACGGACCCAGGCGTCTTGGAGATCCGACACGATCAGGCCCATGATGAAATATTGGGCCGCATCAAGGTTGGGCACTTTCCAGTATTCGGGGGGAGAGGGAGGATTGCGGATTGCCCATACCCGCAGGCGACCGCTTTGTTCGATCTCAATTGCGGCTATAAAGATCTGGACCGGAGGCGAGGGGAAATACTTTAGAAGAGCGGGGCAAAGCCAGCCCTCCATTTCTTTATCCCCGATCACGGTGCTGTACCAGGCCCCGCTCTCTTCCAAGCGCTCTCGCTGTAGATGATGCAGGACTCCCTTGGAATTGAAGCGCTCGCTGGAAAAGATCAGAGAGAATCCGTTTTCGGCACCTGCGATTCTGTGGCGCTTCAGGATCTTCTCGATGATCTCTGGAATGCCGGCGACGAAAGGCTCTCGGACCAGGCCGACAGCGGGATCGTCAAACATCCAGATCCCGTCGCTTTTATAGGGCTTGATTACAAACAGTTGATTCGTCATCTTCCACCTCGTATCACTTTAATATCACTTTAATATCACTTTAATATCACTTTGTTTCACTTCATATCTAATCAGTATCTAATTGGTATCTAATCGCCTAAAGAACCATACTCGCACGGGAAGATTAGATTTCCATTATATATCGAGTGCCATCTTCTCTATTTTTGCAATCAATCCGGTCAGGGTTGATCGCCAGTAGTGCCCTGGCTCTACGCGCTCGAGGATTCTAAACCCCATGGTGTTTTTCTCACTGTCCGAGTTTACTTCCAGCGCCAATTCCAGGATCATATAAATGGTTGGGTTGTGTTTCGTTATTCCCACTCCCGCCCAGGCCATAGCGCCTTTGACGCGTCCTATTGCGTAGCACCTCCGGCGATGTAGGATCTGGATCTCGCCGCCGAAATCATGGCCCCTGACTCTTACTATTGTCTCCAATTCCAGATCGTCGTCGGTGCGGTACTTCGCGATCTCGTAATAAGATCTTTTGCTCCAACTTTCCTCAAACCCTGAGATCTTGTTAAATTCATCGGTATTCATCTCATCTCCAGTTGATCAGGACAATAACGATTAGGGCCGCGATAAAACATGCCAAGAGAACAACGATTGCCTGCTCGATCTTTTTCACGGCAACTTTATCAGTTGCATCGACCAATAAGCGAGCAAGATCCCGATAGGTAGCGCCAGGGCGAGCGCTATTCCGAGAGAGATATTTATCTGCCGCATATTTTTTTTATGAGTCTCGGTCTGCTCCCAACGCAAACGCCAAGCCTCATAGGCGATTTTCGAATCTTGATAAGCGTTGCCGATCTCCTCGTCCTTCATCGGGTTTCTCCCTTGGACCATCCGTAGATCTCGTTGTGTATATCTTCGTTGCCAATTGATTCAATCACGATCTCAAAGCCATTCGGAATGGTCCTGGCAAGCCAGCGCCGGCGGCGATCATGCGCCCAGGTTATGGCCTTATCCAATCGCTCTGTCGTATCTATGAAAACCAGGCACCATTCTGACCCGTCAACAGGTAGGTTGTATTCAATTGTCATCTTTTTTCCCTTGCGCGAAATCAACATTCGGCGCTCCATCTCGACAACTCTGTGTATCATTACAGAAGCGCACATTCACATTGGCGATGACTCCGTAGCCATAGTCGACCTTTGTGCTATAAACCGAAATCATGGCATCGGGTCTTTCCTCGCCGCAAACATGGCAGGTCCAGGTCATATTGTCCATCTCTTACCTCCCCGATGAACGCCGCTCGATCTTATCCAGCGTTCGGTTCTAGGTTTTCCCATTTCATCCTCCGCCTTGTCGCGCCAGATAACAGCGGCATCCAGCGACTTTTCGGCAGATCCGTAGTACAGGTCAGCGAAGCGCCTGGAGCGAAACTTACCTCTCCACTGTACGCGAACTCGCCAGCCATGGTTTCTTTTATCATCGTCAATTCGACTAATGCCTTTTGGCGGCTTTAGAAACGGGCCGGCCATTTATCCTCCAGGTCGGGGGAGTTATAGTAGAAATATACACCGTCGCGCAGAGATTGTCAATTGAACAGTCCGGTATCCTCAAAAATACCCCATGGACTCCCTTAAACCTCATGGGAGATGACCCTGGGGAAAAAGGGCTTGTGAAAACACAGGTCGTACTCTATACTTTTAGTACCTCTCGATCCGGCTCCGCCCGACATACAGGAGCCAGGTCATGCCCAACGCGTTGATCACCGGAATAACAGGACAGGACGGCAGTTATCTTGCCGAGTTTTTGCTTGAAAAAGGATACAAGGTTTTCGGCCTGGTTCGCAGATCCAGCGCCGGCCCCAATCTCCAAAACATAAAACACATCGTTGACAATATAGAGTTGCTTCAGGGTGACATGACCGATGCCGATTCTCTCAGGCGCGCGGTTCATGACTCAGATCCCGACGAGGTCTACAACCTTGCCGCTCAGAGTTTTGTGCCGATGTCGTGGGCGTCGCCGACCTATACCATCAATGTCAACCTGGGCGGCTTTGTATATCTGCTCGAAGCGGTCATGATTTACGACGCCCTCGGGTTGAAAAAGATCAAGGTATACCAGGCGTCGACCTCGGAGATGTACGGCAACTCCGCGCTTCGCGAGGGCCAGGAAATCTACGACAACAATATGGCGATGTCCCTGGACGAGTCCTCGCCGATGCGACCGCGCTCACCCTATGGAGCATCCAAGTTAGCGGCCCATCGCATGGCCGCGATCTATCGGGAGTCTTTCGGAATCCATGTTGCATCGGGGATATTGTTCAACCATGAGTCTCCGAGGCGCGGCCCGATGTTTGTGACCCGCAAGATTACCAAAGCGGTTGCCGCTATTTTTGCTGGACGCCAGAAAGACCTAACCCTCGGAGATCTTGATGCTCGCAGGGATTGGGGTTTTGCCGGCGACTATGTCAGGGCGATGTGGCTCATGCTTCAGCAGGACTC
>Ga0114922_10003133_pt1 | contig 15448 bp, 13 predicted proteins | sample AartaG_FD_100975 | JGI IMG/M metagenome (GOLD analysis project Ga0114922, IMG submission 100975) | Deep subsurface microbial communities from Aarhus Bay to uncover new lineages of life (NeLLi) - Aarhus_00045 metaG | ecosystem: Environmental > Aquatic > Marine > Oceanic > Sediment | place...
ATATGGCCACCGTCCGGCAGGATTTGACGAACGAGCTCATCGGCAAGAAGGCGTTCGGCCTCGGCCAGCTGACGGTCATGATCGGCGATGGTGAGGTCGCCCAGCACGATCGCCATCAGCGACTGGAGCCGAGGCGGTCCAACTGGGGCGGTGCGCCAGGTCGCTGACAAGCGCACCAGTTGCATGCCGAGGCTCTCGGTAATGGCGTCGTAAGTCTTGGGGTCGGCATCCTCAAGCAGAAGGCCTGCGTGAGAGATCCACGAAATCATGCGACGGGCGATGACTTCGGGCAGCCAGGGTACGCCGCCGCCGCCACCTCGATAGCGTCCAGTCCACTCGACGGCAAGGCGGCGCGCCTCATCGCGGGCTTCAGGAGACTCGGCCGCTTCGAGATGGCGCAGCCAATCGAAGCCATGCAGAGTACGGGCCCAGGCGTCGCTCGGTGGGCGGGTTTCGAAAGGAGATCCTCCATCGACCATGGCGAGGGAACCGGCAAGGCCAAATTGACCAACTTCGATCTCGTCCCAGAAGCTCGGGTCGCGGGTGCGTAAATCCTGGGGGAGAATGAGCAGCTGATCGGCAACCGTCGAACCGTAACGCCAACGCAGCAGCCTGGAATAGAGCGCGCGGGACACCAGCCTGCGCCGAGCTCGCTCGGCCGCCAGCGACGTGACGCGGAGGCGCTCGATCAAGCTCAGTCGCGGCATCAGAGTCCTCCCTCTGCTTCGAGCACGTAACACTCGGCAATGCGGTGTCGGGCTTACCTTCCGCCAACACCCGGCAAGCCGGTTCTGGGATCACCTTCCGCCAACACCTCGCACCGGTGTTGGGCTTACCCTTCGCCAACACCTCGCAAGCCGGTGTTGGGCCATCTGCAGACTCCCTGATCCGCCCGCACCTATCCGCTCTCGCGGTGGCGTAGGCGGGCGGCGAAGAAACCATCCATACCGGATTTCGTCGGGTGTTCATCGTTTCCCGTGTCGTTGTCACCCAAAGTTTTGGGACACCAACACGGAAGCGTACGCAGGAAGCCCTCAAAAGTGACCCACTGCGGTTCGACGCCGGCTACGGTATCCGCGATGGGGATCACTTCGAATGTATCGTGAGTTTCCAAGAAGCGGGCGATCTGTTGCTCGCCTTCCTCGGGTTGGAGTGAACAGGTGGCGTAGACGAGTTGGCCGCCGGGGCGAACAAGCCGCGCTGCATTCTCAAGAATGCGCTGCTGCACCTGTGTGAGCGCGGCGACGTCGCTGTCGCGTTTCAAGTGAAGTATATCGGGATGGCGGCGGATGGTTCCGGTTGCCGTGCAGGGTGCATCAAGCAGCACGGCATCAAAAGACCGCCCGGGCTGCCATTGAGCGGCATCCGCGACAACGAATTCAGCTTCAAGCTGAAGGCGGTGCAGGTTCTCCTTGACTCGCTCAAGGCGTGAAGCGGAGCTATCGACGCAGGTTACACGTGCACCCAAGGCGGCGAGTTGGGCAGTCTTTCCACCAGGGGCGGCGCAGAGATCCGCGACTTCGATACCTGATACCGTACCGAAGAGGCGAGCAGGTAATGCCGAGGCAGCGTCTTGAACCCACCAGGCGCCTTCGGCATAGCCGGGCAATTCGACGACGCGTCCGGATTCGCTGAGTCTCAGTGAACCTGTCGCCAGCTGCCGCGCACCGAGATGCCGGGCCCAGTCCTCGGCCTCGCCGAGGTTCTTCAAGCTGAGATCCAGCGGTGCTTCGCGCAGGCTTGCTTCGGCAATGGACCGAGCCGTCTCGGCACCGTAGGCCGCGGTCCAGCGTCGCCATAGCCAAGACGGAATCGCAGTGATGAGGGAATCGCGTTCGGCGAAAGCCTTCGGCCCTTGAACCGCAACCTTGCGCAAGACGGCGTTGACGAACTTTTTGAGATGGGTGGAGTGGCGCCCTCGGGCGGTCTGCTCGACAGCAAGGCTGATTGCGGCGTGGGGGGGAGTGCGCAGCAAAAGCAACTGGGTGGCGGCGGCAAGCAGGATCGCTGCGACGCGCCCCTGGCGTGCGGGTAGCGGCTTTTCGACGAAGCCGGCGACGACCTCGTTGAGCGGCAGGGCAAAACGCAAGGCATTGGCTGCCGTGGTTCGCGCCAGGCCGAGGTCGCGTCCGGCGAGGTCTTTATAGGCGGGAGCCGCGACAAGCCTTGCCCACGTCTCGTCGAAGGCGCGTTGATCATGCAAAACCGATACGATCAAATCGACGGACAGCTCCCGGGCGGCAAGGCCAGGCGGCGCGGTATTGGACGCGCCCGCCTTGGCTCGCGGCTTGGCTCTACGATTTTCTGTTTCGCTCACGCTGTGTACTTAATCCCAGGGCCCACGCCGGCGTTTCGGCTCACTGACGTTACTCCACGGCCCCGGATTGACGCCGCGGCCATCTCCGACGATCGGCCCGGTTCCGATTTCAACCGCACCGGCGGTTCCCCATTCCTGGGCCATCTGTTGAAGCTCCGCAATACGGTTTTCCATTGACGGGTGCGTCGAAAACCAGTTGTCGAAGCCTCGGCCAGTCAATGGATTGGCAATGAAGAGGTGGGCTGCGGCTGGCACGGTTTCGGCGTCCTCGTTGACGATGCCGCGTGCCGTCCTGCCGATCTTGTCGAGTGCCGAGGCGAGCCAGATCGGGTTGCCGCAGATCATTGCACCAAGCCGGTCGGCTTGGTATTCGCGTGAGCGGCTGATGGACATTTGCACCATCATGGCGGCGAAGGGCGCAATGATTACGGCCGCCAGAATGCCGATCCAACCGAACGGGCTGTCGCGATTGTCGCGTCCGCCGAATAGCATGCTGAACTGAAGCCACTGGGCCAACATCGAAATCGCACCTCCGATTGTCGCCGCAACGGTCATAATCAGCGTGTCGCGGTTCTTGATGTGAGCCAGTTCATGGGCGATCACCCCGGCGAGTTCCGGTGGATCCAGCACTTCAAGCAGGCCCGTCGAAGAGGCAACGGCGGAGTGAGACGGACTGCGGCCGGTGGCGAAGGCATTGGGCTGAGCGGAGGGCAAAATGTAAACGCGCGGCATCGGCAGTTCGGCACGAGCCGCAAGATCGCGCACCATACGGTAGTATTCCGGAGCCGTGGTTTCATCGACTTCGACAGCGCGAAACATCTTCAAAACGACCGTGTCGGAGTTCCAAAAGCTGAACACATTCATTGCCAGGGCAACGAAGAAGGCGATCACCATGCCGGTCTGACCCCCAACGACGTAGCCCATGACGGCAAAAATCGCCATTAAGCCAGCCAGGAGCATGGCGGTCTTGGCGTAGTTCATCGGCATCGTGTTAACTCCTTGACCGTACGTACCTACAGGTGCCCGCAGGATCTGAAGACACAACGCCGGCGTAGCACACGTTCTGGTTCCTGCAGTGTATATGGAGCAAAGGGGATGATGGAAAAAGAGCAGGCGAGGACTAACCCGGACGAAACGGTCGGCGACGACGTCGCTTCGAGCCATAATACGCGACAGGCATCCGTACCGGAAACAGGCGCACTGACCCCTGAAGCCCGCCGGGCTCTTGCCGAGGCTGAAGAGCGGCGTGCTGCCGCCAAAACAAACGCCGAGGCCGGCGGGTATGCGCAGACGAAGGAGCTCGGCGGCCAAGACGGGCCGGAGCCGACACGCTATGGCGACTGGGAAAAGGGCGGCATCATATCGGACTTTTGAGCGGGCAGCCCGGCATCCTGGCAACTCTGAAAGGGGTGAGACGATTCCGGACACTGTATCAGGACCGGACCTTTTGTTAACGCTAACGGTCCGCACAGTGCCGTGCTGAGACAACCGCCGGGCGTAATGCCTGCCGGTGTTGCCTCGCATTGAACTGCTTGTTTGCTAAATGCAACGATCGCGCCCAAATCCGCGCGACGTCTCGGGAGAGTATTGGCTAATCCTCATCATCTCTGGATTTTTTCTGGTTCCCGGCGCGGCAGAAATCCGTACCGGCGACCATTGATGCAGCTCATTCAATCGAAACTGAAAGTTGCGTTAGCGGAATACTTACCAATCCGCAGACTTGCGCATCGCGCGCGCCCCCGGCGTTAGCTTTGGGCACCCGGCTTGCAGTCTCCCCGCCAAACCTTCACGTATTGGTTCAAGGAGATACACTATGGCCGCTGGGTTTCTCAAAACCGCCTCATCCTTTTCAAGGGATCGGCAGGGAACAGTTGCCATCCTATTCGGGTTGATGTCATTCGTGTTTCTCATGGTTGCCGGGGTGGCGATCGATTACGGGCGCATCATCCACATGAACATGCGCCTAATGAGTGCAGCCGACGCGGCAGCACTGGCTGCCGGCGGCGCCTTGCTCGACGGGCGGCTCGATGACGAACAGATAAAAGAGCTCGCCAAGAACTACTTCGAGCGGAATATGCTGCAGGCGGGCCAGTCGTTCGGGACCTATTCGGAGCCTTCCATCACGGTCAATCGCGTCGCTGGCAACATCATCATTGACACAGTCGGGACGGTTCCGATGTCGATCACACGGCTGGCTGGCTATAAGCAAGCGACAATGCCAGTCAACGTTGCAACGAGCTATGATCAGCACGATATTGAACTCGGGCTTGCCCTTGACGTGACCGGCTCCATGCGTGGCACAAAACTCTCCGATCTGAAGGAGGCGGCAAAGGACCTTGTCGAGATCCTGATGCCGGACAGTGGCCAATCCAACCGCGTGCGTATCGGCCTTGCTCCTTATGCCGCGAGCATCAACGCCGGCTCCTACGCGGAAACCGTTACCGGTCACAGCGGCGGTCACAACTGCGTGCATGAGCGCACAGGCGCGGAGCGGTTCACCGATGCTACGCCAGTCGGCATCAACAAGCTCAAACGCAGGGACAGCATGAGCTGCCCGAGCGCGACGGTTCAGCCGCTGAGCGGCAACAAGTCTCAGATCAAAAGCAGCATTGATTCCTACAGCGCCGGCGGCAGGACAGCCGGCCACCTGGGTGCAGCCTGGGCTTGGTATCTGATTTCTCCGGCCTGGAATTCGATCTGGCCAACCAGCGCAAAACCGGTCGCTTACGATGAAGTCAACACGACAAAGGCAGTGGTACTGATGACGGATGGCATCTTTAACCAGGCCTATGAAAGCGGCAATGGCTCGTCGGAAAACCAGGCCCGTTCTGTCTGTGGTGCAATGAAAGCCAAGGGGGTCGCTGTTTACTCGGTGGCGTTCCAAGCTCCGAGTTCAGCCCAGAACTTGCTACAGGACTGTTCGTCGGGCAGCTCATTTTACTACACGGCGGCCAACGGCGAAGAGCTGCGCCAGGCGTTCACAGAGATTGCCAAGAACCTCAACAATCTGCGCCTGACAAACTGAACGGCGCCGATCCTAGTGAGCAGCTGATGTTGAAGGAACATTGCCGACGCCTCGCGATGAAGCAGAGGTAGCCGGCACGGAAACGTCGAACGCGTGCCAAGATGTGTAAAAGCCGGCCCCTCAGGAGGCCGGCTTCTTTTTTCGCTGGTGCCGATCGGTCAGACTTTCTTGTTCTGGCGATTGGCGATCAAATCTTCGACGACTGCGGGTTCGGCCAACGTCGAGGTATCGCCAAGATTGGAGAAGTCGTCCTCCGCGATCTTGCGCAGAATGCGGCGCATGATTTTGCCCGAACGGGTTTTTGGCAGTCCTGGTGCGAACTGGAGGAGATCGGGCGAGGCTATCGGACCGATCTCGGTGCGTACGTGCTTGACCAGTTCCTTCTTCAGATCGTCGGTTGCGACCTCACCGGCATTCAAGGTCACATAGCAGTAGATGCCCTGCCCCTTGATGTCGTGCGGATAACCGACGACGGCGGCCTCGGCGACCTTCGCATGGGCAACCAAGGCGCTTTCAACCTCGGCCGTCCCCATGCGGTGACCGGAAACGTTGATGACGTCGTCAACGCGACCGGTGATCCAGAAGAAGCCATCTTCATCGCGACGGGCGCCGTCACCGGTGAAATAGTTGCCGGGGTAGGTCGAGAAGTAAGTTTGAACGAAGCGCTCATGATCACGGTAGACCGTGCGCATTTGGCCTGGCCAGCTGTCCTTGATGATCAGGTTGCCGTTGGTTGCTCCGTCGAGCTCGGCTCCCTTGTCGTCGACGAGCGCTGGCTGCACGCCGAAGAAGGGTAGCGTCGCCGAGCCCGGCTTGAGTGTGGTCGCGCCTGGCAATGGCGTGATGAGGATGCCGCCCGTCTCGGTCTGCCACCAAGTGTCAACGATCGGACAGCGGCTGTTCCCAACGACCCGGTAATACCAGTCCCAGGCTTCCGGGTTGATCGGCTCACCGACCGAGCCGAGCAAGCGCAGCGACGAGCGGTCAGTGCGGTTGACGAAATCGTCGCCGGCGCCCATCAGAGCGCGGATGGCCGTTGGTGCCGTGTAGAACGTGTTGACATTCCACTTGTCGACCACCGACCAGAAACGCGACGCCGTTGGATAGTTGGGGACGCCTTCGAACATCAGCGTCGTGGCGCCGTTCGCGAGCGGACCGTAGACGATGTAGCTGTGACCGGTGACCCAGCCGACGTCGGCCGTACACCAATAGATATCGCCGTCGTGATAATCGAAGACGTACTGGTGGGTCAGCGAGGCGAATACCAAGTAGCCGCCGGTGGTGTGCACCACACCTTTCGGTTTGCCGGTGGAGCCGGAGGTGTAGAGGATGAACAGTGGATCTTCGGCGTTGACTTCCTCGCACGGGCAATCAGCAGAAACCTTCACCAACTCTTCGTGGAGCCAGACATCGCGGCCCGCGGTCATTGCCACTTCGTTGCCGGTACGGCGGACAACGATAACCGTCATATCACCGGTGTGGTTTGCTAGCGCCGCGTCCGCATTCTTCTTCAAGGGAACGGTGCGACCACCGCGGAGACCCTCATCAGAGGTGATGACGAGTTTGGAATCGGCGTCTTCTACGCGGTTGAGGAGGCTATCTGGTGAGAAGCCGGCGAAGACGATGGAGTGAACGGCCCCGATGCGGGCGCAAGCCAGCATGGCGTATGCAGCTTCCGGGATCATCGGCAGATAGATGGTGACCCGGTCGCCCTTCTGGACACCGTTCGCCTTGAAGACGTTCGCCATCTTCTGAACGCGCTCGTGCAGCTGGCGATAGGTAATCTGCTCATCATCGGTCGGATCGTCACCTTCCCAGATGATCGCAATTTGATCACCTCGGGTAGGGACGTGACGGTCAACGCAGTTGTGGCAGACGTTCAGCGTACCGTCCTCATACCAACGGATCGATACGTTGTTGGGGTCGAAGGACGTGTTCTTGACCTTGGTGTAAGGCTTCATCCAGTCGATACGCTTACCGATTTCACCCCAGAACCCGTTGGGATCCTGGACAGAGCGATTGTACATCTCCTGGTACTTGTCCTGATTGATCCAGGCGCGGGCCGCCCAATCGGCCGAAACCGGAAACGTGTTCTCAGACGACATGCGTCTTCCTCCCAAGTGGATGAGCTTTATTGCGGATTTATTAAGGGGCATTATGATCAGGCGACCGCACCCGAACAACCAACCCCTTGGTCGAAGAAATTCGCTGCGGTATCAGATGTCAAGGTTTGGTTCGGCAACCGCCCAACCATTGCCATCGGGGTCGGCGAACGTCGCGAACCAGCCCCAGCTGGCCTGCTGAATGCACCTTATTTCGAGGCACTGTTCGCTCAGGCGCCGATGAAGGTGCTCGATATCGATGGTCTGTAACATCAATCCCTGCGCCCGTCCGGGCTGCTGGCGAGTGTTGGGCTGGATGAGTGCGATTCTGGCCGACCTTGCCGGCGGGGTCATCAGTATCCAGGCAAATTCGGTATCCCGGTCGCGTTCGCCACGCGGCTTGAATCCAAGCACCTCTTCTTAGAACTGGCGGGCCCGGTCCTGATCGTTAACCGCGATTGTAACAACACTGAGCTGGAACATCTCGCCCCCGGTTTCCGGCTTTAAACGAAGGCCGGCCTGCGCGCCGCGATCAAGCGCACCGTCTGAAATTTCCGTGATAGCGATGACAATACATGGGCGGACCGCTCCCTTTCCCCGGGGAACTTGACGGCGGCAATCGAAAATATAGAAACCGGGACAAGCGAGCCAAGCGTCATGCTAGAAGTCGGGCATGAAACAAAGATTTCCTGGGCCCGATATCCCGCTTCGCCGCGAAATGTCTTTTGAATATGACGTTGCCAGCGGAATCCTCCCTGGGGTTGTCCGCCTTGTTGCAGAGAACCCAGGGCCATTCACATTCAAGGGAACCAACACCTACCTGGTAGGATCGAAATCGTTGGCAGTCATCGATCCGGGGCCGGCCGATGAAGCCCATTTCGAGGCGATACTTGCGGCAGCGCAGGGGCGCGAAATCTCGCATGTCTTCATTACGCACGCGCACCGGGACCATGTCGACGGACTGGCGCGATTACAGGCGGCAACCGGAGCGACCTCAGTCGCCGTTGGCCGGGCCCATATGACCGTGCCAGATCTTCTCAATTCGCCCTCCGGCAAGAACTTTATCGACCTCGAGTTCGCGCCCGACCAGCGAGTCGAGGATGGCGCTGTGATCGAGGGAGAAGATTGGGCGATCGAAGTTCTGCATACACCGGGGCATGCGCCCGACCACATCTGCCTGTCGCTGAAGGACCGTGGAGTTTTATTCTCGGGCGATCACGTCATGGCTTGGAACACAACCGTGATCGCCCCTCCCGAAGGGCGGATGGCAGACTACATGGCCTCTCTCGCGCGGCTTTTGGAACTGAGCACCGACCTTTACCTGCCTGCGCATGGCGGGCGGCTGGAGGAGGCGCGCAGAACTGTGAAGGCCTTCCTTCTGCACCGGCAATGGCGGGAGCGGGCGATCCTTCAGGTAATCCGCAGAAGGGGGCTGACGGTGCGCGGCATTGTGGGGCTGATCTATCGCGGCCTTGACGAGGAGCTGGTGACGGCAGCGGGATTGTCTGTGATGGCCCATGTCGAGCATCTCAGCGAGCAGGGCATGGTCAGCTATAGCGAGCCGCTGGGTTTTGACACGCCGATCGGCAACCCGGACTGAGCCGCTGCTTCGCTATTAATTCCTTGGGCGCGGCGGCCTGCGGCGCCTGGTTCGTCTAGCCAGCGGTGTCGACACGGTCGCCTCGAGCCGCGCGACTATTTCGCGAAGCAGCCGGCGGGTACGCTCGGCATTGCGGCCAAGGTCGTGCCGCCCGTAACGGGAGGCGGAACGGACATCGATCCGGGCGGATAACCGGTTGCCGCTGACGCGAACGGCGACATCATCGTAAAATCCCCAGATCAGCGTACGGTCATAGGCTTCGATGTAACCCTGCGCCGGTGTTTCATCACCCGGCGGCTTTGAGCTGACGATGTTCATGCCGAGACGCCTGATGGCATCGACCGAGACTTCATAGGCTTCCGCGACAGAACGGTTGATCAGCAGAGGTTTCAGGTCCGGGAATGCTTGTTGTTGCTGGCGGGCGAAGAGTTCGCCTGGATACTCGGGCACGTTGGCTCCGGGCGCGCGGCGGGCGGCCAGGGTTTCAAAGGGAGGCGGCGAAGCCGTATCCGTCGTGACGTCGTTGATTTCAGGGGCGGCGTTGATTTTTGGCAGCAACAACAACGGCCAGGCGACGACGCACAACGAGATGAGACCACCCAAAACCACGCGAGAAAAGCCGCGCGAGCCATTGCGCCAGATATCCACGGCCGCCAAGGTGCCAAGTACCAAAGCAAACAGGCCGCCGAGGATCGACAACTTCAACAGATTGAGCGCAACCGGAGTCGGTATCGAAAAAAGGCGGTGAAGAAACAGTGCCGACAGGATTAAAGCGGCGCTGAACAAGGCAACGCTAACGCACCAGACGGCAAAGCGGCTAGTGGTTTCTTTGATGTCTCGCGGTGATCTCATGAGCATGCCTTATGAGTCGAAACGTGAGAACTGCCATACTCGCCCGGCCGCGTCATCAGCTTCTGTTGCGCAATACCAATAGAAAACCGGACCAATAGAAAACCGGTTGAAAGGCATCTGGCAGGTTTGGCGCACCGAGGGAGTTGCCTATACTCGATCTGTTTCGTTCACGGAAGTAAGGCAGGAGCGCGGTCACCCATGTCGGCTGGGATCGGAAATGATGGCGGTGCAGGCCTTTTCGAGCGGTGGCCGCAAAAGACGATCCAGTTGGCTGGCGGCGTCTTGCTATTGGGATTCATCGGGCTTGCCGCCCCTGTGGGAGCACAACCCCGGATCACCGAGGACGGGTTGCTGCGAATTGCGAGCTGGAGCCTGCTCGATGCCGTGGGCGCCGGTGTGATCGCGCGCAAGAAACCGGTCGAGAGAAGCTGGCGCAACACTTTTGGATCCGAACGACGCATCGCATCGCGCCCGGCAATCGCGGGAGAGAAACTCGGCGCAGACGTTGTTCTCCTGCAGGGCGTGAAAAGCATCCAGGAAGTCCGCCAGATATTTCCGGCGCGGGATTGGAAATTGATCCTGTCGCGGCAGGTTCTCCGCCAAAACCGTGGCCGCATCAACAACGATACGGTTCTTTCCGGAAACCGAACAACGACGGCGGTTGCCGTGCGCTACCAGCGCGGCCTGCGGGTGACTGGTTTCGAACACCTTTTGGACCTCGGCGTCGTTCCAGACTCTGAAGGCGCGCCCCCCAAACCCGCCACAGCGGCTGAAAAGCCAAGTCCCACCGGCCCGCAGCCTGCAGCTCCGGCTGGCATGGCGCTACGGCTTTCATACTTGGGCACCACGTTCTGGGTGGTCTCGGTGGCTTTGCCCAACGACTGCCGGCTCGAGCCCGGCAAATGCAGATCGGCGGACCAACTCGTGAAATGGGCCGAAGACAAACGCGCAAAGGGTTCGGCCGTTGTGTTTGGTGGCCAGCTTCACGCGGAACTCAGGAAAGCCGGGCCCAGCAGTGCTTGCGCGGACCAGGAAATCGTTGTCGATCGGACCCTTGCGGCTGAAGCAGGGGCCGAAGCGATCGCCGGCTGCATGGCTTTTGTGGAACTAAAGACGCCGTGAGCGAAGCACTTCAAGGGAAGAGGCGGGTCTTAGTCCACGCCGACCCGGCATCCGGGCGTCGAAAAACCATGCGATCATGCAGGCGGAATGCGCGGTTCTGCCAGAACTCGATCTGCACCGGCGTAATGCGGAAACCGGACCAGTGCGGTGGTCGAGGGATCGAACCGATAGCGTAACGTGCGGCGTAACCGGTGACGAGCTTTGCCAACTCCATCCGGCTTTGCATCGGTCGTGACTGAGCGGATGCCCAGGCACCTATACGGCTACCGCGCGGGCGGGTCGCGTAATAGGAGTCAGCTTCCTTGCTCGAAACGGCGCTGACCGGGCCACGCAGACGCACCTGCCGGCGCAACGACTTCCAGTGAAATACGCATGCGGCCTTGCCGGTTGCGGCGAGCTCCTGTCCTTTAGCGCTCTCCAGGTTCGTATAGAAGAGAAAACCCCGGTCCGGGTGGGCAGGATCGTCGACCCCCTTCAGGAGCACCATTCTGACGTTCGGGAGCCCATCAGCGTCGACGGTTGCCAATGCCATGGCGTTGGGATCGTTCATCTCGGCGGTCTCAGCCTCGGATAACCAGACTTTGAAGACTTCGAAAGGATCGGCAGCCTCGGCAATGGAGCAGTCGGCCTGCGCGGCCAACGTTTCAGCGTCGAGTTCTAGTTCATCCTGGCTGTCCAAATTGCACCTATTGCATTGCGGTCGTAGCGGGCGACGACGAGCAGATCGTCCTAAAAAAATGCACGGCTTCAGTTCGTTTTAACCAATGCACGGCACACTCAGGAAACGTGAGAACCAAGTTTTTGGGTCTTCTTACGAGCCTCTTACAGCGTCGTATACAGTGAGTTTTCCGAATGTGTCTTATCGATTACTTGAGAACGGCTTGCGCCACGCTGGTCTTCGGCTTAGTGGCCCTTGCAATACCCCTTATGGCATCCGACGCCGCGATTGCTCAAGCAAACGCGAAGCGTTCCGCTGACGCCGCCGTGACAGCATCGAACGACATGCGATTCAAGCGGAGCGACCGCGTTGCAGCATTGGAAAGCATTCAGTATGCCCTTTCCGAGCTGGGCGATGGTGCAAGCTACGTTTGGCACCGCGGCCACGGAAAGCTTTCCGGTGTGATCCAGCCCACGCAGTCATTCTTGGATACAAACGGCCGAGTCTGCAGGCACGTCGTCGTGCTTTTGAGTGCCGGGCCGAAGTCCAAGAAGACCGAGGCCGTCGCCTGCCGGCTCGAAAATGGAGTATGGCGCTTCGATAGCTAGGATGGCAAACCGCCAGGCAATGGCCGCCTGGAGCCCGTAAGAACGCGGCCTCCGAGCGATTTCGGTGCGTTGCTGGCATTGCCAAAGGCGCATCTGGACCGCTCTGCCCTTTCGTGTAGGATGCCGGCCAATCTAGGGCATGATCGGTCTAGATGGGATCAGCGCGGGATAACATGGATCGGGAACAGGACCTCGTTGCATGCGCGACCCCATGATTATCCGTTCCGACCCTAGCCGAAAAACACGGAAGAAGGGCAACCGAGAGATGAGTGAAGCTGCCCCTGGTTCTCCTGGTGCGACGGCCAATCTCATGGCGGGCAAACGCGGCCTCGTCATGGGCGTCGCCAACAACCGTTCAATTGCCTGGGGTATAGCCAAAGCCTGTGCCTCCAATGGCGCGGACCTGGCGCTGACCTATCAGGGTGAAGCGTTGAAGAAACGCGTGGAGCCGCTGGCAAACGAGCTTGGTTCGCGGATGGTCTTGCCATGTGATGTGACCGACGCAACCTCGATGGAAGGAGTCTTTGACACGCTTCAGAAGGAGTGGGGTCAGCTGGACTTTCTCGTTCATGCCATCGCGTTCTCCGACAAGTCCGAGCTCGACGGTCGCTACGTGGATACCACGGAAGGCAACTTCACGCAGACCATGCTGGTATCCTGCTACTCACTGACCGCGCTTGCACAGCGCGCGGAAAAGCTCATGACAGACGGCGGCTCGATCCTTACGCTGACATACTATGGCGCGGAGAAGGTCATGCCGCACTACAACGTCATGGGGGTTGCGAAGGCGGGGTTGGAGGCTAGTGTTCGTTATCTTGCTGCCGACCTCGGCAGATCGGGCATCCGAGTGAATGCGATTTCAGCGGGACCGATCAAAACACTAGCGGCCTCGGGCATCTCGGACTTCCGCTACATCCTGAAATGGAACGAACACAATTCGCCGCTGCGCCGCACGGTGACCATTGAAGAAGTCGGCGGAGCTGGCGTGTACCTGCTTTCGGATCTTTCGCGCGGAGTGACGGGCGAAATACATCATGTCGATGCAGGCTATCACGTACAGGGAATGAAGAACGAAGATGCGCCCGATATCAATGTGATGCGAAGTGACGCCGGCTAGGTCGGCGTCCAGTTTCCGACGGGGCATTGAAGATCGGAGCAAATTGCAACAGCAAGGGGGCTGTATACCGTGCAAGATGGCATCACCCTCTACTGCATCCGTCACGGCGAGACCGACTGGAATGCTCAGTCCCGCTACCAGGGCCAGGCCGACATCGCCATCAACGCGACCGGTCGCCAGCAGGCCCGCCGCAATGGTGAAGCGCTGCGGACTTTTCTGCCCAATCTCGCCAGGGCTCGATTCGTATCGAGCCCATCCTCGCGCGCTCGCGAGACGATGCGGATCATCCGCGAAACCCTCGGGCTTGCACCTGACGATTTTCCGACCGATGAGCGCTTGCTCGAAGTGCATTACGGCGCTTGGCAGGGACAGCTTCTTGATACCCTAAAAGTGACCGAAGCCGAGGCGCTTGCCGCGCGCCAGGCGGACCCGTTCCGCTTCCGGCCTCCGGGAGGAGAGAGCTATGCCGACCTTCTGGCTCGGACGTGCGACTGGCTCAAGACTTTAGAGAGCGACACCGTGGTCACGACCCATGGAGGCTTCACCAGGACGCTGAGAGCGCACCTGCTCGATCTCGACCCGAATAAGATTCTTGACTTGGAGGTTCCGCAGGACCGTGTGTTAATAATTCGCAGCGGTGAGATGCGCTGGGCTTAAGAGCAGCCATCGAACAACAGAATGTGGTCCCAAAAAAAGAAAGGACCGGAGCAGCGGCAGCTCCAGTCCTCTCAACGCAAATAGGATCGCTCGAGACCGGCTGCTCAAGTCCGGCAGGAGCCATCCCGTTCTTCTTCGACGTGTTCTGCCAATTTTGGCTAGTACCGAGCCAAGCGAATGGTTCGGTTATGACAGAACTCGTTCTATAACGCTGTTGACGCACGTAAGATCAGCTCAGGCCGCCTTACGCTTGCTCGCGTGCTCCAGTTTCTCATCCGTCTGTTCGCTTAGATTGGCTGGCACGTTGACCAAGCCCTCATGCGCGGCAGAGTCTGGAAATCCCAGGTCAAATTCGTCTTGGGTGACGAAATCTGTGGGAATCACGCTTTAACTCAATGATTTCATAATCTGCGTCGCGGCTTCTTGTCATCCTTATTGATGCTATCGAGGGTTCCACAGCCACTGTGAAGCGCTCATAAGATTATTTTTGCAACACTATCGGCCACTCCGTTGGCGTTGCATGGTAAGAGCTTCTCTCAGGCCGCTGGCGTAGAAAGAAATGTCGCACAACACTTTCGGACATCTCTTCCGGGTGACGACCTGGGGTGAAAGCCACGGGCCAGCGATCGGCTGCGTTGTCGATGGCTGCCCTCCCGGCATCCCTTTGACCGCCGATGAAGTTCAACTCGACCTCGACCGGCGCAGACCGGGGCAGACCCGTTTCACAACGCAGCGGCGCGAGCCCGATAGCGTCGAAATTCTGTCGGGTGTCTTTGAAGATGCCAACGGCCAGCAGGTGACGACCGGTACGCCGATCGCACTCGTCATCCGCAACGTTGATCACCGCTCCAAGGACTATGGCGACATCGCCCAAAAGTTCCGGCCGGGACACGCCGATTTCACCTACGAAGCCAAGTACGGCATTCGCGACCATCGCGGTGGCGGTCGTTCGTCGGCGCGAGAAACGGCCATGCGCGTTGCCGCCGGCGCGATCGCACGAAAGGTTCTGGGTGGGATCACGATCCATGCTGGGCTGGTCCAGCTTGGGCCGCACCACATCGACCGCAACCGGCTCGACTGGAGCACCGTCGACGCCAACCCATTCTTCTGCCCGGATCCCGGCAGTGTGCAGGGCTGGTCGGACTATCTCGACGACATCCGCAACAATGGGTCGTCGGTTGGAGCGGTTGTTGAAGTTGTAGCAGACGGGGCACCTGCCGGGCTCGGTGCGCCGCTGTACGCCAAGCTCGACCAGGATTTGGCTTCAGCAATGATGAGTATCAACGCGGTAAAGGGCGTCGAAATCGATGATGGATCTCGGCGCCACCGTTTGCACACCAAGACGCCCGTCCTGCCTGACCTGTCCGTTACAAACCGATTGCCACGCCAG
>Ga0114922_10003134_pt1 | contig 15443 bp, 13 predicted proteins | sample AartaG_FD_100975 | JGI IMG/M metagenome (GOLD analysis project Ga0114922, IMG submission 100975) | Deep subsurface microbial communities from Aarhus Bay to uncover new lineages of life (NeLLi) - Aarhus_00045 metaG | ecosystem: Environmental > Aquatic > Marine > Oceanic > Sediment | place...
GCTTAGAGAGTAGTTGTAATGCTACTAAAGCATTTAAGAACTTCTCGGTTAGACAGGGATCGGTCCCGATCTCTTTGGATATTTGCTCTGTAGTCTTTGGCTCTTTGAGGAGGGTGAAGAGATCATAGTTAAAAGCTGTAAATAGTATCTGCGATGCTTCACAGCCTTTTACCATCCTATCTAGCGGCTCTGAACTGATTTCAGGAATCATATCCAATACTTTCATTTTATCTATCTCCCCCCCCTCTTTCTTTTGGCGAACTGTCGAGTATATCTCATCTACCTCTACCAGAACTGCGGATTTTACCTTCAGGTCTGCATGTCCCCGCCATCTCTTTTTCATATCTTCCAACATTCTCACCGCCTGTCCAAATATCTCACCACTTGTGAATGTGTTTGCACGCCCTTTGAGCTGATACCCACGTGGCATTCCTTTTCCTAACGCTTCGACCGCGATTGCAACCTGTGGGTTCTCGAGCAGGTTCTTTTTTGTCTTGTCGAAGAGAACATCTACAATCAGTAGCTCGCTGTCACTTATCGCACGTATTCCACCTACTGGAACCACGTTTGGTTTACCATCCTTCGATGCAGTTGCCAGATGGACCATGTTCTCATTTATTATATCCTGCATTTCCTTACTCATCACCACTTCCATTTTTTTCATCTAAACCTTTTCTTGGAAAGAAAAAGTTTACCAAAAGGACTTATTTGTTTTTCTTTGTATCCTGTATCTTGCATCTCACGCCTTACACCCTCGCCGCATCTTTCCTCCACCCTATCATCGCACTTCTCGTTTCACGCTTTGACCATAATGCTCCGTCTTCTTCAATTAAATTTTCAGATAAATGCGACCTGATAACTTCTTCAGTTTCCGGCGTAAGAACATCGAGATTCTCCTTCCACTGCTCTACCGCTTCGTCCAAGCTTGAGAACTGCTGTTTATACTCAGAGTTTGTGATTTCAACGTTTGCATATATGCCCATTCCGTAAAGGAGGTTGTAGAGATAGATATAATCAGGTCCTGGTTGATATTCTTCACCATATATCTTGGGCCAGAGCGTGTTGTAATCCCACATTCGTGTGCCTGCGAAGGTGAATATGTAAACATATTGCTTCGCAACTTCGTTCATCTTCGACAACGCTTCTTTTATGTCAAGCATGGTAATCGAGTGCGATGCAAGCACAATGTCGTGTTCAACTATATCTGTTCCTACTTCTACATCCTCCCATTTCTTGTTTATACATGCAATGTTTTTCAAGCCTTCGCTCACCGCATTTTCCTTTAAACATTCGAGCATGCCACTGGAAGGGTCTACTGCAGTAACGTGCCGTACCATTTTTGCAAGCGGTATTGCGAGCGTGCCAGGTCCAGCTCCGATGTCTAATATTGTGTATTTAGGGTCTATGTCAAGCTTTGCGATTATACGGTCTGCATGGTTATGGCGCTTTATTGAGTCGTTATAATGCTTTGCTCTCTTGTCCCAGAAATCAGTCATATCCCCCCTTCTGCGTCTTCTACTCCGTGATGCGTTTTGCATCAACTCCTTCCACATTTCATTCCAATCTATATCCTCGATCACAATTTTTTTACACCTCCTTCTTCCCTGTGATAATCACAGAAGGGCTCGATGAGGAAGATATGTTCAAAGTGCGAATTGATGATAATCCTACTTCTTGTAACAGTTCAATATACTCGTTTTCTGTATAAATATAATGTCTATCTCCGCGCAATGATAGTTTGAGATCGAAGAGAACAGAAACGAGTGGACCTGTTCTATCATCGTTTAAAAGCCAGTGTTTGAGTACGATTGAACCATTATCATTCAGTGCATCGTGTATCTTCTTCAAAATACTCATTAATACATCCTTTTTGCGATAAAACACGTCAGAAACAAATATAATATCATATCCATTACCGACGTCATCCTCTAAGAAGTTGCCTCCAATAATTGCAACTCTTTCCTCCATTTCATACTTTGCAATGAATTCTTTTGCAACTTCTGTTACATGCGGTAGGTCAAATACAACAGCTTCAAGATTCGGATTTGTCTGGCTGAATGCAATTGCATAGAGACCATGCCCACCACCGAGATCAAGGAGTTTTCTTGCTCTTTGAAATTCGGGGAATGTTGATACTCCTTTGACCGTTCGGTGAAGACTTCCCTGCATTGCACCTTCAGCCATTGCCAGAATAAAGCTTGGATCAAATACATCTTCAAATTCAAACTTTCCATCCTTCTCTTTCTGTATCTCTCCTTTCAGGATTGAACTCATTTTTGACCCGTTGTCAGAGCCCTTTGCAGAAAGTCGGTGTAGATTGCCTTGATAGAATGGACTACTCTTCACAAGAAAAGTTGAGGTAAGTTTTGTGTTTGTATATCTACCATCCTGCTTTGAGAGGAGTTGTAACGCTACCAGAGCATTCAGGAACTTCTCGGTTAGATAGGGATTGGTCGCAATCTCTCCGGATATTTGGTTTGCAGTCTTTGGCTCTTCGAGCAAATTGAAGAGGTCGAACTCAAATGCGGTAAATAAGATATGCAACGCTTCACAGCCTTTTCCTATCCTATCCAATGGTTCTGAACTAATTTTAGGGATAGTATCCAATACTTTCATTTTCTATTTCTTCCTCCACGAGATCATAGCAGTCCTCAGTGTATGCCTGAGCCAAAACGCACCATTCTCTTTTACCAGATTCTCTGACAGATACAATCGGAGTTTTTCCTCATCAGCTCCGCTCACATTCATCCAGGTCTTATAATGCAGAACCGCGGCATCGAGGTCAGGGAATTGCATGTTATGGTTAGCATCTATGATCTCCACATTTGCGTATATGCCAAGCTGGTAAAGGATGTTGTACAGATATATGTAGTCAGGGCGATTGTTAGGCTTTTCTCGATTAAACAATGACCATAGCGAGCTACCTTCTTTTTCGTTTCGGCGTCCTGCAACGATGAAGATGTAAACGCTGCGCTTAACCGCATCATTTATCTTTTCAAGTGCGTCTTTGATGTCTTTTATAACAAGTGAGTGTGAAGCAATCACAACATCATGCCCGCCTGCTTCTATGTCTTTTCCTTTTCCTATTTCTACCTCTTCCCACTTCTTGGATATGTAAGTTATGTTTGCCAGATTCTCCTCCGATGCATTTTCCTTTAAGCGAGCAAGCATGCCATTGGAAGGTTCTACAACAGTCACGCTCTTCACATTCTTTGCAAGTGGTATTGTGGTAGTGCCGGGACCTGCACCGATGTCAAGAACCCTGTAATCAGGTTCTATTTTGATTCTTGACATAATCATTCCTGCTCGGTTACTCTGCTGCACCAGTTCCTCAAACCAATCAACTCGCCCATCCCAGAACTCAGGCATTCCTGCGCGTTGCCCCCAACGCGAGCCCTCTATCGCATTATTCCACATTTCCGTCCAATCAAAATCTTCTATTGTTTTCATTTCCTATTTTATAACCACAGATTACACAGATTCCCACAAGAAACCTTTTCTTAGAAAGAAAAGCTTTACCAAAAGAACTTATTTGTTCTTCTTTGTATCCTATATCCTGCATCTCACACCTTCGCCACATCTTTCTGCCACCATATCATAGCGCTCTTTGATTCGCGCTTTAAGCATAGTGTTCCATTATCTTCTGCCAAGATTTTTGATAAGTACGACCTCAAAACATCCTCCTTTTCTGCGGGTATATCACGCATTTCCGTCCATTTAGTCACCGCCTCATCTAAACTCTTGTAGCGCTGTTCATAATCTGAATCCATGATTTCCACATTCGCATATATTTTCATGTCATGCAGAATATTACATAGGTAGATATAATCGGACCATGTTTGTGTTCGCTGTCTTTGTCGTTCGCCATAAATCGCTTTCCAGAGTTCTTCTTCTCCGCCATCCATCCATCTGCCCGCAAAGGTAAATATATAACTATGCTTTTTCGCAGATGCATCCAGCTTTGCCAGTGCTTCTTGTATATCAAACAGAATAGTAATTGAGTGGGAGGCTATCACAACATCATGAGGCTCTATATCAACGCCCAGCTCTACATCTTCCCATCCTTTATTTACGCACGTGATGTTTTCCACTTCTTCTTTTTCCATGTTCTCCTGTAAACACGCAAGCATACCCCGGGATGGGTCTATCGCAGTCACGCTCTTTACTTGCTTTGCAATCGGAATAGCAAGTCTGCCTGTGCCTGCACCAATATCCAGAACCGTATACTCCGGAGCGAGTTCAATTTTCGCTATTTGTTTTTCAGCACGTTCTCTGTTCTGCATCATGGACTCATTGAATTGTTTTGCCATCTTATCCCACATGCTAACGGGGTCTTCCTCTTCCTCACGTGCTCTTCTCCGATAATACCCTGACCTCATCGTCTTCCACAATTCATTCCAATTTATTATTCCTTCCATATTATCACCTGTGACATCTTAATGGGAAACAATAACAACATCCTTCTCTCCCACCCTCTATGCCCTTCATACAACATTTCATTCCTCCACCGTGCTTGTCGAAGCACTGTAACCATTACTTCTCGGTATAACCATCTGCAGATCCTCAAAACTTTTTACGCTACACACACCACCATAAATTTTATTTAATGTTTCCTCTGTTAGTGCTTTTGCTGGATTTCCGTTAACAATAACACCATTATTTCCCAGAACAATCACCTTGTCACAGAACCATAAAACATGATTTGGATCGTGCGTACATGTGAGTGCACTAATTCCTCTTTGAGTAAGTTCTTTTATAATACGCCATATCTTTATCTGATTTTGAAAATCGAGATTGGATGTTGGTTCATCTAGGAGTAAAATTTTTGTCCCCTGCGCCAATGCTCTTGCCAACAAAACGAGCTGCCTCTGCCCCCCACTTAAAGCTGTATAGGGTTTATCGGCGATATGCTCGATACCAATCAGTTCTATTGCATTCATCGCCGCTTTAATATCCTCCTTTGACGGACCAAACGCCCCACCCATATGAGGAGTTCTGCCCATCAAAATAACCTCTTTAACCAAATATGGAAACGGTGGTTTATGTTCTTGCGGCACATAAGCGATTAATTTTGCAATCTCCCCCGCTTTCATCTTATTAATATTTTTATCCTCCACGAGCACATTACCTTTTTCATAGTTGAGTAATCGTGCGATGCACTTGAGCAAAGTCGTTTTTCCTGTGCCGTTGGGTCCAAATAACGCACACAGTTGCCCTTTCTCTACCTCGAACGATATGTCCCGCAGTACTTTAAGCCCTCCGTATTCAAAATGTAGATTTTCTAGTTTTAGCATTTTAAATCACCCAAAAAATATGTTCTTCTTTGTTCTTAGCAAATACATCAAATAAGGTGCCCCGAGTATTGATGTTATAATTCCAACTGGAATCTCTGCTGTTGTTAGTGTTCTGGCGATAGTATCGCAAATAATCAGGAATATGGCGCCCATAATCGCTGCCGATGGCAAAAGAAACCGGTGGTCTGGACCTATTACCAATCGAGCAGCATGGGGCATCATCAAACCGACCCAAGCAATAATTCCAACAACAGAGACCGATAGAGCGGTTACAAATGTTGCAAGTGTGATAAGAATGATTTTCGTCCTTTCTGTATTTATACCAAGAGTTTTTGCCTCTTCTTCGCCCATTGATAGCACATTTAGTTTCCAGCCCATAATGAATAATACAATTGTACAAATAGTAACCACAGGAACTATCTGATATACATCACTCCAGGTTGCATAATAAAACCCCCCCATCATCCAGAATACTATCTCTCTCAATCCTGTCTCTGTTGAAATATACTTTAGTATGGATACTGCTGAACCGAATAATGAACCAAGGATAACGCCTGCTAAAATTAAGGTTACAAGCGGTGTTTGCCCTCTAACACTTGCCAATGAATATGCACCAAAAACAGCAACCATTCCAAACATAAATGCTGATAGCTGGATAGAGAATAGATATTGAGGATATACGATAGATAATGCGGCACCAAATGCCGCGCCCGCAGAAACGCCTAAAATGAATGGTTCAACCAATGGATTTCTAAACGTGCCTTGATACACACCACCAGCAGTTGCGAGCGCCATTCCCACTGCTATCGCAAGTAATATACGTGGCATTCTTATCTCCCATACAATTGTATTAAAGAGGCTATTGGTTTGAGTCGCAATGTTCAGATTATCAAGAATCACCTCGTACACTGCTATTACGGATATATCATACGCTCCCCTCGTTATTGCTATTAATGCTGTAATTGTCAGAGAGATGAATAGAGCTATGATAAAGGTTACCTTGGTCCTGTTTGAAAATACTAGGCCTCCACTTTTATGTTCAAATGAGATGTTATTCATCTTTTTCCTCCTTTTATTTATTCTATTATTTCCAACCAACGTAGTCGCTGTGTTAATTTAAGTTTTTCAACTTTGTCATCACTCACATCAAAAACATCTTTATAATAATTGTCCACAAATTCATTGAGATCGATATCCTTGAACCTTTCGGGATAAACACATTTTGCCTCAATCATCAGAGTCATTGCAAAATCCAATCTTTCGCTTCTGCATCCAACGGCTGGTAAGGAGCATGCCCTTTTCTCTTTTATTGCTTTTACTTCCCGAATATTTTCAAATGCTTCCGCCTCGTACAACTCTCTTGGTGGGTGAAAACCAGAAGATGTTGGCAATACTATCACATCTGGATTTAGGGCCAATATCTGTTCTGCAGACATTATAACCCTTCCCTTGCCTCTATAAGCATTTTTTGCATTGATAATATCCTCTAAAAAAATGGATTGTATTGAATCTATGCCTCTTACATTACCAGCACCACCCTTCTTTCGAGCACTTCTAGATAACCCAAAATACAATACCCCCGGTTTTTCGCTTTCTGGGATATTTTTAGTTCTCTCTTTTATGAACGTTAGTTTTCCATCTAAGAAATCAATTAATTCTTCTGCTTTTTCTTGCTTATCAAATATTTCTCCTAAAACTTCAATTTCTTTGTATATTGTGCTTACATCCGGTTTATCGTAATGATTAGGCCTATTTATAATAATAAGGGGAAAACCTAACTTTTCTATCGTTGCAATAGTTTTTTTCTCACCTTCGTTTTTATCGTAATCCCTAGCTCTCATAATTATAATATCGGGGTTGAGTTCCGCTAATTGTTCATAATTTATTCCTTTTGTTGGGGTACCAAGGTATGGAAGTTCTCTCATTTTTGGGTAAAGTATTGATCCAATATACCAACTACCATTATATGTATCACTCGTGTCATTGATTGCAAGATAGCCACTAGTGTCACAATCCCTTATCTTACCACATGATCCATAGCCAACTATTTTATCCTCTATACCAAATGCAACCATTATTTGATCTACCATACCTTCACTTATTGCAACAACCCTCTTAGGGTCTTTCGGAATTCTAACCGCCTTTCCTCGCATATCTGTTACTGTCTTGTACGCTTCTTCTTTTACTGGCGTAACCTCGGGTTTGGACGTTTCGGTTGGTGTTGGTACTGGTACTTGTTTTGGAGTTTCTACGGTCTTTTCATCAATGCACCCAGACATCGAAACAATTCCAATTATGGAGGCTACTACCAATGCCCCTACCAACAATGTCATTTTTGATTTTTTCATTCTCATTCCACATCCCCTCCTATCTCTATTCATTCTATTATCTCCAACCAACGTAGCCGCTGTGTTAATTTAAGTTTTTCCACCTGGTCATCACTCACGCCAAAAACATTTTTATAATATTCGTCCACAAATTCGTTAAGGTCAATATCTTCAAACCTTTCAGGATAGATATGTTTTGATTCAATCATTAGAGTCATTACAAAATCTAATCGTTCACTTCTACATCCCACAGCAGGTAAAGAACCCACTCTTCTTTCCTTTATTGCCTTGATTTCCCGAATATTTTCAAATGCTTCGCCTTCATATAATTCCCGTGGTGGATGAAAGCCACTCCATGTTGGTAATATTATCACATCAGGATTTAGAGCTAATACCTGTTCTGCTGACAATATAGTACGGCTTCCGGTCCCGCTAAAAGCGTTTTTGGCATTAATAATATCTTCTATAAAAACAGATTCAACTGTATCTACACCACCTACATAACCAGCACAACCCTTCTCTCGCGCCCTACGAGATAACCCAAAGTATAATACCTTCGGCTTCTCATCTTCTGGAACATCACTGGTCCTTCCTTTAATAAATTCTACTTGTGTATCCAAGTAATTGATTAATTCTTGTGCTTGTTCTTGTTTATCAAAAACCTCTCCTAAAACTTCTATATCTTCATATATCACCTTTTCATTTGGGTTAGGGTGGCCCCATCCTGGACCTTCTATTATGACGACAGGTATGCCAATACTTTCTATTACTTCTGTTGCTCTTTTGACATTCTCCTCGGACTGACAGCATGTTATTCTTATAATCACAAGGTCTGGACAAAGAGTTGCTACTGACTCATAATTTATCCCTGCATCTATTTTACCGACCCAAGGAAGTTCTATCATTTTTGGGTAAAGTATTGATCCAATGTGCCAACTGCCCTTATAAGGGTCAGTTGTATCATTAATGGCAAGATACCCACTGGTATCACAATCCGTTATCTTGCCACATGATGAATAACCAACTATTCTATCCTCTATACCAAACGCAACCATTGTTTGATCAATAAGTCCCTGGCTCATAGGCACTATTGTTTCTGGTGGTCTATAAAGCGTCACCGTTCTATCAGTCATATCTGTAATCGTCCTCGGCTTACCACCCCAGTATGCATAGACATACGAGGCATCTCCAACGTCATCTGAAAGACCTCCTTCATAAAGCATATATGTGCAGATAGCGCTCGAAAGCTCATCCTTTGTTAGTTCATTATCTTCACCAGCAAAGGGTATTTTCTCTTCGTATGCAGCCGCAGGCGTAACCGCCATCAGCACCACAGATGCAAGAAGCACCATCACCAATATGCGCGACAATATTTTTCTCATTCCACATCCCTTCCCTTTTTCTTCATTTTATTATTTCCAACAGACGTAGTCGCTGTGCCTTTTTAAGTAGCTCAACCTGCTCATCACTCACACCAAAAACATCTTTATAATATTCGTCCACAAATTCGTTCAGGTCGACATCCTCAAACCTTTCAGGATAAACAATTTTTGCTTCAACCATTAGAATCATTGCAAAATCTAATCGTTCACTTCTACAGGTCACATGAGGTAAAGAACCCACTCTTCTTTCCTTTATTGCTTTTACTTCCCGAATGTTTTCAAATCCTTCGAGTTCGTACAACTCTCTGGGTGGGTGAAAGCCACTCCATGTTGGTAATACGATTACATCAGGATTTAGAGCCAACACCTGCTCTGCGGACAACAGAACCCTGCTTCCTGTCCCGTTATAAGCATATTTTGCATTAATGATATCTTCTAAAAAAACAGCTTCTATTGAATCCATGCCTTGGGTATAACCACAACCGCCCTTACCTCGTGCCCCTTTAGCCGCTCCAAAATACAATACTTGTGGTTTTTCTTCCTCTGGAATATCGCTGGTTCTCTCTTTTATGAATGTTACTTTTTCATCTAAGAAATCAATTAATTCTTGTGCTTTTTCTTGGTTATCAAGTACCTCTCCTAAAGTTTCTATCTCTTCATATATCACCTCCACACTTGGGTTAGGGGAGCCCCATCCTGGACCTGTTATTACAACAACAGGTATGCCAATACTTTCTATTACTTCTGTTACTCTTTTGACATTGTCCTCGGACTGACAGCATGTTATTCTTATAATCACAAGCTCGGGCTCAAGAGTTGCTACTGACTCATAATTTATCCCTGCGTCTATTTTACCGACCCATGGGAGTTCTATCATTTTTGGATAAAGTACTGACCCAATGTGCGGACTACCCTGATAAGGATCCGGTGTGTCCCTTTTACTGGTATTATAAACCCCTATCTTACCACATGATGAATAACCAACTATTCTATCCTCTATACCAAACGCAGCCATTGTTTGATCAATAAGTCCCTGGCTCATTGGCACTATTATTTCTGGTGGTCTATAAAGCGTCACCGTTCTATCAGTCATATCTACAATCGTCTTTGGCTTTCCATCCCAGTAGGCATAGACATACGAGGCATCTCCAACGTCATCTAAGTTGAGGTCTCCTTCACCGAGCATATAAGGAAGAATTGCACTTGAAAGCTCTTCTTTTGTTAGTTCACCACTTTCATCAGTATCCCCGGATATTCCTGCCTGCTGTGCACCAGCGAGCATAACCGTCATCGGCACAGCAGATGCAAGCAGCATCATTACCAATAGGCAGGATAATATTTTCCTCATGCCACATCGCCCCCTATTTTTATTTTTTTGTTTGTCATTTTTATCCCACCCTATTCTATTTCCAAGCGGTAATACTGCTGTGCTAATTTAATCTCTTCCACTTTGTCATCATCTATGCCATAAATTTCTTTATAGTAGTCACTGGACCATTCACTAATGTCAATATCTGCGAATCTCTCAGGATAACAACATTTTGCTTCAATCATTAACTCAATTGGAAACTCAAGTCTTTCACTTCTACATCCTGTAGCGGGTAAAGAACACACTCTTTTTTCTTGTATTGCCATTACTTCCTGAATTCTTTTAAAATGTTCACTTTCGTATAATTCAGTTGGTGGATGATGACCATAGGATGTGGGCAAGATTATCACATCTGGATTAAGTGCTAATACCTGCTCTGAGGACAGTATTGCGCTTGGTACTGTGCCTCTGAATGCGTTCTTTGCATTAACAATGTCCTCAAGCATCTTAGATTCAAAAGTCTCTATACCTGCTGTATTACCAACTCCAAGACCTTGTTCTCGAGCCTTACGTGATAATCCAAAATAAAGTACATTCGGTTTCTCATCTTCTGGAATATCCCTTGTTCTATCTCTAATTAATTCTACTGGTTCATCCATAGCATCAATCAATTGTTCTGCTTTTTCTTGTTTATCAAATACCGTTCCGAGCACTTCTATTTCATTGTATATTATGTCTTCATTCTGGACATCGTAACTTCTTGGGTCTTTTATAATAACAACAGGTATGCCTAAACTTTCTATTACGCTACCCACTCTTTCAACATTCTCCTCAGATTGACAGCAGCATACTCTTATAATCACAAGCTCTGGCTGAGCATTTGCCAATACTTCATAATTTATTCCGTCATCTATCCTACCAACGTTTGGAAGTTCTAGACACTTTGGATATAGCACATCACTGGGATAACCAGAACCTGTATAAGTATACTGTTTACCTTCGTAGGTATAATTATAGGATCCAACCTCCCCCCCACAGCCACCAATCGCAACCAATGCATCTTCGGGTATACCAAACACAAACATAACTTCTTGAATAAACACATGACTTAGTGCAGCAACTCTTTCTGGGGGTCTATATAATGTTACCTCTTTATCAGCCATATCTGTAACCGTCTTTGGCTTCCCATTCCAGTATGCATATACCCACGCAGCATCTCCCACGTCATCTAATTTGAGATCTCCTTCACCGAGCATATAAGGAAGGATTGCATCCACAAACTCATCCTTTATTAGTTCATTGGCTTCACCAGCAAATGGTATTCCTGCTTGTTGTGCAGCCGCAGGCATAACCGCCAACGGCACCGCAGATGCAAGAAGCACCATTACCAATATGATGCACGACAATATTTTTCTCATCCCATACCCCCTCCTACTTCCACTTCGCATGGGTGCTCTTCAACTTCAATATCGCCGTGGCACTCTCTTATCTGCTCTGTCGTGCACTCCTCTGGGTCGTGTTCAGAATCCTTCAAACATTTTTCAAACTTTAAGAAAGTTTGATCAAAACGGTTCGCTATACACATTTTTCACATCATCTCCTTTTCCCCTTCTTCCCAAAGATAAATAGACACGCTATTATTAGCGATACCACTGCGAAAATCGCTTCAAAGCCTGGCACCTCAGACGCAGGTGCTGGCGGTGTTGTTGGATTTGGGGTTGGCGTAGTTGCAGGTGCTGCTGCTGCTGGTGTCACTGCGGACCTTGGCGTAGATTTAGCTTCTCCTCCGCCAACTATAACCATCGTATCTGCTATCGTCTCCCATCTTTCCTTGCCTTCTTCCAGTTCCGGGCTTAGCACTAACAGGTCTACGAATTCGCCTTTGAAAGTGCCTTTGCCAGAAGAGGGCGCCTTTACCGTATATTTTATCTCAGTCTCGTTAATCACTGCAAAAGCAACTTTCCGCCCTGAAACTTTGTATTGGTCAGAAGGATGCGTTGTACCCTTAAAAACGAATCCTTCTGGGATCGTTTCCACAATACCTGCGACCAGAGGAAGTTCCCCGCTAATCCTCAACGTCACGTCGAACTCCGCATCCGGAGCAGGAGCAGTTGGAGAAAACCTCGTCACTTCTACTTCTACTTCTGCCCCCGCACCTATGACTGGTACAACAATCGCTGATATGACTGAAAAAAATACGAAGCACGGTATCGCTAACACCAAAATCTTATTCTTATTCTTATTCTTATCCTTATCTTTTCCTTTCATTTTTCACCTCCTATTCTTTTCCTTATACACAGATATATTCCCGCGACAAGCAATCCTGCAATTGCGAGTACTGCCTCGAAGCCAGGTATCTTAGGGTTAGATGTCAAACTTGATGACGAATTTGTTGTTGGAGCAGGTGCTGGTATCGAAGCCGTAGCCTCAGGCGTTGCTGTCACTGCTACTGTGGGTGTAGGCGTTGCTATTGCTTTTATCTCTGCCGTGATATTTACACTCGTTGTACCCGTGTGTCCGTCTCTGTCATCAACCTCTATCGTATATTCGCCTGTTAGAGCCTTTGATGTATTGAACGTCGCTGTGAATGCGCCCTTTGTAACCGATACAGTCTTTCTTCCAAGGCCTACAGGTCCTGTCACCTTAACATTAATTGAACGCCCCTCTCTGTTAGAGATTCCCGTAATCACTAAGTCACTGCCAATTGCCACATCTGCAACCGCGTCAAGCTTCACCATCCTTTCTCCTATTTTTATCTGTAGCATTTTCATGAAGTCATCGCTGCCCGCAGTTCCTATGGTTGCATCCGTGATTATAGCTTCTATTTGCTCCTGTGTCTTTGCACCAAGATTGGAAAGGTCCCCGCCAGCGTATGTTGCCTCTAAACCATCAAGCAAATCACCAGTACCAAGTCTCCCATAGACACCATCCTTTCCGGGGCTTAGCACAAACACAAGATATATGCCAGTATCAGCGTTCTTTTGAACATCAATCTCAATCGAGAAGGCATCGCTTTTACCCGTGGTAGACGCGGTCTCATAAGTAATCCCTGAAGGTAGACCATATAGCATTGAATTAGAAGGGTTCACACCACCATCTCTCGGAGCAACGACGATGATGTCTACTGCATCCGAGCCGGGTGCAGTACCGCTGAGTATAAAACTATCACCCAGCGCAGCTACCCGTGAAGAATTTTGCACGGTTAGACCGCCACTTACCATCAATACCGAAGTAGAACCATCGTCATTAACGGCAACATGCTGTCCTACCACATAACCCCCATCTATGAATGCTTCTATCTCGATGTCGTCCTCTACTCCTGTTCCAGGCGTATCCGGCGTTGGCAAGTCCTCTTTAAAATTCCCGTTCTCATCTATCGCGATGTCGGTCTTCACAATTACGTCGTCAATCGCAATATCTACTGTATCTCCTGCGGTGGCTGTGCCATTGATCACAAGGTCATCGCCAATCACGCAGGTATCAGGCATGTAGAATGTGACTTTCCTCTTTATGACCGATATATGTACTGTATCCTCCTCACCGCTATCCAGATCCTCGACTTTGACAGTGTACGAACCCGTCTTGTTGAAGTAGACCGTATATGTTCTCTTACCACCGCTAAATATTGAGTGGTTGAATGTTCCAACTGTCGTTGTTGCAGGGTTGTTGTTTACACCACCTGGAAATATGGCATGTTGTCCACCAGTTACCACCGACACCGTTATCTTATGACCAGGTACACCTTTCACGGTCAGTTTCACTGTATCACCTTCAGCTACGGTTGTTTTTGCTGCTTTTATCTCAATTCCCCTCGTTATAATCTCCAGCGTCTTCTCTTCGCTCTTCATGGACAATCCCCGTGATTTAGTTGCGCTCGTAGAAACTTGGAAGGTGTATGTTCCAAGAGCCCATCCAGAGGTATTTATATCCAAATCCCTGACATGGCTCACGTTAACTCCACTAAATACCGTTCCATCTGCTGGATTTTTCTTCAGGGTGTCGCCATTTGGATCCTTCACCTTCAGGCTCACACCATCGTTTGGGTCTAACGAGGTGGTGAGCTTTATCGAGAAGTGTGTTTCCTGCGGTACGCTTGAAACACTGGAGGTGCCCTTTTTCAACTCTAAGATTATCTCCGTGGTACCAAGGTGGATCACTGTGGAGCTACAACCTACGGATGTACCGTTAGCATTGTAATCACCAGTCTTCATCCCTGTGGTGTCAAGCCATCCCGTAGAATCCGAGAATCTCGTTTCGCCTGCGTTATTATCGCTTATCCCAACCAGGGTTACTACACCAGGAGAGTTGCCAGTCGCATTGTAGAACTGCACGTCCTGACCCAGTATCACTGATGATGCGGTTCCATCCAACTTGACAGTTATGTTGTCGTAATTAACGGTAAAGTTCTGCCCATAGCTTGTCTTTATCTGTGTAGCAGGAACTACGGATGCGGATGCAGGCACTGCCAACGCTGCAAGAACTGCTGCGGTTGCTAATAGGACTACTACCAATTTTACGCTTTTTGCTTTCATTTTCATATTTTCCCCCTTTTTATTTCCCCCTTATCTATCATACATAACTTCCTTTTCTTGTACTTTTTTCTTACAATATATAAATAGGTATGATAATTGACAAAATAGAAAGTCTTTTATACTAGTTATATAATACATTCAAAGTTTGAAAAATTAAAAAATAAGCGATAAAACGCAAAGATGTTAAAAAAGGATACTAAACGTGAAAAAGTAGCATCTATTTAGTGATAGCGTGCCTTACCACAACAGATCGAAAACGGTGGACATCCTTATTGTTGGACCGAAAGGCGGCAGTGGAAAAGGTATGAATCCAACAAATTCTGAAGCTAACGGTCTCCCCAGCGGAATTGTTTATGAAGTAGCATCCGTAAGCAGCGACTTTACATGGTCCATTGAGCTCGATGTTAACGAAAAGGCTTATACTGGAACATATCTCGTGTTCGTGCTGAGCCCGGGAAAGAACAAAATATACGATGGAATCAGAACTGGAGAGTTACTGGATGGCATAAAAACGAAATATTTTGGCGGTGATCTCTCCAGGCTTGCATCAAAGACACAGGAGCAAATAAACGCCATACTCGTGGATGCTACTATCGGGA
>Ga0114922_10003135_pt1 | contig 15443 bp, 10 predicted proteins | sample AartaG_FD_100975 | JGI IMG/M metagenome (GOLD analysis project Ga0114922, IMG submission 100975) | Deep subsurface microbial communities from Aarhus Bay to uncover new lineages of life (NeLLi) - Aarhus_00045 metaG | ecosystem: Environmental > Aquatic > Marine > Oceanic > Sediment | place...
TTCTGCTTGCCTATCCCATAGGGCAGGGATATTGAGCCGCGAACCATCTGGTCGGCCTGCTTGGGGTCAATACCCAGATGCAGCACACATTCTATGCTCTGGTCAAATTTTACCGACTTAAGCGACTTTGCCTTTTCGACTGCCTCAGCCAGGCCCAGCGGTTCTTTGCTTACCTGCTCCGACTCTTTTTTATACCTTTTGCTTCTGAATCCCATAGCTCGGCTTGTGTATAATCTCTCTTTCTGTCCGTTATACGCTATCTTCTATTTCTATACCCATGCTCCGGGCGGTACCCTTGATAATCTTTTCGGCCTGCTCCAAATCGTATGCGTTCAAATCCTTGAACTTGGCCTCAGCGATTTTTCGCAGTTGCTCGGCGCTAACTTTCCCGACTTTCTCTTTATTTGGAACACCGCTACCTTTTGCGATTTCGGCCGCCTCTTTCAGCAACACTGCCGCCGGGGACTTTTGACCTCGAAGGTGAAACTTTTGTCCCTATAGACGGTTATCACGACCGGCACGATTGTTCCATTAAGCTGTTTTGTTCGTTCGTTGAACTGGGAAACGAACTGGCCTATATTAACGCCGTTTTGACCCAAAGCAGGTCCTATCGGCGGTGCCGGTGTGGCCTGCCCGCCCTTCGCCTGCAATTTAATCTTCACCATTACCTCTTTGGCCATTCGTCACCTTCGTATCGTATCTTTCATCCGGTCTTACACAATGCCCCGTGTGATATTGCTTACATTTTTTCGATCTGCCAATACTCTATATCCAGCGGTGTAGGTCGGCCGAATATCGCAACAATCACCTTCACAATCCCCCGCTCAGTATCAATCGAATCGACGGTCCCTTCAAAGTTCTCAAAGGCACCTTCCCTGATTTTAATCATATCACCTTTCTCAAACTCGACCTTGATGCTTGGTGCTTCTTCAGGCTTTTCCGCCTCTAAAAGCATCTTTGCCACATCCGTATCCCGCATAGGCGTAGGGATTCCATCCGAGTTGATAAAATCTCCGACGCCGGAGGTTTCCTTAATCATAAACCATGCCTTTTCCTGCACCCTGCCATCTTCGGCGGGCTCCATCTCCATAAAAACGTATCCCGGATATAGTTTCCGCTTATGGACTGTCTGTTTGTTGCCGCGGATGCGCCTTATCCGCTCGACAGGAACCTCTATTCTGCCTACAATATCGGCCAAAGCATCCTTTTCTACTTTCTGAGCAAGGGTTTCTTTGACCTGCATTTCTTTATTTGCCGCAACTCGTAAAACGTACCACTGCATATTACTGCCTATATCGTATCTGGTATGTTGTATCCCGCCCTCCGATGCTCCTGGCTCTCTAAATTCATCCTTTAATTATTCTGCCGGTTTTAGACGTTAATATAACAGCCGGTCAAAAAACACTTGAAAACCTAAATCTGTGACCCCAAGTAAGACAGCTAAAAGAATCACAAGCGCAATAACGATAAATGTCGAAACTGCTATTTCCTTTCTGCTCGACCAACTGACCTTTTTCATTTCGCCTTCAGCGGCAATCATAAAATCTGCAATTGAAGGTTTATTGACCAACCATAAAACCAAAAGAGCCAGGACAACAAACAAGCCTGCGGGCACCATGGTCTCGACCCACAATCCCAGGTCCCAGCCCTGTAATTTCTTGTAAAGCCGCAAACAACCTAATCCTGCAATTATTGCTGCGCCAAAGGTACTACAGAGCCTTGTGTATTTCCCCTGACCACGTTTATAAATATCAAAAGCCATAATAATCCCGCATCTCGTGTTTCTCGTCATAAGATACGCTTCCAAGCAGGCCAGGAGGGAATCGAACCCCCAACCTTCGGTTTTGGAGACCGACGCTCTGCCAATTGAGCTACTGGCCTATCTTTATGGGTTCCCATTTTGCGATAAGCTGCCCCCGCTTTCGCAGGAGTGCACTTGTCCCTGCGAAGACGGGGATGGGCTCCCTGCTCTTTTGTCACCGCAAGGCGGGGCTTGCTTATTTACGGCGTATCTTATGGACAGTATGTTTACGTTCCTTTTTGCAAAATTTTTTTAGCTTTAATTTCGGCGTCCCCTCCGCCACACTGACACTTGTGCGATAGTTTCTCTGGCTACACTCGACACATTCGAGCCAGACAAATTCCCTTTTGCTCTTCTTCTTAGCCATAAAGTCTCTCCCCGCCGAACAGGCTTACCCCATTAGAAACTTTCCCGTTTTGCATCATATTCCCTACTGTAGAATTTCTAACGAGGTGCGCTTACTTGAGAGAAACCCCAAACGCAATAAACTGCGTTGGGAACCCACAAACATTTCCCTGCCCTGTAGATGCCCATCAGGCTACACATCACCGATGCCGGCACCTTTGCTTTTGACACTCGTGGGCTCAACAATTTACCAGAGGTCCTCATGCAAGGATTTTCGTTACCACACCCGCGCCGACTGTCCGACCACCCTCACGAATGGCAAAGCGAAGGCCGTCTTCCATAGCGATAGGAGAAATAATCTCAACCTCCATCGCTATATTATCACCCGGCATACACATCTCCGCGTTCTTACCTTCCCGGGTCATTAATGCATGAACTGAACCGGTGACATCGGTCGTTCTGAAATAAAACTGTGGCCTGTAACCCGCGAAGAATGGTGTATGACGGCCACCTTCTTCCTTTGTCAAAACATAGACTTCGGAATGAAACTTGGTATGAGGAGTAATGGAACCGGGGGCTGCGACAACCTGGCCTCGTTCCAAGTCTTTCTTTTCCACGCCGCGCAGAAGCAAGCCGATGTTATCGCCGGCTTGGCCTTCATCGAGGGTTTTGTTAAACATCTCCACGCCGGTAACAACGGTCTTGCGTGTCTCTTTTGCAAGCCCAACGACTTCAACCTCCTCGCCAACGCGTACTTTACCTCGCTCAACCCTGCCTGTTCCGACCGTGCCGCGACCCTTAATGCTGAAAACATCCTCAACCGGCATAAGGAACGGCTTATCAACATCACGCTCAGGAATTGGCAGATAATCATCGACCGCATCCATCAATTCGTCAATACATTTGCACGCTTCATCGTCTTTACCTTCGCATTCCATCGCCGCCAAGGCCGAGCCCTTAATAAGAGGAATTTCGTCACCGGGGAACTCATATTTGTTCAGCAGTTCTCTTATCTCCAACTCGACCAGCTCCAGCAGTTCAGGGTCATCAACCTGGTCCACCTTGTTCATAAAGACCACAATCCTGGGCACGTTAACCTGACGAGCAAGGAGGATGTGCTCGCGAGTCTGCGGCATAGGGCCATCTCCGGCCGCCACCACCAAAATAGCACCATCCATTTGGGCTGCACCGGTAATCATATTCTTGATGTAATCGGCGTGTCCCGGACAATCAACGTGTGCATAGTGGCGTTTGTCCGTCTCATACTCGACGTGTGCAGTATTTATTGTAAGCCCACGCGCTTTCTCCTCCGGTGCATTGTCGATGTCCTCAAACTTCTTGATTTTGCCCGTGCCGGCTTTTTTTACCAGGCGCATTGTGATTGCAGCCGTCAATGTTGTTTTGCCGTGGTCAACATGACCGATAGTTCCAATATTGATATGTGGTTTTACCCGCTCAAATACAGCTTTTGCCATCTTAATATACACCTCCAATGTGCTGGGTTAGCATTTTTTTACCTGCCTATTCTGTTCGAGAACCTGTTTTCAAACTTCTATAATCAACTCACAGCCAAGATTGCCGATAGATTTTCGAGCTATCTCAGCCTGACTTGGCTGCCCCGTAAGAGCAACGGGCAACTTACGGGGCTTGCATTTAGCTGCTGATGGGGCTTGAACCCATGACCTCGTCCTTACCAAGGAAGCGCTCTACCACTGAGCTACAGCAGCACTATTGAACTCACCATTCATCGCTCTGGCGGTGAATGAAATATCAAACAATAAAGAGTATCTTTACCCAATTTGCAAGCCGCAAAAGGTGAACCTCACCCTCTTTTTCTGCCTCGATAAATCTATACACTAAGTACAAGCACTTCCAAGCACGTTCAGTCGATTTACAATATAAACGCTTGATATTATGAAACCATCGGGAACAATGCAACCGTAAAAAGAAAAAATTTGCAAAAAAATAAAAATCTTCAGATTTGTGCCTGTTTAGCCTATAAATACGGATTTTTTACCAGAAAACGCCGTTTTACTGGGATTGGCATGTTTCCCGAGACCCTTTGAAAGCATCAAAAACCTTGTTTAACGCCCAAAAACGGCGGTCTTCTAAGCTACACACGGACTTATTTTTTTTATTTTTCGAAAAAAAAACGTCGAAACCATCCCTATACGCCGCAGCAGCATACCAATACCGGCGCTAATCACAATCTAAATCCCGGTTAATTACCAGCTTTTTCGAGCTTCTTTGGCTCTTTAGCCTTGCCAATGCGGCTAAGCCATACTTTGACCTGCTCGAGCCATTTCGGCCTCCTGACGGAGGGCTTCATTTGGGTCAGTGCTTTTAAGACCACGTTAGGGTCGGCTCCAGCAGGCGGTTCGCTTAGATAATTGTCAATTGCCTGTACTATGACATTGTTAGGCTCTAAGTCCTTTTCCAGCAAGCAATTATGCACCAATCCGGTCGCAGCTTTCACGTTTGGCCATCTCAAATAAGCATCCAGCAGCTCCGCCAGAATTTTATCTCTCTGGTCTGTTTCCTTTACCTCTCCCTGCAATATACCCAAGTGCATCGCCGCCTGCGCAAAATCACCGGTTTTCCTATAAAGGTCAGCTAACTTTTCCCTGATATTCTTGAGCATTTTTAGCTTATTTTCGCGGACGGCTTTTCCCTGTGCTATCTCAAGAAAAGATATCCTTTGTTCAACAGACAACTCGGCTTTGCTGCCTGGCGACTCGAATTTGGCTATCCATTCGTTTAAGACGCCGGCATCAGAACCTTTGAATATCTCGAGCATTGCCTGCCAGGCCGGCTCACTCTCTCCCTCCGCGGTTGAGCCTATTTTGCCCGAAAGCCAAACCAAATCTTCCTGGCTGCCGATTTCACCGGCAAGCTCTATTATTTTTCTCCTAACGACGGGCCTGCTGTCGTTAATAAAAGCTCTCAATATCTTGAGCGCCTTTGTTTTATCGATATAGATAAGCCCATCTACGGCAGCTTCACGAACCAGAGCTGTCTCGTCATCCAGCGCCGCCTCAAATAGAGGTCCAAAAAGCTTTGCTGATTCAACTCTGCAAACGCTCCTTTGTGCGCATAATCCGGCCATGGCGGTGAGCAATTCCCCTCGCAGCATCCCGTTGGCCCCATTTTTTTCCTGTTTGTATCTTGCGTGGAGCAAATTAAGATACTTGTCAACCTCACCCGAGGCTAATCCGCCCTGCTCAAGCAGTTTCTTTATTACATCGGCTCCTTTTTGTGACTTTTTCGGGTCCTGTTCAACGAGGTACTTTTGCGCCCATTCCAAGAGCTGTTTTCTTACTTCCGGCGAAACTTTGACCCCTGAATTAGCCGAAAAGGCATATTGACATGCTCTGCCGAGCGCAACGAACAGCTCTACCCTGACCTCATCGTATTTTTCAATTTTGAACTGTTCGAGCAGGCTCTGGGCCGAATTGAGCTCCACCATCAAAGACAGTACTTTTGCCGTTTGAAGTCTGACCTCTCTGTCTGGATCCGAAGCCAAATTGACCAAAATCGGCTCAATCGCAGCCGGCAATTTCGGATTTGGCGTCGTTCCCACCCGATCTTGATAAATCTTGCCCAACGCCCACAATCTCACTGTCGCCTCCGAGCTACGCAAATGCTTATCAAAGAACTTCCCTTTGGCTGTATCATCCTTTATAGCACTGTATACATCATCTAATGCAGACAAATAGCGCTCCTGCCACAGGCCCAGCTCATCTCTCGACTTGTGCATCTGCCTTTCCAGCCAAATCACCCGGTTCTGCAGGAATACGCCTGTGTCCTGGCTTTGCAGCATCTTTATTGTTTCTTTGCGAATTTCGGCGTTCCGGCCTACTGTTATGCCCAGAGCAATAAGGGCATTCTCTGCTGCGTCAGCTACCTTACTTTCAGGGTCATCAACCAGCTTTATAAGTCTAATTACCGCCCGCTTGTCCGGCTGCAGCTTCAGTGCATATATAGCATTCAATCTCCTATTGACCGGCAGTGAGGGGTCCGCTGCTGTTTTTTCAAGCGGCTCAGATATCTGCTCGTACTCAAAAAGCAAGAGCGTTTCGGCAGCCAATTCAGCCTCGGAGACAATCTTTGTAGGCAGGATTTGAAGTAACGGCTGGACAAAGTCGTCCTTCTTCATTATAGGCCTGTGCTCTGACCGGGCCTGAATCAATGCCTTGCAGACAGCCATACGTGCGGCGCTGTTTTTAGATTGCCCAAGTACGGACAGCAGAATTCCTCTCGCCAAGGGGTCTTCGTTAAAGAGCGTCTCGGTTGCCGCAGCTATCCGTATCTGCTCGCTTTTGCCCTCCAGCAAAGTGCTTTCATATATCTTCAACTGCTCGCTGAGCTTGGCCTTTGCAACTTTTTCATTAGCGGGCGAGGCTGCCCTGTTTGCAGCGATGCCGGCCTGTTGACAGCCTACCGCCAATAGCAATATAAGCAAATATAGACGCCTTGTACTCATTAGGATGACCCTAAATAAAACTCCGTTTCTCATAATAATCCTAATGCCCATCCAAGTCAACCTTCATTTTTCGTGTGTCTGTCGCAGCTCGATTCACGCTTCTATGGTCTTGGGTGGAATTCCTTATGAATCCTTCGCAGCCTTTCACGGTCAACGTGTGTATAAATCTGGGTTGTGGCGATGTCCACATGTCCGAGCATTTCCTGGACGCTTCTCAAGTCGGCTCCGCCGGTGAGCAGGTGCGTTGCGAAGCAATGTCTCAATGTATGAACGGTTACATTTCCCGGCATCCCTGCACGAATTGCATATTTTTTAACTAATCTCCAAATCTCAATACGACTCAGGGGCAAGCCGGTTCGAGACAGGAGCAGAAAATCGGCACTGTGCGACTTGGCCAGCTTCGGCCGAAGCCCTTTTAAGTACTCGACAGTTGCTGCGATGGCGGTTTTGCCTACCGGTATTACGCGTTCTCTACTGCCCTTGCCCAGGCATCGCAAGTAACCGATGCCAAGATTCAAATCCGAGGTTTTCAGGCCGGCTAACTCGCTGGCGCGTACGCCGGTGGCATAGAGCAATTCGAGAATCGCTTTGTCACGAAGGTAAAAAGGTTCGTCCGCTGAAGGAGCGTTAATAATACTGATAACCTGTTCTTTACTGCAAATGGTGGGCAGCCTCTGCCATAGCTTTGGGCCTTCAAGGATTGCGGTGAAGTCGTCGTCGATCCGGTCGGTAAGTTTGGCAAACCGCAGGAACATCCTTATAGCGACAAGACATCGCTTAATCGAGCTTTCGCTCTTTTCGGCCCGGCTGAGCACCTGCAGATATTTTTGGATAAGGGCCGGCTTTATTTGCTTAAGCCGGCTGATTTTCTGGGATGTGCAATATGCCAGAAAGCTTTTCAAATCGCGGCCGTAGCCCAAAATTGTATTCTTCGCCAGCCCCGCCTCCACTTTCAAGTAATCGAGAAAATCCTTGACGCTCCGGCTAATATCGCCTTGAGCTTCGAGTTTCCCGCTTTGGGTATCGAAAATCGATTGTGCCTGGACAGAAGCCATTGAAATACTCACCGAATAAACTTTTGCGCCATCCGCGATATGCTATTCGTTATACAACCAATATCGGCGTTACAAGAAGCGAACCTTTACCCTGTTAGAAATTTTCCCTTATTGGCTGGCATCTTGTATACACATCTGTAAAAAATCCGCCTGTGTCGGTTCGTTTCTAACGGGGTTTAGTTGCAAAGCCGGTTAGACATTCTATAATTGATGCCGGCTACCCGATGCTCGACATCAAGTATCAAGAACAGTCGAAAATGGAGGAAACAGGTATGGACGATAATAAGGTAACTCGCCGCGAATTGCTCAAATATGCAGCCGGTGCTGCGCTGGCAATAACCGGTTTCTCGGACCGCGGGGCACGGGGCACAAGCCGCGGGCTTCCTCGCGTCCGGGTCATCACGCGCGGGCCGAAATTCCACTGGTTCGGCTACTACGACAAGCTGCAGTTCGACCCATCCTGCCGGTATGCACTCGGAATGGAAGTCGGCTTCGAGCATCGCAGCCCAAAGCCGGACGACGTTATCAGTATTGGAATGGTCGATTTGAAGGCCGGTGACCGCTGGATGGAGCTTGGCGAAAGCCGCGCGTGGTGCTGGCAGCAGGGCTGTATGCTCCAGTGGCGGCCCGGCTCGAAGAATGAAATCGTGTGGAACGACCGACAGGACGGTCGATTCGTCTGCCACATCTTCAATGTCAAGACAGGCAAAAAGCGAACGCCGGCGCATCCGTTTTACACGATAAGCCCCGATGGGCGTACCGCCGTCACGCCGGATTTCCGGCGTATCCAGGATATGCGGCCCGGCTACGGCTACGCGGGCCTGCCCGACCCGCACGCGGACGAGTCGGCACCGAAAGACTCAGGCATTTTCCGTCTCGACCTCGAAACGGGACGCCAAAAACTCATAATCTCCATTGCGGATGTGGCAAGAATCCAGAACCCGCACGCTGACTTCGCCGGCGCAAAGCACTATTTCAATCATCTGCTGTTCAATACAGACGGCTCTCGATTCATCTTTCTGCACCGCTGGCGGGCCAGGGGGCAGCGGGGCTTCGGCACGCGAATGCTCACCGCCCGGCCGGACGGCTCAGATATTCGCATCATTGACGATTACGGCCGGATGTCACATTTTATCTGGCGAGACACACGCCATATCCTCGCCTGGGCCTGGCACCCTTCGCACGGAAACGCTTTTTATCTATACGAGGACGGCACTGACAAGGTCGAAGTCATCGCCAAAGGCGTTATGACTCAAAATGGACATTGCAGTTACCTGCCGGGCGGTAAATGGATTCTCAACGACACCTATCCGGACAAAGAGAGAAAACAGCACGTTTACCTTTATAATGCAGCGACAGGCAAGAGAGTCCCGCTTGGCAGTTTTCATTTACCGCCGCAATACAAAGGCGAATGGCGGTGCGATACGCATCCGCGTTTCAGCCCCGACGGCCGCAGCGTCGTCATTGACTCGCCGCACGGCGGCAGCGGCCGACAGATGTACCTTATCGACATCAGCCTGATTGTCGCCTGAATTTGCTTTTGCCCGCACTTTCTATGCTGTCCTGAGCAAGACAAAGCCGCAAAAAATGGCAAAAATGCCCCTTTTCAAGAATCTCTTTTTACAGAGGCATATCCGCGGTTACAGGCCAAAAATCCAGATTTCAAGCTGATATTGGAAATTTTCAAAAAAATCGGCAAAATTTGAGCAAATTGCTTGACGCAAAAGCCGCTTTGTGCTAATATTTAATACAAGCAAGCAGGTTTGAAAAGTCTATTATATAATTTAAGTTGTCATCATAATTTTCGCCATTTGCATTTCATAACCTGAACCTGCCTGGTAAAAACAAGTTGTAGTCCTTCTACAGATGTTGCGCCGACAGCATGCGTGAACTCAGAAAGGACGGATTACATGGACATTCTCAACAGAAACAGGTTTTGCGAATTTGAACGGGCCCTCTTTGCGCGCATACTCCAAACCCGCCTGATTCGCGAAAACAATTGGAGAACATTAAAATGAAAAAGACAATTTTTCTAACCATTGTTGCCCTGCTGAACACTTCCGGTTTAGCACCGGGAGCGACTCGTTTGGTTCCGTACGAGTACGCCACCATTCAGGCCGCGATCGACGATTCCAACGATTGCGATACTATCATTGTCCAGCCGGGCTCATACACAGAAAACATCAACTTTCTCGGAACAAATCTCACGCTCACAAGCACCAGGCATACAGATCCAAACATTGTAGCGCGAACGATTATTGATGGTAATGCGTCAGGATCGGTGGTCACATTTAATGGAACAGAAAGTCCAGAGTGTATCCTGAGAGGATTTACCATAACCGGAGGCCGTCAAGTCAGCGGGGGCGGCATTTATGGCAATCGCACAATGGCCACAATCGAGCATAACCTTATTATTGGCAATACCGCTACTGGAGGCACAAATTGGGATGGTAAGGGCGGCGGTATATACGCCTGCGATGGCATAATCCGAAACAATATTATAGCCGATAACCTGGCTCTGTATAAGGGTGGCGGTATCTACGCACTCGACGGTATTATCAAAAACAATCTTATCTTCGGAAACTGTGCTCAAATTTCCGGCGGTGGTGGAATCTGCTCTACCGGCAATTATCCCAGCTACCGTAGTTGCCCAATTATTACAAACTGCACTATCGTCAACAACACCACAGGGATATGCTGCACGGGTACCGATGGCCAGGGAGGTGGTGTCTACTGCTTAAAAGGTAACTATCACATTATCACAAATTGTATACTGTGGGGGAATGTCGCTAATTGTGGGCCGGAGATTGCACTCGTCGACTATTCTATTGATCCTGTTGAGCCTATGGTATCGCTGACAATAACATATAGTGATATCCAGGGTGGCCATGCGATGGTCTATACTCAGGGTTATTGCGACCTTGTCTGGGGTGGTGGTAACATTGATGCTGACCCATGTTTTGCAGATCCGTGTAACGGTGATTATCATCTGAAATCGCAGGCCGGCAGGTGGGACGCAAACGAAGGACGATGGACGAAAGACGACGTGACGAGTCCTTGTATCGATGCGGGCGATATTTACAGCCCCATCGGCTATGAGCCGTTTCCCAACGGCGGCCGGATTAATATGGGAGCGTATGGTGGGACGGCTGAGGCAAGTAAATCATACTTTGGCAGGCCGGTTTGTGAAACCATTGTCGCAGGCGATATAAACGGCGACTGTGAAGTCAACTTCAAAGACTTTGCGCTGATGGCTCTGCATTGGCTGGAATGTATCGAGCCGAACCAAGGCCCATGGCACTTAGTAGAGGATGATACAGAAGACTCTTACTCTTGTGAAGGAAATTTTGACGTCTCTTTCCCTTGTTCAAATGCTGTAGATGAAGATTGGGATATTTATGCTTTACCGGCAGATGGCGGTGCTGCATCTATTATTTATGAAAACTATATAATTCCTGCTGGAATAGCAATGGCAGATTTTACAATAAAATATAGACAAACGGCACCGGTAACGCCTGGACTTTGTACTAATGTTACAGATTATTGGGATGGAAGCACTTGGAAAGAGCTAAATTGCACAGCACTAACTACTCAAATATCAACTCTCACGGTTAGAATCCCTGATGATGCTTTAAGCGGAAGCGCTTTACAATTAAGAACCAGAATATGGAAAAGCTTGGGCATTCCCGGTAGTGGAAGTGGAATGTACTATGAAGGAAAAGTAATATGGTATCTTCTGCCGGTTTGCCAGACTATTGTCGCCGGGGATAAAAAAGCGAATGAGAAGTGAACTTCGAAGACTTTGCGTTTATGGCCTTACATTGGCTGGAGGATAATAATCCTTAGCAGAGGTGCTGATGTGGAAAGAAGCGATAATGAAGTTCGAACGAAATTTGTTGCGCGGTATTTAGAGACACAAGTGCGCAGCCTGTGGTATAATAATATATCTGTCATACATTATTTTAAGGAGTGCAAAAATGAAACCGAAAAGCTCAACTGTCATCTTTGCCATTTTAGTAACAGCGGCCATCGTATCGGCCAACCCGATTCCTGTCCCGCCGCCGGCAAATATGCCCGCCGAAGAGATGTACGTGCAGATTCAGCCGGACGGTAACGGCCTTGACGCAGTCTTCACCGGGCTCTTTACGTTCGTGTACATCCCCAAAGACGTTAAATCTATGCTGTTTCCCGTACCTCCCGACGCAAACAATATACGCGTCTGGGCCGACAGCAACGAACTGCCGTGGACGCCGAGTGAGCGAGAGTATCCGACAATCCTGCCGGAGATGCCAAACATACCGATGGTTGAATGGCAGGGCCCGTTCCATCCGAACGGTGCGGTTTTCCGCGTTGATTATGAACACGACCTTATCGAACGGCCGAACTCTTTTCTCTTCTTCTACGCGCTGGGAACGGGCAAGTACTTTCCAAGCTATGAGAAAACGACCACAGCCCACTTCGACATCCTGCTTCCTGACCGCTATACCGTAGCGAGCGTCTGTCTGGACGAGACACCGCACGAATACAAAGTTCTCGGCTCACATCTGGTACTGACCGTCAAGTCCTATTTTGGCCCCATCGTAAATGACCTGATTGTTTCGCTCGTCCCCATCGATTTCGAGCGCTGCGGCGTGCTGGTACAGGGCGTTGAGTGTGTGCTGTTTTTAGCTGATTCCGGCGGGCTGTATGTACTCGATAACCTCGGTGACTTTAAGGCCGGCGACCGTGTTCAAGTACGCGGCCAACTGGAGCATCATTGCACTTCGTATTGTATGCAGGGAGACGGCTGCATACACCACAATACGATTTGGCCCTGCCCGCGATGCGACTTCAACACCGATGGCGATGTAGACCAGAGCGATTTTGCCGTTTTGGCCGCCGCCTGGGCAAGCAAGCCCCACGATGACAACTGGAACCCGGCCTGCGACATTAGTGACCCCGCCGACGGTGTTATCGACATCCGTGACCTTGCTATTGTGGCTCGCAACTGGCTGAAGGCCGAGTTGTGCAAACCGGGATTAGCCGGGTACTACGTCCCTTACGACAATCCCGTCGAGCCGAACGCCCCGGGCTACACTCTTCCGCTCGACCTGAACGATGTCGAGAACTACGCTGATATGGATTCCAGGTTCGGTTTAGGGGCCGTCGCACCACTGCTTGAGCAAAATGGCTTTGCCGTCATCGAATATGACTTCGGCGACCTTAACGACATCGTGGGACCGTACGAGTACCTTCGCAAGAGGGATGTGCCCTTGTTTGTCAGCGCCGACACGCTTCTGCACCTTTATCACATTCAGTTTGACGAGACACTAAAGGATGTGGAAGAGCGTGAGTTTGTTTCCGATATCAATGACCTGACGGCGGCGCTCCTGGACGAGGCGCTGGCCCAGTACGAACAATATACGGGCGACCTACAGGAAGCGGCCCGGCGTAACGTGGCTTATCTTGCTGTGGCGCAAAAGCTGAGCGACCCGAACGCCGAGGTCCCCGCATTCGCAGTCACTATGGTCACCGGCGAACTGGCCAAGATAGATGCACACAAAGGATTTGCCCCCAGCGATATCTTCATTTACCTCGAAGATTACTCACAGTATGTACCAAGGGGCCATTACACCCGAAGCGAAGATTTGAAGCGGTACTTCAGAACGTTAATGTGGTACGGACGGATGGCGTTCCTGATTAAAGGCGCTGAAAACTGGTGCCCGTGGTGTGAGGCTCTCATCAGCCCTTACGATGCCAAGATTCAGACTATGCAGGCGGTACTGCTGGCGACGTCCCTTGACACAGTCCAGGTGGGTCCGCGTACCGCACGCCGGATTTGGGACCGTATATATACCGTTACCTCTTTCTACGTAGGCTTGGCGGACGACCTTACGCCCTATGAGTATCTCTGGGCGGTGAATAAGGTCTTCGGCAGCGGGTTCACGCCCACCGACCTGGATGACCCCGACAACTTCTTTGCCCTGAAAGTCGAGCTGGCGCTGCTGCGGTCGCCGAAGATATACGGCGGAACGGGCGACGTATGGACAGAACCGCCCCTCACGCCTGAGTCGCTCGACGAGGTACTCAACAAGACCAAGGGTATGCGTTTTATGGGCCAGCGGTTTATTCCAGATTCGTATATGTTCCAGCATTTGGTAACTCCGGAAGTGCTCGGCTACACCGGCGACGGCAATCCCATACCATTCTCGTACGAAAATACGCCGATAGGCCCACAACGCTGTTATCCACGCGGACTTGATGCTATGGCCATCCTGGGCTCCAATCGGGCCAGGACAATCCTGATTGAGGCCGGTGACACGGACTACGTCGATTATTGGCCGCGATTCAACGAGCTCAAGGTCCGGTTCGATGCCTTTGACGTTTCCGATTGGAACCGCAACCTCTATTGGAGCTGGCTGTATTCGCTCCGCGCATTGATAGATGAATTCCCCGAGGGATACCCGAACTTTATGCGGACAGAGGCCTGGGAGAAGAAGGAGCTTAATGCAGCTTTGGCGTCGTGGACAGAATTGCGGCACGACACCATTCTCTACGCCAAACAAAGCTACACGCCACCGCCCACGGGCATTCCCCCCGACGTGACCGGCTATGTCGAGCCTGTGCCTGAGTTCTATGGGCGGCTGCTGGCGCTGACCCGGATGACCAGAGAAGGCTTGACTGAGCTTAACGCGCTGTCGGCCCAGGCAACGGTGCGGCTCGTAAACCTTGAGGAGATACTCGCCCGATTGATTGAAATTGCCAATAAAGAACTGGCGAATCAAATATTATCTGAGGACGACTATGGGTACATCAGGGGATTCGGCAAGACACTTGAAAAGGCTGTCATCGGCGTTGAAGATACAGGCGTCATGACAACGCTCGTGGCGGATGTCCACACCTACTCCTTTGAAGGACTGGTCGTCGAGGAAGGCGTGGGGTACGTGGACCTGATTATCATGGCCTGTTACATTCCCTACAATGCCTCACCGCCTCAGCCTCTTCAGCCTCCACCGCCGGCATCGGGCTCCGTCAACGGCTCGGTTTTTCTGGCGGCAGGACCTGTATTATCATACTATGAATTCAAACACCCAATGAGCGATAGGCTTACCGACGAGGCCTGGCGCGAGCTTCTCGATTCGCCCGAAAGACCCGACAGACCCACATGGTGGCGCAGAGAGCCTCCGCCACCGTAGCCGGTGGGTGGCAGCCTTGGGGATGGTGAATGCAGAAGAAGCCGTCCCCAAGGACATTCGGCTGAGCTCAGTCGAAGCCCTGCGCTTGAGGCTGCCACCCTCGTTCTCTGCCATATATGCTCAACGTGGAAAAAGCAATTACCTCTTGAGTCAATGACCAGGTGCATATATAATCAGCCGAAACAGGCAAGTTCCCGATCGGGTGTGAAATGAAGGGGCAAAAAATGCAAAAGAACAAAAGAAAACAAGAGAACAATAGCAAAGGGACGCTTATTCGTTATGCACTTATCGCTTCTGCACTTATGCTAACAGGCTGTGCCAGGCAGCAGCAGTTCAAGGCGGTCGAACAAATCTGCGTCTCGGACACGGGCAAGGCTGAGGCAATGCGGATAGGCGAAGATGTCCTTGGCCGAATGCACTTTACTATCGCCAAGGCTGATGCCGAGCAAGGGTTGATAAGAACCAAACCGCTGCCGGCGGCACAGTCCTTCGAATTCTGGCGCAGCGATAATGTTGGCAGCTTCAACTCCACTGAAGCAAATCTGCACAGTATTCGAAGAATCGTCGAATTAGACATAAGCCAA
>Ga0114922_10003136_pt1 | contig 15436 bp, 11 predicted proteins | sample AartaG_FD_100975 | JGI IMG/M metagenome (GOLD analysis project Ga0114922, IMG submission 100975) | Deep subsurface microbial communities from Aarhus Bay to uncover new lineages of life (NeLLi) - Aarhus_00045 metaG | ecosystem: Environmental > Aquatic > Marine > Oceanic > Sediment | place...
AATGACCTTAACCCCGATGACCCCGATAGCAAAAGGATATTTAATACATGGATAGATGGATATGGGACCACGACAAACGGATCTATCGTTGGTAATGATGTGGCTCCTTTTGCTGAGCAATTTTTTGTTCACGGCGGCAATCAGTCGATGCCGCTTTTCTACGACAACACGAGTGCAAGTTTATCAGAGGCTACTGCGAACACCAATGACCTTCCGATAGGCAGCAATTGGTCCCTTGGTTCACCTCAGACATTGGTATTGTGGTTTCGTGGCGACCCGGGCAATAATGCTGCCACTGATCAATTATACGTGAAGGTTGGTAACTCCAAGATGATATATGACGGTGATGCCACTGACATAACCAGAGCAAGGTGGAACCAGTGGAATATCGACCTTACAGGCGAAAATCTGAGTAATGTCTCACAGTTTGTTATCGGCATTGAGAGGACTGGTGCAGGTAGCTCAGGTGTTGTGTTCGTTGACGATATCCGGCTGTACCGGGAGGCGCCACCGATACCTGTACCGGTTGATCCGGGCACCGATGGTCTGGTTGCACACTACCAGTTTGAGAACAATACCCAGGACAGTTCCGGCAGCGCTCTGCATGGTACCGCGATTGGTGAGCCAACCTATGTACAAGGGCTGGCCGGTTTGGGCAATGCAATAGTGCTCAACGACACCGGTACGTATGGCGATATGTATGTAGATTTACCTATTGGCCCTACCATTAGTACGATGACGGACATCACGGTTACGGCGTGGGTGAACTGGTCCGGCACGGGTGGTGACTGGCAGCGTATCTTTGATTTCGGCACCGGCCCGGGTGAAAGCATGTACCTGACGCCCACCACAGGCGGAGGAATGTTTTTTAATATTTCTGGTTCTACTCTCCAGGTACCTGATGCTCTCCCAACAGGCTGGCAGCACGTAGCTGTAGTGATAGACAGCACAAGCATGACAATGCAGCTTTACCTTTATGGTATTGAGATAGCAAGTGGTGAAACGGCGACCCTGCCGTCTGGCATCGGCGATTCCAACCAGAACTGGCTCGGCAGGTCGCAGTACGAGTGGGATCCATACTTTTACGGCTCTATGGATGATGTCAGGATTTACGACCGGGCTTTGTCTGCCGGTGAGGTTCTTTACCTTTCGAATATGCATATGTAATGTAGAGTTTCGTTTTGCGAAGCTGGCAATTACAGACGAAAGGCTTGTAGATTTGCATCAATTCGGGGCCTATACTGAGTAAATTTGGTATAGGCCCCGGTTGTTTTAGGACAATAGCGGACACCGTTGGGGCTACACTGATTGGTGGAGCTCCTTTAGCCCCTACAGCAGCCGTGGGAGAAAACGAATGGATGTCTTTGATCCTCAATACTGGGGCCGGTTTCAATGCGGGTGACGCGCTGTGGCTCAGAATCGAGAGCACAGGTTATGCGGCTTGGGTTGACAATGTGATGGTTACTATGCCATAAGATTGTATAACTCAAGAGATTAACGGAAATCTTATCTTGGGGCTTATATCGATTAATTCGGTATAGGCCCCTTTTTTGGTGGTGAATGGTAAATGTCCCCGCTCTCCGATCAGAGTCGAGGACAAGTTTCGCGAGGATGACAATATTCTGAGACTGCCGAATGAATGAGAGTAAGAATCAGAGTATGAGTAACTCAAAAGGATTCTTATTGCAAATGACCGAATAGTAAAGATAATGTCAGTATCAAGAAAAATAATAGTGCTGATGCGTCTTTTATAATAACAGATTAAGAATTTGGACAGGGAGCCAAGACACTTGTGTTAGAGTACCTGCACGGCTTCGACGGCATTTTGATTACGGGACTGGGTGTTAGTGCCCACCGTGACGCAATTCCCGTCATACGTATTATGCAGGCAGATATCCAAAATCAGGGTTATGCCGCAGGTGTGGCAGCGGCGATGGCGGCCAAGAGCGGTCAGAGCATCCATCAGATTCATATTAAGGCACTTCATAAACACTTAGTTGAGAAAGGGAATAGAAATGGCCACAAAGGACACTGGATTTAACTGGCAGGATAAAGTAAATAATTACGCCCAAATCGGAGGCATCGAAACCTCTGTTTTGGATAATGGCCTGGGCAAAGGAACCCGAATCGCCTGGGTGAACACCGGAGCCGGTCTTCGATATAAGGTGGTTATCGACAGAGGGCTGGATATCGTCGATGCCTTTTATAATCAGTATAGTCTTGCCTGGCTCAGCCACGCAGGTGTAACTGCCCCACGGCCTGACGCCAACCGAGGGCTGGAATGGCTTTATTCTTTCGCCGGCGGTTTGTTGACAACGTGCGGGCTGACTCACGTTGGGGGGCCTGAAAGTGACGAGTTCGGTGAGCGTGGTTTGCACGGACGCATCAGCAATCTTCCGGCTCAGGTCGAATCGATTTTGCAGCCGGAGCTGGCAACGGGAAAACTTCAAATGAGTATTTCAGCGGTAGTGAAGCAATCCCGCGTGTTCGGGCCGAATCTGGAACTGAGACGTACTATATCGAGTACCCTCGGTGAGCCGACTGTTCGAATTCACGATGTGGTTAGCAATCTCGGTAATACTCCGGCTCCTCATATGATATTGTATCATTGCAATTACGGCTGGCCGCTGGTCGATGAGGGAACAGAGATTGTATGCAAAGGTAAATGGGCATCGCGTGGTATGGATATGGACAATGCAGTGTTCAACAGCAGGCGCAATTTCCGAAAATGCTCGAGGCCGCTCGATAGTCACAGAGGCGGCGGCGAAGGCTGCGCTTTCATCGATGTAGCCGCCGACAAAAAGGGTATTTGCACAGTCGGCCTTTACAATCGAGGACTCAGGCTTGCGCTTGTTATGAAATATAAAAAAAGACAATTACCGTGGCTTAGCAACTGGCAGCACTGGGGTCCCGGCGAATACGTTACTGCTCTGGAGCCGGGGACGAATCCGCCGATCGGCCAGAGCAAGGCCAGAGAGCAGAAAAAACTAATTCATATCGCGCCGGGTAAAAGTAAAACCTACGACCTGGAGATGACAATCTTAACGATTAAAGAGCAAATCAATCGCTTTCTAAAGGCCGCGGGCCAATAATTATAACAGAGCATATATTTACCGTTTTTGGATTCGGGCCGATCCGGGGCGGTTTGTTTGCCAACGAAGCATTTCAAAGCGGCAATTTTACACGGATAGCTGCAGCAGAGATTGACAATGTCGAATTGCATAACCCCAACGTTGCAGCGGATAAGCAAAGCCTTCTTGAAGTTTTGGCACAGTCCACGGAAATAACTACCTGCCTGCCTTCCGTGGATTTCTACGACTCGGATGATGCCAACAACGCCGCCTCATTGATAGCCGATGGTCTGAAAAACAGCACGGCAAAAACAACGATAATTTATACGGCGGAAAACAATAACCACGCAGCGGAGATATTGGGAAAAGCCGTTAACCCTGTGATAGAGGTAAAATCGTAATGAAAAGAGAGCTGGCAGTGCTTCAGCCTGCCAGCCCTTCGAATTGACTTACATTCTAATTAGTTTGAGGTGCTATAATTTCAAGCCACTTTTCACTGAAGATCATGAAATCATCAATGCCCACCGTGCCGTCCCGGTTCCAGTCCACGGCTGGGCCCAAGTTGTCTATGGCCTTCTGCCATGCTTCTGCATATTTCGGCAGAGCCACATCGCAGATTTCTTTGCCCCCTCTATCCTTTGCCATATCGCCTTGCCTCATAATCGTCTTAGCTTCTGCGATGACGGCGGGGTCTGCGCCTTGGAAAATAGCATCAGAAATAGCGGTGTCTGCTAATTTCGTGCCCGCTTCAGCTAATAGCTGCCAAACGTCGTTAACGTGGTCGGTAAAATCGAATCCATGGTTCTGTATGTATATCTTTAACAAGCTGCAGGCTTGGCGCTGATACTCGAAGACTTGAGATGCATCAAAGCCTCCTTGCCGCTGCGCAATGCGGTCCGGGCCGGCCCAGACCACTTGGCTTTGTTCTATGTCCGTTAGGGTACTATGCGTGAGATTGATACCCAGACTCATATTGAGCCAATCAATGGCCTTGCCAGGCTCCTCGGAGGTCGGATCCTGGTAACGGATGAACCAAAGTTTATCGATGGCTTGCTGAATATAGCAGTAAGCAGTCGGCAGGACCTTCACTATCGCCGTACAGGTGGTCGATGCCCCTTCGTCATCGCTAACCGTTAACGTTACGGTGTGCTCTCCTATTGGATAAGGCCCTGGTAGATCCAGCCTTAGGGTTATCGGGCCGCCATCCGGGTCGTACGACTGCCAGTCTATATCTTCGATCGTCACAACAGCTTGACAATTTTTGTCCGCTGGCACGGTCACATCTTGGCACCTTGCAACCGGAGCCTCCGTTGTCTTGAATGACCAGCTTAGTCCAAGCATATCCTGGCAGGGATTGTTATCTACAACTCGCCAATGATACTCGGTTCCAGCTTCCAAGAGACCAGGGCAGTAATTCGGTTCGGTCAAACCACTTGCCATCAGTACCAGCGTGTTCGGGTCTGTACCCAAGTAAACATCCCAGGTTGTGGGAGACGAAGCCAGGTCCCATGACAGACAAGCATTGACCGCCACATTCGTGGTGCCGTCGTACGGCTTCGGATTGGTCGGTGCCGATGGAACTGGGCAGGGCTCGATGATCAAACTCCAAGAGTTCAGAACCCCGGAATCCGAAGAGGCATCATCCGTAATATTGAGTTGCCAGGTGCCTTGGGCGTTCAGGCCATCAAGGTCCGCCAAGCTGCCCTCCGGCTGGTACGGCCCTGTAAACGGTTCATCGCCATCTATAATTGATATAGCGGCTTCATCATCGAGAATAGTGTTCTCAAAATTATCGTTGCCCCTGCCTACGTCAGTAAACAACTCCACCTGCGTTCCATCGGGTGCGACGAGGTACACATTCAGGTCACCACCGAAGGTATGCGTGATGTCAAGTACGACGTTGACATCTTTAATTGCGAATGAGTCCGGCACGGTCAAAGAAGAATAAATCGTGCCGAGATCCGGAATATCTTCGGGTACATCACTGCTGTCATACCTATGAACCATCGCCATTGCTTCTTCGACGAGGAACAAAGACACAAACATTACCATGGTAATCATCACTAATCTGAAAGTAATTTTCATTTTCATCTCCTTCTTCAAAAACGCCCTTTAGCAACAAAATACGGTTTATTGTTCAGAATCTTTAAACTCAGAAACACGCTCTTTACGTCATACAAGTTACCTCCTTATTTTTAAGAGCAAGTGTACTCTCCAAAGATTATGGTCCAAATCCATTCGGCTTTATTCAGGTAGGAAAGCGTGATATGTACCGACAATAAAGCTTTCACCCTATTCCCTGCGTTATTAAATTGTATATTATAGGAAGATGTCGTATAAGTCAAGGGAATTTTTGTTATTTTTGGAAATTTTCTAAGCTTCCGGCTTCTTTCGCAGGAATAGCTATGGCCAAAATGTTAAAACCCTTGGTACTAAGCTTACTGTTGCTGATGGCTGCTTTTACGGCGAAAACAGCTTAATAGCCGGCGGCGAAGTGCAGAGTGAATATCGAATGATTAATGCAAAGCGAGGTTTGCCATTGAACATGGAGATCAGATAATCCGATAATTTTTGACGATTGACGGTAAGGTGTACACGACTTATAATGACAACAGTCATTTTTGAAAGGATTTATTATGGATTTTGAACAAGACAATAATTTGTCAGGGCCAACGGAGCCGCAGCCGACAGAGCCAATTTCCAGCCTGGGTGCGGTCAGGACGAGAACGGAACCACGGAGGAAAGGAGCAGGCTGGAGGATTTTCTGGGGCATTGTCTTAGCACTGTCGGTTATGGCAAATGTCGCACTTTTCCTGATGTTGATTTGTGTAGTTGCTATCTTTGCGACGGGGCAAAAAACCGAAGAAGTCATAAGAGAAGGGCCGGCAAGAACTAAAATTGCGATGATCACAGTTAAAGGGCTAATATACGGTGAACAGGCCGAAAATGTGTACCGGCAGCTAAAGGCAGCTCAGCGGGACAAGCATGTGAAGGGCATCATTATTCGAGTGAATTCGCCGGGCGGAACAATTTCAGGCAGCGACCAGATTCACAAAGAAATCCTGAAATACCGGGAAGAAGAAAATAAACCGGTTATTGCGTTTATGCAAGGTGTTGCTGCTTCAGGCGGCTACTATACTTCAGTTGCGTGCGAGAAAATCATAGCTGAGCCAACCACGATTACCGGCTCGATTGGTGTGATAGGTTCGTATTTTGTTGTCCAGGAATTGCTGGAAGACAAGCTCGGCGTTTTGCCGGTTGTTGTTAAGTCGGGCCAAAAAAAGGATTGGCCCAGCTCGTTCAGGGCGCCAAAACCAGAAGAAATTCAATACATGCGAGACAAGTTAATCACACCTGCCCTTGAGAGGTTTGTAGAGGTTGTGGCTGAGGGAAGAAAAGCGTCACTTACATTGTCCGAAGTGAGACGCTTGGCTGAGGACGCCGGCATTTTTGGTGCCAAGGAAGCACTTGAGGAAAAACTAATAGATGAGATTGGCTATCTGGATGATGCAATAGAACTGGCCAAATCTCTGGCGGGGATTGATAAAGCCAAGGTAGTGCAATATCGTAAGCCGTTTTCTTTGACCGACTTCTTAAGCTACCGCAAGTCAAACTTATTAAAAATCGATAGAAGCACGCTGTACGAACTTGGCACACCGCAGATATTATATCTCTGGCGTGCATATTGAACGATAAGCTTTATTGAGGAAAATTACGAATCGCTGACGCAACTTTTCAAACAGTATCGTGTCAAGCGGTTCAAGGGAGTTGGAGAAGCGGATGGCTGCGATAGAGGCAAAGCTCAATGGGCCGGGATGATAGCAGAGGATTTTTGCCGCCGTAGTTCTCTTTGGATTCGCTTGGTGTGTTTTTGTATTTGCCTCTTGCGGTCCGGATCAACTGAAACACTACTTTTGCCATCTATCTGGTCAATCGGAATATATTCGTCTATCCTAAAATCCCTGGTCCTGCGACAAGCCAACAAGGCGATATCGTTAAGGTCACCGACCAATAAAAATCCCCTCTCCAAATAATCCTGTTCTGTAAACCAATCAAATCGCATCTGGCACCTTGTTGTAATTTTTCCGATCCATATTTTACGATGAACATCATAGAAGTCCTGGCAGCGGTTTATTTCCAGAATCTTTTTCAGATAAAGCTATTCCATACACTATACCACCCCCCTCATCGGAAAACTAATCAGCAAAGACTATAGATAAGTGCCAACGTTGAAACCAAATGTAACGTTTTTCCGCAATTCTACCATCGAGCTAACCAACTCAAAACCCCTGTGCTGCACAAAAACGTCACAAGAAGCATTTCCCCCAGCTAATGCATCTACTTCATGCCAAGCTTGCCGGCCACACAAGAAGTGCAGCCGGCAAACTCAACTGTATAGAGGAGGGGGTGTGAGCTGTTGTTATATAGACACCTTTTAATCCTGCTACTGCTCTTGCTCATTTCATCTTATCGGACTATCAAGAACTATGGTTAAGTGCCACCTTTGATACCAAATGTAACGGTTTTTCCGTATTTAACGTTTTTTCCTGCAATTCTACCATCGAGCCAACCAACTCAAGACCCTTGTGCTGCACAAAAACGTTATAAAAAGCATTATCAGTGGATATAAAGGGCATTTTCTGAAAATAGGCTCTTTTTATGATACCCCTCAAGGTGAGTTCGTCGTTTAAATAGCCTGTGAGGCGCTTTATTGAAAGATTATGGGCGTTCTGTGAAATTCTACAAATGGCCTTAATTGCCTTTTTTTCTCACCATCACCGCACCCAAGCCAAGCAGGTAATTCGCAATGTTCCACGTCTATGCAACCAGCAGTGCACACCTTAAGGTTGCTCAATCAATTATGATACACAGCGATATAAACATCACGATGCCGCCTTACGCACATACACTACGAGGCCAAGAATCACAAGCGGTAGAAAATCTTCCAAACCTGTCTTCACCAAGCCAAGAAAGGAACAGATAGACAACGGAATGAAGAGCTTGTCACTGTCTGACACGAGAGAAAAATCGAATGGGCGATACAGGATTCGAACCTGTGACCCGCTGATTAAGAGTCAGCTGCTCTGCCAGCTGAGCTAATCGCCCTGATTTCTGTTCAAGTAAAACCCTTAGAGATAAATTTGCACTGACTTTACAACCGACAGGCCGATGTTGCAAGAAAATTAGGGGTAAATTTTACCTCAGTATCTCCCTCTGATTTTTATGGCAATCCCCGGTCATACATCTTATCCTAACAAGAGCTATACGATGTTCCCTATACATCCGATGATAATCTTCGACAATCCTTGACAGTCCTTTCCAGAACTGTTACATTTCCGCCCTTAAAGTTACACTAAATTCGACATCACTCAACAGGAACTTGTAAGGAGACTGTAATGGATTACGAAAAATTCATCGAAGAACAAATCGCTGACATCAAGCAAACGGTGGGGGATGCAAAGGCCATAAACGCCCTGAGCGGCGGTGTTGATAGTTCCCTCGTAACAGTGCTCGGACACCGTGCCATCGGTGACCAATTGAGAACGGTCTTTATTGATAGTGCCCTGATGCGTGAAGGTGAACCCCAAGGGGTCGTTAAGGCCTTTGCTGATATTGATATTTCTGTGGAACTGGTGGATTCTCAGGAGGAGTTCCTCTCTGCCTTGGCTGGCCTGACAGACCCCGAAGAAAAACGACAGGCCGTTACCGACACATTTTACTCGAAGGTCTTCAGCCAACTTGTTACTGAATCGGGCGCAAAGTTTTTACTCCACGGCACCATTCTCACAGATATTGAAGAGACCATGGCCGGGATAAAACGTCAGCACAATATCCTAACCCAGCTCGGCATCAACACCGAGGAGGCTTACGGTTATTCCGTCCTCGAACCGCTAAAGACCTTGCGAAAGGATGATGTCCGCGAGGTCTGCAAATTTCTGGACTTACCAGCCGATATCTCACAACGGATTCCATTCCCAGGTCCTGCCCTGGCAACCAGAATCGTCGGCGAAGTAACTCGTGAACGGCTCGATACCGTCCGTAGAGCAACCTCTATTGTCGAGGAAGAACTTGCGGACAGTGGAGCTTTTCAGTATATGGCAGTGCTGCTAAACGACCGCGCAACGGGGATTAGAAACAATAAGCGCGAATTCGGCCAAATTATTGTCGTCCGCTGCATTGAGAGCACCGATGCCCGAACTGCAACCGCTACTGAGCTTCCCTGGGACAAACTAAACCTCATCTGCCGGCGTATTATTACTGAAATCGAAGATGTCAACCGCTGCCTCTACGACTTAACTCCAAAACCCCCTGCTACAATAGAATATATTTAGGTGAGGCGAAAAAACTGTTTTTAATAGATTTGTCCACTTCGCGATGCCGAGCATCGCTTCGGTCGAAATGACAGATGGTCCTTTCTACGGATCATAATCAATAATCTATAATCAATTTGAATCAGCCCCGCAGAACCTGTGCCTGCGAAAGCAGGTGCCGAACCACAAGCCAAGAAATATTCTTGCAAAGCTTCGCCTTTTGGACTATAAACGTGCTCAACAATAGTAAGTGGTAAGTTGCTAATTGGTGAGCAGTGAGTAGTGGATTAACCAATTAAGCTGCCTGGAAAAAGGTCTTGCACAATAATAGCGTTTTGGGAAAGCTGTGAGATTGCTTCGCTTCGCTCGCAACGACAGGATGATAATGTAATTGCGAGGAGCACAGCGACGAAACAATCTCTATAATATCTAAATACCTTCTCATTGTGGCTTAACCAAATATAAGGGATGAAAATGAGATACAGCCGGATGTTTATACCAACGGTCAAGGAGATTCCTGCCGATGCCGAGACGGCCAGTCACAAACTTATGATTCGGGCCGGCTTGTTGCGCAAAGTCGCCAGCGGCACATATACTTATCTGCCGCTCGGCTGGCGCAGCCTGCTCAAAATTATCTCAATCGTCCGTGAGGAAATGAACAGAGCCGGCGCACAGGAAATCCTCGTTCCCTCGATGCAGCCCAAAGAGCTTTGGGACAGGACCGGTCGCAGCACGGACTACGGCCCCACAATATTCTGCCTCAAAGACCGCCACGGCAGAATGAACGTCCTCGGCCCTACGGCTGAGGAGGTCTTTACGAGCTTAGTCGCCGGCGAGATAAAATCGTACAAGCAGCTACCCATCAACCTTTATCAGATAAGCCCGAAATTCCGCGATGAGTTCCGCCCGCGGTTTGGAGCGATTCGGTCCCGTGAATTCATAATGAAAGATGCCTACAGCTTCGATGCCGACCCTGTAGGTCTCGACAAATCATATAAAGCAATGTACGATGCTTATTGCAGGATTTTCAAACGCTGCGGACTTGAATATGTGATTGTCGAGGCCGAGTCCGGAGAAATGGGCGGCTCAGGGTCACACCAGTTCACCGTTCCGTGCGAATCCGGCGAGGACACCATCGTTTTCAACAATGACGGTTCCTACGCAGCAAACCTCGAAAGAGCAGCCGTGGACCCATTGCCAAAAGAAAAAGTTGATGCTGATATTCCACCAATGGAAGAAGTCCACACCCCTAATATCGGCAGCATCGAAGCAGTCTGCAAGTTTCTGAACACAGAGCCCAGGCAAATGGTAAAAACGCTGATTTACTCCACTGAAAATAAAACAGTAGCGGTACTTGTTCGCGGTGACCATGATGTTAATGAGGAAAAGCTAAGGTTGGCCGTAGGTGGTAAGCACATAGAATTAGCTGACGAGACAACTATCGAAAAAGTTACTGATGCAAGGGTGGGTTTTGCCGGACCTGTTGGAATAACCGAGAGAGTGAACACCATTTTGGTGGACTACGCTGTGGGCGCAATGCCCGTGTGGGTAACTGGCGCAAACAAGACTGATTATCACATAAAGAATGTGGTGCCAGGTCGAGATTTTAACATGAATAATGCCCAGCTAATAGACATTCGCTATGCTGTCGAAGGAGACATGCACAAAGGCAAAAAGCTCTTATTTAAAAAGGGCATCGAAATTGGGCAGGTTTTTAAGCTCGGGACCAAATACAGTGAAAAACTCGGCGCAAAATTTCTCGATGAACAGGGAAATGAAAATCCCTGTCTTATGGGCTGTTACGGTATCGGGATAAATCGAATTCTTGCATCGGCCATTGAACTTGGTAATGATAACAACGGTATTATCTGGCCGATTAGTATCGCCCCATTCGAGGTGCTGGTTAGTTCCGTCAATCAGGACGATGACAAAGTTGCCCGGGTGGCCGAGGACATCTATCATCAGCTAATCGACAATGATATTGACGTGTTATTAGATGACAGGATTCTGCGCGGCGGAGTGAAATTCAAAGATGCCGACCTAATCGGCATACCGATAAGAGTTACCGTCGGCAAAAAGTCCGTGGCCGAGGGCAACGTCGAGATAAAACTGCGATGCGAATCCCAAAGCAAAAAGGTTCCGATAGAAAAAGCAACTGATAAGACGATTGAACTGGTTGGCTCTTTGAAAGAATAATTAAAAGACTAATTTCTGTTACTCGTGATTAGATGAGTTGTCGTTCCGCACCCATTCGGCTTCGCTCAGGGCAGGCTTTGATGCGGAATCCAGGTCTTTCTACAATACTGGATTCCTGCTTCGGCAGGAATGACAAATCATTAAGCCAGTGATGACAGTAGAATAGTAGTTTTTAACACGATAAATGCGTGGTAGTTACTGGCTCCAAGCCATCTCCAAGCTTGTCCAGATTTTTCGGGACTTGCTTGAGGCTGCCACCCATCAAATTAGATGTTACAGAATAATGGTACGATAGTTATAAGTGATGATTATGAAATTTTAGAACCGGTTTCGACTGAGTTCTCGCTTAGTAGGTGGGATGATGCCAGAACCAACACAATATTAAAAAGGAGAAAATCGATGGAAGAAGGCAAACTCTCAAGACGCACATTTATTCGCAAAACTTCTCTGATGGCAGCCGGTGCAGTTGCCGGCACATTGGCCGGCAGCGGACACGCCGCCGTACCCGCCAATATCAAACGAATCGTTAAGAATGAACGTATCAACCAATCGGTCTGCAAATGGTGTTACCGAAGACAATCACTCGATGAACTCTGTGCCGCCGCTGCGAAGATGGGGCTCAAATCCGTCGAACTGCTTTCAGGTCGCGACCTGCTGACAGTAAAGAAATACGGCCTGGTTTGCGCAATGGTCAACAGCCATGCCATTGCGCACGGAATGAACAACAAAGAATACCACGCTGATTGCATCGCCAAGATTCGCACCGGCATCGATGCCAGCGCAGAGCACAAATTCCCTAACGTTATTGCCTTCTCCGGCAATCGGGCAGGGATACCCGACGACGTTGGACTCGAAAATGCCGTCGTCGGCCTAAAACAAATCGTCGGATACGCTGAGAAGAAAAAGGTTACCATTTGCATTGAATATCTCAACAGTAAGGTCAATCATAAGGGTTATATGTTCGACAATATGGCCTGGGGTGTCGAGCTTTGTAAAAAGGTTGGCTCCGAGCGTCTGAAGATTCTCTACGATATCTATCATGCTCAGATTATGGAAGGCGATATAATTCGCACAATTCGTGACAATAAGGACTACATCGGCCACTACCACACAGGCGGTAACCCGGATAGAAACGAAATCGACGAAACGCAGGAGCTATACTATCCTGCTATTATGCGTGCAATTGTTGAGACCGGTTTCAAAGGTTATGTCGGCCAGGAATTTGTTCCAAAACGCGACCCGTTGACGTCTCTGGCGCAGGCAGCACAAATTTGTGATGTCTGAGACAAAACAAGACTTCAACCAAAACTAAGAACTCAGTAATAAAAACTCAAAACTGTAGATGTGGAAGTTAAAGGATCCTAAGCCGGTAAAGCTTATCGTTGGAATTTTGGCCGCCAACCACCAGTGTTTGCACACCGCGGCCGATGCGCTGACCGATAAGTTCGGCAAGGTCGATTTTACAAGTGAGGTCTGGCCGTTTGATAAAACCGATTATTACAGAGACCAGACAGGCCCGCGTATCTTAAGGCAGTTTGTCAGCATCAAACGGTTGATTGACCCCGGCAAATTAGCTAAAGTCAAACACCAAACAAACAAGCTCGAACAAAAACTGGCATCAAAGTTAGCCCTTCCACTGACAAGGCCTGTGAACCTGGACCCAGGCATAATTGAGCCTTCAAAGCTGGTATTAGCGACAACAAAAAACTATTCGCATCGTATATATATCGGCAAAAAAATGTACGCTGAAGTAACGTTGATTTTTGACAAAGGCCGTTGGCGACCCCAGGCATACACCTACCTCGATTACAGACAGCAATGCTACTTCGATTTTTTTGAGATAGTCAGAACACGATTACTGGAGCAGTTAAAATCGAAACTTTGACCATATTAGCAATAATCCTGGTTGCAGGCTCATTTGTGCTGTCGGTTACTTTGACAGCAGTTGCAAAAAAGCTGGCCGTTCGCGCAGGATTGGTCGCGCAACCGGATGAAGACAGATACCACCGAACCCTTGTTCCCCTCGGCGGCGGTATCGCGATATTTTCCACAATCTCAATTATCATACTTACGGCTATTGCATTAGTAAAATTTCTCGCTGTCCCCGGTTACCTTGATTGGCTCGGCCAGTCGGTTACCATTCACACAGATGGCTTTTTAAGTAAAATCGACCAGCTTGTGATTATATTGCTTGTTTTCCTTGTCTTGTTCGTACTCGGCCTCTGGGATGACAAGAAACATCTCGGCCCATTCTTCAAGCTCGCCGTCCAGTTTGCAGTTGCCATAACTGCCGCCTTCTTCGCAGATATCCGATTTGAGTTTTTTGTCGAAAGCAAAATAATCACCTCTCTGCTTTCGGCTGTATGGATAGTTCTGATTATTAACGCGTTTAACTTTCTTGATAATATGGACGGTGCTTCTGCCGGCATCGCCGTCATAATAAGCTGTATTTTATTCACCGCAGCCGCTTTAAGCGGCCAGGTCTTTGTGGGCGGATTGACACTTGTTTTTATAGGGGCGCTGTTAGGCTTTTTGGTATTTAATTTCCCGCCTGCCAAAATCTTTATGGGAGACGCCGGCTCGCTTGTCGTGGGTTTTTTTGTCGGGCTGCTGACTGTGCGCACCACTTATTATCACGAAGCACAAAGCGGACAATGGTATGCGGTTTTTATGCCACTGCTCGTCATGGCTGTCCCGCTCTATGATTTCATCAGCGTGACGCTGCTGCGTATAAGCCAGGGCAAAAGCCCCTTTATCGGAGACACCCAACATTTCTCCCATCGATTAAAAAGGCACGGCTTAACTGATACCCAAACAGTTCTAACGTTATACTTAGCTACGCTCTGCACCGGCCTTGGCGCAATTTTTCTCTATCAGGTCAATCTGGCCGGCGCAATTCTAATCATCATTCAAACAATTATGGTGTTATCAATTGTCGCTATTTTTGAAACCACCGCACAAAATGATAAAGCCGCCGATTAATTCGAATTTATCCAAAAGCAAAGCTTTAGTATGCCTGGAATACATACTCCTTGCCTTTTGCCTTTGTGTAATTGCACTTCGCACAACGTTTACCGAAAGCCCGACAGTGCAAGCAACTACTCTGCCATCCAGTATAACCGACAGCATGTACGGCTTACCAATATGGAGGGTTGTGTTAATATCTTCGTTCAGTATGTTTGTATCAACGGCATTGATATTTTCCTTCGTTCTCTGGCTTGTATTGAGTCTTTGCAGCAAGAAGTTTTCATATCGCTTGAGCGGTATCGAAATCGGTTTGGGGCTTTTCTGTGCAGCCGCTATCATCTCGGGTCTTGCAGCGCCGGATAAGCGAGGGGCGATTACTGATTTCGCCGGGCTTGTCGCGCCGATGCTGATGGCCCTGCTGCTGGTCCAGATACTCGACTCACAGTCAAAAGTAAAACTTCTCTTAGCTATCATTGTTGCTCTGGGTGTGGTCTCAGCCTATCGTTGTTGGGAGCAGTATTCTGAAAATGAGCACTTTATAGAATTTTATGAGAAGGACCCGAATGCAGCACTTGCACAGGTGACGCAGCGAATTGAACTGGGCAGTTTGGAGCACTTCCAGTTTGAACATCGTTTGTACTCGAAGGATATCAGCGGCTTTTTCACAACAAGTAATTCCGCTGGCTCTTTTGCTTTGCTGGCGTCTTTCGCAGCTATTGCCTTGCTTATTGAGAGGTATAGAAATCACAAATTTGTCGGACTCGAATTTGTTTGGCTTATCACATGCGGCATTGCGGTAGCAGTTGTTATTTTCGGCCTTTTAATTACCAAGAGCAAAGGCGCAATCATCGCTTCGCTTTTTGCCGCAGCAGTGTTTGTTATTTATCTTTG
>Ga0114922_10003137_pt1 | contig 15436 bp, 5 predicted proteins | sample AartaG_FD_100975 | JGI IMG/M metagenome (GOLD analysis project Ga0114922, IMG submission 100975) | Deep subsurface microbial communities from Aarhus Bay to uncover new lineages of life (NeLLi) - Aarhus_00045 metaG | ecosystem: Environmental > Aquatic > Marine > Oceanic > Sediment | place: Aarhus...
ATGAAAGACTACTACCTCAAGGAGAGTATAGAGATGGTCAAAATATATCCGTAAGTAAAAGTGAAGGTCCTGACGAGGGTGTTGTTGAAAACATACTAGGAAATTCTCAGTACTCAAATTTTGGTTTTGCAGCTAACACTGAGATAATAGGTTATTATGTAGATACGCACAAAGATAGAATTTATATATTTGCTACTAATTTCAATGATTCATCACCTGACAACCTTAGCAATTTTCCAGTAGATAGCGTTCCTAGTCCAGCTGGTGGAACTATAGCTGGAGCTAATTGCTATATAGCTTATATTGAAGGACCACTAGCCGGTGGTAATGCAGCTAGTGGTATTATAGTTCAAGGTGCTTTTTTAAACTTCTCTAAAACACACTCAATGCTAGGGGTTGATTTAATAGAAGATTTATTATTCTTCACAGATAATAGAAACCAACCTAGAAAAATAAATGTAGAAACAGCCATAGCAAATCCAACTTACTACACCAACGAAGATCACATATCTGTAGCTAAATACGCTCCTTACGATCCTATATCTTTCATAGATCCAGCTACCGATTTACCCACTGCTAAAGATACTTTAAGTGAATATTTACCTGCTAACTCAGCTTGTGTGGTTAACTCTATAACGTCTACTGATGTAGTATTGGAATACGGAACATTAGATATAGACATTACAAACACCACTACAAGATTTTTAAATATAGATAAACCAGAATTAGGCTATTTTAAAATAACTCAAATATCTGGAAACGCAGCCAATGGTGTTACATTTGGAAATATACAATTTGAATATCCTATAGGCTCTGGTTACAATGCCACGCAATCGATGGCCGCTGCTAACGCTGCAGCTGTTCAATATTATGGCTCTGGATCAACAGCTTTTTCAGCGAATAATATATTACAATTAGAAGAGTTAAATCCTTATTACGAATCAAATTTTCAAGGAGATGAAAATTATCTAAAAGATAAATTTGTTAGGTTTAGTTATAGATTTAAATATGACGATAACGAATATTCTTTAATGGCTCCCTTTAGTCAACCATTATTTGTGCCAAAACAATATGGATATTTTTTAGATAGTGCTTACGCTGGTTCTGCAACTAGAAGAGATGAAAAAAACACTGCAGAAAGTGGAGTTTTAAAATTAATGGAAAATCAAATTACAAGAGCTAATTTAATAATAGATTTACCACCAAAGTTTAATTTCAACGTGCTTTCAGGCAGCGCTAGAGCTGTGCAAAGTGAAGTTGCTAATGAGTTTAAAATAAACCAAGTACAAATACTTTTAAAAGAATCAACTAGTAATGCTATTAGAGTAGTTGACGAAATTAGTGTAGAAGATAATTTTACATCTTCTTCTTTAAGATATTATTCTTACAACTACGTTTCAAACAAGCCTTATAAAGTGTTGCCTGATAACGTATCTTTAAGAGTACATGATAAAGTACCTATAAAAGCAGCTGCTCAAGCTACTGCTGGCAATAGAATAATTTATGGTAATTTTATTGAAAAACATGCTTCACCTGAAAACTTGAATTACAACCTAGGTATTAGTGAAAAATTTGCTGATGGTGATCCTAACTTAGTAAATCCAGAGAGAAGTAGAGTTAGAAGAGAATATATTAATCATACTGTAAAGCAAAATAGATCTTATAAAGTTGGTATTGTTTTAGTTGATAGATATGGTAGATCTTCTAATGTAATACTTAGAGATGAATCTATAAACGTAGGTGTTGCGGGTGAATTTGGTAGTTTGTATGCTCCTTATGAAAATGTAGAAAGTGTTTTAAATTGGCCTGGTAATAGTTTAAAAATACAATTTAATGATTTAATACCAACCAATAAAATAGATGGTTATCCAGGTATTTTTAGCGCAACTAATCCTTTAGGATATTTAAGTTATAAAGTAGTAGTACAACAAAAAGAACAAGAATATTACAATGTTTTCACTCCTGGAGCCACCTCTGGTAAAATAATATTTAAAGGAGAAATTGGAACAGAAAATCACGCAGGTGTAGGGGATTTAACGTACAACAATGCTGCTTCAATTTCTAATATAGTATTATATGGTGACAATATAAACAAAGTACCTAAAGAGCTAGGAGACGTTGGCCCAACTGAAACAGTTTACGGTAGTGAAACATTATTATATCCAAGAGTTGTAACTAAGTATATTGCTAATGCTACGAATTATCCTAATGTATGGAATCCTACTCCAGCTTTTTCCGAGTCATCTCAAGTTACTTTTAAAAATGAATTCACAATAAATTCTATATTATCTTTTAAAGATTTAGGAAGTTGGGTAACAAATAGAAATGTTCCTAAAAACAAAACTGTTTATCCTCATTTTTCAACTACCTATGTTGATCCATTATATTTAGATGCTAGTGCAAATCCTTTTGTAGCTCAGTTAGAAACAAGTTTTTTAGTTGGATTTGCTCCTGGCGTGCAGCAAGATGTTAATACTAATCAATTAAGATCTTTCTCTAAAAACTTAAATGTATTTGAAACAAATCCAGTAGAATCAGAATTAGATATATACTGGGAAAGTAGCACAGCTGGTACTGTAGCTGAACTAAACCAATATGTAAACAATGGAGCTTCTGGAGGTATAGGAGTAGACATAGGGACGCCAACTTCGCCGCCACAGCCAGTAGCTTTTTCTTTAGAAGAAACACAAATACCAAGTGGAACATCTTGGATTGGTGGTGAGTTTCAAGCAGTAGATGGCAATAACTCGTTAATGACAATTGGGACTATAGAATTAGCAGGTGTTACAGACGGTAATGGTACTGTATTGAATCCAGCTCCTTTTGATCTTGTAAATACAACTGGATTAAGATATAGATTAAGATCTAATACATATTTTTATTACGGAGCTGATATAGGCACAAGAACTTTTAATATAAACTTAAGAATATTAGCTAATGGCAATAACATAGTAACTAAGACATGTTTATTGACTAACGAAAAACCTACTATAAACCCAGTGCCAAGTGTACTTGGTTTTACTTGGTATGAAGGTGAAAATGGAAATCCAAATCCTAATATTGGCGGTGGTGCTAATAATCCTTATCTTATATGGCCTTTTCCACCAACTGGACAAATAGGGCCTAATAGTAGTTTAGGAACTTATAATACTCAAACTACTGTTTTCAATGGATCTGCTAGCACTAGTTTTGACAACTTAGAAGTATTAGTAGAACAAGCCGGAACTCTTTTAACTAATGGTTTATTTTATTTAAATACTGTAGTTCCACAAACTACAATTAAAGTTTTAAACGATGCTTATCAATTAGACCAGGTTAAAAATAATAGTGGTGCAACTCACTTGTTGAAAATATCAGTAAAAGATTGTAATGGATTAACAGGAGCTATTACTACTTATTATTCAGCTTGGATAGAAATACAATAATATGGCATATTACAAATTAGAAGTTAATTATTTTAATTCTTTTTGGTTAAAAAAGACTATATATACTGGAACACCAGGTTCTTTAGCTACATCTAGAGGCGTTCCTTATGATTATAATAATTTTGCTACACCACAAGAGTGGAGAGGTGGCATAGCATCTGTATTTCCAGGTCTACCTTGGAATCCAACTAATTTTCCAGTATTTCCATCTGGATGTGGTAGTGAGCCTAGTTCACCTGTTTTTTCAACTTCTGGATATGATGAAGTAGAAAATTGGTTCATAGAAGGTTCTAGGTATCAAGAAGATTTTAATGCTACATCAATAGATTATGGTGCAAAAGCTTATTTAAAAGAAGATTTTAACACGCAAGAAGTAAGACCAAATGCTTTAATATATTCAGGTATTTATAACTCTAGAACTGGCATAAATGAAACTAATGTTTTTTCAGTAGGAGAAAATATAACAAAAGCAGCTGATCCACAAAAAGGTAGTATTCAAAAACTTTACGCTGAAGATACTAATTTAATAGTTTTTCAAGAAGATAAAGTAAATAGAGCTTTAATAGATAAAGACACTATATATACGTCTGAAGGTGGTACTCAAACTCTGCCTCCTGGAACAGTAATAGGTCAATTAAGTCCATATGCAGGTGAATTTGGAATAAGTAAAAATCCAGAATCTTTTGCTGTATATGGTTTTAGAAAATATTTTGCAGATAAAGATAGAGGTTCTATATTGAGATTATCAAACGATGGTATGACTGAAATATCTGAAAATGGATTATCTAACTTCTTTAGAGATAAATTAAAAGATATTAATGAAAATTTAGAAGCTGTAGATGTATCAGCTACTTTTGGTAATGTCCAAGATCCAGGTGGAGGTGGTATACCTCCATATATACTAGTAACTGGAAGTCCTAACATACAAATAGGATCACAATTAATAATAAATGGAGTAGAATATAATATATACGTTATAGGTTTTCAAGGAGCTTACGTAGCTCTTTCGCAAATACTAAATATAACAATACCCAATGATTCACCGTTGTCATTTAGAACTTTTGATAAAGATAAAATACAAGGTGGTTGGGATATACACGATAGAGAGTACGTTGTTTCTATGCAAAAAGCTGGTGCTTCTACTTTTTCAAACGACACTAACAATTACTACACTTTAGCTTTTGATGAAAATGTTTTAGGTTGGCCTACTTTTTATAGTTACAAGCCTAATAATATATTTAGTTTAAAAAATACTTATTTTACTACTAATTCTTCTGAGATATATGAACATTACTTTACAGGCGCTTCTAATAATAGAAATGTATATTATGGTGCAGCTCCTGCCGCTTCTTCAATAACTTTTGTTTTTAATCCACAAGTTAATATAAGTAAAAACTTTTTAACTATAGGTTATGAAGGAAGTAATGGTTGGAAAGGCCAAAGCTTTATATCAGACCAACAAGGGAAACAATTAGTTAACGATAATTATATAAATCCATCAGCTAGCATATCAGAATATGTAAATTATACAGATAATAGTGTAATTATAAATAGTTACTACGAAGGTGCTTATGATAACTTTGGAAATGAGTTTCCAGCAGCATTAACTCCACCAATACAAAGAGCTGGTTTTACGTTAAAAGAAGGTAAATACATGTCTAATATTAGAAATAATAGTACGGCTAGGGTTGGAGAAGTTTCTTACGGTAGTTCAATATCTGGAATTAAAGGATATTTTGCAACAGTTACATTACAAACAGATAGTACTACTGATTTAGGTGGATCTAAACAAATATTTGCAGCATCAACTAACATAAACGTATCGTCGCAATAGAATTAAATGGAATTAAATATTAGAAAGTTAAAACAAGATGATTTAACTTTTATTAAAAAATGGTGGGAAGCTTGGCCTGAGTGGGTATCTCCTGCCGATGATTTTCTACCTGAAACAGGTGTAGTTGTTGAAAACAATAATAAACCTGTAGCAGCTGGCTTTATATACTTAACAAATGCTAAAGTAGCTTTATTAGAGTGGATAATATCAGATCCACAATATAGAGAAGATAATAGAAAACAAGCTTTAGAGTTATTAATAACTGGAGCTGAAGAAATTATAAAAGATCTTGGATACAAGTATTCTTTTAGTATATGTAGACATAAAAGTCTAATAGAAACACATAAAAAATTAGGATGGCATGCAGATAAAAGACCATCTCATGAATTAGTTAAAATTTTAAATTAATAATATGGCAGTAGCAACAGCATTAGTAGTAGGTACAGTTATAGCAGCAGGTGTAAGTACAGGTGTAGCTATAGATGCTAATAACAAAGAAAAGAAAGCTAGAGGAGAACAACAAATACTTAAAGACTCTATAGCAGATCAAGAAAAAGCTTTACAAAAAATAGGTAATCCTTATGCTAATTTAGGTGTTGCAGCTAAAGCCTCTGAGTTTCAAGCCGAGCAAGCTGATATATCACTAGCTAACACTTTAGATACTATTAGAGCTACTGGTGGTGGAGCGGGTGGTGCTACAGCACTAGCTCAAGCAGCTTTAACTAGTAAACAAGGTATATCTGCAGACTTGCAAAGACAAGAAGCTTCAAATCAAAAAGCATATGCACGTGGTGAAGATACTAGATTTACAAGACAAGAAGATAGGGACTTAATGAAACTTGATAGAACACAAGCTATGCTTGATCAAGAAAGACAAACAGAGCTAGGTATGAGACAAGCTAAGTATGCTGCGTTTGGTAATATAGCAGGATCAGCTACAACTTTAGCTGGTGGATTTGAATCAGTAACTGGGTAATTAATAAAATATGGGAACTTATAGACAACCGGCAATAATAGATCAATCAGCAGCTTTAAAACAAGCTAATGCTGAAATATCAAAGTTTAATGATGACTTAGGCTCTTTATATGGACCACAAGCTACAGCTGAAGATGGAGAAGATGGTAAAGATGGTTTAAACTTTAAAACGCTTCAAGCTCAAAATAATAAAATACTAGATGAATTAGATTTATTTAGAGCACAGCAAAACAAATCGCAAGTTGCAGACTTAAAAAAACCTTCTGCTCCTAATGCTTTTTTGCAACAGCTAGGTATGGATGCTAAAGATAAATACTTAAAACATATTGCTGAAGGAAATAAATTTGCTGCTAATTCAATGTTAAAGCTTGCTGATGGTTTAAAAGGAACTATGACAGGCTTAAAAAATATGAAAAACGAACTTACAGCTTCATTAGATGTTCCAAGAGGAGGTCCTAAATCTGTCAATGCTCATTTAATTGATAATGATGTATTTAAAATGGGTAAGAATTTAATTATGGATCCAGAGTTTAAAAACTTTGAAGCATCATTAAATGAAGACGGCACTTCTATAGAATTTGGATTAAAAGGAGGAGCTAAGTTTGACATGAATAAGTTTAATGCCAACTTAATGTCACCAAATGGTGTTAGTCTAATACAAACTAATGGAGATATGGCTGATGTAACTAAGAATATGGCAGCTGGTGGTGAAAACAAACAAACTATAGTAGAAAAAGTATTTGAAACTAAAGGTATAAAACCTAATGAACAAGGTATAATAACATTTGAAGATGGTAATAGTGTGTTAGATGAAATTGCTAATTACGATCAGGAAGCTATATTAAATAATCAAGATTACTCTACAAGTATATACCCACAAGTTTTAGATCAAACTTTAGCTGTTTACAATGAAGTTAAAGATAAAGATGATAATTCTTTAGATCCAATACAAAGTCAAATTAAAAATCTATGGGAAAATAATCCTTATGGTATGAAAGATCCAGTAAATGATTACAAGAAAAACGGATCTGAAATTATTGGAAATTACGTTGGTGCTCAAGTAGCTGTTAACAGACAAAACTCTCCAGAGGTTATTTTTGATAGAAAAATTGTACAACTAGGGTTAAACGAGGCTTACGCTAGAGAATTTGCTAGACCTATTATAGAAACAAAGCCAGAAGTTGAGGCTGAGGTTTTAGACATGACAACTGCTCAAGATCAACGTAAAGCAAAAAGAATTGATAGAAAAAAAGATGATCTTCCACTTGAAGAAAAATTAAATCAAATGACCAATAGTGATAGAAATCAATTAGCTGCTGCAAGAATTCAAAATGAAAATTTAACTGACGAATCAGCAAATATATATAATCCAGTAAATAAAATAGGAGAATAATATGGCTAAATTAACATTTAGTAGTAAACCGCCAAAGACAGCTAAAATAAGAAAAAAAGTACGTAAAGGTCCTTTTTCTAAGCAGAAGTATACTAAAACAACTGTTAAAACTGAAAAAGTTAAACCAGGTAAAGTTGGTGCTGCTGCTCCAACAAAAACAAAGCCTGTTAAAACTAAAAAAGTTAAAGATCCTATAGTTCTTGATCCTACAGGAACAGCTGGTGTTTCGTCTGTAACTGGAGCTAGATTTGAAGATCAATCACTCAAAACTAAAATAAAGTCTAAAATAAGAGGTGAAGGAAGAAACAAGTATGATGAAAACGGCATGCGATATTGGGAAGATGCTGGAAAGAAAGATAGAAAGCTATTAATTTCTGAAGTAAATAAAGAAAGAAAAGAAAAGCTAAAGAAACAAAAAGATAGAACTATTAGAAAAATTAATAGACAAGCTAAAAAAATTGCTAATCCTAACAACGTAATTCCTAGACAATACAATCCTATTTCCACTAATGACTCTATTTTAAATGATGATGTATCTTTTAGAATAGATGAGTTTTACTCAAGAGAAGATATTAATGAAAAAAATCAACCTGGTTATGTTAAAAAAGAGTTAACTCCAGAAATATTAGTAGAAGAATATACTAAGTTAGACGAAAATAAAATTGACAATATTACAGAGCTAGACATTGACAACTCTATAGTAGCTATTGAAGATGTTAATAAAATAGATAGAGAGTTTTTAGAAAACAACAAACAAGATGTAACTAAAACTATACAAAAGGAAGATGGATCTTATACTACGGAAACTGGTAAATTAATAGGTATAAAGTCTGAAGAAGCAGAAGTTACAACATCTATTATGCCAGTTCTTCAAGAAGATTTAAGAGCTATAATACCTGGGGTAGATGGAGAGCCACCTAGACCAGCAAAACAATTAAAAGAAGTTGAAACAACTAATTTTACACCAGAAAACACAGAGTTAGTTTACGCTTTTCCAGATGGTACTGTTGAAATGAAACCACTTAAAGCTCAAACTATAGAGCTTCCTGACATGTTTGAAATAAGATCAAATGTTAAAGATGTAGAAAACGAAATTAAAAGAGATTTATTCTACGATACTTATATAGAGTCTAGACTAACTGATGATTTGTTTAAGCCAAATCCAGAGCTTTTTATGAAGCCTGTTGAAATAGAAAATCAAGGAACTAGAGATGAAAAGCCTAGTTCTAAAAGAACTATAGATACATCTAATAAAGAAATATTTAACTCTGCTGTTGACAATTTACCATGTGAAGTAGTTAAAAACTTAAATAAAGACTTTAACAATTCTCAATTTGCTGCATATGGTTTTTACTACGATGTAGATTCTGGTAGATTATATGCGAATGTTGATAAAAATGAATTTGGAGAACCTATAACTGGTGATGGTGGGGGAATATACACGGGAAGTATACAAACGCCACAAGGTGAAGATGCTCCTTATATATTAGTTAAGTCAGATGATTCACCTACTAAAGGCGGTTTTGGTGTTCAAATAAAAATTAAATCTGCAGATTGTGATGAAATAAAATCTTTTTTAGATAATGAAAAAACAGATTATAATAAAGATTTTGATAATACACCATTAGAAAAGTACGATGATATAGCTAAGCAAATAAACAATACAATAGCTGAAGTTAAATCTTTACAAGCTAGTATAGCAAATGATAATGTTGATCAGAAAATAAAAGACATTACAGATAAAATAGATTCTATAGAAGACGGATATAAAAACTCTATATATCCTATAGTTGAAGAATTAGCAGTTGCTAATAAAGAACTATCTAAACTCCGAAAAAAATACGAAAAAAGCAAAAGTAAAAGAGTTGCTAGAATACACGATGAAAAAGCTGAAGAATATAATTCTTTATTAAGTAGAATAGACTCAATGCAAGAAGACTTTTTTGATAAGCCACTTTCTGAGCTTAGAAAAAAATCAGCATTTGACACATCGTATAGTAGATCGCTAGAAGATGTAGCAGAGTTTAGTAAAAATCCTGAAACAGTTGTTGAGACTGAGTCTGGATTAAGTTTTGTTTTTAAAGATCCTAAAGCAGATGGTGATGGTGGTGAAGCTTTAATATACGAAGAACAAGGTAATTTAAACAAAAGCTTAAGCACTATACTTAGTGAGAATAGAAAAAATCTACAAAATAATATTAAAAGAAATATAGAATTAGATACTAAAAAGAAGTACGCTGACGTATTATTAAAAGATTTAGAAGCACAAATACATCAAGCTGGTCAAGATGCTCTAAGAATGAACGAAGAGTATCAAGAATACTTAAAAGAAAAAGATCCTACATTAGCTCAATCTGGAGCATTTGCTATTAATACTGTTGCTGGTACTATTGAAAAGCTTTTACCAGGTGCTATGGAAATAATGATGGAAATAACTGAAGGAGTTCTTCGTTTAGCTGATAATATCGATCCAACTAAGTTTTCTAGCACTATGGCTGATTTATTATATGAAGCTGAGCAGAAATGGGTTGTGATGATAGATGATGCTATAGATGACTTTAAATTAAAACCCGGTGGTGCTACTGAGTTTGATCAAGTAGAAAATAATATAAATGCAGAGTTTTGGGGTAAAGCTATTAGAACGATACTAGAGGTTGCTGTTGATCTTTATTTGTCCTTAGGTTTAGGTATAGTTAACAAAGCAGATAAAATAAAAAAAGGTGCTAAACTATGGGAAAAAGTACAAAAGCATGGAGTTAGAATATTAACACCAGGTATACAATTACCTAGAATAGTATTAGATCAGTCTTTAGAAATACAAAAAAGAGTAGAACAAACTGGTGTTAAGCTTAAGCCAGCACAAAGGTTAGGTTTAACAATAGGTGTAGGTACTATAATAAGTATATTAGATAAATTAGGTTTAGAGCAAGTTGCTAAAGGTCCAGGTTCAACTAAAATAATAACACATATATTTAGTAAGTCAGTCAATAAAATACCGGGTGAAACTCAAAAGCAAACTATAAAAAGAGTTATATTAGAGCTAGTAGACAAAGGTATAATAACTACTACTAAAGCTGCTGCAGTTGAAATACCAACTGAAGAAGCTCAAACTATTATAGAGTTAGTAGCAAAAGGTTATGTAAATGAAGATTTTGAAAAGTTTGATATTTTCAAGTGCCGAATTCAAAAGAAGACTGGAGAGAAGTTTTAGAAGAAACAGCAATACTTTCTGCTATTGCAGCTGGAGGAATATCTAGCGCTCAGTCTGTTTACAACGGTGTAAAAGTTACTCAATCAATAAATGATGATTTAAACTTAAAATCTAAAGACTTTAAAAAAATATTCATATTAAGAGATGATAAATTTTATAACCAATACATAAACAACTTAGAAGTTCAAAAGCAAAAAGAAATTAATGATGCTGACGGTGATCAAAATGTTATACAAGAAATAAATGATCTTTACGATACTTATAAAAAAGATATAACTACGATGCATGAGGTCATGAAGAAAATAGACGTATCGCAAGACACTAAACAACAGCAACAGATTTACAATTTAGAAAATGAAAAAAGAGTTTTATTAGAAAAGAAAAAGAATAACGATTTAGGTGTTATACAAACTAATGAAATAAACGAAAGAATAAAAGAAATAGATCAAGAGTTGCTTGATATAGCAAAAGTAAAAGTTGAAAGTGAAGAGTCTAAAATTATTGAAGAAAACATAAAGAAACAAAAAGAAACTAGAAAAGACAAGGTAATTTTAGATTTTGAAACAAGCTCAGAGGCTGTACAAGCAGCTAAAGAAGCTGGCTTGATTAATGAAGATGCAGAAGCTTTGCAAACAGAAAATGGTGATAGAACTATTGCTTTAATAGGTAAAGCTACTAAAGGTCCAAACAAAGGAGAAACAGTAGTTATATATGATAAAGAATATAGCAAAACTAGAGGCAAGGATGTGGTTCCTCATGAAGGAGACCACTTTATGGTTCAAGATCTAGAAGAAGAATATGGTCCTGAAGTTACTTTTGCTTTAGCAAATGAAATTGTAGAAGCTATTGAAGATGGTAGTTTGATAGTTCCAGAAGAATATAATAACCTTATAGATAAATATAAAGAAGCTGGTTTTAAGGATAAAGGTTTAGCTGATGAAATGATAGCCAACTTAGGAGACTTTTTACAAAGTGGTGAAGCTAAATTAGATCAAAGTGTTTTGTCTGATTTAAAAGATGCTGTATCAAATAAAGTTAAAAGTTTAATTGGTTTTGAACTAGACTTAGGTAATAAAAATTCTTTTATAAAGTTTTTACAAAACAGAAGAAAGAAAGGTGATGACACAACTCCTAAAATTAAAAAAGATACAATAGATTCTAAATCAAAAGATACTTTTGTTAAAAAACAAGATACTAAAAAATCTAAAACTCCAGAAGTTAAAAAAGAAACAGTTGAAGAAAAAGAACCCGTATTATACTCTATAGATAGCTCTACAGATCTTGAGACTGAAATAAAAAAGATAGTAGAAAAAAATAAGAAGTTATTAGAAAATAAACCACCTAATTGGAGAGAAAGAGCTGCTAAAAATACTGTAAAAAGTAAAGAGCTTAGGAAACTGCTTGAGTTGTCTAAAGAAAATGAAAAGCAAATATCTATCATTAAAGATCCTAATTCAAGCGAAAGTCAAGTTGAAAGAGCTAAAAATAGATTAGTTGAAAACAATATGCCTGGCATTACTGATATAATTAAAAAGAACTTTGACTCTAGAAAAGGTACTTCTGTTACTTATGATGATTTTAAAGCTGAGGTTTTAGCTGCTTTTTCAGATTTAATAAATACTTACGACATAGACTCTGGTGTTCCATTTGGCGCATATGTTTTTGGTAAAATGAAAAACAAGCCATTACTTCAATTAAGAATACCTGGTATATTTGATAAGTTAATTAACACAGAAAACGTATACGATAATATAAGCTTTGATGAATTACAAGAGCTTGGAACACAGTTGGAATCAGGTGAAAAAGATCTTGGCGATGCTTTTGATGCTGCGATGCAAGCTGAAGAACCAGTTGAAGTAGCTAATTTAAGAAAAGCATTAGGTATAGAAGTTAACAGTGATATTTATAATAAAATCAAAGAAGAGGTTAAAGAAGCTCTTAATGATGAGAAACTAGATGTTAAAAATCCTAAAAAATATAGAACTAGACTTAAAGAGTTATTTAGAAAAGCTTTAACTAAAAAGGTTAAAGAAATGATGGGTACTCCAGGTAGTGACAAGTATAAAAAGTTTTTAGATGAAAACTCTGAAGCTATATATAAGTTTCTTCCACAGTCTATAATGAATAAATCTTTTCAAGATTTTACAATAGAAGTTGATAAAAACTTATCTCCTACTAGAGTTGATGAAGAAATAAGTAAAGGTAATTTACCTAAATCTACCCCAAGAACTTCTGGTCCTCAGTTGATAGTTAAAGAAAAGTTTGATAAAGACAAGTTTATTAACTTTCATTTAAAACCTGAAAAAGGAACTCCAGCTACAAAACAAACTCAATTAGCCCAAGCTATTGCTACATCGTTAGCCGAGGAAGCCACTGCTGACGTTCTAAAGGAAGAAGGAAGATCAGATGCAATTATAGCTGAAATAACAAATATAATTGATAGAGATCCAACTTTAAGATTTTCTATAGATGATGTAGATTTATTAATTAAAAACATTACAGACGTAGTTGATAAAACTATAAAACAAGGTGGAGATCCTGAATCATTAAAAATAAATTTAGATGTATTAAGTGAAGAAGAGAAAGCTGTAGCAATAAAAATATTAGAACCTTATTTTACAGATACTGGTAAATATAAAGACACGTTGAGAAAATCTTTAAAAGATGGTAAAATACCTAGTAAGTTTAAAAACATAATAGAAAGAGTAGTAAGCAAAGAAAAAGAAAATAAAAAACTTATTTACTCTACGGATAAACGTAATAAAAAATCTATGCAAGAAATGCATGATTTAAATATGGAGCTTGCTGCACTACTACCACCTGAATTAGTAGACTTACTTGGTCCAGCTGCTTTTGGATATGACTATACGTACCTAGATTCGGGGTATAAAAAAGAAACTAATACTTACGGTCCTTTTAAAAAGCAATTTGATAAATTTAAAGCAAAGTCTAAGAAAAGTAAAATTAAATCTCCATCTTGGGTAAAAAATATTAGACAATACAACGCTGGATCTGGCGTTATGGCTCAAATAGAAACTATATTAAATCAAGACTTAAGTAAAGATGATAAAATAAAAAAGCTAAAAGAAAAAGGTTTATGGGATACTATATTAAAAGCTAACGATGCTAATGTAAAAGCTACTAAATTAATTATAGAAAAAATAACTTTAGCTGTAGCTAATAACCCTGAGCTTGCTGCTGGCGCCGCTAGACTACTAGAAGGTCAAACAAATTTAACTAAATCGTTAAGAAGTTTAACTACTTTAAGTGTTATAGAAATATCAGATAAACCACAAGGCACGTATATAAGTGAAGATGGTAAAAAATCTAGTAACACACCTAAAAAGGGTTATGTATTAAATAGAGATCATCCTCATTTTGAAGAAGCTGAAGATTACGCAGATGAAAAAATTCAATCAGTTTTAAGTAATCCAAAAAACAAAGATTTAACAGAGCAAGAAATAGCTAATAGATATGAAGCGCTTATAGCTAGCAAATTAAGATTTAAAGGTGAGCATTTAGATCCTGCCGCACCATTAATGGAAGAAATATTAGAACAAGTATTAAATACAGCATCGGAAATAATAGACAACCCATCAAGTGAAGATATTCAAATAAATGAACTAAATACTAAATTAGATAAAATACTAGATAATTATACTCAAATATTAGGTACTAAAACAGAGTTTGACAAAATGGACTCTCAATTAGATCCTACTTCATCTGCTAGTGATCTTAGGCTTCTTGCTAATGATTTAGAAACTGAGGATTATGTTTCAGTTGATGATCCTGAATCTTCAACATCTGTTAAAGACGCTTCAGTTCAGAAAATAATTAATAAAAAAGCTATAGAAGAAATTGTAGAGTTTTTAGAAATAGAAAAACCAGAAAATAGATTTTCTATTGATAACTCAGGTGTTGTTGATATAAAAAAAGACACTCCAGCTTCTGAAATAATTGGTAAAATGAAAACTTTAGATGAATCTATATCTAAAGCTAGAAGAGAAAATGCTCCAGTTAAAAAAGCTAGATTATTTGACTTTGATGATACAGTAGCTATTAGTAATAGTTTGGTGTTTTATACAATGCCTGATGGAACTAAAGGTGAATTAACAGCTGAAGAGTTTGCAAATCAAGGGTCTGATCTAGTTGACAAAGGTGCTGTTATGGATTTTACAGACTTTAATAAAGTTAGAGACGGTAAAAAAGGTCCTTTGTTTGATTTATTTAAGAAAGTAAAAGAAGCTGAAGGTGATAGAAAAGTTTATATATTAACGGCTAGAGCTCCTGAAGCTGAGCCAGCTATAAGAGCTTGGTTAGAGTCAGAAGGTATAGATACTAGTGGTCTAGAAATAATTGGACTAGGTAATAGCTCTCCATTAGCTAAAGCTAACTTCATAGTTGATTTAGCAGCTGAAGGTTTTAATGACTTTTATTTTGCTGATGACGTTAAAGATAATGTTGATGCAGTTCAAGATGTTTTAGATGTTGTTGATGTTAAAAGCAAAACACACCAAGCTAAAATGAGATTTGCTATGGAGGGTGAAGATATAGCTGATGAACTGTTTAAAATGCAAGTGGCTAGGAATAAGAATGG
>Ga0114922_10003138_pt1 | contig 15433 bp, 8 predicted proteins | sample AartaG_FD_100975 | JGI IMG/M metagenome (GOLD analysis project Ga0114922, IMG submission 100975) | Deep subsurface microbial communities from Aarhus Bay to uncover new lineages of life (NeLLi) - Aarhus_00045 metaG | ecosystem: Environmental > Aquatic > Marine > Oceanic > Sediment | place: Aarhus...
CCGTCCGGATAGGCAAAACCGGGGAAGCCGGCAACTAAAAACGTTGTGGCCTGGTTTCCCTGGAAGGCGCTCTCGGCACCGGCGTTTACATCGTCGAAATTATCACTGAAGTACACATCATGCGAGACTGCAAAATCTCCCGCCCGCCAGCTAAGGTTCACCCACGTATCGGGATGCAAGGCACCATCGGCGGGAACGGGGCCTGATGCCTGTGGATAATCGCCGGCACTACCGAGCATGATAATCCGAACCTCATCCTGGGTTAATGCCCGGTCGAATATCAGCACATCGTCAATCAGGCCGGTCCAGAAGCGTCCCGTTGCCTGGGAATTGTCGCCGATGTAGAGAGGATAGCTGCTGACAGTTATTTGTCCGGAGTTCTCTTCAGTTGCATCCACCTCACCATCTACGTACAAGTAGTTCATCGTGCCGTCGTACACCCAAGCGACGTGGTGCCACTCGCCATCGTCCACGGGGGTGACTCCGTAGGTATAGTTCCCGCTTGTTCCGCCCACAGCGGCTTCCATGAAGTTATTCAGGCTCGCTCTCGACGACCGCCAGGAATCGTCACCCCTTGAGAGGACAGTGTTCCATTCCTTGTCGAATTCGACGACCTTAATCCAGTACGTGAAAGTGATAAAGTCGGTGATATCGAACTTCGGGTCGAGCCCGCAATCCACATAGTCGCCGTCACCATCGAGGCTTATTGCCTCGCCGAAGACGCCGGGCTCATAGGTTGGGTCGCCCATTTCTGTGCCGTGGAGGTCATTGCCGGAACTGTCGTCTGCATTGCCGTCAAAACGGTACCAAGCGACGAGACTCGGGTCGGCGCCTTCGGCCGGGCTTGATATAATCAAGCTCGTCACCAAAACAAAAGAAAATAAAAAAAGCAATTTTTTACACATAATGGTCCTCCTTAAAAAGAGTTAAAATAATTACGAATTATGCTTTGGCCACACACCAAAATGCTTGTTGTTTTCACAAGATGGATTTTTTGTCGAAATGTGAAAGTTCAACTCCAGGATAGAAAGCCATTGTTAAAACTGACTTTAAACCCGGCATAAACACCTCCTCTATTTGCAAATACAAAGTGCCGGAACTTCAAAAGGCCAGAATCCGCGGATATAAAAAGACACGGACACATGCCTCACCAATCTTTGTTATACCAAATAACTCACTTTCCCGTCAAGTAAAATTCCTTTTTTTATGTATTAACATGCGTTATTTGATAGAATTGAGTAAAATAGGAAAGCGTATGAGGGGATATTGCTTACGGGGAGAGCTTCTTCAATCTATGTGCAACAGGTCTTCGATACTGCTCTAAGACAAACGGGACCTGTACCAAACAGGTACAGGCCCCGAATCAATGCTAATTTGCTATATCAACCGAGCAATTTAAGTCCAGAAACATTACACGGTTTACGGTGCCGGCTACGGAGCATACAGACGAATGCCATCAAAGTACATCATACCCGAACCGCCGGCAGTCGGATTGGCCCTGTTACCAAGACCGAGAGTAATCGAATTGACATTTGCAAGATTCACACCCTGGTCTGCGAAGCGCGTCAGGTCGATGTTCCATTCGGTCCAGGTAGATGCCTGCGCCGCATTTGGATTATCATGGTTGACAACAGCGCTGTCATTGAGAGCAACATACATCGGCTCTGCGGCGTTGGCCGAAGAACCTCGATACCAAATCGTTAATGTGTTAACGCCGTTCACCGTCCAGTCACGCGTATCAGTCAATGTCAGAGTCGCCTCGGATTTTCCGACAGCATTATCATAGGACATCGGCATTGACTGGAAACCTCTGTGAGCGATAGTCTGCTCGGCGAAAGGAGGATTGGCATGACCAACTACGGAACCGTTTACAGCCGGGTTGTCGAATCCGTCCAGCCACGCATTAAATATCCTATTGCTTTCGGGGTCTGTGGGATCGAGGTCATTGTAGCTCTCAAAGTCGTCTATGATAAGGAAGTTGGCCGTGTTAAAGCTCCAGAGAGGGCCTGTCCACGGACTGTCAGGGTTGGCATTATTCGCCTCGTCAATACGCCAGTAGTAAGTGGTATCCCACTCAAGCTGTCCGGGTTCATAGCTCTCGGAACCGAGGTTTCCGCTGGCTTTATTCTCAAGTGAACCTGCATCAGTGCCGAAGTACACTTCATGTGAAGCACCAAGGCCCGGTGTCCATGTGAGAACAGGTGTCTGCGTCACGTCCACGGCGCCATTAGCCGGATTAAGTGCCGCAACGGCACCTTCAGTTATAAAGCTCCAGACGTCGCCTTTATGCGTTTCGACAATATCGAACTCATCGACGCGCCAGTAGTAAGTCTTAGCCATTTTGAGTGTGCCGGGGGTATAGGTCGTAGTTCCCTGGGCCTGACCTCCGACAGCATTGTTAACATCATCAAAATTGTCGCCGAAGTACACTGTGTGCAATTTAGAGCCGAAACCATCGGTCCAGCTAAGCTCTGCGTCCAGAGCTACAGATTCGGCGCCATCAGGCGGGTCGGGAAAGTATGCAGTCTTTGGGGGAATACTAAAGCTCCAGATGTCGCCCTTCCACGGACTGTTCGGCTCTGCTTCGTTTACCTCATCGATTCGCCAGTAGTAAGTTGTGCCGGGAACAAGGCCGTCCGGAAAGGGAAATCCGGGAAAGCCGACGACAGCAAACGTGTCAGTCTGATTTCCGATGAACGTGCCTTCGGCGCCTTCGTTGACGGCGTCAAAATTATCGCCGATATACACATCGTGCGAGACGGCAAGAGCTCCGGGCGACCAGCTAATGTTCACCCACGTGTCTGAAAGTAAATCGCCGTCGGCAGGGTCGGGTCCGAAGGCGTACGGCCACGGCTTACCTTCCATGTCGCTTAGTATCTCGACCTCTGAGAGAGGGTGGTTGTAAAGCCGAACCTCGTCAATAATACCGTCCCACGCGAATCCACGATTAGCATCCAGCTCGCCTATCCACACGGGGGCGCCGCCCTGGTTTACGGCATTTGCCGGATGGTCATTGCTGGACTCCAGGACACCGTTGATGTATAGCTTAATCTTCTCGCCTGCATTGCCCTGGCCATCAAATACGAGAACGATGTGGTACCAGGTGTTATCTTCGAGGGCTGTCGTGGACAGGCCTATATTCGTGTTGTTAGCATTCACCCGGCCATTCACAAACTGGTCTGTCCAGATGAACAAATTGTACACGTCGCCGTCCTCCCACGCATTTCTCTTGGAGACGATGGACATTCCTTCGTGGCTCGCTATGTTCCGGGTCAGCACCCATGCTGAGATGGTGAGAGCAGACATGCCCTCCAGCTTGGCGGCATGAGTGACCTCAATACGGTTGGCGTTGTCCCCGTCAAACTCCAGTCCCATATCAATCTTCCCTTCGACCGAATTTAGAGAGCCGTGGACCACAATTGTGGCGGGATTGGCAGACGTATCAATGGGGCTCACGGCATCCTCACATGGCAGGTAAAGCACCAGGTCTGCTGTCGCAACCAGGGTTGTACTCAACAGCAGCAATAGCACACATCCCCAGTGCATATTTCCTGGTCCTGTGTTTTTGAGACATTCGAACACAGACATCATAGTCCTCCTGAAAAAATCGAAAAAAGCTATTTATGCTTTTGCCGCATACTAAAACATGCGCTGTCCTTAACAAGCATCAATATACTCAACTTCTTTGCCAGCGAGCATAACCGCACAAATCGGGCACACAATCCTAAGCTTTCAAAGTCTCGTACCAGTGATAGAGTTTAATCATGGTTTAAGGTATTTGCCGATAAAGACGAATATCATCGAAGAACACCATACCCGAACCGCCGGCAGTTGGATTAGCCCTGTTGCCGAAGCCAATAGTAATCGTATTGACATTGGTAAGGTTCACATTGAATTCCTGCAGGCTGACAGTCCATTCGGTCCAGTCTTCGACCTGTGCCGCGTTTGGATTAGGATTATCGACACCACTGGTGCCGTTGAGGACAACATACATTGTCTCAGGAGCGTTGGCAGCATCGCCTACGTACCAGATTATCAGAGTGCTGACACCATTTTCAGTCCAGTCACGCGTGTCTGTCAATGTCAAAGCAGCCTCTGATTTGCCAACACCATTATTATAAGAAAACGGCATCGACTGATTACCGCTATGAACGATAGTCTGCTCGGCAAATGGAGCATTGGCGTAACCAACGACAGAGCCGTTTACGGCCGGGTTGTCGAATCCATCGGCCCAGGCCAGATATATCCTGTTGCTCCCGGGCTCATCGGGATTAATGTCATTGTAGAGTTCCATATCATCAACGATAAGGAAGTCAGCAGTTGTGAAGCTCCAGACGTTGCCCTTCTGTATCGTGCCGCCATCCTCGATTTCATCTACACGCCAGAAGTAGGTGGTATTCCACTGGAGTTTTCCGGGGTCATAGCTTTCAGAGCCAAGCTGCCTGCTGCCTTTGTACTCAGGTGAGCTGGTACCGGCATTTTTGACGGCGTCCGCATCGGTACCGAAATAGACATCATGCGAAGCGGCGGCTTCTCCGGCGCCCCAGCTAAGAACCGATGTCTGCCTTACATCCACGGCGCCATTCGATGGATTCGGCTGGCCGGCCTTTACAGGCGGCGATAGGGCTGCCTGAGGAATGAACTGCTTTGGCGTACGGGGACTCGACCAGCGCAGCTCGGCAACCGCACCGCCGCCGTTTTCGTAAAACTCCATCACGAGGCTATAAGTATTACCTGCGACCAGGTCAATCTTCCCCTTGTTCTCGGTGGCTCCGTGGTCGTTCCAGTCGTTAACGAGCTGCTGGCCATCAATCCACAGACGCGCACCGTCGTCGGTGTTGGTGTAGAAGGAGTAGGTTTCGGTAAATCCAGCCTCCACCTCGCCAGTCCATCTGGCTGAGAACTGGTCAACAGGAACCGATGCATCCGGCGAGCCGGGGTCGCCCCAGTTAAAGTCGATTTGAGGATCTATTCGGGTCAGCACAAGACTGCCAAAATCCATACCAGTGAAATATTCGCCTTTTACGCCTCCGCCTTCACCGGCGGTCGTGAAGCTCCAGATATTACCTTTATAGGTGGTAACGGCATCAAACTCATCGACGCGCCAGTAGTAAGTCTTCTTTAATTCAAGTGTGCCGGGGTCATAGGTAGTTTGTCCCCGTGGTGATCCTCCGGCGGCATTGTTGACATCATCAAAGTTGTCGCCGAAATATAATGTATGCAATTTTGCCCCGAAACCTGCCGTCCAGTTGAGGTCTGTCTCCGGGTCAATAAATTTGGCGCCATCAGCCGGGCCGGGATTGTAGGCGGTCCTGGGTGGTACCATAAAGCTCCAGATTTTACCTTTCCACGGACTATTGGGCTCGGTGTCATTGACTTCATCAATCCGCCAGTAGTAAGTCGTACCCGGAACAAGGCCGTCGGGATAAGCGAATCCGGGAAAGCCCGCCACGAAATTCGGAATATTCTGGCTGCCCTGGAATGCGCTCTCGGCGCCGGCGTTCACGTCGTCAAAATTGTCACCGAAGTAAACATCATGCGAGACGGCAAAATCGCCCGCCCGCCAGCTAAGACTTACCCATGTATCAGCGTGCAGTGTACCATCTTTCGGGACAGGACTCGATGCGTAGGGATATCCTTCAAGACCCAGCATAGCAGCTTGAATCTCGCCTTCGGTCAGCGGGTGATCGTAAATCTGTACATCGTCAATAATGCCCTGAAACCACTGGCTGGTGCCCCATGAACCGATAATGGTATCACCGGATGTCCCGAGGAAAGGAGTTGCATCACCCTCAGCTTCCAGGACTCCATTGATGTATATTCTTCTGTTTTGATTCTCAAAATCGTACCAGAAAGTCAGGTGGTACCAGTTGTTCTGCTCGAGGGTGGTTGTAGTATCGAGGTCGTTATTATAGAATCCCATGCGAACGCGGCCGGAATCAGGCCCGTAAATCCGAAAGTGCAGACTCACGTCCGTTGAGTTTGACTGGACCTGGGAGATAACGATTTGCTCGCCGGTATATAACACCGGATTGACCCACATCGTGATAGTGAAACTTCGGCTATCCAAGGGAATATACGGAGCCACCACGCGGGCATCAGAACCATTGAACTCCACTCCGCCACCAAGCTGGCCTTCGGCCCACTGTGCACCGCCCTCGAGTACGCCATCGTTGCCGTTTCCGCTTGAGTCGGCAGCGGTGGTCCCGGAACCCTCGTCAAACCTCCACCAACCGACAAGATCCGCCTTCGCAGTGCCCGTCAGAGCCAAACTCAAGACAAAAACAAAAGAAACCAGATAAATCAATTTCTTAGACATAATAGCCCTCCTTACAAAGAGTTAAAATACCTATGGTTTATGCTTCGGCCACACTCCAAAACAAGTATTATTTTGAACAAAAGTCAATCTCCACTTTTTTCAATTATTATCAATCACACAATTGTTAATTACGGTTTTTGCGGCTACGGAGCATAAAGGCGAATATCATCGAAGTACATCATACCTGAGCCGCCGGCCACAGGGTTAGTCCTGTTACCAAGGCCAAGAGTAATCGAATTGACATTGGCAAGGTTTACGCCCTGGTCAGCAAAGGCCTGAAGGTCGATATTCCATTCGGTCCAGGTAACTCTCTGTGCTGCATTCGGATTATCATTGGTGACGGCAGCGCTGCCATTTAGAACAACATACATCTGTTCTGCAGCATTGGCTGCTTCGCCCCTGAACCAGATTGTCAGAGTGTTGACGCCTTTCGCTGTCCAGTCACGCTGGTTTGTCAACGTAAAGGTCGCTTCGGATTTACCGACACCGTTGTTGTATTCAAACGGCATTGATTGATTGCCGCTGTGAACAATAGTCTGCTCGGCGAAAGGAGGATTGGCGTAACCAACGATAGAGCCGTTTATTGCCGGGTTGTCGAATCCGTCTATCCAGGCATTAAATATCCTGTTGCTTGCAGGGTCGGCGGGGTCAAGGTCGTTGTAGGATTCAAAATCGTCCACGACAAGGAAGTTGGCCGTCGTAAAGCTCCAGAGACTGCCTGTCCACGGGCTGTCAGGATTGGTGTTATTGGCTTCGTCAACACGCCAGTAATATGTGGTGTTCCACTCGAGCTGTCCGGGGTCATAGCTTTCGGAACCCAGGTTGCCGGTGCCTTTATACTCAGGTGAGCTCGTATCGGCGTTTTTCACGGCATCTTTTTCTGTTCCGAAAAAGATCTGATGTGAGGTACCAAAGAGACCCGGCGACCAGGTAAGAGTCGGAGTATGTGCAATATCCACAGCGCCGTTGGACGGATTCGGGTTGCTAACGGCGCCCTGAGTCGTAAAGCTCCAGACATCGCCTTTATGTGTTTCGACAATATCAAACTCATCCACACGCCAGTAGTACGTCTTACCGAGTTTAAGCGTATCGGGGCTATAGATTGCAGTTCCCTGCGGCAGCCCGCCGGATGCGTTGTTGACGTCGTCGAAATTTTCGCCGAAATATACGGTGTGCAGTTTCGCACCGAAACCGGCCGTCCAGCTAAGCTCCACATTCACATCTATAGAATCGGCACCATCAGCCGGATTTGGGGAGTAAGCTGTCTTGGGAGGAATACCAAAGCTCCAGACATTGCCTTTCCAGGGGCTGTTCGGCTCGGTATCGTTGACCTCATCGATTCTCCAGTAATAAGTAGTGCCCGGAACAAGACCGTCCGGATATGCAAATCCGGGAAAGCCGACAACAATGAAAGTCAAGCTCTGGTTGCCAAGGAACGTGCCTTCGGCTCCGTCATTAACATCATCAAAATTTTCGCCAAAATATACATCGTGCGAGTGAGCAAAATCTCCCGGCCGCCAGCTAAGGTTTACCCATGTATCCGGATATAGGGCGCCATCAGCGGGGTCCGGAGCAAAGGCATTCGGAAATCCTTCACCGCCCACCATGACAATCTGAATCTCATCCGCCGTCAGCGCCTTGTCGTAAATGCGGACTTCATCGAGAAATCCATGGAAAGTTCTCTCACTAATCTCGGGACGATTACTGTTATATCCGATTTCGAGCTGGGCATCGACATCCGGACCAATTGAGAATGGTTTGGGACCCTCTTCATCGACACCGTTAAGGTAAATTACGGCATTAGTTCCATCGAACGTAAGTGCAAGGTGCACCCATTCGTTTTTAGGCATAATAAAGAAGGCAACTGACCCGGCAGCTTCGTGAGAAACACCCACTCTGTCAGTATATGCGGCACTCTCATGGGCTCCCCATAATTCGTACTGGAACATCATGGTGTCTGCGCCCCATCCGGCCGACTTGGTGATAAAATGCTGAAAGGTTCCCGTTCCATCCCAATACGCCCAGAGAGCGATAGTGAATTGTCCCGTACCGTTTGTAGGGTCGAAGACCCCGCAGTCAACACCTATGCACTTTTCCGGGCCGAATTCAAGCGCACCGCCGAAGCCTGGCGGGCCGACTACCCATTCCGGGATTCCAAGCAGCGTACCATGGTGATCATTGCCTGAACTGTCATTAGCGGTGTCGCCGGAACCTTCATTAAACCTCCACCAGCCCAGAAGGTCCGCCTGAGCTGCGCTTGTGGGGAGCATGCCGAGCAGCAGAGCAAAAGAAATTAAATAAATCAGTTGTTTACACATAATAGTCCTCCTTCAAAAAGTAAATATGAGATGTTAATTGAAATGTTAACAAAATTCCAATCTGCTGCACAAAGTCCTTACTTAAGAGCCTGCGCCAGATATAATAACTCCTCCTGTATTTTTGAAATTTGCAAGAATTACGCCTGCTTGATGAACTCAAAGCCATAGATGCCCGACAGCGCAGGCACAAGCTATACCAATGTTATCTATATCAGATTATCCGCCTTCCTGCAAGGAAAATCCCCTGATTATGGATGGAAATATGTATTTAACGGATGAATTGTGCGGAAATGTCAGCAGAAAAAATAATAAAAAAAATACATAACCGTAACGAGACAGTAACAATTGAATGGTAGCTTACCGAACAGAATCGGCGTTTAATTTTAAAATATGAATAAATCGATGGAAAGAATGCAGCAATTAAGGATAATAACAAATGGAAACGAACAGATATCTTAAACCGGCCTGGACACATAACGGTTCGGTAAGAACGGACCTGCCGTTAATGGTAGTCGCAAAGGCGAACAAAAAGAAAGTCAAACGAACAGTAAGCCCGGGACAGCTCTTTTGCGTTGGTAAGGTTTATTTGAGGACACACAACGGTTCGATAAGAATAAAATAATAACCAGGTATAAATTGAAAGGGGAAAAAATGGAGAAAGCATTATTAAAGAAGTTGTCGTTGGTTTCACTGCTGTGCCTTCTGGCGGTCGCAACCGGCTGTATCAATATAGGAAGCTGGGCGATGCGGGCAAAGTACGAGCGAACAGCCCAGTTGTCGTCGCCTTTGTCATCCGGTTCGGGTTTTGAAGCCCGGACCCACAACGGCTCAATCGAAATCGCCGGCGCCGATGTTACCGACTGTAATCTTACGGCCACTATTACTGCGCGTGCGAGAACCGAAGAAGATGCCAAAAAACTGGCTGAGAGGACGACAGTAAAACTGGAATCCTTTGGTGACAGGTTAATTGCCAGGATTGATAAGCCCACTTTTCTGACGAACCAGTCCGTTAGCGTCGGTCTTGATGTTCAGGTCCCTAATGAGAGCGACCTGGAGCTTACGACTCATAATGGGTCGATAGTAATAAGAAATATTACCGGCCGGCTCAATGGTACCACGCATAACGGAAAGATTACCGCCGAGCAGGTCTCGGGCACCGCCGAGCTGCATACACATAACGGCTCGGTGACTTGCAGGGAGATTTCAGGTGATTCCCGGTTGAAAAGTCACAACGGCAGTATAAAGGTCTATTACTCTAAAGCCGCCCCTTCTGTTTGCGATATTTCGCTAATCACATACAACGGCGGCATAGAGATTGAGACGCCATCGAACTTTACCGGAGAATTTGATGCATCAACACATAACGGTTCGATAAGAACAGACCTTCCCATAACGATAGTTGGAAAAGTAAGCAAAAGCAGACTCTCCGGGAAAATCGGCAGCGGCCCGGGCAAACTGCACCTTGAGACCCACAACGGCTCAATAAGAATAAAATAGGCAAATAAACATTGACCCTAAGAGTTGAAGAGAAGCCCGCTGAATTACGAAGACGTGTTTGTACAGAAATCCATATCTATACTTCTTGTTCTGAATTTACAGTGCTACTTGTTGAGCAGGCCCTGTACTCAATGCTTGCCGTAGTTCATCTCTGTTCCGCTGCGCTGGGCCATGATGTATGCTTCCATGGCCCGCATCCGCGGGTCATCGGGTTCCAGATGCTCACCCCGCACCGGATTGTCGATACACCAGTGAATCATATCGCGCAACAACACGACCCGGCCCATCTGAGTCTGGAATTTGGGATATGTTTCCGGGTGGGTATTGGCAGCGTGTGGATGACACATGTCGCACGAGACCGAGACGGTGCTCTTCAACAAGTCAGCGCTGTGAAAGATTCGTGAGCCTTCGAGGACGAACTTTTCGGTCTCCCGAGTCCACATGAGAAGGTCGCGTTCAGTATGCCGGCCGTATGTATGTCCCTCGGCCTGGCCGCCCTGCAGCAAAGAGGAGTTGTCGGCCGGAGGTTTAAGCTCGTGTCGCTGCTTTTCCTCGGTCATCCAGTCTCGATCGGGGTGGTCACGAGTCCACTGGTCCATCAGGGCATCGGCAAGGGCCTGTCCGGTGGTGTCTTTGGCGACTTCAACTTTGCCCTGGCCGTCACATGTTGTAAACTCGCTGTCCTGCGTGCATGCGGCGAGCATTATGACTAATGACATGCAGGCGGCGGACAGCAGGATGAATCTGAAATTTGCAAAGGTAGATGTATTTTGCATGGCAATCTCCTTGAAGTTTCTAATAGCTGGCGCGGTTGGGTTTTAACGGTATGTTCTTTGTGCCCCAGCTTGCGGTATAATCTCCTGCAACGGTAATTGACTTGCGGTTCCACAGGTTGTAAATCTTATCGACCAGCCCATCCGTTTTTACGTGAACCTGGCCGTCGCCGCATCCGTCGTTTGGATTGAAGGGGTCCGGACGGTTCATCTCGATAGTCAATTCCGGCATCCCTTCCGGTGCGTAGGGCCAGGGCCAGGCGGTGGAAAGCATGCCGTGGAAATGAATATTACCGATGCGGTTTGTCAGAAGCTGATGTGTGTGGCCATGGATGACTACAACCGGCTCAAACCGTTTCAGGATGGCCTGGACTTCTTCGGCATCGTCGGTCCAGAAATTCCACTTTTTATATAGTTTATAGAGAGGCGAGTGGGAGAAGACGATGATTGGTGTGTCGTTCGAATATTCGGCCAAATCATTCTCGAGCCACTGCCGCTGCCGCCTGCCAACCGAGAATGGACTCTGCATCCCGTTGTCCAGCCCGGCCACGGTCATCATTCGCTCCATCGGTGTCAATCCACGTTTTGTCCAGAAATCACGCTCGACAACACTATTGAGAGTTACAAAGTGAACTCCCTTGTGGTTCCATGAGTAAGTTGGCCTTCCGAATAGCTCTCGCCACTTCTGTCCAAGGTCAAGATACCAGTCATGCTCTCCAACCATCATTTTCAAGGGCGCCTTTACGTTCTTGAGGATCTGGGCACCGAGTTCGAGCTCTTTTGGCTGGCCAAGCTGTGCCAGGTCGCCGCCGTAAAAAACGAAATCGGGTTGAGGGTCCAGGTTATTGATATCCTCCACGGCGCGTAAAAGCGCGCGGACAAATCGGTCGTTTATTTTTTTTTCGTAAAGGTGCGAATCGGAGATATAAGCAAAACGAAAAGGTTCGCTGCTGTCCGAAGAGGCCGCTGCCTGTGCGACGCTGACCGAGCGGAACGAATGACAGGGAAGCAGGCCGGAAGCTGCGGCCGCGCCCATGGCTGCCGCCGAGACCTTCAAAAAAGAACGTCGGTCCAGATTCTTAAGGCCGTGAAAGAGCTCCTGTCGCTCCTGCATATATTTTGTTTCAATGCTCTTTATCCTGGGTTTCATGAGTAACTCCTTCTTACTTCCGGGTCGTTAACTCTCTATTAATCTATTTCTCGAAGGCCAGCTTTATTCTGAAAGCCATGTCATCATCTTTCAGGGGACGTTTTTCCTCGGCCTGTGCTTTTTGTTGTTCGAGCTGCCGCTGGTTCTCCTGGACAAATCGGACGTCTGTAAGACTAAAGAGAAACGCGACGATATTGTTTATCTCATCTTCGGTCAGAGCCAGTGGTTCCATGCCACCATCAAGAAACAAATTGGCTTCACCACCCTTGTTGTAGTGGTCCATTACGTCCCAAAGCGTTTCCACAGTCCCGTCGTGCATATAGGGCGGCGTAATTCCGATATTCAACAGAAGCGGTGTCCGAAATGCTCCGATATCCGGGCGATTCTTTGTGACCAGGAACCGGCCCAGCTCACTCATGTCCGTAGCCAGTGCCAGCTCGTCGAGTTTTTGCTCTGTAGGGTCTTCCTCCAACGCCTTCAAGCCTTGCTTTGCAAGAGAATCGAAATCCTGGTGCCGGGCTGAAACCCCGACGTTATGAAAACGATTGTCGGTCCCCAGGGGATTCGACGGGTTCATGGGATGGCAGGTAACACAGCGTCCCTTTTCGTTAAAGAGTATCCATCCCTGTTTTGCTTCTGAAGAAATCGCATTTTCATCACCGTTGAGAAAACGCCGGAACGGTGAGTCCATAAAAATCAGTGTTCGCTCGAAGGCGGCAATCGCCCTGCCGATATCATCGTAATTTACCTGGCTTCCGTAGGCTTTTTGGAAAGCAGCCTGATATTCGGCATCATCTTTGATGGCATTCACTGCGGCTTGTCCATCGGGCATGCCCATCTCGATGGGATTTATAACAGGCATCTTCGCCTGGTGCTCCAGGGTCGGTGAACGCCCGTCAAGAAAGACCGTCTGCAATAATGCAACATTCAGCGTTGTCGGTGCATTACGCCGTCCGAGCTGGTCTTTGATCCCTTCCGAGACAGCGAGCTGGTCAGTGAATCCACGGGTTACATCATGGCAGGTGGCGCATGAGACTGTGCCGTCGGCTGATAGGCGTTTTTCAAAGTAGAGTTTGCGACCTAATGATACACGCTCCTGTGTAAGAGCATTGTCCGGAGGGATGAACGCCTGCCAAATAACCGAATCGAAACCCTGTGGAGTCTTGCTTACATCCACAGATGGCTGGAGTCGATTCAACTGCCTGATCTGATAATCCATTTCAGCCGCTCCATGGTCTCCTTTAGGCACCTGGGCGGAAACTGCTGCCCCTGTGTTCCACAGGGTAAACGAAACAATAGCGAACAGTGCGACAAAGGAGACTATGGGCGGGCATCTACTTGAAATAATCTTTTTGGTATGCATTTTATATATCCTCTGTTAAACGAATTCACAACAAAGATAATTTTTGTGCTCTTTAACGATTGTGTCAACAAAAAAAAGATTTTTTTGTCGATTTACAGTATCAGATACCTTCATAGAAAACTTACCAGTCGAATTCATCGTTTATAAAGGCTTAATTTAATCTGCCTTTACTTCCGATTTGGCTTTTAGGGAATGCTGTCTAATCTCAATGTGGAATTATTTTGCTGCTGTCTCAAAAGAGCAGGGCCTATACCGAATCGGTACAGGCCCCGAATTTACAAATCTTCAATATCAATCACACAATAAATTGCACCCTACTGTTTATGGCGCCGGTCGATAAAGGCGAATATCATCGAAGAACACCATACCTGCACCACCGGCCTGTGGATTGCTCCTGTTGCCAAAACCAAGAGTAATCGTATTGACGTTGGTAAGGTTAATGCCCTGGTCGGCAAAGAGCGTCAGGTCGATTCTCCATTCGGTCCAAACATCAGCCAGTGCCGCATTAGGATTATTATTATCAACACCAGCGGTGCCGTTGAGAACAACATACATTGTCTCAGGAACGTTGGCAGCATCGCCAATATACCAGATTACCAGAGTGCCAACACCATTTTCAGTCCAGTCACGGGGGTAAGTCAATGTCAGAGTAGCCTCTGATTTACCGACAGCATTATCATAGGCAAACGGCATTGACTGGGAACCTCCGTGAACGATAGTTCGCTCGGCAAAAGGCGGATTGGCATGACCAACGATAGAGCCGTTTATTGCCGGGTTATCGAACCCGTCTAACCATACATTAAATATCCTGTTGCTTGCCGGATCATCCGGATTAAGGTCATTGTAGGAATCAAAATCATCAACTCCAATGAAGTCGGCAACTGTAAAGTTCCAGATTCTGCCTGTGCTGATGGTCCCGTCGATATTAACCTCATCAATTCGCCAGTAGTATGGTCCGCCGCCCCATTCAACATCCTGTGTAGCATTGTAGCTTGTACTACCCTGTCTGCCTCGATAAACTCCGGTAGAATCGGATGCTTCTGCATTACTCACGGCATCTTTGTCGGTGCCGAAATAGACATCGTGCTCAGAGGCATTATCTCCGGGTGAGAAGCTCAATGATCCTGCATCCCTTAGATTTAGTAGAGACCCGTTAGCCGGGCTGGGAAGCCAGGCAAGCATAGGGTCACCTCGCATTGCAAGCTGAACTTCTTCCTGCGTCAGGGCACGATTATAAACACGAAATTCGTCAACAGAACCATCAAACCAGTTGTCTTCTGCCCTGTTTACACCGATGGCGAACTTGTCAGCCACCACATCGACCGCTTCCTGCATGAAGGTACCGACAAGATTACCATTGTAGTAGGCAGATGTCATTGTACCGTCATAGCTTAGGGCAAGATGGACCCAGCTTGTCGCAGCCGGACCCATAACGAAGTCGACATTAGTAGCATGATATTGGTAGCTGTTAGCGGTATCATAAGAAAGCTGGAAGCCATTGGCGGTGGTGCTATGCGTTGCGAATATGGAGCTGTTGTTGGATTGTGATAGTACATCTGCTTTGGCCCAGACGGCCACTGTATAAGCTGTCCATGTTTCTTCGCTAAAGCGAGATATCACACTCTCACCGGTTCCATCGAAGTTTAACGCACCGCCGTCATAGCCGTCCACCCACTTCGGGTCATTATTGAATGTGCCGTGATTGCCATGGCCTGACCAGTCAAGGACAACAGTGCCTGAGCCTTCCTCAAGCGTCCATAAGCAAATCAAGTTGGGGTCGGTAACAGGTATATCCGGCATCGTTTTGAAGCTCCAGACATTGCCTTTAATGGTTTGGGTACCATCGAACTCATCGATGCGCCAGTAGTAAGTCTTATCCAGCTCAAGAGTGGCTGGAGTATAGGTTGCATCTGCATTTGGCATTGCCCCGGTGGCATTGTTCACATCGTCAAAATTGTCACCGAAGTATGCGTTATGTAGTATCGCACCGAAACCCGGTGTCCAGCTAAACTC